>Ga0209380_10000033_pt1 | contig 76716 bp, 53 predicted proteins | sample HubBroMetageWFT6_FD_188347 | JGI IMG/M metagenome (GOLD analysis project Ga0209380, IMG submission 188347) | Warmed and freeze-thawed soil microbial communities from the Hubbard Brook experimental Forest, New Hampshire - Hubbard Brook CCASE Soil... | ecosystem: Environmental > Terrestrial >...
CGGAGCACCGCCGACGGACGGATAGTCGCGACCAGGATCCCTGCCGGGCCCACAAGCGACGAGCCGGCTACCGTCCCGAGCGCGACGACGACCACAGGCTTCACGGTGACGAGCTCGGCCTCCAGCCAGTGGCGGCACGCGACAATCTCGGTCCGGTTGGGCGGCTTATGGAGCCTGCGTTTACCGCTCTTCTCCCACTTGAAGTGCTTGACGGCGTTCGTGAGACAACGGTGGCAGTTGCCCGCCGGTACAAGTCGCGCCGCGTGCAGGCAGCCGCCTCGTCGGCAAGCTTGCGCGGGCTCGCCACCATGTGCGTCGGCCCACCCTTCGCGGCGCGGCCAAACCCGATGTGGCCAGCGGTGGGCGGACTGCCCTGATGTTTCATGTCATTGGCGGGGGTATGGGTATTGGCATGATCAGCCATCAGGTGACCAGACTGGCAATCGCTCTCCAGGAGTTCGACGCGGACGCGCCGCGGCTGCAGGCCTGGGGGAGTGTCGCCGGGAAGGCGCTGCTAGCCGGTCACCGCCTGCTCGTCTGCGCGGATTCCGCCAGCCGGCCCGAGGCGCTCCACCTGGCCGCCGAGCTCGGGACCGGCAGCGGCCCGGATCTCCCGCCGCTGCCGGTGCTTGTTGTCCCGCGAGGCGAGGTCGCGGATGAGGGCTTTGCCTACGCTGACGGAGTGCGCGAGCTCGGCAGCGAGGGTGACATCCTGATCTGCCTGTCGGTCGCGCGCCCGCTACCGGGGCTGGTGGAGGCGGCCAGGGTCGCGGGGGAGCGCGGCATGACCACATGGGCGCTGACCGGGCCGGAGCCGCGCGGTCTCGCGAACGCGTGCGCGGACTGGATCTCGGTGAGCGCCCCCGAAGCCAGCGTCGTCGAGGAAGTCCATCTCGTCGCTATGCACATCATGTGCGCGGCGGCAAGCTCGTGCGTGCGCGACGCAGTCAGGCTGCCGGACAGCGCCGCCTGAGCACGCGCGGGGGGAATCAACCCCGCCAAATCACATCAGATGGTGCCCTTCAGCCTGATCAGGCGTGGCGCTCCAGCCCCGGCGAGACGGCACGTAAGCGGTATCGGCGCGGTCGCTGACTGGTACAAGCAATCCGGCGCTCACGAGGTCATCGAGTTCGTGCCCTATCACCTCGTCCGGAAGGCCAGTCGCGTTGCTGATCACATCGCGCGTGGCCTGGCGCCCGCCATGCTCGAGCGTGGCGACGGCTTCGTAGATCCCGGCCATCGTGTCGCTGATGCTCTGCATATCGGCGGGCCCGCTGCCTGGCTCCCATGTCATATCTGTCACCTCCCGTTATCAGTTGGCCTACCCGGTGCGACTGGCCTAAACAGACCGCATGGGCGGGACCATGCCGGGTAGGGGCTGCGTGAGACAGACCAGGACCCGCGTCGGAGGAGGCGGCATGGCCACCACGCGACAGAAGGAAGCTGCCAAGCGCAATATCGCCAAGGCCCGCGCTGTAGAGAGCGCCAGGGCACACGGGGCGAAGGTGCCCCGCCAGTCCAAAGGCCTGAGCACGGCTGAGCAGGACCGGCTGCCGGACAAGGACTTCGCTTTCCCCAAGGAGCGCAAGGAGCCGCTCACCGATGCCCGGCATGTCCGGAACGCGATCGCGCGCTTCGACCAGGTTGAGGGCGTCAGCGACGCCGAGCGGGACCGGGCATGGAAGCGGATACTGACCGCCGCGAAGAAGCACGGGGTGGACGTGTCCGAGGCAAGCTGGCGGGACCTGGCCAAGGGCGGCAAGGACCGCAAGTAACTGCCCGGCGAGGCGAGCTGGCCGCCGCGTGCGGCCGCTAGTGGACGATCGTGACGGCCAGCGAGGCCGGGCATCCGCTACGGACCAGCTTCGCCACGTCATGCCAGTCGAGCTTGTCCGCGACGGCTTCGGCTACCGGCGAAGCGACGCCAAGTCGGATTAGCTGGGTAACCCGCCACGCGTGCACCACGCCAGCCTCCGCCGCCGCCGCGCTTTCGCGAACCGGTGGGGCTGCCGCTGTCGAGCTGCGCATATCTACCCTCCCCTCTGCCCTGCGATCATGTGCCGCTGAAGTAATCCTGCGGGTTTCCTTGCTACCCACGGATCGCGCTCGCAATCGGAATGCTGACCCGCGACTGGGCGGCAATTGCGAGCAGGCGCCCAGCCGCCGCTGCGGGCGGGCGGAGAGATGCCCAGATCGCGCGGATTGATCGGTCCAGGGAGACCTCCGGGCAGGACGCCGCAGCTAAACCGCACACTGGATGAATTCCCCGTAACGGCTTATTGACCGGTGGTCGGATTCTCCGACGGCACTCTCGACAGTGCGTTATGGGATTGCAACTCTGAATGTGTGGGAAATGACCTCGTCCTCGTCCTGGTGGTCGTCACCGCTCTGAGCTTCGACTTCACCAATGGTTTCCACGACACCGGCAACGCGATGGCGACGTCCATCGCCACCAAGGCGCTCAGCCCGCGCATCGCGGTCGGCCTGTCCGGGGTGCTCAACCTGGTGGGCGCGTTCCTGTCGCTGAGCGTTGCCGCGACGATCGCGAGCGGCCTGGTCGACACCGGGCTGGTCACGCTGACCGTCGTGTTCGCTGGCCTCGCGGGCGGCATCATCTGGAACCTGCTGACGTGGCTGCTCGGCATCCCGTCCAGCTCGTCGCACGCGCTGATCGGCGGCGTCATCGGGGCCACGATCGCCGCCGCCGGCGGGCACGCGGTGCAGTGGCACGGCCTGTTCTCCAAAGTCATCATTCCGGCCGGGCTATCGCCGGTCATCGCCGCGCTCGTGGCCGGCACTGGCACCTGGCTGCTGTACCGCATCAGCCGGAGCATGTCCGACGGCGCGCGCAGCCACGGGTTCCGGATCGGCCAGATCGGCTCGGCCTCGCTGGTCTCGCTCGCGCACGGCACGAACGACGCCCAGAAGACCATGGGCATCATCACGCTGGCACTGATCGTCAACCACTCCATCGGCGCCACGGCGACCACGCCGTTCTGGGTCATCCTGAGCTGCGGCCTGGCCATCAGCCTCGGCACCTACATGGGCGGCTGGCGGGTCATCCGCACCCTCGGCAAGGGCCTGGTGGAGATCGAGGCGCCCCAGGGCATGGCCGCCGAGTCCGCGTCGGCCGCGGTCATCCTCCTGTCCAGCCACTTCGGCTACTCCCTGTCCACCACCCACGTCGCGACCGGCTCGATCATCGGTACCGGGCTCGGCAAGAAGGGCGCCGAGGTGCGGTGGAACGTCGCGGGCCGGATGGCGACGGCCTGGGTATTCACGCTGCCGTCGGCCGCGATCGTGGGCGCGGGCGCCTACGCCCTTGCGCACGCCATCGGCGGCGACGCGGGCATCGTCATCGACCTTGTGCTGCTGGTCGCGGTGGCCGCCACGATCTACCTGCGGTCGCGCCAGAGCCGCGTCGGCCAGGACAACGTCAACGACGAGTGGACCGGCTCGGGGGCGCCGTCGGCGCCAGCCACGACCGCTCAGCCCGCCACGGCCTGACCGAACGGAATCGGTGCCATGAACTCCTGGATCAACCTCACTGCCCTCTGGCAGATCGTCGTCATCGGACTCGTCGTCGGTGCTGGCCTGCCCGCCCTGTTCGCAATCGGCATGCGCCTGCTGGGCCTGCACGGCGGCGCCAGGGCCCAGACCGCCGGCGGCGAGACGACGGACTCCGACGCGCTCGTCGGAGGCAGCGTGGCCGGCATGATCGGCGCCGCGCTCTGCTTCCTGATCGTGCTCGCGGCGATCGGCTGGAGCATCTGGGCGATCTACCAGTCCGGGCACCCGCACAAGTGACGTGCCCGATGACGCAGCGAAAGGTCTGAGCGCATGGAGATGCCGGCGTTCCTGAGGTCGATCATCGGCTGGCTGCGCGCCGGGTACCCGGAGGGCGTGCCCGACGTCGACTACATCCCGCTGTTCGCTCTGCTCGGCAGCCAGCTGACCGATACCGAGGTGGCCTCGGTGGCGGAGGCACTCGCGAATGAGTCCGATCCGGACTCGGCGGAGGCGATCAGGAACGCCATCAAGTCCGTCACCCACGAGCAGCCGAAGGACTCCGACATCGCCAGGGTCCGGGCCAGGCTCGCGGCCGGCGGCTGGCCGCTGGCGAAGCCCGACAGCCGGAGCTGGCCCGAGCCGGCCGGCAGCTAAGCGGCCAGGGGATGGCTCGCGGCCTGAAACCTTCATCGGGCTATTGCCGCAAATTCACCTTTACGTGGTGAGGTCGCCAAACGGCAAATGGATCGTCCGGTATGCCATTAACGGCACGTCACGGACGGAGCAAGCCTATGCCAGAGCTCACCCGGCGCCGCCTCCTGACCACAGCGGGGGCGGCAACAGCGGCCGCATTCGCCGCTGAGTTTCTCCCGGCCAATGTGCGCCGGGCCCTTGCCTCGGGCCCGCCGCGCGGGACAGGGCGTCTCAGCGACATCAAGCACGTCGTGATCCTCATGCAGGAGAACCGGTCGTTCGACCACTACTTCGGCACGCTCCCCGGCGTGCGGGGGTTCTCCGACCCTTCGGCCATCACGCTGTCGACCGGCATGCCGGTCTGGTACCAGCCGGACCCGGAGAACCCGGACGGCTACCTGCTGCCGTGGCACAACGACACGCGGACCACGAGCGGCCAGTCCACCCCTTCGATCAGCCATGCCTGGCACTACCAGCACACGCAGTGGGACAACGGCGCGATGGATAACTTCGTCCCGTCACAGATCGCCGCGAAGGGCGCGGCCGGCCCCTACGTGATGAATTACTACACGCGCGACGACATCCCGTTCCACTTCGCGCTCGCCGAGAACTTCACCATCTGCGACCGCTATCACTGCTCGGTCCTGGGCCCCACCTGGCCGAACCGGCTCTACCACTGGAGCGCCTGGATCGACCCGCAGGGCGTTGGCGGCGGCCCCATCACGAGCAACATCGACCCCGTGCCGTACGAGTGGCAGAGCTACCCCGAGGCGCTGACCGACGCCGGCGTGCCGTGGCAGGTCTACCAGGAGGTCGACAACTACGAGTGCAACCCGCTGGAGATGTTCAGGAACTTCCAGAACGCCCCGGTGGGCTCGACGCTCTTCCAGAGCGGGCTGCGCACGTTCTCTCCCGGCCAGTTCGAGTGGGACGCCGCCCACGACCGGCTGCCCGCCGTCTCCTGGCTCATCCCGACCAGCTATCAGTCCGAGCACCCGGACTACACCCCGGCGGCGGGCGCCGACTTCGTCGCCAGCAAGATCAACGCGATTGCCGCCAACCCGGACGTGTGGGCGAAGACCGTGTTCATCCTGAACTACGACGAGAACGACGGCCTGTTCGACCACGTGCCGCCGCCGATACCCCCGGCCGGCACTCCGGATGAGTTCATCCAGGTCGGCACCGACCCGAGCTGGCCGATCGGCGGCGGGTTCCGGGTGCCGTGCATCATCGTCTCGCCGTGGACGCAGGGCGGCTGGATCGCGAGCGAGACGTTCGACCACACCTCGGTGCTGCAGTTCCTGGAAGCGCTCACGGGGGTCACCATCCCCAACATCACCTCGTGGCGCCGGCAGACCTTCGGCAACCTGCTCTCCGCGTTCGGGTTCCCGGAGTTCCCGAGCGCGGTCTCGCACCTGCCAGGAACGAAGCGCCGGCTCGCGCAGGTCGCGATTGACGTCAACACCCTGCCCGCGCCCACCTTCCCGACCTCCAGCCAGACCGTCCCGGTCCAGGAGACCGGCCCACGGCCGCGGCCGCGCACGACGACCCGCGACAGCTGACGGGCGAAAGGAGAACACACAGTGTCTGCAGACTCAGCAAGCTCGTCGAAGAACGCCGCAGCCGACATGGCGGCCCAGGCCGGCACCCCCCGGAAGGCCCGGCGGCGCGCGCTCAGGCTCTGGTGGATCGCCGGCGTGGTCGTCCTGGTGGCGGTCGCACCCGCCGCCGCTTACGGCATTTCCGGCGGATTCATTACTCACGGCCCGAAGGTGATCGTCAATGCCCCCCAGAGCGTCAACAAGCTCCGGGTGGGCGAGAAGTTCACGCTCAAGCGCGAGACGGGCCTCAAGGCCGCCGACGCCGGGACCGGATACACCGCCTACGTGGCGGCGGCCGGCGGCTTCGAGGTCGTCCCCGTGGACGTATCCACCGATACGATCCTGTCGCCGATCCTGAGCGCCGACACCCCGGAGGGCGTGGCGGCCACGCCTGACGGATCGCAGGTGTTCATCGCCGAGACCGGCCAGTACCACGTGATCGCGGCCAACCCGGCCACCGGCGCCGAGACGCCGATCTACGTCGGGCCCTACCCGCAGGACGTGGCCGTATCGCCGGACGGCAGCCAGGTGTATGCGACCGTGACCGGCGGCGACTCCGGCCCGGGCGGCTCCGACGTGGTCGCGGTGATCTCGACTGCGACCGACAAGGTGACGGGTGACATCAAGGTCGGTACCGCGCCGCGGCGGGTGGTGTTCAGCCCCGATGGCAGCCGCGCCTACGTCACGACCGAGTCCGGCGTCACGGTGATCAGCACTGCCCGCGGAACCGTGGTCAGGCGGGTCAGCGTTCCGGCCGGGGCGCAGGGCATCGCGATCAGCCCGGATGGTCGCACCCTTTACGTCACCAGCCCGGCGACGAACCAGCTGCTGGTCATCAACGCGGCCACCGGGCAGGTTACCCGCCGGATCGCGGCCGGCCAGGAGCCCTATGCCGTCGCCGTCACCCCGGATGGCGCCGCCGCATACGTCGCCGACCTGAACGCAGACGAGGTGTCGGTGATCAGCACTGCCACCGGCACGGTGACCGGCACGGTGGCCGTCGGCCGCCAGCCAGCGTCGGTAGCGGTGACGCCCGATGGCTCCCAGGTCTGGGTGGGCAACATCCTCGATGGCGACGTCACTGTGATCGACCCGGCGACGAATACGGTCATCGGGACGGTCCTGCAGGGTACGGGAACCGCCAACTACCAGGACGCGCCGCTGGGCATCACGTTCGTCCAGTCCTGATCGGTGCTGCCGGGACGCGGTGCGGGCCGCGTCCCGGCGGTAACCGGTGATATCTGTAGCTCATGGACGTTAGCTCCACGGCTGCGGTGGTCCGGTCGTTACTGCGCGACGCCGGCTACATGGACTGGGAGCCGGGGCGGCGAGGATTTCTCGTCGAGGCCGACCCCGAGGGCGGCTGGGTAAGCGTCACCTGCCACCCCGGCCTTCCGTGGGCCAGATCGAGGCGCGACCGCGACGCCCGGCGCTACCGCGAGATCATCTCGGCGGCCGGCTTCACAGTGACTGACAGTCCGTGGATGCGCGGTGTCCTGCGGGTGACACCCTCGGCGGAGGACCGGGAGCTCTGACCAGGGATATCTGCTACTGCGCGTAGTCGCAGGTGCCGCTCGCCTGGAACTGGCGAGCGGCGCGTACCACCTCGGTGCCAAGCTTGCGCAGGCTGGTCGCGATGGCCTCGTCCTTCAGGTGCCCGTCGGGGTCGAATGACTGCCAGGACTGAGGCACGGGCAGCACGAGCGGGACGCTCCAGCCGCGCAGCGACCTGGCGATGAACTCCATCGTGTTAACGGCCTGCAGGCCCTGCACCCCGCCCGCGGTGCTGATCATGCCGACGGGCTTGCCCGTGAGATACGCAGGCTCCCGGTCAGCGAGCAAGATCAGCCAGTCGAGTGCGTTCTTGAACGAGCCGCTGACCGATCCCTGATAGGTCGGGCTTGACCAGATCATCGCGCTGCTGCCGTGAACGGCGTCGGCGAACCGGTGCGCGCTCGCCGGCGGGGCGTGCTCAGCGCTGTACAGCGGCAGATCCAGCTCCCGGATCCAGATCAGCTCGACGTCAGCCCCGTCGGCTGCGGCGGCGTCGAGCGCGACCTGCAGGGCAGTGCGGCTGGTTGACTCCGCTCGCAGCGAGCCTCCCAGGCCGACTACTCGCACCGGTCCCATGACTGGCCTCCTATCGCCGAGGAGCCGAACGCCTAGAAGACTAGCGAACGGGCAGCCAGGGCCCGCGCTCCAACTACGTTCCGACTTGAGTCAGAATCGCGCCGGATTTGCCCCGGTTCCTGCCCACTAAACCGGAACATAGCCGAGCGACCAGGGTCATCGGGCTGATTCTTCAGGCAGTCTGCGCGGTCAGTTGGCACTATGTGAGCGTGGACGCGCGACTGATCTTGATGGACGGCACCTCCGTGCCGGTGACGCCCGACGCGGTGAACGCCGCGCTGACGAGCAAGTCACTGCTATGGCTGGATGTGAAGCAGCCAGGCCCTGATGACGTCGGGTGGCTGCGGGATACCTTCAAGCTGCACCCGCTGGCCGTCGACGACCTGACCGAGTTCGGGCAGCGGCCCAAGATCGAGGTCTTTCCCAATCTGATCTACATGGTCAGCTACGGGCTCGCTGGCCCGACGAACGACCTGACCGAGGTGCACACCTTTTTCTCCGACACCTACATGGTCACGGTCAGGCACGACGGCTGCCATGCACTGGAGCAGCTGAGCGATCAGATCATCCAGCCGGGCAACCAGCTGCCGAACGGCAGCCGGCCCACCCGGCTGATCTTGCTGCACAACCTGATGGACAGTCTGATCGACAGCTTCTTCCCCTCCCTGGCCGACTTTGACGACAAGATCGACGCCCTGCAGGAGCAGATCTTCGTCAAGCCGACCAACGATCAGCTGTCCGAGCTGTTCAACATGCAGCGCTGGCTGGTGAGCCTGCGCAAGCTGATCACGCCGCAGCGGGACGTGCTGGCCTCGCTGGTGTCCGGCATGGTGATCCTGCCCGGCATGTCGGCGGAGAGCGACCCGTACCTGCGCGATCTCTACGACCACCTCATCCGGATGAGCGACCAGATCGACGCCTACCGGGACCTGCTCAGCAACGCCATGTCGGTGTACCTGTCGATGGTGTCGAACAACCTCAACATCGTCATGAAGCAGCTGGCCATCATCGCGACCGTGTTCCTGCCGCTGTCGTTCCTGACCGGCTTCTTCGGGCAGAACTTCGCCTGGCTGGTGGGCAAGCTGGGCAGCCTGAACGTGTTCCTGATTCTCGGCGTCGGCACCGAGCTGGTGGCCGTGGTCGCCCTGTATATGTTGTTCCGCCGCCGGGGCTGGCTCGGCGCCGCGTAGTCGGGCCGCCCCGGCCTCCCCTACAGTGACGTTTGTGTTCTCCGCGGCCGAACTGACCGGCTACGCGCTCGCGTCGTTCCTCATCATCGTGATCCCTGGCCCGAGTGTGCTCTTCGTCGTCGGACGGGCCCTGTCCTACGGGCGGCGGACGGCCCTCGCGACCGTCGGCGGGAACTCAGCCGGCAACTACCTGGTCGCGATCTTCGTCTCGGTCGGCATCGGCTCGCTGGTGCAGCGGTCGGACGTAGCGTTCACCGTGCTGAAGCTAGCCGGCGCGGCCTACCTGGTCTTCCTGGGCGTTCAGGCGTTCCGGCGCCGCGGGAAGCTGGCGGATGCGTTCAGCTCGCCGCCTCCGCCGCGCACGGACAGGCGGGCCCTGCGGGAGGGGTTCGTCGTCGGGGTCACCAATCCCAAGGCGCTGATCTTGTTCGGGGCAGTGCTGCCGCAGTTCGTCAACCGGTCGGCGGGGAACGTTCCCGTGCAGATGCTTCTTCTTGCGCTTGTCTCGATCGGGATCGGGCTGGTCTCCGACAGTTCCTGGGCGATCGCCGCCAGTCAGCTGCGGGCCTGGTTCGCCAAGTCTCCGCGCCGGTTTGCCATGGTCGGCGGCGCCGGCGGGCTGGCCATGATCGGCGTGGGCGTGACCGTGGCCGTGACCGGCCGCAGCAGCTGACGCCAGTTACCTCGCGGCGCGGGGGGTGACCAGGCCGGCCTGGTAGGCAAAGACCACGAGCTGGGCGCGGTCGCGAGCGCCGAGCTTGATCATGGCCCGGCTGACGTGGGTCTTGGCGGTGGCGGGGCTGAGCACCATGGCCTCGGCGATCTCGTCGTTGGACAGGCCGTGCGCTACCTGGGCGACGACCTCCCGTTCTCTGTTGGTGAGGCTCCCCATCCCGGCGGCGGCCAGCGAGTCCGGCGGCCGGGCCACGAATTCGCTGATCAGGCGGCTGGTGACGGCGGGGGAGAGCAGCGCGTCCCCGCGCATCGTTACTCGCACCGCCTGCACCAGGTCGGCCGGCTCCATGTCCTTCAGCAGGAATCCGCTCGCCCCGGCGCGCAGCGCCCGGAAGATGTACTCGTCGAGCCCGAAGTTGGTGAGGATCACGACGCGCACGCGTTCTAGCCGCTCGTCCGCGACGATCTGCCGCGTGGCCTCGATGCCGTCGAGCACCGGCATCTGAATGTCCACCAGGGCGATGTCCGGCCGGTGCTCGGCGGCCAGCGCGACGGCCTGCTTCCCGTCGGCGGCCTCGGCGACCACCTCGATGTCGTCTTCCGCGTCGAGCAGCGACCGGATGCCGCTGCGGATCAGCGCCTGGTCGTCGGCCAGCAGGACCCTGATGGCCGTCAAGATGCGGCCCGCGCGGGAAACTCGGCTCGGACCCGGAAGCCGCCGCCATCTCGCGGTCCCGCGTGGAGCTGGCCGCCGAGCGCGGTCACCCGTTCCCGCATGCCGATGAGGCCGAGCCCAGGGCCGCCGGGCCGGTGGCCGTCGCCGGCCGGGGTGCCTGCGCCGTCGTCCTCGACCTGGATCGACAGGGCGGCGGCGGCGTAATCGAGGTGAACCGAGGCGCGGGCGTCGCCAGCGTGGCGAGCTACGTTGGTGAGCGCTTCCTGCACGATCCGGTAGGCCGCCTGGTCCACCTCGGGCGGAAGCTCCCGCCGCGCGCCGGTCATGGTGACCGTCACGGGCAGGCCCGCGGCCTCGGCCCGCCCGATCAGGCGGTCCAGCTGGCTCAGGCCGCTGCAGTCGCCGTCCTCGTCGCTGCGCAGCACGGTGAGCGTCGTCCGCAGCTCGCGCACAGCGTCCGCGCCCGCCTCCTGGATGGCCAGCAGCCAGGGCGGCACGTCCTCGCCGCGCTTGCGGGCCAGGTGCGTCGCGACGCCGGCCTGGACCCGGATCACCGAGATGCTGTGCGTCAGGGAGTCGTGGAGCTCACGCGCGATCCGCAGCCGTTCCTCCATGGCCCGGCGCTGCGCGGCTTCGTCCTTAGTCCGCTCCGCGTCCTCGGCCCGCTGCTCGGCCTCGCGGACGTGCAGCTGCCACATGCGGAACGTCACGGCCATGACGCCGGCCGAGATGACCCATCCCGCGGCGTAGAACCTCCTGCGGTCGCGATCGGTGCGCATTCCCCGAGACTACGCCCGCGATCTTGCGGCGGCGTTCGCCCGGCGGACCCATTTCCGGCTACTCCCGGCGGAGTAGTCCGGCCGGCCGCCGCATCCCGCCTGACCAGCCAGAAGACGGTTCCCGCGCACGACGACGGCGGGCCGCCGGGCCGACAGCATCGCAGGTATGGCAACGACAATCTCCGCAGTACCCGAAGCTGGCACCCGGCCGGGCGGCCGCCACCTGGGCGTGGCCCTGCTCGTCATCGCGACGGCGCAGCTGATGGTCGTGCTGGACTCGTCCATCGTCTACGTGGCTCTGCCGCATATTCAGAAGGCACTCGGATTCTCCGACAGCGGCCTTGAGTGGGTCGTCAACGCCTACGCCCTGACGCTCGGCGGACTGCTTCTCCTCGGCGGCCGCGCCGGTGACCTGCTCGGACGGCGGCGGATGTTCGTGATCGGCCTGGTGCTGTTCTCGGCCGCGTCCCTCGCCGGCGGTCTGGCCACCTCGCAGGCGTGGCTGCTGGCGGCCAGGGCCGTGCAGGGGGTCGGCAGCGCGATCGTAGCGCCCGCGGCGCTGGCGCTGATCGCGACGACCTTCCCGGAGGGGCGGCCCCGCAACCGGGCCATGGGCGTGTACGCCGCGATGAGCGTGGCCGGAGCCGCGCTCGGGCTGATCGCCGGAGGCCTGCTGGTCACGTACGCGTCGTGGCGCGCGGTGCTGTTCGTCAACGTGCCGATCGGCATCGTCGTCGCGCTCCTGGCGCCGGCCGTGCTGCCCGCCTCGCCCGGCCGGCGGGGCGGCGGGTTCGACATTCCCGGTGCGATCACGGGCACCGCCGGAGTCGCCGCGCTGGTCTACGGCCTGTCCAACGCCGCCCCCGGCGCCGGCGGAGCGTCCCACTGGGGTGACGGCAACGTCGCGGGCGCGCTGACGGCCGGCGCGGTCCTCCTGGCCGTCTTCGCGGTCATCGAGGCGCGCAGCCGGCACGCACTGCTGCCGGTGCGGCTGCTGCGCAGCCGGGACCGGGCCGGCGCGTACCTCATCATGCTGGGAGTCGGGACTGCGCTCTTCGGCGTGCTGTTCTTCCTGAACTACTTCGTCCAGGACGTGTGGGGTTACTCCGCGCTACGGACCGGGGTCGCGTTCCTGCCGATGACCGCGGCGATGTTCGTGGCCTCGGCCGCCGCCGCCACGCTGGTCTCGCGCATCGGCGCGCGGCCGCTTCTGGTGGCCGGCGCCGCCATCAGTGCCGCGGGCCTGTACTGGGTCTCGCTGGTCACCGAGCACGGCACCTACGCTGGCACACTGCTCGGGCCCACGCTGGTCATCGGGTTCGGCATCGGCCTGATGATCGTCCCGCTGCAGCTGATCAGTCTGGCCCGCGTCCCCGATCACGACTCCGGGGCCGCCGCCAGCCTGCTCAACGTCGGCCGGCAGGTCGGCGGCTCGATCGGCCTCGCGGTGCTCGGCACCGTGGCCTGGACCGTCGTCGCCCATCACGCCCGCAGTGCGCCCTATCAGCACGCGCTGACCGTCGGTTTCGACCGGGCCTTCGTGGTTGCTGCCGGGATCGCCGTGCTCATTCTGGTGGTCACGCTCGTCATGATCCGCATCCGCCGCAGGGAGCTTGCCGGTGACTAGCGCCATGAAAGCCGCGCGCCGCCCGCTCGACCAGCGATGGTTCCTGCTCCAGCGAGCGCAGCCGGCGATGACCGGCCTGATCGACGGCTCGCTGTCGACGCTGGCCCCGATCTTCGCGGTCGCGTTCGCCACCCACCGGCCCCACCTCGCGTTCCTTGCCGGGATGGCGACCGCGATCGGCGCTGGGGTCAGCATGGCCTTCTCCGAGGGTCTGTCCGACACCGGCGACCTGACCGAACGCGGCAGCCCGTTCCGGCGCGGAATGATCACGGGCGTCGGAACCTTCGTCGGCGGCGCCGTCCACACGCTGCCCTTCCTGATCCCGCAGTACCGGTCGGCGGTACTGGTCGCGCTCGCGACGATCGCTTTCGAGCTGCTGGCCCTGGCCTGGATACGGCGGCGGTTCTTCGGCACCCGGTTCCTCAGCTCCTTCCTGTCGATCACGCTCGGCGGGGCGATCATCGCGACCATCAGCGCCGTGCTGGGTGCAACCAGGTAACCGGGTCGCGGCACGCAACCTTGACGCGATGACCATGTATCAGTTCCGCGATCGCGGCATCTGACCGGTGCAGGAACTTCTGACTCACCGGGATGTGATCGTGGCCAGCCCAGACGCATGGATGTCAGACGGACACGACGTCGCCGGCAAGCCGAGGGCGCCGAAGGCAGCTGCAGCGAACGGGGCGGCCGCTCCGGCTGGCCCAGCGAACGGCCGGCGCCGTGACACCCAGCCCGTTCCAGGCACGCCGCCTGCCCCGCCCTCGGTGTCGCTGCCGAAAGGCGGCGGCGCGATCCGTGACATCGGGGAGAAGTTCAATGTCAGCGCCGCGACCGGGAGCGGCAGCCTTTCGATCCCGATTACGACGAGCGCAGGCCGCTCGGGCCTCGCCCCGTCGCTGACGCTGAGCCACGACTCTGGCGCCGGTAACAGTGCGTTCGGGCTGGGATGGCGGGTCGCCGTCCCAGCTATCAGCCGCAAGACCGATCAGCGGCTGCCGCGCTATGCCGATGATCCGGACACTGACACGTTCATCCTGAGCGGTGCCGAAGACCTGGTGCCCGTGCGCGAGGAGCGGGACGAGAGCTGGGTTCAAGTGCCGGAGCAGCACTATGTGGCCGGCCGTGCGTATGCGGTGCAGGGTTACCGGCCCAGGATCGAGGGTCTGTTCTCGCGGATCGAGCGCTGGCGGAACGTCGACACGGGCGAGACTCACTGGCGCACGATTACCGCCGCGAACGTGACGACCGTCTACGGCGCGACTGCGAACAGCCGGATCGCCGATCCTTCGGACCCCGCGCGCGTATTCAGCTGGCTCGTCTGCGCCAGCCACGACGATGCCGGAAACGCGATTGTCTACGAATATCAGGCCGAGGACGGCGCGGGCGTTGACACGAGCGTGCCGAGCGAGCAGAACCGATCCGAACTGTCCCGGTCGGCGGCGCGTTACGTGAAGCGGATCCGGTACGGCAACCGGATGCCCTGGTGGGCTCCGGGCCATCCGCGCCGGCCAGCCGCGACCGAGCCGGACGACCCTGGCTGGATGTTCGAGGTCGTCTTCGACTACGGCGACCATGAGCCTGACGCGCCGCGACCATTCCCCGCACGCCGCTGGCCGTGCCGGCCGGACCCGTTCTCGACCTACCGGCCCGGATTCGACCTGCGTACCTACCGGCGCTGCCACCGGGTGCTCATGTTCCATCATTTTCCCGACGAGCCCGGCGTCGGCGACGACTGCCTGGTCAGCTCCACCGACCTCAGCTACACCGATATCGGGCCGGGCGGCATGACCACGCTGGCGTCGGTCACGCACTCTGGCTACCGCCGCGCCGCCGCCGGCGGCTACGTCCGGCGGGCGCTCCCGTCGCTTGAGTTCCGGTACAGCCAGGCGGTCATGAGCGACCAGGTGCGCGACCTGAGTCCGGACGCCCTCGAGAACCTGCCCGCCGGGATCAGCGGAACCGGCTACCAGTGGGTCGATCTGGACGGCGAAGGACTGTCCGGCATCCTGGCCCGGCAGGGTGGCGCCTGGTTCTACAAGGCCAATCTCGGCGACGGCTGGTTTGCACCCGAGCGAGTGCTGTCCACGCAGCCAGCCATGGCCGCGACCGGCCAGCGGCAGGAGCTGCTGGACCTGGCCGGAGACGGCCACTTGGACCTCGCGGAGCTGGGCGGGCCAATGCCCGGCTTTTACGAGCGCAGTAGTGAAGGCGGCTGGCACGCGTTCCGGCCGTTCCGGTCCTGGCCGAACATTTCCTGGAACGACCCTGACCTGCGCATGGTCGACCTGGACGGTGACGGCCTGGCCGACGTCCTGATCACGGGGGACGACGCGTTCACCTGGTATCCCGCGCTGCGCTACGAGGGTTTCGGACCGGGGAAGCGCGCTTACCGCCCGTGGCAGGAGGAACACGGGGCCCTGGCCGTCTTCTCCGACCCCGAGCAGACCATCTACCTCGCCGACATGACGGGCGACGGACTGACCGATCTGGCCCGGGTGCGCAACGGGGAGACGTGCTACTGGCCGAACATCGGCTTCGGCCAGTTCGGGGCCAAGGTAACCATGGACCGCTCGCCGTGGCTGGACGATCCGGGCCAGTTCGACCAGCGGCGGGTGCGGCTGGCTGACGTCGACGGATCCGGCACCGCGGACCTGGTCTACCTGGGCGCTGGCGAAGCCAGGGTCTACTTCAACCAGTCGGGCAACGCATTCAGCGAGGGCCATGGGCTGAACCGCGGGTTCCCGGCGCTGGACAGCCTGGCCAGCGTCATGGTCGCGGACTTGCTCGGCCGCGGCACTGGCTGCCTGACCTGGTCCTCGCCGCTGCCCGCCGAGGCCGGCCGCCAGGTGCGCTACATCGACCTGATGGCGGCCGGTAAGCCCTACCTCCTGACCGAGGTGGTCAACAACCTGGGCGCGGAGACACGGGTCCGGTACGCGCCGTCCACCCGGTTCTACCTCGCCGACAAGGCAGCGGGACGGCCGTGGATCACCCGGCTGCCATTCCCGGTCCAGGTGGTGGAGCGCGTCGAGACGATCGACCGGGTCAATCGGAACCGTTTCACTACCCGCTACAGCTATCACCATGGCTACTACGACGGCTTCGAGCGGGAGTTCCGCGGGTTCGGCATGGTCGAGCAGTACGACACCGAGGAACTCGCTGTCCTCGAGGCGGCAGGGAGCGGCGGAGAGTTCGCCAACCAGGATCCAGCTAGCGACGTACCACCCGTGCTCACCCGTACCTGGCTGCATACCGGCGTCCTCCCGGACGAGGATCGCGTCAGCCGGCTGTTCGCCGGCGAGTACTACCAGCAGCCGGGTGGTAGCGGCCCGGACTTGCCCGACACGACGCTGCCGGACACCCTCCGGCGGACGGGCCAGGCACCACGGCCGTGGCAGCTGAGCCGCACCGAGGCCCGCGAGGCGTGCCGGGCGCTGAAGGGAATGCCGCTGCGCGAGGAGGTCTACGGGCTCGACGGGTCCGAGGCCGAAGGCCGGCCGTATCTCGTCACCGAGCACAACTACACCATCGAGATGCTCCAGCCAGCGCTGCACCCGTGGCCGGACGGACCGGAGAACTACCACGCCGTCTTCCTGACTCACCCCCGCGAGACCGTGACCGCCCACTACGAGCGCGCTCTTTACCCGGTCGACGGCGAGCTGCGGGCTGACCCCCGGATCACGCACGACCTGGTTCTGGCCATCGATGACTACGGCAACCCGCTCCTGTCGGCGTCCGCGGCGTACGGCCGCCGGTTCCCTGATCCGGATCTTGCCGCCGAGGACCGGCGCGCGCAGGGGAGGCTGCGGCTGACCTGTACGCAGAACGACTTCACCAACGTGGTGGAGCTGGCCGCGGCCCATCGCACGCCGGCTCCGGCGCAGACGCGCCTCTTCGAGGTCGTCGGGCTGCGGCCGGCCGCGGACGGGCTGTTCGGCTGCGCCGAGCTGCGCGATGGCCTCGCGGCAATCCACGACGAGCTGCCCTACCAGGACTGGAACGCCGACCCGGCCCGGCTGCCGGTACCGGCACGGCGGCTCATCGAGCACACCCGCGTCCGTTACCGGCGCGACAACCTGGCCGGACCGCTCCCGCTGGGCGTGCTGGAGCCGCTCGCGCTGCCCTACCGGTCGTATCGCCTGGCTCTGACCGAGGGACTCATGCGGCACCTGTACGGGGACCGGGTCACGCACCGGATGCTGACTCAGGCCGGCTACGTCCGCGATGGCGATACCTGGTGGATCCCGTCAGGGCAGGTCTTCTATTCGCCGAATGCGGGCGACGATCATCAGGCCGAGCTGGCCTTCGCGGAGCGGCACTTCTTCCGGCCACGCCGGTTCCGCGATCCGTACGGCAACACCACGACGATCGTGTACGACGGCTACGACCTGCTGGTGTCGCAAAGCCGGGATCCGCTCGGAAACCTGATCACCGCGGGCGAGCGCGACGCGGGTGATCAGATCATCTCGCCGGGCCTCGACTACCGCGTGCTGCAGCCGCACGTGGTCAGTGACCCCAACCGCAACCGGGCCGCGGTGGCCTTCGACGCGCTGGGCCGGGTGGCGGGCACGGCGCTGATGGGCAAGCCAGAGGAACGACTGGGAGACAGCCTGGACGGCTTCGATCCCGATCCCGACGCCGCCGCTCTCGAGGCCTACCTGGCCGACCCGTTCGCTCACGCTCACGTGTTGCTCGGCAAGGCGACCACGAGGGTCGTGTACGACCTGAATGCCTACTTGCGTAGCCGCGAGGGCGGGCGGCCGCAGCCCGCGTGGGTTGGGGTTCTGGCCCGCGAGACGCACGGCAGCGAGCTGGCGCCGGGCGAGCGGACGAGGATTCAGCGGTCGTTCGCCTACTCGGATGGCTTCGGCCGCGAGGTCCAGCACAAGGGCCAGGCCGCGCCCGGGCCGGTGACCGATGGCGGCGTCCCCGTAGAGCACCGGTGGATCGGCAGCGGGTGGACGGTGTTCAACAACAAGGGGAAGCCGGTCCGCAGTTACGAGCCGTTCTTCACGAGCCTCAACGGCTTCGAATTCGCCCGCGCGGTCGGGGTCAGTGCCGTGCTTTTCTACGACGCGCCCGGGCGTGTGATAGCCACGCTGCATCCGGACGACGGCTACGCCAAGACCGTGTTCGACCCGTGGCAGCAGTCCGCCTGGGACGCGAACGACACGGTGCTGCTCGATCCTCGGACCGATCCGGACGTTCGCGGATACATGGACGGCTATCTCGCGACGCTGAGCCAGCGGCCGGGCGGCTGGGCAACCTGGTACGGCCAGCGGATCGATGGTCAGCTGGGCGTCGCCGAGCAGCGCGCCGCCGAGCAGACCGTGCTGCACGCCGACACCCCGGCGCTTGCCCTCTTCGACACGCTTGACCGGACCTTCCTGGAAGTCGCGCACAACCGATTCGCACGGGACGGTCGGCCGACTGACGAGTACTACCGCACTCACAGCGACCTTGACATCGAGGGCAACCTGCATCAAGTCCGTGACGCTCTCGGCCGCGCAGTGATGCGTTACGGCTACGCGGTCGCGAGCGGGCAGGTGACGCACGCGGGCATGGATCTTGCCGGCGGCGGCCAGCTGCCGGATGTCAGCGGCAAGCCGGTGCTTTCCTGGGACTCCCGCGGATTCACCTTCCGGGCGGAGTATGACGCGCTGCGGCGGCCGGTGCGGAGCTACGTCGGGGGCCCGGGCATCACCGGAGACGTCCTGCAGCTGCGGACCGTGTACGGGGAGGAGCTGCCCGGCTCGGCGGGCAGCGCCGAAGACCGGAACCTGCGGACCCGCGTTGCGGTGGCCTACGACAACGCGGGTGTCATGACGAACGTCGGCTATGACTTCAAGGGCAACCTGCTGACAGCGCAGCGGCAGCTCGCCGCCGAGTACAGGGACGTCATCGACTGGGCCGGGCAGGCTGATGTCGTCTTGACCGAGCCGGCCTACGAGTCGCGGACGAGTTACGACGCGCTGAACCGGCCGACGACGATGACCACCCCGGATAACAGCGTCACGATCCCCGGCTACAACGCCACGGGCCTGCTTGAGCGAGTCGATGTCCGGCTCCGAGGGGCCGACGAGGCCACGACGTTGGTCGCCCACCTGGACTACAACGCCCGCGGGCAGCGGACGCTGATCCGCTATGGCAACGGCACGCGGACTCAGTACGACTACGATCCGCTGACCTTCCGGCTGATCACGCTGGCTACGGTGCGCGGCCAGGACCGGCTCCAGGATCTGCATTATGCCTACGACCCGGTCGGCAATCCCGTGCTGGTCAGCGACCACGCGCAGCAGCGGGTGTTCTTCCGCAACCACGTCGTGGAGCCATCAGCACGCTACATCTACGACGCGACATACCGGCTGGCCGAGGCAAGCGGCCGGGAGCACCTCGGCCAGACCGCTCGCGGGGTGCGCCACGTGGCGTCCTCGGACGCCGGCGATGCAGCTCAGGTCGGCCTGCCGCAGCCGGGCGACGGCACCGCGATGGCCCGCTACACCGAGCGCTATGCCTATGACGCTGTGGGCAACCTGCTGCAGGTGGCGCACCGGTCGGCCGACCCGGCGTTCGGCGGCTGGACCCGCGACTACCGGTACCGCGATCCGAGCCTGCTGGAGCCCGGCCGGAACGGCAACCGGCTGAGCGGGACAGCGCCCGCCCGCGACGTTCGCGAGCACAGCTCGTTCCGGTACGACGAGCAGGGAAGCACGACGGCTATGCCGGCGATCCCGGTGCTGCGGTGGGATCCGGAAAACCGGCTGCACCTCACTGCGCCAAGCGAGCCGGCTGGCGGGCCGATATCTAACCCCACCTACTACGTATACGACGGCTCGGGCCAGCGAGCGAGGAAAGTCGCCGCGGGGGCAGCGGCCAGAAAGTCGGAACGGATCTACCTCGGCTCGTTCGAGGTCTACCGGGAGTACGGCACCAACGACGAGGTCACCCTGGAGCGGGAGACGCTGCATGTCTTCGACGACAGGCACCGCGTGGCCCTGGCGGAAGCTCGCACCGCGGGTGCGGACGCCGGTCCGGCGCGGCTCATCCGTTACCAGCTCGCTGACCACCTCGACTCGTCGGTGCTGGAACTCGACGAGCACGCTCAAGTGATCTCCTACGAGCAGTACTACCCCTACGGAGCCACGTCCTACCAGGCCGTACGTGCCCGTACCGACACCCCGAAGCGATACCGGTTCACGGGCAAGGAGCGTGACACCGAAACCGGCCTGTACTACCACGGCGCCAGGTATTACATCGCCTGGCTTGGCCGCTGGAGCAGCTGCGATCCCGTCGGCCTAGCCGACGGCCCGAATCTGTACGCCTACGTCCGTGGCAATCCGATCCGGCTGAGTGACTCTGAGGGCACCGCGGCGGGCGACACCGTCAAAGGCCTGCTGTCAAGGGCGGAAGGCTGGATCTCCAAGGTCAAAGTGAAGGTCCTGGCTGATGCCGGCGATTTCGGATCCTATGCCCGGCAAGGGGCCGCGCGTTACGTGGACCAACTGGAACGGGCCGGCGGACGGCTGACCGAGGCTGAGCATCCACTCGCCGGTGCCGCCCTCAAGATCCTGAACAAGGATTTCAAGTATCGCACCGCTAAATCCATTGTCATTGATCGCTCGGTTGCCTTGAAAAAAACTGTCGGCGATCTGCGTCTGATAAAGATGGCGAAACAGGGCGCCATTGGCGCTGAGCAGTTTGCGGCGCGCTCGGCAGCGAACTTCGTCAAGGCCATCGGCATGCGCTGGGCTCAGACCGGCGAAGTGTCCACGGCCGCATTGCGGCGGGAGCTACGTCAGGCAGTCTCCGCGACGGAAGAGGCAACAAAGGAAGCGCTCCCGGCGCTGGCCAACAAGGTCGATCAGGCAGCTGCAGCGGTGATTCGCAATATCCGGAGGGTTCGGGTCGACGTTCCGGTCGAGGCTCCGAAGATAAGAGTCTCGGAGAAAGCACTTCAAGAAAGCTCGGAGGCCGCAGCTCACGCGGAAGCCATCGTCCTCGAGCACGCCGAGGCTGAAGCTGCAGCGCACCTAGCTGAGAAGAGCGTCGGCAAGTATGTCGCCAAGGCAGTACCCGGGCTCGGCATTGGCGTCGGGGTCGCCCTAGTAGCAGGCGATCTGAAGCGAAAGGAACGCGGACGCGCAGTCGTCGACGCGGCCGAAGCGATTCCCGGAGTGGGCGGCTGGGTGCTGGTCGGAGACCTTGCAAATACATTCCTGGTACAGCCGGCGTATCAGGAAATCAAGGGCTTCATGGACTTCGCTGAACATGGGCAGTACAACCGCCGCTGGGGCCCGTGAGGCTTCCCGGTGGTCCCCTACTAGTACATCAATGAAAAGCGCGAGGACCACGTAAATGACGAACCTCATCATCGTCAGGCTGCATCCGACCAGTCCGACGGACGCCGATAGCTTCCAGTCAGCCATTACTGACCTCGTGATCGACGCGTACGACCTGACCGTGACCGACAACCCGAGCGCCGTCCAGTCCGGCGCCACCCAGGGTGTCCTGCTCGGCACGGCCAGCGGGCTTGCCGCGATGCCGGTCCCGCCGTCCAACACGACCGGGGTGAATCCCGACACGGACCCTATCCCGATCCTGCAGCACTACATCGACGTGACCTCCGGCAGTTCATCGATCCGGCTGGGAGAGTCGGCTGCGACAGCGGTGATTAAGGCCGATCCGCCGGCTGGCCACCCCGAGTACCCGAATCCCGCTTCGTACGACCTGCACCTGGTGATCAGCCGCAGCGGCACGCCGATTACCGATGACGTATTCGACTACAACGTCCTCGTCGTCGACCAGGCGGGATCGCTGCCCGACGACCAGACCTGGTATTTCCAGCAGCCGGCGGACACCTACGTGGCCATACCGCCCGCCGCGTCCGGCACGCTGGCCCTCGCGCTCACGAACGACGCGCCCCACTTTGACAAGCTGACAGCGGCGATTGATGCGGTGCTGGCCGACGATCCTGGCGGTGTGACCCTCGCCACCGCCGGCCAGCTCAGCCAGGGCCAGTGCGAGCAGATCGCGGCGGAGATCGTCTGGAACCGCACCTACTATCCGCCGCCGGCACAGCCGACCGGAGACGGCTCGGCTGACAACGGCTACGGCTCGATGTACACGAGCTCGGGCCCCGGCGCGCCCGTGGCCGACTCGACCGCCGATGCCGATCGCAAGCAGTTCGAGGGGAACTGGACCTCCTATTACGCAACGATCAACGCGCTCGCGACCAGGCTCACCAACTACGTTTACCTGGCATCGGCCGCTATCCAGTCGGAGGTGACAAGCGCCACGAAGGTCAACACGGCCGCGTTCCCGTTCCCGATCATCACCAGCCAGGCTGCCCCGGTGGACACGGAGGTCGGGCTGACCGGGGTCGCGGCCAATGCCTTCGCCGTGCCGGCCGCCTACTTCTACGCGATGGCCGCCCAGCAGACCGCGCAGATCAGTTCCGACCTGCTGTATCAGAATGCCGTGAGCCTGCCCGAGACGACCGTGCTGCAGCAGTTGACGGCGGCCGCGGCGACGGGCACCGTCACCGGCGGCGTGCTCATCAACGGCGTCGTGCAGCCGCCCGAGGCATTCGTCACGGACGCCACGCTGACCGCCATCAACATCAATCAGGCGGCGCGCCGCCTCAGCTCGCTGAGCCCGTCGACCGCGTCCCTGCCCCAGGTCGTCGCCGATGCGCAGGTCACAGCGCTCCTCGACGACTGGCTCGGATACTCCGGCGAGACGGCCACGATCGACGCTGACTTCTGGCAGGGCGAGGTTGGCTCGTCGGCGACCCCTGCCCATGATGCTGACTACCTGGACCTGGTGCTGCAGGTCGTGCTGGAGCAGAAGCCGACGTCGCTGTTCTTTACTAACTTCCTCGCCGCGATTAAGGCCCCGCCGTTCAGCGTCGCGGCGGTCAGCGACCTTGCGGGCAAGAGCGATGTGCAATGGAACAGCTTCTTCACGGCTAATCCCTTGCTGCTGCCGCCGTTCACGCAGATAGGCTCCACGATCTCGGCGACGGAGCAGATCGCGGCCTTCATCCGGCACATGCGCAATTTCTTCACCACGCCAGTAGGTCCTGTCGCGCCGCAGACTCAGAACCCGAACGCGCCGAACTCTCTCGGGCCGCTGCCAGGAGATGTGCTGGTCCAGTTCGCGCAGAACTACGTGCCCGGCCCGTTTACGTTCGGCAGCGCCCTGGACCAGGCGGCAGTCACGGCGGCGGTCCAGGCCACCCTTCCCGGCGATGCCGACGCCCAGGCATGGCTCACCCAGGCCCTGACGACCATCAAGGCCCTGTATGACCTCACGGCCTTCGCCGCGGCCGACCCGGCCACCGCTAGCCTGCAGTTCTCGCTGATGGAGGCGCTCTACGCGCGGGGCTTCACGAGCGCCGCGAGCGTGGCAGCGCTTTCTGCCAGCGATTTCACGACTGCGCTGGAAGGCACCGTCGCCTACCCGTACGCCACCCAGATTCAGGGCGCGGCTGGGGGCCCGGCCGGCCCGCCGCCGCCCTCCGGCACGGGCTTCAAGCCCGTCAATCCCGACGGCTCGCTGACCAATTGCGTTCCGCCGGAATACCTGTCGCCGTTCGGGCCGGTCGCCTATCTCAGCGAGCTGCTGCACGCCTCGGCCGCTTCCACGTGCGAGCAGCCGTCCGACCCCGATGTCAGCACGCAGCTCGGCACGCTGCTTGCGGCCCGGCGCGGCCCGCTCGGCGATCTGCACGCGACGCAGGCCAACCTGGAAACCCCGGTACCCGCCGTCGACCTGGTAAACGAGAGCCTGGAGGCGCTGGCGGCCGGCGTGGCCGCCGGGACGGTCCCGGCTGGCGGTGCCGTATTCGACACGAACGCCACCGAGCTGGCGGGCCTCCGGCTGCGGCAGGGCGGCCCGGCGGACAGTGACCCGCCAGTCGGCGCAGATGAATCTCCCGGCCTGGATCCGGCTGAGGCATTCGGCGCCATTCCCGAGCACTCCTCGCCGGCCGAGCTCGACTGCCCGGCCGCGGAGACGTCCGCATACGCCGCGCTCCGTACGGACTTCGCCGCACCGGTCCTGCCGTACGACCAGGCGGTCGACGTCTGCCGCGCCTATCTGTGTCAGTCGCAGGCCAGCCGCTTCGAGGCCATGCGGCGGTTCCGCAAGGACATCACCGAGTTCGTGCTCGATCCGGCGCCGGCGGACGAGCCAGCGGGCTTCCAGCGGCAGCTGTGGCGTTATCCGGTGCGAACCGACATCGCACTTGAGTTCCTGGGCATCTTGGCAGGGGAGTACTCCGTACTGTTCCAGCAAACGCTGGCCGGCGAGCCCGACGCCGGGCAGCCTGCGCTCTGGCAGCTGTACGGCTTCACTGCCGAGCAGACCGACACCGGGCCCTGGACCGCCGTAGCGACCGGCGTCCCCGAGTTCCTCAGGCGCACCGGGCTGACCTACTGCGAGCTGGTGGACCTGCAGCGGTCGGGGTTTGTCCCGTTCCAGGCGAGCACGGCGCCATCGCAACAGACTCCCGCCCCGCCGCCCGTCACGCCGGCGCCGGATGGTCAGCTGCCGGACTGCGAGCCCTGCTGCCTCGACGGATGGCGCATAACCTTCACCGGCCGCCGCGATCGCGAGGTCACCGCGGCACTGTATGAGCTCATCGTATTCATCCGCCTCTGGCGACGGCTGCGCGAGCGAGCCTGGTGCGGCCTGACGTTCGCTGAGCTGGCAGAAGTAGCCACCGCTCTAGCCCTTTTTTCCGGGAACGACGCTGACCCGCAGGTCAATGCCGACTGCCTGCGTCAGCTGGCGGCGCTGCTGATGCTGCGCGACGACTTCGGGCTGAGCCCGGTCAGCCTGCTGCCGCTATGGGCGGTCCCGGCGCCCGCAAACTGGTCCGAGGTCGTCGCGCAGTTGCTGAGCGGCATCGAACGGCACGCCAGGTCGCGGTATCCGTGCCCGCAGCGCGGACCGGAATTCGTCAAGATCATTACCTCGAACCTCGATCCGCTCTCGGTTCTTGCCGGATTCAACCCGCAGGCGACCGGAGACAGCTGGCACGCGCAGCCCACGCACACGCTGCGTTTCGCCGAGGTTCTCGGCAAGATCTACGCATCCGACTTCACGGTCGGGGAGCTGCTGTTCCTCTTCACCACGCTTCCGCATCTTGATGGGGACGATCCGTTCCCGCTCCCGGACGACAACGAGGCCGTCGATGACCCGCTCGCCCTGCCCGAAAGCGCCCCGGACGGAGGCGACGGCCCGCACTCGCTCTGGGCGCTGCGGCAAGCGCTGCTCGGCGCTGATGACGACGAGCGCAGCGCCCGGCAGTGGAGCTGGCGGCGGATCAGCACATCCTTGCGGGACGAGTTCGGCTACGTGCCCCAGCCTGGCGGTGCCGACGCGCTGACCTCGATGGGCGAGCACTTCTTCGCGTCCGTGCTGGAGCGGGACGGGATGACCCTGACCGCGCAGGCGCGCGAGTTCAGGACGCCGCTGGATCCCGGAGACACGACGCCCGCCATGTGGGACGCCGAGGCCGGACCGTTCCGGTATGACCAGGTTGCGCGGCAGCTGTGGACCAGGCTCCCGCTGCGTGACTCAGAAGTCATCGAGCGGCTACGGGACATGCGGCCGCTCAACCCCGTCGAGCAGGACGCGGTGCAGGGGGTGTACTTCGCCCCGCGCGCCGCGCTGGCCCCGTTCAGTTTGATCTTCGACGATTTCCGGCGAGCTGCTGATTTCCTGACGCAGGCCGACAGCGACGACGAGCGGTTCGCGTTCTTCCAGCGCGAGTTCGCTTGCTTCCACGCCCGCTGCGCGGCGATCGCACGGCACCTGGCTGGTCACGTCGACGCCGCGCTCGGCCGGTCGGAGCAGGGCGACCATGACGACAACCATGATCACGACGATCACCACGCCGGACAGCCTGACCCGACACGGCTAGCCGCGGCCTGGCAGATCCTGCGCGGCCTGCTGGCGGACGGGAACCTGGCGCTGTCGCCGTGGGAAAACGACTCGGGCGCGCCTCCCGAGGTTACCTGGGGCCAATCACCGGCGGGCTCGGCGTTCGCCGCCCTGCTCGGCCTGACCGGTACCGGATTGCTCGGAGAGTATGCGGTAGCGGGCACTGACCCGGTCTGGCGAGAGCTGCGCGGTCCGCTGAGCGCATTCGGTCCGGAAAGGAACGAGCAGAACAGCCCGGTCCCCACGGTGATACCGTCGCTCGGTCTGACCCTCACGCCACAGCAGCTGCGGCTGGCCGGGATACGCAACGGCTTCGCGCAGCGGGATACGGACGGGGAGCCCCTGGGCGGCGCAGAGCCCTTCACCGTGCGCTGGACCGGTGTGCTTCTGGTGGAACGACGCGGTGACTACCGGTTCCTGGCCGGCGCTCCGGCGGACGGCGAGCCGGACTTCCGCGCCGCCGAGCCCAACCGCTGGCGGGTCACGCTGGCGCGTGGGCAGCGGACGTGGGTGGCACTCAGTCACGGCCACCCGGACGACGCGCCATCGGCCAGGAGCGCTCTCCTGCGACTACGGCGGGGGGCCTACCAGATCTGTGCGGAGTTCACTCAGCGCGAGCCGGTCTTCGCCCGTCCCGAGGATGTCTGCCCGGCGCTTACCGGCTTCGAGGTCGCCTACACCGGCCCGGATACCGATGGTCAGGTCCTGGCCATTCCCGTGCACAAGCTGTTCCGGCCGTTCACCGGCACCACCCTGGCCGCCGGCATTCCCGTGGCCAGCGCGGACGGCAAGGGCACCGGCCTGAGCGCCGCCGCCGGGCAGTTCCTGGCCGGCCAGTACGTGCCCGATCTGCGCGACATCCGCCGGACTTACCAGCGCGCCTTCAAAGGCCTGCTGCTCGCCGAGCGGTTCCGACTGTCGGCACGCCAGGTCGCCGGCTACCGGAACTCGGAGCTGGGCTACCTGCTCGACAATCCTGGCCAGTTCGCAGGCACGTCGTTCTACCGCACCGGGCCGGATTCGTTCGGAACACATCAAGCCTGGCTCGATCTGAATCTGCTGGCCGTGGGCGATGCCTACCCGCCGCCGCTGGCACCGCCCGGGGATCTCACCGATCAGCGGGGCTACCCCACCCCGCAGCGGCAGGCCGCCATGTTCGACTGCTGGGAGCGGATCTTCGACTACAGCTGGCTCCGGCAGCAGGCCGACCGGGCGCGGGAACGGCCCGCATGGCTGCTGTTCGACGAGGCTGCGCAGCAACAGCCGGACAGTCCAGCCGAGCTACTGCGGCACCTGGATGTCGACCTGGTCTATGCGCCCCTCGTGCTGACGTATTTCGACGTGCCCGAGTACGCGCTGAGTGCGCTCGACCTTGCCGACGAGCGCTGGGCCGTGCGGATCGGGCACGCCGCCGCCTGGCTGCGCCGGATGCAGGAGTTCTGCGCGCCGCTCGAGATCGGCAGCGCCCGGCCTGACCTATGGGCCAGCGACGATCCAGGCGCGGTCGGCGCCTCCGGTGGTGTGTCCGGTAACGCCAATCTCACCGAACTTGTCCAGGCAGGCTGCCTCGAGGAGCGCGAACCGCGCCGTTTCGCGGTCATCAGGGAGCTCAACGACGGGCTCCGGGACCGCGCACGCACCGCGCTGACTGCCTACCTGTGCGGCCTGAGCCGCGTGCCTTTGCCCTGGGCTCCAGGCCAGTACGCGACCCGGCCAGGAGACCTGTCCGACCTCCTGCTCCAGGACGTGGAGACGACGCCGTGCACCCGGATGAGCAGGATCGAGGACGCCGTCCGCGCGGTGCAGGCATTCGTCCAGCGGGCCAGGCTCGGGCTCGAGCCGACGCTGACCGTGACCCCTGCCTTCGCCCGGCTGTGGGACAAGCGGTTCGCGTCGCTGCGGACCTGGCAGTCGTGCCGCCGTCGCGAGATCTACCTGGAGAACTGGATCGAGTGGGATGACCTGCGCGTGGCGCGAAGGGTGGAGGCGTTCCGCTTCCTGGAGGATGAGCTGCGGCGCTCCACCCTGACCGTGCCCGTGCCCGGCGGCGGCTCCTGGTGGCCCAGCTGGCAGCCGCCCGCGCACCCGTCGCTGGAACTCCTGCAAGACCGGGAGCCTGCCACCCTTGTGCAGCTGCCTGCGGCTGCCTCGGCGGAGGGACTCGGCCTGCTTGGCGCCCAGTGGCGCTCGGCCAGCCCGGCCTGGCTCGCGCCTTTAGTCAATTCGGTTCAGGCGGGCGGTGCTGCCGGCGGAGCCGGCGCGACGGGGGGTGCTCCGGCCCGTGGCCGTCGGCGCAAGCAGCAAGCCCAGGCGTCGCCTCCGACAGATCCCGGCGGCGGAGCGGGTACGACGGGGACGCCGCTGCCCCTCTGGCTGCGCTCGGCGATCGGGCTTGGCCCGCAGTTCGTGCGCGTAGCGGCGGCAGGGCTGCCGCCCGCCTGCGCGCACCTGCGGCCGTATGACGGGGATGCCGGAGAATGCTGTGCCGAGTGCGGCCGCCACGTTGCGCCGGTCGCCGACGAGTACTACTTCTGGCTGGCGGGGTCGCAGTATTTCGAGGGCAAAGACGCCCCGCAGGACGCTGGCGCGACGGCGTCGGGTGCGGACTTGCCCGCCAGCGCGAGTTCTGGCTGGGAGGATCCGAATCAGCTTCCCGGCATGCTGGTGTGGAACGCGGAGCCGATGGTGCACCTGTACTGGAGCCGGCTGCGGCAGGGTGAGTTCTCGCCACCACGCCGCTCCTCGGAGGGCCTGCCGATCTCCGGGCCGCCACCCGCCGGAACGCCACAGCTTTCGCTGGCAGGCCGGCTCAACGACTCGCTTCGCTTTACCGTCATCAACGGCTTGGGGCGGACCGGATATACCGATATGGCCGATCCGCCGGGATTCCGCTACGACCTGGCCGATGATGCTGCTGTGCCGCTGCCGCTTGTGAGCACGTCGCCGGCGCCATCAACAGCCGCCAATTACGGCCTGCAGGCCTATCCGTACTTCGCCTATGTGAGCCCTGGGGCGCCGGTCGAGCCCATCCAGCTCGCCGCCGTCGCCCGGGCAGTCGCAGGCGTCCTGCGGACCCACTGCCAGTTCGAGCCGGCGCTTAAGTGGTACGAGCTCACCTGCTCGCCGCTGAGCAGTGACAACACCTGGGCCGAGGGCTGCCCCGCTGCTCCCGTGCCGCCTGCGACCGCGCGCCAGCGCGCCGTCCTGCTGGAGTACCTGGAAACGCTGCTCCAGTGGAGCGATGCGGCCCGATGCCGAGAATCGGCTGAGGCGGCTCAGCGGTCGCTGGTTACGGTCGAGACCCTCGCTCGCGTGCTGGGCGCCCAGCCGGTCACCGTGCTCGCGCGCGACGGCGCCGCCCCGATGACTGTGGCCGCCTTCGAGCCGAGCCCGGCTCCGCTGAACCCGCGGCTGATGTCGCTGTATGAGCGGTGCGCCGACCGGCTCACGACCATCAGGGACTGCCTCGATGGCTACCGGCTGCCGCTAGGCGGGTCGCGGGGCGACCACTCCTTCTGGGGGGACTCGCCGCTGCGGGACGGCTGGCGGGAGGCCTCGGGTCCCTGCGACGGCGACCCGTGCCAGGGCGAGATCTGCCAGCCGGACGAGGATCTGTGCTGCTGCGGCCCCTATCGCTTCACCTTCTGGGTGCGGCACGCCCTGGAGCTTGCCGGTGAGTGGCGGAATCTCGAAGCTGCGCTGCTGACTGCCTATGAGAAGGGTGAGGCCGAAGTGCTGGCCGCCCTGCACGCGACCCACGAGCGTCAGCTCGCCGAGCTGATCCTCGCCGCCCGCCAGTACGCCTGGCGCGAGGCGGACTGGCAATGGCAGGCGCTCGGCATGACCGAGCAGGGCGCGCAGGCCAGGCTGAGTTACTACACCGGGCTGCTGGCGGCCGGCCTGAACTCAGGCGAGACCGGGTACGAGGCGCTGACCGAGGTGTCAGTCGCCTCCAGGACGGCGGCGACCATCACGGAAGCGATCGGGCAGGCCATGGTTCCTGTCCCCGACATCGCGGTCGGCGTGGCGGGCATGGGCCCGTATCTCGCCAATCAGCTGCCGATCGGCAACAAGATGGCCAACAACTTCGCCACCGCCGCCAGGATCATGAGCACGCTCGGCGATATCGCGGGCACCAACGCCGGGCTGAGCCTGACCCAGGCGGGCTGGAACCGGCGGGCCGCTGAGTGGCAGCTGCTGGAGGTCCAGACCATCACCATCGAGATCGATCAGATCCAGCGGCAGATACTTGCCGCGGACCGGCATCGGGCGGCTGCGCTGCGCGAGCTCAACAACCATCAGCAGCAGATCGAGCATGCGATCGAAGTACAGGACTTCGTGCGGGACAAGTTCACCAGCAGCGATCTCTACCTCTACTACGTGCGGGAAACGGCCGCGCTGCACAAGCAGATGCTGGACCTGACGCGGCATGCCGCCGGGCGCGCGCAGCGCTCCTACAACCGGGAGCGAGGGCACACCACGCGCCGGTTCCTGCCCGACCCCGGCTCGGACAACTTGCGAGAGGGCCTGATGGCCGCCGAGCGCATGCAGGTGGCACTGCATCAGATGGAGACGTCCTATTACGACCTCAACTGCCGCGAATACGAGCTGACCAAGCATGTGTCGCTGCGTACGGACCTGCCGATGGCGTTCCTGCAGCTGCGATATCAGGGCCGGGCAGAGTTTGAGATCCCGGAGTGGATGTTCGACCTCGACTACCCCGGCCACTTCATGCGCCGGATCAAGAACGTCACGCTGACGATTCCGTGCGTCGTCGGTCCGTACACCGGGGTGCACTGCAGGCTGACGCTGCTGAGCAGCCAGACCCGCATCCATCCGTGGCTGGCTGGTCCGGTGGCGCGATGCTGTGAGGAGAGTCGCGAGGCTGCTAGCGGCGGCTGCGCGTGCGGGGACAGCCGGGCGGCGTGCACGCAGTGCGGCTGTGACCAGGCGACTCCCCCGGGCGGGTACCTGCCGGTACCGGACGACCCCCGTTTCGTGCGCGAGTACGGAGCCACGGATGCCATCGCCACCTCAACTGGCCAGAACGACAGCGGCATGTTCGAGCTGAGCTTCCGTGACGAGCGCTACCTGCCGTTCGAGTTCGCCGGCGCCACCGCCCGGTGGCGGGTGGACCTGCCGTGGGAGCACAACTTCTTCCCGCGCAAGACCTTCACCGACTGCGTTCTCCATATCAACTACACCTCGCGTCAGGGCCCTGAGCGGCTCCGTTGCGCGGCCAGTGAGGAGGCACAGCGGCACCTGCCTGGAGCCGGGGTTCGCCTGTTCGACGTCCGCCACGATCTGCCGGACGGGTGGTCCAGGCTCACCCATCGGGCACCGGACTCCCGGTGCGGATGGCTGCCTATCCGGCTCGGGCGCGAGCATTTCCCTTACCTGCCCTGCAGCCGCGCCATCCAGGTCGTGAGCATGGAGATCTTCCTGGAAGTCGACGACCCAGACTGCCATGGCAGCCGTGTGGTGCGCTTCGTCAGCCGACACGAGCGCGAGCACCGCGACGGCGAGGAGTGCCGCTGCGAGGGGATCGCGGTTGAGTGCGTGGCGGCGCAGGACTGCCCGACGGTCTATCACGGCGTGCTTGCGGCCGAATTCCCGGTTCTGGACCGTGATCAGCCGCGTGATCTGGGGGACATGCAGTTCGCTGGCCTGGACCGCGAGATCGCCAGCCTCCATATCGCCTGCCGGTACCGCGTGGTGCGCTGACGCGGCCGCAGGATCGGGACCGCGGGCAAGGTATCTGACCGGCTCCGGCCTGCTCCGGATGGACAGAGAGCAAGGGCACGGAGGTGGCCATGACCGCACTCCTGTACGGCAACCTCAGCGTTGAGATCGTCCCCAGTCTCGGGGTACGCATCGAGCGGGCAACGCTGCGGCAGCCGGCCGCAGACATGTCCCGGTGCGCGCGCCCGGAGATGCCGGCAAGGCCGCAGATCCTGGGCCGCGAGCAGCAGCTGACTGATGCTCTGCGGGCCATTCGGGAGGGGCTCCCCGTCGGGTTCCATGCGGCGTGCGGCTACGGCAAGACCACCCTGCTGCACGACATCGTCGCCGTCGCCGCCGGCGAGCTCCCAGCGAAAACCTGCCTCTACCTGCGTGCGGATCGCGACCGGGTCGAGGATCTCCGGCAAAGTCTCGTTGACCGGCTGTACCGATCAGACCGGCCGGTCAAGCTGACTCCCGGCCAGTGCGATCAGGTCCTCGGCCAGGTCAGCGCTGTCATTGCCGTCGACGACCTGGCGGCCGGCCCCGGCCAGGTCGCCGATCTGCTCGACGTACTGTCGGGCTGCAGCGTCGTGATCGGCTCGCCCCGGCCGGTCCTGGGCCGGCGCGGAACTTCGCAGGACCTGCCCGGACTGCCTGATGACAGCGCACTCCGCCTGCTGGCCGAAGCCATCGGACGACCGCTCACCGCGGAGGAGCTTCCAGCCGCCAGGCGCCTGGTCGCCGCGACGGACGGCCAGCCGCTGCATCTGCGGCAGGCGGGCGCGCTGGTGCGCGCCGGATCGCACTCTGTTGCCTCTCTCGCCCGGCAGGCGGCGCAAGACCCTGATGTTCTTGACTCCCTCAGCGTCAGCGCACTGGCCGCGCGCGAGCGGCGCGCCCTCGCTATCCTGGCCCTCGCCGCCGGAGCGCTGCTCGCGCCGGGCCTCATCGACGCCATCGGGCAGGTCGCCAGCCTGGCCGACTGCCTTGACTCGCTGCACCGTTCCGGCCTGGCCGAGCAGCGCGACGACCGATTCGGGCTGCCGGTCTGCAAGGCCGCCAGCTACCGGCAGATGCTGCTCGACGATCTCCAGCTCGGAGCCGCAGCCCGCGGCCTGAGCACGTGGCTGACGACCAGGAACCCGACCGCGGCTGAGTCTCAGTCAGCGGCGGACGCCGTCCTTGCGATCGTGGAATTCGCCGCCGAACGCGCCGACTGGGCCGCCGTCGGCCAGCTTGCGCGCGCCGTCGAGCCGGTCCTGTTCATCGCGGGGCGGTGGGAAGCCTGGCACGAGACTCTTGGCCGCGGCCTGGATGCGGCCAAGGCGGCGGCGGATCAGGCGGCCGAGGCGTTCTTCTGCCATCAGCTCGGCAGCCTGGCGTTCTGCCAGGACAGGCTCGAGGATGGGGTCCGGCTGCTGCGCCTCGCGCTGGCGATCAGGGAGGAGATCGGCGACCGCGACGGCGCCGACCTAACCCGCCATAACCTCCGGCTCCTCGATCCGGAACGGCCGTCGCCGGACCGCGCGCGGCCGGACGAGCCCCGAGCTTCACGGCGACGGCGATCGCCCCGCGTGGTGGTCGGTCTCCTCAGCATGCTGGGCGCGCTGGCTCTGGTCGCGGGCGGGGTGGGGGTCGCGAGCGTCCTTGGGGCGGGCGGTCATGGCCAGCACGGCCCGCCGTCGCAGGGCACGTCCTCGGGCGGCGGTATCAGCCAGAGTTCGGGGACCGGCGGTGCCAGCCAGAGCTCAGGCACGAGCCAGAGTTCCGGGACGAGCCAGAGTTCCGGGACGAGCCAGAGTTCCGGGATCAGTACACCTGCCCTGGTGACCGTGCCGAATGTCATCGGTCAGACGCAGAGCGAGGCAACCAGCTCCCTGACCGGCCAGGGGCTGGCGGTGACAACCGTTACTACCAGTGACTGCCCGCCTAAGGACGACGGCGACGTGGTGAGCGAGAATCCGGTCCCCGGCTCCTCGGTCCCGGCGGGCTCCACCATCGTCATCAGCCCGTGCGATTCGGCGAGTTCGATGATCGACGTGCTGGACGTGGTCGGCCAGACGCAAAGCCAGGCGACGAGCACCTTGCAGGGGCAGGGGCTCGTCGTGACCACCACCAGCGTCAGCGAGTGCGGCGCGAGCGACGACGGCAACGTGGTGAGCCAGAACCCGCCGGCCGGCACGGCGGTGGAGACCGGGGCGAGCGAAGTCATCGGCATCTGTATCGGGACCGGGTAGGCGAATATTCTGGATCTGGGGCTCGGAAGGGACATGCATGCGTGACGACCCGTCGGTAATTGCCCTGGTCACCCGGGTGGCCGAAGGCGACCAGGCCGCATGGAACGAGATCGTCGAACGGTACGCACCGCTGGTGTGGTCGATCTGCCTTCGGTACCAGCTGAGTCGCCCCGATATCGACGACGTCGGGCAGACGGTGTGGTTACTGCTGGTCGAGCATGTCGGCGGTCTGCGTGATCCAGGGGCCCTGCCCGGCTGGCTGGCGACAACCACCAGGAATGAGTGCTTCCGCGTGCTGCGGGCGCGTCGCCGACATGACCCAGGGGGTTTGCCAACGGGGGAGTTCATGCCGCCGGATCCGTCCGCCCCGATGATTGAGGATGACCTCATCGAAGCGGAACGCAACGCCGCGCTCCGGGCGGCCTTCGCGGAGCTTCCGGCTGGCTGCCACGCGCTGTTGTCGATGCTGATGAGTGATCCACCGCCCGGCTACGCTGAGGTCAGCGCCGCGCTGGGCATTCCCGTGGGCAGCATCGGTCCCACGCGCGCCCGCTGCCTGAACCGGCTGCGCCGCTCGCCGCACTTGGCCGCGGTCCTCGGCGACGAGTCCGGCAGGGTCAAAGTCAGGGAATCCGGAAGGTGAATATGACTGCTGCCTGGGACAACGAGGAACTCGTCGTGGCACTGCGGCAGGCTGTCCTGGCCCGGCTGGCGGTCCCTGACGAGTTCGTGCAAGCCGGCAAGGACGCCTTCGCCTGGCACAACATTGATGCGGAGCTTGCCCAGCTGACCTATGACTCCACCCGTGAGCTGGATCAGGCACTGAGTTTGCGGGCAGAGACGGCGTCCATCCGCGCACTGACCTTCACTTCAGCGCATCTGACCATCGAGCTTGAGGTTACGCAGGACGCGCTGGTCGGCCAGGTCGTCCCGGCTCAGGCGGCAACGATCATCGTGCAGTCTCAGCCCGGCTCGGAGGCCCCTGTATCCGCGGATGAGATCGGCTGCTTCTCGATTCAGCCGATACCGTCCGGCCCCTTCCGGCTGCAGTGCCGCACCGCTACCGGCCTCGAGGTGCTGACCGGCTGGACGACTCTGTGACCGGGCGCGAAGTCCGGGCCGTCCGGTCAGCCGGCGCCGAATGCGAGCAGTGACAGCGCCGCTGCCTGGCTGACCGGATCGGCCGCGGTCTCACGCCGGACGTTGCCCAGAGCCTCGGCGAGGCTGTGACCGGCGCGCAGGCACTGGTGCAGGCTGATCATCAGCGGGACTACGGCGTGGTCATTGAGCGGGAGAACGCTCGCGATTATGCCGCTCGTGCCGAGCGGCAGCAGGCTGCTCACCAGGCCGAGAAGCTCGTCGGCACCGACGGGTGCGAGCACGCCGGAGTCACAGCTCGAAAGGACTAGCCGGTACGGCGCACGGCGCAACTGCTCGAAGTCATAGACGGTGAGCGGGCCGTCGTGCATGCGCAGTGAGGAGAAGAGCGGACTGTCGGTGCGGAAGCTTCCGTGCGCCGCGACGTGGGCGAGCCAGGCCCCGTCGAGCGCCGACAGCACCCGGCCGGCCGTGGCGGTCACACCGGACAGGACGGTTACATCGTCGTAGAGCGCCGCCAGCGGAGGCACCTCGGCGCCATCGGTCACCAGGCCCGGCCCTCGCGCCAGGACGACCCGTCGCCTCGCGGGAGGCCTAGCAGCGTGCCCCCGCATCCAGGCACTCGCTGACGGGGCGACGCTGAAATTGCTGCCGGTGAGCACTGGCAGCACCGCCCACGGGATCGCGTGCAGCTTGCCCGGCGGTACGACGACCACGGGGTTGTCGCCCAGCACCGCGGCGGCCGGGCCGAAGATGACATCCTGCAGCTTCGGCCCGGCCGACTTCAGGATCGCGGCGGCACTATCGAGATCGTCGTCGGTCCTGCCTCTCGCCATCCGGCGGAGCGCAAAGCGGGCGAAGTCGGCCGCGCGGATGGCGTCACGGGTAGGTCCGGCTGTGAACTGCCGCACTCGTCCCGCGGCACAGACCAGCACGTGCAGGGTGCCGTCGACGTCGACGATCTCGATCAGCTGGGCCCGGCCGAGCTCCGCCAGCACCGCCTGGACGGCGAGGCGGGCGCTGTCGCCGGCGGGTGCGCCCTTCGCCCGCAGCGAGCTTGCCCGGACCGTCCGCTCGAGCCGGAGCTGCTCGCGTTCCAGGGCCGCGCTCGGGTCGCCACGCCGTCGCGCCTCCTCCAGCCGGCGCATTATCTGGCGCAGCGCCGCCAGGCTGGCATCGAATTCGGCTCCCGCCGGCGGCCGCGCCGCCGGGACTGCGAGGGCGGTCGACCGCCAGCGTTCACTCCAGGCCAGCACGAGCCGGGGCCGGCGCTGGCGGGCGGCGTAACGCTGCGCGAGCATGGCCAGCTCGGCGCCCTGAGCAGTGGCCCGCGCTCGAAGCTCAGATGCACCGAGAGTCCAGCGGTGCTCATCGAGGACCTCCAGCCCGCGACGGCAAGCGATCAGCATTCGCCGCGGATCGCCCGCGGCCTCCGCTCGCAGCGCCTCGCTGAGCCAGCCACTGACGCGGGCCATGGCCAGGCCGCGTCGCCGGCCGAGGGCCGCCGCAGTGAGATGGCGAATGGCGACGTCGCGGTGCCCTAGGTCCAGTGCCACCCGCCCGGCGAGGAGGCGCGCCTGAGTTGCCTGACCCGAGCCCAGTTCTTGCAGCCGGTCGGCGGCGCGGTTCGCGGCCCGGAGCTGCTGGCCCGAGACGACCCCGGCCGCGTAGTGCGCCTCGATGAGTACAAGCCTCGTCTGAGCCTGCCACCAGGCACTGCGCTGCGACCGGAACAGCCGGTAGGCAGCCTGGGCCCGGTCAGCGGCTAGCTGCGGGCGATCAGCGGCCAGCGCGCAGCTGGCTGCGGTCAGCAGCAACTCCGCCTTGATGGTCGACCGGCCACCAGCCTGCTCGATATCTCGCACCGCGGCGTCGGCCTCGGCCAGCGCATCGCTGGTCAGCCCGGCCGCCAAGAGTACGTAGCAGCGGTCCCGGCTGAGTGATGGCGTCGGCAGGTTCAGCGCCCGGTAGCGGGAGCCGGCTTCGTCCAGGAGCGACAGAGCAGCGGGCAGGTCACCGCCCTGGAACGCGGCCCAGGCGCGATTGAGCACCATGCGAGCCGATTCAAGCTCCTGATTGGTCTGCGCGTACAGCCGGCCCGCGGCGGCAAAGTCCGCGCGGGCGCGGCCAGCAGACCCGACGTCCAGATAGGCGAGCCCGCGGGCGGTAAGCGCCCGCGCCGTCCAGAGCTCATCACCGGCCGGCTGCAGGACGCTGACCGCGCGGCGAAAGTCTTCGATGGCCGCCGGGTACCGGCCGAGGAACCACAACACGACGCCCCGCCGGTGCAGTACGCGCCCGAGCAGCACCCCGCCGGATAGCCGGATGGCAGTGTCAAATGCGGCAAGTCCGTCCTTCGTCCGGCCCGCGTGGACGAGCGCCGTCCCCAGCGATGCCAGCACGTCGGCTTCGCGCTCCGGCGAGCGGGCAAGCCGGGCCAGCCGAAGCGCGCGGCGCAGTTCACGGACGCCTGCATGGACGTCGCCGTTGTCGCGCAAGACAATGCCGGCGGCCTGATGGGCGATCGAAGCCTCGAACGGGCCAGGCCTGGCTGCTAAGAGTCCGCGCGCCGCGACGAGGGCGTCGTGCGGACGCGACACGGCAAGCTGCAGCAGGTCGTCCGCGCCTTCGCCCACGCGGCAAGAGTAGATACTCCGCATCTTCGCGGTCTAATCGATATGCTCCAAAAACGCATTCTGATCGCCCCGCAGGCCGTCGCTCCTTATTTATCCGTACTAAGGCCGTATAGTGGGCTATCGCACGTTCTTCGGTAAATCAGCCGCCGCGAGGTATCACGGCGTCAGGCTCCCACTCCGCACAGCAGCAGCCGCAGTGCGTCCTGCCCGCGGTGGGATTAACGCTCGCCGGCAACGGGCCGGGCTACCGGCAAATCTATGTCGATCAGTTCGGAGGGCCAGCATGACCAATCCTGAGTGGCGACTAGGGCTGAAGCCCGAGATTGCCGATGAGATCGAGTTGATAATTTCCGCCTTTCGGGATGCTCCGGAGAACCCAAAGGAGATCAGCGTCGTCCCGACAGAGGGCGGCGGCGTCCACTACATGTACGCCGAGGGCGAGATCCTTGTCACTGACGAGCACCTCGGGCGCGTGCTGGAGATCCTCGGGTACAAGAACGAGCATGATCTGAAGCGCGACGAGCCCGGCCGGATCAGGCGGGTGATCGCGGGGGTGGTGCTGCTCGTTCTCGGCGAGCCGCACCCGTCGGTGGTCGATGCGCTCAACCTGATTGACCAGGACCTGGGCCGCGGCATCGCGACGCCGAATCAGGTTCTGACCGTCGCGGGGGGTGAGCCGACGTCCTGCCCGGCCACCGAACCCGAGGAGGTGTATGTCGACATTGAGCCCTATCCCTCGGTGTGCCGGCACAATGGCGGCGGCGGGGTGCTGGTCTACATGGCCGATACCGGGCTCCAGCGGGATACCGCGGCGACCCATCCATGGCTGGCCGGAGTCACGGTGGGCAACGAGCAGGAGGATTACGACGTCTATCAGCCGCCGTTGCCCGGCGCGGTCAACCCGCCGCTGATCCCGCCCTACACCGGTCACGGCACGTTCGTCGCTGGCGTGCTCCGCTGCATGGCGCCGGCCGCCGAGATCATCGTGACCAGCGCCTTCGCGATCGCGGGGAGCGAACTCGAATCGGACCTGGTACCCAGACTCGAAGCGGCCCTCGGTCTCGGCGCGGACATCTTCCACCTGACCATTTCCTGCATGTCCCGGCATGATCTTCCGCTGATCGCATTCCGCGAGTGGCTCAGGCGGCTGCACGAGTACGGGGGAGCCGTATGCGTGGTCGCGGCTGGTAACAGCGGTGTGCGCAGGCCTAGCTGGCCGGCTGCGTTTGCCGAGGTGATATCGGTCGGCGCGCTCGGCGGCGACTGGCGCGGCCGGGCCTCCTTCAGTAACTTCGGCCCGTGGGTCGACGTCTACGCACCCGGCCGTGATCTCGTCAATGCCTACACCACCGGCACCTACGAATGCCACGTCGCTCCGTATGCGGGAGACCCCCGGCATTTCTACGGCATGGCCAAGTGGAGCGGCACCTCGTTCTCGACGCCGATCGTTTCCGGGCTCATCGCCGCGCGGATGTCAGACACGGGCGAGAATGCCCGGCAGGCGGCGGCCGCCGTGCTGGCTGAGGCGCAAGCGCGTGCGATCCCCGGCGTAGGCCCAGTGCTGCTCCCTTGCTGCCACGAGAGTCGCGCACCTCGCCCGCCGGATGAGTGCGGCTGCCGAACCTGCCGGCATCGGCCTGGCGCGTGCTGAGCCCGCCAAAGAAAATGAAGCATGGACTCTGAAGCCCGGTACCGGCCCTCGGACCTGCTGCGCTTCGTTGACCTCGGTGGCGGCGCGCTCGTACCGGGCTCGTCCGCCGTGGTCTACGTCGCGAACACCCTCGACGGTGAGACAGCGAGCAAGGACACCGCCCTGTGGGTGTCGGACGGCGCCAAGCATCGCCGTCTCGCCCCGGCGAACGCCGCCCAGTCTGGGCCGGCGGTGTCTCCCGACGGGACGCTGGTGGCGTTCCTGCAGGTGCAGAGCGATACCGACGGCAACGACGCCACCCAGCTCTGTGTCTGCCCGCTGGCGGGCGGCGAGACGACGGTGCTGACCTCGTTCGCCCGCGGGACCGGGCCGGCCGGCCCGTCCTGGTCGCCGGACGGCCAGCACCTGGCGGTGGACGCCTCCGACGCGCCCCGGCGCGACCCCGAGCTGGCCTACCGTGTCACCCGGCCGATCTGGCGCATGGACGGCATGGGACTGGTCGAGGACCGGCTGACGGATATCTTCGTCGTCCCGGCGACTGGCGGCCAGCCGCATCGGCTCACCTCCGCGGGCGGCGTCATCTCGTTCCTCGACTGGTCCCCGGACGGAACCGCCATCCTCTTCGGGATCTTCGGCGCGCCCGGCTCGACGACCTACGAGATCAAGATCGTCGCGTACCCGGACGGGAGCATCACCGAGGTGACGAGCGCGCGCTACCTCGCGTACACGGCCGTCGCCGCCTGGCTGCCCGACGGGCGAGTGGCCTACAACTCGCCCTGGCAGATCAACCGGCGGATCGACCTCATGGTGTTCGACCCGTCGACCGGCAGCCTCGATAGCCGCGCGCCGGACACCGACGGGCAGATGTTCGGGCTCGTGCAGGCCGGATTCGACTCGCGCGTGATCGGCCCGCGGATCCTGGTCGATCCCGGCGGCGAGTGGGCCTACGTGTACATCCAGAAGGGGGGCAGCATGCTGACCACCCGGATCGCCCTCAGCGGGGAGATCCGGATCGAGACACTTACCGAGCCGTCGTATTCGGCCGTCCCGATCGACCTGGACGGCACCCGCCTGCTGGCCGTGCGCACGGCGCACACCGAGCCAGCGAACCTTGTGGTGATCGACACCAGGACGGGGGCGGCCGAGGCGGTCACCGAGCTCAATGCCGGGTGGCTCACGGACATGCCGTTTGACGTCCACCACCTCGCCTATCCGACGGCCGACGGCGAGACCGAGATCGAGGGCTGGTACCTGGCGCCTCGGCAGTCGGCGGCGCCGTACCCCACGGTCCTGCACATCCACGGCGGCCCGTTCGCCGCGCACGGCGAGATCTTCAATCTCGACAACCTGCTCCTGACCGCTGCCGGGTACGGAGTGCTGTCGGTGAACTTCCGGGGCGGCTCCGGCTACGGCGACGCCCACGCCGCGATGCTCATCGGCGACTGGGGCCGCTACGACCTGGCCGACCTCCTGCAGGGAGTGGAGGTGGCTGTCGAGGGAGGGCTCGCCGACGGTGACCGGGTCGCCTCCTTCGGGCTGTCCGGCGGCGGCTATCTCACGGCCTGGCTCCTCACCCACAGCGACCGCTTCCGCGCGGGCGTGGCCGAGTGCCTCGTCTCCGATTGGGTGGGCATGCTCGGCTCTGACATCCCGCACGTGATCGCGACGTGGATGGACAGCCAGCCGGGCGGGGGCGAGTCCGCCATGGCTCCCTACATCCGGATGGCGCCCTCGTCGTATGCGGCGCAGTGCTCGGCGCCGCTGCTGGTCCTGGAGCACGAGGCCGACCTGCGCTGCCCGGTCTCCCAGGGCGACATCCTCTACAACGAGCTGAAGCTGGCCGGCAAGCAGGCGGAGATGCTGCGGCTGCCTGGCGTTCCGCACTCACCGTTCGCGGCCGACCTGCGGCTTCGGGTCGAACGGGCCGAGGCGCTGCTCGAGTGGATGGACCGCTACCTCAGGCACCCGATGCTGGGTTTGTAGAGTTCATACAAAGGGCGGCTCTTTAATCCGTTCTGCCCCGCCTTGGTCAGCCCGCTCGGGACCGAGCAGGATTAACGCGGGTGAAGTCATCGCTCGGCCTGCGGAATCGGCCTAGCGTGCCGGATTAGCAGGGAGGCTCAGCCGGTGTTCAGTCGCATCGCCATCGTCAATCGCGGTGAGGCCGCGATGCGGCTGATCCATGCGGTCAGGGACCTGTGCGCGGAGACGGGCGCACGGATCGAGACGGTCGCCCTATACACCGACACCGACGCGGCCGCCATGTTCGTCCGGGAGGCCGACCTGGCCTACCCGCTCGGCCCGGCCTCGGCCCGCCCCTACCTCGACCTGGCCGTGCTGGAGCGGGCCCTCATCGAGACCGGGTCCGACGCTGCCTGGGTTGGCTGGGGCTTCGTCGCTGAGGACCCGGCGTTCGCCGAGCTCTGCGTGAAGATCGGCGTCACGTTCATCGGGCCGGACGCCGAGGCGATGCGCAGGCTGGGTGACAAGATCGGGGCCAAGCTGCTCGCCGAGGAGGTCGGCGTCCCCGTCGCGCCGTGGAGCGGCGGCGAGGTCGCCAGCCTCGACGACGCGCTGGCCGCGGCCGAGCGCATCGGCTACCCGCTGATGCTCAAGGCCGCAGCGGGCGGTGGCGGGCGGGGCATCCGCCTCGTCACCTCGGCCGACGACCTCGCTGGCTCGTTCGAGCGCACCAGCCAGGAGGCTCTGCGCGCGTTTGGCAGCGGCACCCTGTTCCTGGAGCAGCTCGTTACTGGTGCCCGGCACGTCGAGGTCCAGCTGATCGCCGACGGCCAGGGCACGGCCTGGGCGCTCGGGGTTCGTGACTGCTCGGTCCAGCGGCGCCATCAGAAGATCATCGAGGAATCCGCCTCGCCGGTCCTGGCCCCAGAGCAGGCCGCGCAGCTGATGGCCTCGGCCGAGCGGCTGGCGCTGGCCGTCGGCTACCGGGGCGCGGCGACCGTCGAGTTCCTCTACCGGCCGGCGGACAAGCGGCTGGCGTTCCTCGAAGTCAATACCCGGCTCCAGGTTGAGCATCCGGTGACCGAGCTGACCACCGGCGCGGACCTGGTCAGGCTGCAGCTGCAGGTGGCGGACGGCGGGAAGCTCGACGGTCCCCGGCCGACCGAGGCCGGGCACGCAATCGAGGCGCGGCTGAACGCCGAGGACCCTGAACGCGACTTCGCGCCGGCTCCGGGCCGCATTGCCCGGCTGGTGCTGCCCGCCGGTCCCGGCATCCGCGTCGACACCGGAGTCGGCGAGGGCGACCTGATCCCGGCAGACTTCGACTCGATGATCGCCAAGGTCATCGCCTACGGCCGCGACCGCTCCGAGGCCCTGGGCCGCCTGCGCCGGGCCCTGGCCGAGACCACGGTGGTCATCGAGGGCGGCGCCGCCAACAAGAGCTTCGTGCTTGACCTGCTCGGCGAGCCCGAGGTGATCGCGGGCACCGCGGATACCGGCTGGATCGACCGCGTCCGGGAAGAGGGCCGCTTTGGCGCTCACCGGCACTCGGCTGTCGCCCTGGCTGCCGCCGCCATTGAGGCCTATCAGGACGAGGAGGAGGTCAGCACGCAGCGGCTGCTGGCCACCGCGCATGGTGGTCGGCCCCAGGCGCAGCACGATCCCGGCCGGCCGCTCGACCTGAAACTCCGCGGCGTCGCCTACCGCGTGCGCGTCGCCCGACTTGGCCCGCGGCGATTCCGGGTCGGGATCTCGGCCGGCGATGCCGTGCACCGGGCCGACGTCGAGCTCGAGCGGTTTGACGCCTACAGCGGCCGGATCGTCGTCAACGGCAGGCGGTTCCGGCTGATCACGGCTACGCACGGGCCAATCCACCTGGTTGAGGTCGACGGCGTCGCGCACCGGGTCAGCCTGGATGAGGGCGGGGTAGTACGCTCGCCGGCGCCTGCCCTGGTGGTCGCCACGCCGCTGGCCGCCGGCGATGAAGTCGAGGCGAACGCGCCCGTCCTCGTGCTGGAGAGCATGAAGATGGAGACGGTGCTGCGGGCGCCGTTCCGCGCGCGGGTCAGGGAATGCCTGGTCTCGGTCGGCAGCCAGGTTGACGCCGGGGCGCCTCTCCTGCGCCTGGAGCCGGTGGTGGCCGAGGACGCCGGCCAGGATTCTCCGGCCGGCGGGCAGACGGCCGAGATCGACCTGGCGGCGGCGCCGGCTGACCCTCCCGCGACGGAACGGGCTCGGCTCTGCCTGGAGGACCTGCGCGGACTTCTGCTCGGCTTCGACGGCGACGCCGCGGACCGCGATGTGCTGCTGGCAGGCTGGCGGGCCGCACGGGCGGAGCTCGGCGGCCAGCCGCTACCGGGCGAGCCGGAGCTGCTCACGGTTTTCTCCGACCTGTCGGAACTCAGCCGCAACCAGCCGGGGAACGACCTGGAGGCAGAGCCCGGCGAGCTGGTGCACAGCCCGCGCGAGTACTTCCACAGCTACCTTCAGAGCCTCGACGTCGAGCGAGCCGGCGTGACCGAAGGCTTCGAGGCGAGGCTCAAGCGGGTACTCGGCCATTACGGCGTTGCCGGCCTCGACCGAACGCCCGAGCTCGAGACCGCGGTATTCCGGATCTTCCTGGCTCAGCAGCGGATGACAAGCAGCGCCCGCATTGTCGCTGAGCTGCTGCGCGAGTGGCTGACAAGCCCGCCGCCCGCCGAGCCGCTGCGCGAGCGGGCAGGCCTGACGCTTGAGCATGTCATCGAGGCCACGCAGGTGCGATTCCCCGCCGTGTCCGATCTGGCCCGCGGGGTGGTCTTCCGATGGTTTGCCCAGCCGCTGCTGCGCCGCAACCGGGCCGAGGTGTACGCGGCAGTACGCAAGGACCTGCGCTACCTGGACCGTAACCCGGACGCGCCCGACCGCGCCGTGCGGATCCAGGCGATGGTGTCAACGTCGGAGCCGCTGGTGCGGCTGATCGGCCAGCGGATCGGCCGCGACGTCGATCACGCGCCGCTGCTCGAAGTGCTGACCCGCCGCTACTACGGCAACCGCAGGCTCACCGATGTCATCGCGCACGATGTCGCCGGGTGCCGTTTCGTCACCGCCGGCTCCGCGGGCGCCAGCGGCGTGACCCTGATCGCCGCCGCCGCCACCGATGCCGCCGGGCTGCCGGAAGCCGTCGCCGCGCTCGCGGAGCTGGCCCGGCGGGCGCCTGAGGGCGGCCTGGTCGCCGACCTGTACGTCACCTGGCCGGGCCAGGCGGATGCCGACCCGCTGGCCAGGCGAATCGGGGAGCTGCTCGCGGCACCTGGGCTGTCCGCGGCAGTCGGGCAGATCAACCGGGTCACGGTCACGATCGCCGACACGGGCGGCACGGCCATGCAGCACCACTTCACGTTCCGCCCGGACGGCGCCGGCCTCGCCGAGGACCGGCTGATCCGTGGCCTTCACCCGCAGGTGGCCGAGCGGCTGCAGCTGGACCGGCTGCGCGAGTTCGACCTGACGAGGCTCCCGTCCGCGGACGAGGAGATCTACTTGTTCAAGGCCGTGGCGCGGACGAACCAGGCCGACGAGCGTCTGATCGCAATGGGCCAGATCCGTGACCTGACGCCGCTGCGCGAGGCCGACGGCAGGCTGGTGGCGCTGCCCGAGCTTGAGAATGTCCTGGCCGGCTGCCTCGACGCGATTCGCATCGCGCAGGCACAACGGCCGCAGCACCGGCGCTTCGCGGGCAACCGGGTGATGATGTACGTCTGGCCCGCGAGCGAGTTCAGCGTCGAGGAACTGGCGCCGCTCGCGCACCGCATCCGGCCGACCGTGTCGGGCTCGGGGATCGAGGAAGTCCAGTTCGTGGCGCGGCTCCGCGGCGCGGACGGAGAGTCGGCCGAGATGGCCGTGATTGTCAGCGACGACGCCCGCCGCCACGTCCGGGTGGAGGTCGGGCCGCCGCCGACCGCGCCGCTGCTGCCCCTGGATGACTACCAGCAGAAGGTGCTCCGCGCTACCCGCCGCGGCAACAGCTACCCCTATCAGCTGACCGGGCTGCTGGCCGGGCCGGACGGCCGGTTCACCGAGTACGACCTCGACGACAACGGGGCGCTGGTACCGGTGGACCGCGCGAAGGGAGGGAACGCCGCGGCCATCGTCGCCGGCGTCGTCAGCACGCCGACGAAGAAGCACCCGGCCGGCGTGACCAGGGTGGTGCTGCTCGGCGATCCGACCAAGTCGCTGGGCGCGCTGTCGGAACCGGAGTGCGCGCGCGTCATCGCCGCGATCGACCTGGCCGGGCAGATGGGCGTCCCGCTCGAGTGGTTCGCGCTGTCGTCGGGCGCGCGGATCTCGATGGAATCCGGTACCGAGAACATGGACTGGGTAGCGGCCGCCCTCAAGCGCATCGTCGAGTTCACCCAGGGCGGTGGTGAGATCAACATCGTGGTGGCCGGGATCAACGTCGGCGCCCAGCCGTACTGGAACGCCGAGGCCACCATGCTCATGCACACCAGGGGAATCCTGGTGATGACGCCCGAGTCGGCCATGGTGCTGACCGGCAAGCAGGCGCTGGACTTCTCCGGGGGAGTGTCGGCCGAGGACAACTTCGGTATCGGCGGCTACGACCGGGTGATGGGACCGAACGGCCAGGCGCAGTACTGGGCGCCGAATCTGGCGGCCGCGCACGACGTGCTGATGGCGCACTACGACCACACCTACGTCGCTGCGGGTGAGACGGCGCCGAGGCGCGCGGCCACGAGCGACCCGGATGACCGCGACGTCTCTGGTTTCCCGCACACCGTGGCGGGCAGCGACTTTGCGACCGTGGGGGAGATCTTCTCGGCGGCGCACAACCCGGACAGGAAGAAGCCGTTCGACATCCGGACCGTCATGCGCGCGCTCGCGGACCAGGACCAGCCGGTGCTCGAGCGCTGGGCAGGGATGGCGGACGCGGACACCTCGGTGGTGCTGGACGCGCACGTTGGCGGCTGGCCCGTCTGCCTCATCGGCATTGAGTCGCGCGCGGTACCCCGCCGGGGGTTCCCGCCTGCCGACGGACCGGACTCCTACGCAGCGGGCACGCTGTTCCCACGCTCGTCGAAGAAGGTCGCGCGGGCGATCAACTCCGCATCCGGCAACCGGCCGGTGGTGGTGCTCGCGAACCTGTCCGGATTCGACGGCTCGCCGGAGTCCATGCGTAAGCTGCAGCTTGAGTACGGCGCGGAGATCGGCCGGGCGATCGTCAATTTCGCGGGTCCGATCGTTTTCTGCGTGATCTCGCGGTATCACGGCGGCGCGTTCGTCGTGTTCTCCAAGGCGCTGAACCCGACCATGACGGTCCTGGCCCTTGAGGGCTCGTTCGCGTCAGTGCTCGGTGGCGCGCCGGCCGCAGCCGTCGTCTTCGCCGCCGAGGTGATGAACCGCACGGCCGCCGATCCCAGAGTGGCCGGCCTGCAAGCGCGGACGGCCCAGGCCAGTGCCGCCGAGCGCGCGACTCTGAGTGCCGAGCTTGCCGAGGCCCAGGCATCGGTGCGAGCGGAGAAGCTGGCGGAGGTAGCGGCGGAATTCGACCGGATCCACTCCATCCGGCGGGCGGTCGATGTCGGCTCGGTCGACGCCATCATCAGCGTGACTGAGCTGCGCCCGCGGATCATTGACGCGATCGAGCGCGGGCTCCCCGGCTAGCACGGCGCTTCACGCGGCGGGCGTGAACTCGAAACCGTGCTGCACTCCGTTTCCGGTGAGGTAGACGCCGACGATGCGGCCGGAGTCGTTGCCGACGGGATCGCTCAGGGTGCGATAAGTGCTGCGCTGAGACCGCCCGTCTTGCCGCCATCGCAGCCTCCGCGCGTGCAGGGCGCCGCCGATAGCACGCGGCCCCTGACGCTAACCGGGGGCCTTGGGCGCGTCAAGCCGTGCTGAGCAGGCATCGCCGCACTCTGGTCAGCTTCTATCGTGAGCGGCAGGATTGGGTAAATCCGCAGAGCCGAGGGGGAAGCGACCATGGCGACGGTTTTTCGGGCTGTGCTGCCAGGGCGGCGGTTAAGGCAAGGTCTGGCCGCACTGGCAGTGACCGGAGTGGTGCTGGCCGCGGGAACGGCGGCGGCCGGCGCTGCGCCCGCCGCTGGCCAGGGTCCGCGTCACGAGGCCGCCCGCATTCTCAATCCCGTCCTGATCGGGCTGGTGACCGAGGGCGGCGAGGCGCTGGTCAAGGAAGGCAGCCTGACCGCGAGGTGGAACCACGAGCACTCCGGCATCTCCAGAATCGCCGTGGCCACCGACCCGAAGCACGGACCGCTGATCGCGGTGCTGACCAGCAACGGCGAGCTGCTGGTCAAGGAGGGCAGCCTGACCGCGAAGTGGCACTACGAGTACAGCGGGCTGCTGCCGGCCACGGCGCAGATAGCCGTGGCCAGCGACCCGGTGCACGGTCCGCTGATCGCGGTGCTGACGAACGCCGGTGAGGTGCTGGTCAAGGAGGGCAGCCTCACGGCGAAGTGGCACGACGAATACGGCGGCGGCTACGACATAGCCGTGGCCAGCGACCAGAAGCACGGTCCGCTGATCGCGGTGCGGACCGAAAACAACGAGCTCCTGGTCAAGGAGGGCAGCCTCAAGGCGAGGTGGAACCGCGAGCACAGCGGGGTCGAGTACCTGATTGCGGCCGCCAGCGACCCGGTGCACGGTCCGCTGCTCGCGATGGTCCTTCTGGACGGCGCGATGCTGGCCAAGGACCGCACTCTGACCGCCACCTGGAGCCACGAGTACGCCGGCGTGTGGGAGGTCGCCGTCGCGAGCGACTCCGCTCATGGCCCGCTCATCGCCATTCAGCCCGACACCGGGAAGTACGCCCGCGGGCTGCTGGTCAAGGACGGGAGCCTGTCCGCCGGATGGGACCACGAGTACAGCAATGTGGGGCTTTTCGCGGTGGCCAGCGATGCTGTCTGGGGTCCGGTGATCGCCGCGACGAGTGGCGGCGAGCTGCTGGTGAAGGAGGGCAGCCTGACGGCCAGGTGGGACCGCGAGTACCGCGGACAGGTCAGGTGGGTCGCCGTAGCCGGCTAGCCCGGCCGCCGGGCGCTACGTGGCGCTCGCGCGAGAACAAGCGGAAGCCATGGTCGCGCAGCCGGTGAAGTCACATGTCCAGCACGGTGTCGGTGGCGGGCCGCGAGCAGCAGATGAGCACCTGCCCGTCGGCCGGGGGCTCTAGCGGCTCCGGCGAGTAGGTGATGTCGCCGGAGAGCAGGGGCGTGATGCAGGTGTGGCAGACGCCGGTGCGGCAGCTCCAGCGGGTGGGCACGTCGCAGGCATCGGCCAGGTCGAGCACGCTGTGCCAGTCGTCGCCGAAGCGCGTGGTGAGGCCGCTGCGGGCGAAGGTGATCAGCGGCCCGGTGCCGGGCGGCCCTGGCGGCTGGTGGGGTGGCTGCCGGTGCTGCCCGGTGAGGCCGGGGTTGACCGACGCCAGGGCGCCGAACAGCTCGGTGTGAAGGCGGGCCGAGTCGAGGCCGAGCGCGGTCAGGGCGTCTTGCATGTCGGTCATAAAGGAGGCCGGCCCGCAGATGTAAGCGGCGGCGTCGGCCGGGATCGCTAGCGCCGCCAGGGCTTCCCTGGTGAGGCGCCCGGCGGCAGCGTGAGCAGTCCGGCACTGCGCCGGCGTCGCGGCGCTGTAATACACCTGCTCGCGGGCGTGCGGCAGCCCGGCCAGTAGTTTGCGGGTCTCGGTCTTGAAGGGATGCTCGGCAGGCCCGCGGGCTCCGTACAGCCACCAGATATCCCGTTCGGAACGGGCTGCCGCGAGCTGGTGCAGCATCGACAGGACGGGCGTGACCCCGATGCCGGCGGAGATCAGCAGGACCGGGCCGGTGTCATCATCGAGCACGAACTCGCCACGAGGCGCGGCCACGTCCAGGACTGCGCCGGGACGGATGCTGTGGTTCAGGTAGCGACTCGCGACGCCGCGGGGCTCGCGCTTGACGCTGATCCGGTAGACGCCCGAGTCGGGAGATGAGGACAGCGAGTAGCTGCGCACCGGGGCAGGTGTGCCGGCGCCCGTAAGCCGCAGCGTCAGGTACTGCCCCGCCTGCGCGGGCGGCAGCGGGCCGCCATCGGCAGCGGCCAGGTAGATCGAGGCCACCGCCTTGTCCTCCCGGACGACCTTGGCGACCCGCAGCTCCCGGAAGGCGGGCCAGGCCGGTGCGGCGGTACCGTCGCTGCTGGCTGCGGCAGCCAGGTCGCGAAACGAGCCCTGCCAGCCGGGGCTGAGGGCCGGGATCTGCAGGGCAGTGCGCAGCTTGGCCGGGTCCCGGCCGGGCAGGTACAGCAGCGCGTCGGTGTCGGCCACCGACAGGGCGCCTGGCCCGGCGGCGGTCTTGACGATCTGATCGCCGGCCTGGATGTGTCCCTCGGTGAGCACGCGCATGTAGAAGCCGGGGCGGTGGTGGCTCACCAGCAGGGCCGGCAATTCCGGCTGGCCGAGCCGCAGGCCGACGCGGTAGCAGGTGACCCGCGGCTGGGTCACCTCGAACTCGGCCTCGCCGATCTGGTACCGGTCGCCGATGCACACCTCATCGTCGGCCATGCCGTCGACCGTGAGGTTCTCCCCGAACTGGCCGCAGCCAACGTTGTCCCAGCCGAAATGCTCCTGCCAGTGCCGGTAGGAATCGAGCTGGTAGACCAGCACGGCGCGCTGCTCGCCGCCGTGACCGGCCAGGTCGCCCTGGCCGTCGCCGTCGATGTTCAGCTGCCGCACCATCTGCGGGCCGGCCGCCGGGTACTTCCAGATGCCGGTGTGAACGGTCTTGCCCTCCCAGGCGACGTCCTTCGGCAAGCCGACGTTCACCGACACCAGGACCGGATCGTCGCTCATGACAGATGTCTTTTCCAGGAAGCGCCGGATGTAGCCGAGCCGGTTTCTCGAGCGGGTTGCCTAACCAGTCTGAATCCTGTGACAGGTTATGTCAACCGCTGATCGCGTCGGCCTGTTCGAGCAGGAGGCCCGGGCCAGCGCGAGTCCCGCCGGCTAGCTGAGCGTCCGCGGTATCCCCGCCCCGGTCGCGTGGATGTTGCTCCTGTGGCGGGAGATGCGCTGACCCCAGCTCCGCCGCACCAGCCGCGGCGGGGTGTGCCTGTCTACTGCTGCTATAGCGACAGTAGACAGGCACACCCCGCTCGCGCCCCGGCCTGTCGGTGCCGAATGACAGCCTTTCAACCATGACGACCCCCCGCCCGAGCGCTGCCTTCCTCAAGGCGATGCAGCACGGTGTGCTGTCACGGGAGCAGGCGCTGGCTATCGGGCTGTCTGAGTCCGGGCTGCGCCACCGGATCAGGCCCGGCGGGCCCTGGCGGAAGCTCCTGCCCGGCGTATACCTGACCTCAAACGGGACGGCGACGGTCCAGCAGATGGATACCGCCGCCTGGCTGTATGCCTGCCCGGACGCCTTCATCACCGGCCCGGCGGCGCTGCGCTTTCATGAGATCCGCGGGCCCAAGGCGACTTGTATCGATGTGCTGGCGCCAACAAACCGGAAGGTAGTTAGCCGGGGCTTCGTCGTGATTCAGCGAACTCGGCGGCTCCCTCAGACCTGGATGCAGGACGGCGACGTGGTCTACGCGCCACCCCACCGCGCAGTAGCCGATACCGTCCGGGGCCTGACCCGGCTCGCCGACGCCCGGACGGTCGTTGCCAGCGCCGTGCAGTTACGCCGGTGCACCATCGACGACCTCGCCCGCGAGCTGCGCGATCGGTGTCATGGCCGCGACGCGATGCTGCGACTGGTGTTAGCGGAGGTCGCTGATGGCATCCGGTCGGCTCCGGAGGGAGAGGCCAGGGAGCTGATCACGAAGGCCGGGCTGCCGAAGCCGGTCTACAACCCCACCCTCCTGTGGCGCGGGAAGTTCCTGGCCAGGCCGGATGCCTGGTGGCCGGAGGCCGGGGTAGCGCTCGAGGTGGACTCCATGGCATTTCACCTGCTGCCGTCTGACTGGCGTCAGACCATGCACCGGCACAGCCGGATGACCGCCGCCGGCATCCGGGTGCTGCACATCAGCCCGTATCAGCTTCGGACCCAGCCCGAAGTAGTCGTGCAGCTCATCCGCGACGCCCTGACCACCGGACGGCCGGCGGCCGGGATCGTTACCCGCGCATAGCTCGCCCTCGCGGGTGCAGACAGGTCCAAGAAGCCCTGGTAACGTGCGCGCTCGAAAGCAAGTAAAGGCGCACTTAGGAGGGCTTGATGCTATTAAGCGGTCGATCAGCCGCAGTACTCGGCGCGGCCTCGTGCGTGGCCGTGGTGGCAGGACTCGTGGTTGCCGGTACGCCGACTGCGTCCGCGCCACTGCGCGGCGCGGACGCAATGGCTCCGGCGTCGGCGCAGGGGCCGGCGCCAGTCGTTGCGCGTCCGCCGCTGGGGCGGTCGGCGGCAGCGTCGAACTCGGCGCGGGCTGCCAGGTCCGCCGATACGTCGTCATCTTCTCCCTGGACGCCGCTGCAGAACCCGCCGCCCTTCGGGACGCCCGGCACGATGCTGCTGGAGAGCAACGGTGACGTGCTCGTTCACAACGAGCCGGACAACAACGTCACCGGCGGATCGAACACGTGGTGGCAGCTCGCGCCGGATTCGAGTGGCAGCTACATCGACGGCACGTGGAGCCAGATCGCGTCGATGCCGGCGAGCTACACGCCCCTGTATTTCGCGTCGGCGATCCTGCCCGACGGGCGCATGATCGTCGAGGGCGGCGAATACATCGGGGAGAACGCGGTCTGGTCCAACCAGGGCGCGATCTACAACCCGGCGACCAACAGCTGGGCGTCCGTCGCGCCGCCGCCGGGCTGGACGAGCATCGGAGACGCCGCGAGCGATGTCCTGGCGAATGGCACCTTCATGCTCCAGCAGCCGTGCAATGACTGCGCTACGAATCCCAACCTGACCGTCGATGACGCGCTGCTGAACGCGCGAACGCTCACGTGGCGGGTAGTTCCGGGAACGGGCAAGAATGACCCCAACGACGAGGAGGGGTGGACGCTAGAGCCGAACGGCCAGGTGCTGACACTCGATCTCTGGGTGCCGGCCGCGACCCAGCTGTTCGATCCGCGCTCCGAGACCTGGTCGTTCGCCGGGAACACGGCCGCGGCGGGCAACCCGGTCAATCCGTTCCCGGTCGTGGAGATCGGGCCGCAGATCGAGATGCCGGGCGGCAACGTGTTCGTGGTCGGAGCTGGCTCGAGCACGCAGGAGCCGCCCACGAATTGCACCACCGACCAGCCGACGCCAACCGCGGTGTATCAGTACTCAACCGGCACCTGGACCGCGGGTCCGCAGATCCCGGCCATCGATGGCCAGCAATTCGACAGCACCGACGGGCCGGGGTCGATCCTGCCGGACGGCGATGTCCTGTTCGACGCGAGCGCGTGCGTGTACAACGCGCCGACTCACTTCTTCATCTACGACGGGAGCTCGAATACGATCACCCAGATCCCGGACGTGCCCAACGCCGCTAATGACTCCTCGTACTACACGAGGATGCTGGCGCTGCCGAACGGGCAGGTGCTGTTCAACGACGGCAGCAGCGACATGGAGGTCTACACGGCCGGCGGAACGCCGCAGGCGTCGTGGCAGCCGTCGATCACGTCGCTGAGTTCCACCGCGCTGACTGCGGGACGGACCTACAGCCTGAGGGGCCGGCAGCTCGCCGGGCTCGACCAGGGAGCCGCTTACGGTGATGACGTCCAGGACAACACCAACTTCCCCCTGGTACGGATCACCAACTCCGCTACGGGCGTGGTGACCTACGCCCGGACATTTAACTGGAGCTCGGTATCGGTCGCTCCGGGCACCAGATCCTCGACCAGCTTCACCCTCCCGCCGGGCACGCCGACGGGCCGGAGCACACTGGTCGTGGTGGCCAACGGGATCGCCTCGGCGCCCGTGACCGTGACGATCTTCTGAGGCGAGCAGGGCGGCCGTTCCGCACGGAACGGCCGCCCGGCCGCAGGCGCCCCCAAGGAGACGTGATGACAGCGACGGGACCGTCTCGGGCTGGCGGGTGGCTTCCCTCCGATCAGGCATTCCTCGACCAGTGGGTGGGCGACGTCGTCGCGAGGGTGGCGGCCGAGGGCCCTAAGCCGCTGCTCCCGGTCGTCGATGAGTTCCGGCGGCTGATTGAGGAGGACCCTGAGGTCTACATGCTGTTCCGGTTCATGCTCGAACAGGTGCCGTATCACCGGTCGCCGACGCATGAGCCTCAGGTCAAGACCGTCGAGCAGATGCTGAGGCTCTTCAACCACGTGATGACCCACGCTCCGGAGTACAACGACACCGCACTCGTGGGTTGCCCGGTCAACGCGATCCTCGACTGGGCGATGGGCACGGAGGCTGGCTTCGCCGCGTTCCTGAACGATCGGGTCAACGGGCAGTTCAAGAAGCTCCTCAATGAGTGGGCGGTGTTCCTGAAGTCCGCCAGTTCGGCCGCCGTGCTCAACGGGACGAGCTCGGGGTGGCTCGGGCCGGGCGCCCTGGCGAAGATGCCGCGCTTCGCCGGGGAGTTCGTGTGTGACCCCGCGAAGCCGCACTACGGCTTCACGTCGTGGGACGACTTCTTCACCCGGCAGTTCCGGGCGGGCGTGCGCCCCGTCGCCTCGCCTGCCGACCCGGACGTCATCGTGAACGCCTGCGAGTCGGCGCCCTACCGGGTGAGCAGGAACGTCAGCCGTCATGATCGCTTCTGGATCAAGGGCCAGCCGTACTCCGTTGCCCACATGCTCGCCAGCGACCCCTGGACCGACCAGTTCGTTGGCGCCACTGTGTACCAGGGCTACCTCAGCCCGCTGAGCTACCACCGCTGGCACAGCCCCGTCGATGGCCGGATCGTGAAGGCCTACGTGCAGGACGGCACGTACTTCTCGGAGACCCCCGCGGAGGGATATGACCCCGCCGGGCCGAACGACTCGCAGGGCTACATCACCCACGTCGCCACGCGAGCAATGATCTTCATCGAGGCCAGCAACCCGGATATCGGGCTCATGTGCGTCCTGCTGGTCGGCATGGCTGAGGTATCGAGCTGCGAGATCACGGTCTATCAGGGCGAGCACGTGAAGAAGGGCAGCCAGCTCGGCATGTTCCACTTCGGCGGATCGACGCACTGCCTGCTGTTCCGGCCGGGCGTGAACCTGCAGTTCGACCTGCACGGCCAGAAGGCCGGGCTCGAGTCCGGCAACATCCCGGTCAACGCTCAGATCGCGACCGTGATCCGGTGAAGGCGTGCATGAGGCTGCGGCCGCTCGTGGCGGTGGCCCTGGCCGCGGCGCTGACCCCGGCCCTGGGTGCGTGCAGTAACGGCGGCGGCAGCCGGCCGGCGACGGGCGGACCGCTGAGCAGTGTCGAGAGTGGCACGGCGCCGAGCGGTACGAACTGCGCGCCGGGCGGCCAGCTGCAGACGTTCGGGACTGAGCGGTTCACCAACCACGGGCACGGCGCGGTGGTGCTGGACCGGGTCGCGCTGCTCGACCCGCGCAACGAGCGCCTGGTGGGCTCGTACGCGGTGCCGGGCATGTGGCTGATTGGCGTCGAGCCCTGGCCGCCGGATTACCCCGGCATGCCATCCACGTGGAAGGACCGCCGGCCCGTGCCCAGCTTCCGGATAGCGCCGGGCACGTCGTTCGACATGGTGCTCGGCGTGGCCGCCATCACCGCGGGCCGGGCCAGCTCGCAGGGCATGCTCGTCTACTACCACGATTCCGCGGGCAGCTACATAACCACGGACCACGTCGGGATGGTCATCGCGGCCACGCAGAACGGGTGCTAGGCGGGCTAAGCCCGGTTGTCCCGCGCTACCAGGATCGCGGCGGAAGCAGGTCCCGCGTTAGTGCCGCACAGCCAGCCCGCCTTCTTGAACTTGTAGTTCATGACCGCGTTGCGGTCGTAGCCGGTCTGCGCGGTTGTGCCGAAGCTGGCCTTGAGGTTGACCCCCTTGTAACCGACTGCCGCTCCGATGTTGAATCCGGATGACCACTGGACGGCCTTCCCGAAGTCGCCGGCGTAGCTGCTTCCCTTCTGCATCGGAGCGCAGTTGGCGCCGGGGGTCGCGGGTGCCTTGCTGGGATGCAGCGTGCTGGTCCCGCCGAACCATCCCGTGGACTGCACCGACCACAGGCACATGTGAACTTCCGATTCGCCGTACTTCTTCGGGCAGGGGCTGTGCTGCTTGACCCGCGGGACGCCGGTCTGGTTGGGCAGGCCGTAACACGAGCCCCGGTACAGCGCGGTGCTGAACTCCGTGCGGAACCAGGCGTTCGTGGCCGAGTTCGGGTAGCCGGCGGTACGAGACGCCGTCGATGAGTGGGTGCCGTTGGTGCTGTACCCGGCGTCGATGCCGTACCCCGAAATCCCCACGCCCAGCGACGACGCCTGCGAACGACTCGAGCCCTCGGTGTACTTGAAGTTCACCCAGTCGCCGGACGTGCCCCGCTGCTTGATGATGTAGCCCTGCCCGACCACCGCCCAGGCCGGCTTGAGGTGCTTCAGCAACTTGAAGCCGCTGAAACCGTAGGGCTGCTTGTCAGTGTTGTAGCCGCACGGCCACTTGGACTTGGCATCAAAGTTGACGGTGACGGCGGCGGCCGCCCGCGCGGGCAGCGAGCCGGTCTGATACGAGAAGAACCAGATGCCCGAGGGGCTGTAGATCTCCAGGTTGGCATAGCCGGAGTCGGTGGCCGCTGACTTCAGGCTCGCGGCCGGGATCCGCAGTGTGTACGCGCCGGTGGCACTCGTTGCCGCCGTAGCGAGCAGTGTTGTCGGCACCGTCTGCCCGGGCTTCATCGCCCGCAGGATCGCATCTGACGGCCACGCGTAAAGATCAACAGTCGCGCCGCGGATGGCCGCACCGTCCGGACCGGTGACCGTCCCGGCGGCGACCGCCACGCCCGACGAGACGGGCCCGCCGGCGGCCGACGCTGTCATCGGCAGGGCCACTAAGACAAGAGCCACACCAGTTGCACATATGCCCCGAAACATGTCGCCTCCTGGCGTTTGGGAAGCTGGCCGCCAGCCAGACCATAGCCTCGATTCGGGAAAGGTACAAGACTCTGACTTCACCGCGAATCGGGACAGCTCTATGGGGTCAGGGTCCGATGTGGATGAACGGAGTCCACCAGCTCGGCGTTGTTCTGTAGGAGTCGCGCTGGCTGCGGAGCGCTGAGTGCAGCGCGTAAGCAGACCGCGCGGGGTCGAGGGGGCCACCATCGGTGAGCGCTGCGTAAACGCGCTCCGTGACTTCGGCGGCGGCCGGGACATACACCTCCCACAGCGTGGCCACGACGTGCCGGTAGCCCGCGTACTGCACTGCCGCGGCGAGGCTGATGGCCTCGTCGGGCAGGGCCGCACCGCCGGTTGCCGTCTGGCACGCCGACAAGTACATGAATTCGCCGGGGTAGCTCGAGACGCTCAGGTCTGCGATCTTGAGTTCTTCTCCGTCGTGCAGCAGCAGGCCGCCTTCCGACGGGGCGGTGAGATCCTGCCGGCCATGACAGCTGAAGTGCACCCACGGATGCTGTGGCAGCGCGGCCTGGACCGCTGCCCTGGACGCGGCGGCACCGAACAGGATCCGGCAGTGATCACCCAGCTTCGCCGAAAGCAGGTCCCGTTCCCTGCTCGTGCCCGGATCCTGGCTCGCACCCGGGGTATCTGGCAGCGCCACGACCAGAAGCGTTCGGGGGTCCGAGGCTGGCGGGTCCGCGCGGTTGGCCTCGGCCAGGGCCGCGAGCGTCGGCGTATAGGACGACACCACCCGGTCGAGCACGGATCGCGCGGGGCCGTCAGCCATGCCGTGGTAGCCCGCCGCGTGCAGCGGAAACAGCGTGAGCAAGCCCGTCGGGCACCACCAGAGGCGAGGCCACGGCTGACCCTCTTCCGGAGCGTCGTCAAATCCAAGCGCTGCGAGAACTGGCTCGGCCACGGTGTCCCACAGCCATTCGAGCACCTGGGATAGGGTTGCTTCCAGGTCGCGGCGCGCGCCCTGGAGATCCCCGTGCTCCGCCATGGCTTGATCCACCCGGGCGTGAGCCTGCAGATAGCGGGTCGTGTTGGCTGTGACCTGCTCAGCCGACAGCGCGGGGAGCCCGACCGGCCGAGCGCCGTCGCTCGTCACGATGATCGCGTCACACCGGTACTCGCTTACGTTCACGATCACTACCGGGCCGTGGGCGGCTGCCGGGAGCAGATCGGGAAAGCTCGGGGGCTGCAGGAAGTCCTGGTGTCCCTCGGTCCTGACCTGCCCGACGAGCGCGTCCCACTCTGCTGCCAGCGCCATGCGCCGGTCGACAGCACGGGACACCCGGTGATCCAGGCCCGACGTCTGCTCCTGCGCGTCCAGAGCTGCCGCCAGATCGCGCAGCCGTTCCGCTCGCTGCGGGTCTTCCTGCCAGAGATCAGCGTCTCCCCGGCGCAGCTGCAGCATGTCTGTCCACAAGACGCTCCGGCCCTGCTCGACCGCCTCGACTGCGGCCTCGGCCCGGCCGACAGCGAGCAGGCTGGCGGCAGCGGCGGATCCGATCCCGGAGAACTGCGCCAGCCGGGATTCCCGGCTGTCGCGGTCGATCCCGCGCCACGCCACCGCGGGCAGCCGCCGCACAGCTTCGGCGAGAGTCTCAGCGGCGTCGACGCTGGCGCCGGCCCGCATCAGCAGTCTTCCCGTAACGACCCCGGCCTGGGTCACCATCAGGGGTGATGCTGCCGGTGCACCGGCCAGCTGCCGGTACAGGTGGATGGCGGCGTCGGTACTGACCGCCTGGCGGTCGATCTCGACTAGCATCGTGAGCGTTCTGAGCAGGCCAAGAGCGGTCGGCGCCCAGACCCGGTCGCTGGGATCCGTCGAGGCGAGAACCTGGCGATACAGCTCCGCGGACTCAAGCAGGTCACCTTTGCTCGCCGGGCCTTCGGCGGGCAGCTGGTGGAGGTGCGCGAGGTTCAGCCTGCACAGCTGATCTACCCGCTGGTCGTCGCCAAGGCGCCGGATCGCTTCCCGGTAGGACGCGATGGCATCGGTGCGATGAGCCTGCGAGCGGGTAATCCGGTACCTGCTGGCTTTCGCGTTGCCCAGCTGGACCACACAGTCCGGGTGCGAGTTGCTGCCGGGCGGGGTGAGTTCGAGGGCCCGCTCCGCGGCAGCCACGGCCAGTTCGGCCGTTTGCTTGGCGCCCTCCTGGTCGCCGCTGGCAGCCTGAACGGCAGCGCGTTCGCGCAGGCATGCTGCCTGCAGGTAGTGTGCCTGACCCCTGGTTATCGCGTGGGCTGACTTCAGTGCCTGACCGGCCGCAACCTCGGCGGCGTCGAGATCCTCCCGCACCTGCAGCCGCTCGAATCGGACCATGAGAGTCGCCGCGACCTGGAGCATGTGGATCGAATGCTCCGGACGCTGGCCGGGTACCTGATCCGCCATTTCGCGGTGCAGTGTGATGGCCTCGCTGAGATTGCTGACATCGCCCGCCAGCTCGAATCGCAAGCGCAGGCCGGCGGCGAGTATGTCGACGGCAGACGGCCGCCACGGCGATCCGTCAGGCGCAGCCGCCACCGCCTGGCGGGCGACGATGATGCCTTCTTCGAGGTCGGCCGCGGAGCCCGTCCCTGCCGCCCTGGCCTGCAGGCTTGCCGCGAGCGTGGCCAGCACCATGCACGCGGCCTGCGTGGACGGCTGAAGCTTCTTCGCGCCGTAGCGGCCCATCGTGATCGACTCGTCGATGGCCGCCGGATCACCGGTGACCTGGTACAGCGTGCGCAGAGCGCCGGTGAGGTTCGCGTACCGGGTTGCCAGCGCGGGGTCGTCCTGGCGGCTGCATCCGGCCCCGAGCCGGCCCGTCGCGACGGCGGACTGGAGATCGCCAACGTCGCCCACCCTGGTGAATCGCGCTAGTCGCAGTGCCGCGATGTTGGTGTGGACCGGGGCCAGGTCCTGGTGCCCGGCGGGCAGAACCCGGACGGCGCCCTCGAGCAGGCTTAGGGCCTCGTCGAGGTGCTCCACCTGTCCATCAGTCTCATAAAGCAGGCCTAGGGACGCGGCCAGCTCCAGCGCCGCGATCGCCGCGGACTCGCCCGATCCGGCGAGCCGCGCGACGGCTTGCCGACCTAGGCGTAACGACTCGCCGAGCGCGCCGGCGTCGCCCGTCTGCTGATAGCGCTCGCGGCCAGCCTTGATTAGTCCGATCTCGTCCGGCTGGTTCTCCATGAGGCAATCACCTCTGGTCGGCTTGCTCGCCGTCCTCGCGCTTCTCGCGGGCGGGCGTGGCGTAGCTCTTCTTGATGAAGCTGTCCAGCCCCTTGTTCGCGAACTCCTCGACCGGATCAGGAGGCAGAGCCGGCGGGACCGCCTCCGGTGACTCGGCGGCTGACGACGTGGTGGGCTGCGACTCGGCCTGCGGCTCGCTTGACGTCATGGCTGCCAGTGTGCACCAGAATGCCGGAGATCATGAGCGCAGTCCCGGCGAGGAGCAGGGCCAGGCTTCGCCACCAGTACGCGACCTTAGTGTTGAGCAAGTCCCTGTTGTGCTCGTAGTGCTGCACTCTTGTGGCTGCGAGCGCCCTGAGCAGCTCCGCCCTGTCCTTGTCGAAGTAGTCGTTGAAAAGCACACGCGGCTCGACTTCGCGGTAATTGCGGATCGCATAGGCGAAGATTGCGCTGACCACCGCCAGCCCGAATGCCAGATATGCGAGCGCCCCGAGTATCTCCTCGGGATGCTGCGTCGCCAGGAACGTGGCGGCTGCGAGGGCATACCCAACTACGAGGACCGTCTTGGCGTCGGCGCTGGACAATGCGTCCGACAGGCGCTCATGGGCAGCCGCAATCTCCGAGTTGAGCTGCTCCAATGTGTCGGCATCGTCGGGCATGGCCACAGGATCCCATTGCGCCGCTTCCAGGTCGTCTCATTCACTGGCAGTCACCTCAGCCAGCGCGAGCGCCCGCCGGGGGAGGCCCGGGGCCACGCGGGAGCCGCATGGTGGCGACGGGTACGTTGGGATTAGCCCGCCGAACGTGCTTTGGGGAGGAGCCGACCATGCCCGAGGAGAGACGTCACGAGTCGTCCGACCTTGAGGACTATGAGGTTCTCGACGCGTCAGACACTCTGGATGGCGCCCCCGGCGACGACCCGCTGGATCGCGGAGTGGCCACCCCCGAGCGGTGGTCGGCGGCGATGAAGTTCGGCTCGACGGCGGAGGAACAGGAAGAAGGAGAGTCGCTGGATCAGCTTCTGGCGGAAGAAGAGCCCGATATCGGCTCAGACCCGGATGGCGACCGGCCTGATCGCGACTGGGATGAGAACGCGACCGACGAGGACATCATCCGCCTGGCCGCCGGCGACGGCGCGGATCCGCGGGCCGGCCGGCTCGTGAACGACGATGAGGACTGGACGGTCGCTGATCCTGATCTTGTTGCCTACGACTCGGGGGTCGATGGCGGCGGCGCGACTGCCGAGGAAGCGGCTGTACACGTAGTCGACGAAGAGCAAGAGGAGTAGCCCGGGACCGACCGGGACTTTTAGGCGCAGCTCCAGCCAGATGTTGAAACGTCATCGTTCCTGGGGCCATGCGCCTGGCGCATACTGGTCCGGTGGAGCTGGCCGCTGATTCCGTCGGGAAGCAGATCCGGCGGCCCGCAGGCCGCCACCGGCGCCCGAACCTCCCGCGGTCAGCAGGGCCATCAGACCAGGCCCTGGACTGGCTGGCCGGCCGTTATGCGGTCGCCCTTCGCGTCGGCGGCGCGGTGTTGTTCACCGCCGTGGCCGTGCTGGCCGCGACGAGACTGACCTCCGGCTGGTGGCTGAGCGCCCCGCTGACCGCGCTGTGCCTGTGGTCGGCTTTCTTTGCCTGGTGGGTTCTGCGGTCCGGGCTGACGCCGGCGATCGTGCTGGCCGATGCCGCGGCGATCTCGGCGCTGGCGCTCGCGCAGCAGCACCTCGTCCCGGCCGTGCTGATCCAGGACGACACCACCTGGATGCTCCCGCTGGCCTGCACGTCGGTGTACATCCTCCAGATCGCGGTCCGGCCCTGGCTCGCGCTGCCAGGGGCCGCGGTCGTCGTCATCGCCTACGGGCTCGGCACCGGCCACGTAGTCGATGGCTGGCTGCTGGGGGTGGAGACGATCGTCGCTGCCGGGCTGGTGGGGGTGATCCGCGGCGGCGCCCGGCAGGCGGATGGGATCGTCGCCGCCGGCCTTGAGACCGAGCGGCAGATCCGGGCCGAGGAGGCCCGGCGTGCTGACGAGCGAGAGCAGCACCGCCAGCTCCACGACACCATCCTGTCGACCCTGACCATGGTGGCGGCGGGCGCCTTTGCCGGGCCGTCGCCGGCGCTGACCGCGCAGGCGGCAGGGGACCTCCGGGTGCTGCAAGGGCTCGCGGTCGCCCCGGCCGTGCCGGGACTGCCAGCGCCGCTGACTGACCTGGCGCCGAAGCTGGAGCGGGCCGCGGCCAGCACCGGCGACCTGGCCGTGCGCCTGCAGCTAGTCCCGGTGACGCTCCCGTCTCCGGTCGCGGATCAGCTCGTCGCCTGCGTCGGCGAGGCGCTGCGCAACGTGGAACAGCACGCCGGAACCGACGAGGCGGAAGTGAGCGTCACCGGCGGCTCGGGCTGGGCGGTCGTGAAGGTCACTGACCGCGGCCGCGGGTTCGACCCGGATGCGACCCCGCCCTCCCGGCGGGGCATCCGTGAGTCAATCACCGGCCGGATGCTGGCGGCCGGCGGCCGGGCCGCGATCGCCAGCCGTCCCGGCGCGGGCACGACCGTCACCGTGAGCTGGCCGGCATGACCGCGGCGCAGCCAGCGGCGACGATGTCCGGCCGCTATCAGCGGGCCTTCACCGTTGCCGTGGTGTTCCTGGTCGTCGGCTGGCATATCGCCGGGGCGGGCGGCCAGCTGCTGCGTGACCGGTCGGCGTACAGCTCGTTCGCCTTCCAGGGCGCCATGTGGCTGGCCATGGCGCTGGCGATCGCTGCCGGGTCGATCATGGTGCTGCGCGGAGCGCCCGGCTGGCGCGCGGCCTGGACGGTGGCCCTGATCGCGCTGGTCGCCAGCACTGCCGCCGCGGCCGCCAGCCCGGCCGGCCAGATGCTGGCGCTCAACTGGGCGTGGGGGAGCGCCGGCTGGGCGGGCGTTCTCGTGCTGCTCCGCCGCCGCTTCACCGAGCTGGCGTGCTTCCTCGCGGCTGAGGCCCTGGCCAACCTGGGCGTGCTGCTCTGGGAAGGAATGCACCGCACCGACCTAGCCGGATTCCTCGCCCTGCTGGCCTGGTCGACCGGGGCCCAGGTGGCCGTCGCCGCCGGGGTGAGAGCACTGGATGTTGCCGCCGGCCAGGCCGCCGCCGCGGTGCGGAATGAGCACGCCGCCCGGGAGCGGGCCGCGACCGCTGAGATCATCCGCGCTGCCCGGCAGGCCCGCTGGCTGACGCTGCAGGAAAGCGCCGCCCCCCTGATCGCCGAGCTGGCGGCGGGAACGGCCGACCCGGGCGACGCGCTGGTCCGCAACCGGTGCGCCGTCCAGGCGGCCCGGCTCCGGCGCCTGCTGGCCGAGGGCGATGAGGTACCCGGATCGCTGGTGCACGAACTGCACGCGAGTGCCGACGTAGCCGAGCGGCGCGGGGTTTCAGTCGAGATCGAGACGGCCGGGTCGCTGCCCCAGCTGCCGGTCCCGGCCCGGCGGGTGATCACTGACGCCGCCATCGCGATCCTGACGGCGGCGCGCAGCCAGGCGCGGATCACCCTGGCGGCGGTAACTGCTGGAATCGCGGTCAGCTTCGTGGCCGATACCGGCGCGGTGGTCGGGCTGCCCGCCGCCGGTGCCGGGGTTGCTATCGAACAGCAGCAAGACGGCGGCATGCTCTGGGCGGAGGCGCGATGGAACAGCCAGTGACGGTGGTAATCGTCGAGGACCATCCGGTCGTCACTGAGGGAGTGGCGTCCTGGATCCGGGCTGATTCCGGCCGGCCCGTGCGCCTGGTGCAGACGGCGCGCGACCTGGCCTGGCTCCGCGCGGACCCGCGGCCGCCAGCCGACGTGGTCATCCTGGATCTGGAGCTGTCCGGCGAACTGGTCACAGCCCGGATCCCCAGCCTGGTGGACGCCGGATATCGGGTGGTGGCCTTCTCCGGTCACACCGATCCGGACATCGTGATGGAGGCGCTGGACAACGGCGCGCACGCCTACGTGTCCAAGGAGGAGGGCCGCGACCATCTGGTCGAGGCCGTGCTGGCCGCTGCCGCCGACCGGCCGTACGTCACCCGGTCACAGGCCAGGGCGATACTCGCTGACCAGCGCCCGTCACGTCCGGCGCTGTCGGAGCAGGAACGGCAGGCGCTGCTGCTGTGGTTTCAGGGCATGTCGAAAGCGTCGGTCGGTGTGCGCATGTCGATCAGCGAGAACACCGTCCGGCAGTACATCAGCCGGGCGCGCGCGAAATACGCGGCCACCGGCAGGACGGCCCCGAGCAAGGACGCCTTGCTCGCCCGCGCGATCGAGGACGGCGTGATCAAGCCAGGCGAGATCGTGCCGTATAAATCGCTGGCCCATCAGGGCCGACCCGGCCTGGGTGACCCGGGCCAGTGAATGACCCGGGCACCCAGACGTCCCCCCCACCTGCATCCGTCCCCCCAGCGAATCGGCCGCAGGCCGCTGCTGGAGCAGTATGGCCGGGCTCCGCGGCGTCTTCATGTCGCGAACGGATGCATAGTCAGCATCCCCGATTGGGGGCGAATCTGTCATGACGCCCGATCGGGTGACATCACCACGAACACGCCCCTGACGGACTTCCCTAGCTGGCGGGACGTGCGTCCGTTCTGCTATCGCGTCCGATGTCTGCTGAGGTGGCCTGGTGGATGCCGCTGATCTCGCCCGACGGTTCGCTCTGGGCCAGGCCGTGAGGCTTTCGGACGGACCGGTCGCGAGGGGTAAGCAGGGGCTGGTGTGGCGGCTGGACACAGCCGAGGGTAGCTGGGCGGTCAAGACTCCTATCCACCGGTCCAGTGAGCATGAGGTGCGCGCGGCGACCGCGTTCCAGGAGGCGGCGTACGCCGCCGGCGTCCCGACACCCCGCGTGCGGCGCACCACGGAAGGACGCGTGTTCGCAGACGTCGAAGGCGGGCAGGTCAGGGTCTACCAGTGGGTTGAGCTGCTTCCGCCTGACCCAGGGCTCGACCCCGTAATGGTGGGCGCGGTCGTTGCCGCCCTTCACCGCGTGGCACCAACGTGTACCGGCCCGCTTGATCCGTGGTATCACGATCCGGTTGGCGCCGATCGATGGGACCGCCTGGTCGAGCAGCTGGCTGAGGCCGGAGCGCCGTTCGCCGGCCAGCTGGCCGATCTGCGCGATGAGCTGGTCGCCCTCGAGTCCTGGATCGAGCCCCCGGAGACGCTCCAGACATGCCACCGCGACCTGTGGGCCGACAACGTCCTGCCGACCGCCGACGGCGGGGTGTGCGTTATCGACTGGGATAACAGCGGCCCGGCTGATCCCAGCAGCGAACTCGCGTGCGTGCTGTTCGAATTCGGGCGGACCGACCCGGGCCGGGCCCGCGCGCTGGCCGGTGCCTACCGGCAGGCAGGCGGACCGGCGGCAGTGACGCGGCGCGCTCACTTCTCGATGCTCATCGCGCAACTCGGGCACATCAGCGAGACCGCCGGCATGGACTGGCTCAATCCCAATCCGCGCTCGCCGAAGCGAGCCGACAGCGCTGCGTGGATCGGCGAAGTTCTCGACGAGCCGTATTCCCGCGAGCTGCTCGAAGCCATCCTCGCGGCGGTGGCAGCGGCGGCGCCGCCCACCTAGCGGCCGGGGACCTGCGCTTCGGGGGCGATGAGGACCGGGTGGCGGGTATGCGAGGCCAGCGAGTGAGAGACACTGCCCAGCAGCGCCGTCCGCAGGGCGCCCCGCCCCCGCTGACCGCACACGATGAGGCGGGCCGAGAGCTCGTCGGCTGTATCCAGAATGGTCCTGGCCGTCCCCTCGTGTGACTGCCTGACGATGGCTACTGCCTGATATCCGTGCTCAGTGGCCTGGCGCGCTCCCTCCTCGGCCACGGACCTCGCGGAGGCTTCCTCCTGCGCGTCGAGATCGGCATCGTCGATCGGGAAACCGGCAGTGAAACCACCGGCCAGGGCCAGCCGGGTCTCAATCGTTTCCCAGACGGTCAGCACCACCGCTTCCACTGGGCGGCTGACCAGTTGCCCGGCTGCCCGCAAGGCGTTTCGCGAGCCCTCAGAGCCATCGAAGCAGAACAACACGGGCCCGGCAGGGCTTCCTTCGGTCATGGCGTGCTCCTTTGCTCGCTGATCGGGGTCAGGGCGATGACGGGGATGTCTCGGGTAGTGGCACGCTGATAGTCGTTAAAGACGGGAAACAAGCGCGCCTGCTCGGCGTAGCTGTCCTCCTTCTCCTGGCCTTCCAGCTCGCGAGCGCTCACGCTGACAACCTCGTCGCCCACCTCGATCCGAGCCTCACGGCGGGCCATGAGGTCGTGATACCACGAAGGCACGTCGTCGCCGCCGCCCTTGGACGCGAAGACGACATAGCTGCCGTGCCGGGGGAGGTACGAGAGCGGGTGAACCTGAGGGGTGCCGGTGCTCCGCCCGACCGTGTGGAGCAGCAGCAGGGGAATGCCCGCGAGCTCACCGCCGACCTTTCCGTGATTCGCGCGGAACTGAGCAATGGTTTCGGCGTCCCGCTTGCGGACGTCCTCCGACTCGGTCATGGCTCTGAATGTAGCCAGGCGGCAGTGTGGTGAGGCGCGCGGGCCGGAATCACTCGGCGCAGACCACGTACCGATCGTTCCGCTGGGTATGAGGCGCTGGGATCACCGCTCACCACCCGGGGGGGACAAGGCTCGTGAACGTACGGGACGCTTTCTACGACATCCTGCGGTCGCAAGGGATCACTACGGTGTTCGGCAACCCGGGCTCTAACGAGCTGCCGCTCCTGCAGGACTTCCCGGACGACTTCCGCTACATCCTGGCCTTGCAGGAGGGCGCGGCGATCGGGATGGCGGACGGCTTCGCGCAGGCCACCGGCAGGCCGGCCCTGGTGAACCTGCACGCCGCGGCGGGCACCGGCAACGCGATGGGGAACCTGATCAATACCCAGGCCGGGCACGTGCCGGTCGTCATCACCTCCGGCCAGCAGGCCCGCAAGTACACCGAGCTGAAGGCCTACCTGACCAACGTGGACGCGATCAAGCTGGCCGAGCCGCTGGTGAAGTGGAGCCACGAGCCGTCGGGGCCGCAGGCCGTCCCGCAGTCCCTGTCAACCGGGATCTTCCTGGCCGCCGCCGCGCCCGCCGGGCCGGTCTACCTGTCCCTGCCGTTGGATGACTGGGATCAGGACGCAGACGCCAGCGCGCTCGGAATGCTGAAGAGCAGGGTCACCGACGGGAGCCCGGTCGTCGGCGAGGAGGCGCTGGGCCGGCTGCGCGACCGGCTGGCCGCGGCGGCAAATCCGGTCATGGTGGCCGGGCCGGACATCGACTCCCCGGCCGGGTGGGACGGCGCGATACGGCTGGCCGAGAAGCTGTCGCTGCCGGTGCTCGTGGCGCCCAGCCCCGCCCGGTGCCCGTTCCCTACCCGCCACCCGAACTTCGCGGGCGTCCTGCCGGCGAGCATCCCCGCCGTCGCAAGCTACTTCAAGGGGTATGACCTGGTCGTTGCCTTCGGTGCCCCGATTTTCATGTACCACGAGTTCGCCGACGGTGACTACCTGCCGGCGGGGACCGAGCTGTGGGCGGTCACATCCGACCCGGATGAGGCGGCCCGCGCACCGGTGGGGCACATCCTCATCGGCGACCCCGCCGACGCCGTCAGGCGGCTCGCCGACGCCCTCCCGGCCGCCAGCCGTCCCCCGCTGCCCGCCCGGGCGCCGCTGCCGCAGGCCGACACCAGTGGCCCCGCCTTCACCATGGAGGCGATTCTCGACGCGGTGAACGCGGCGAAGACCGACAGCACGGTCTTTGCCCACGAGTGGACCTCAACCATGGCCAGCGCCTGGGACCGCCTGGAGCTCACGCGTCCGGGCAGCCTGTACCTCAGCGCGGGCGGCGGCCTGGGCTGGGGGCTGCCCGCAGCCATCGGCCTGCAGCTCGGCGACCCGTCCCGCCGGGTGGTGGCGCTGCTCGGCGACGGCGCGGTGCACTACTCGGTCAGCGGCCTGTGGACAGCCGCCCAGCACAACATCCCGGTCGTCTTCGTCGTCGCCCGCAACAGCGAATACCGGGCCCTGAAGGAGTTCAGCCGGTTCATGCACGCGCCGGACTCGCCCGGCATGGAACTGCCCGACATGGACATCCCCGGGATTGCCGCCGCCTACGGCGTGCAGTCGGACACCGTCAAGTCGCTCGCCGACCTCACCCATGCCATTCAGGGCGCGCTGTCATCCGACAGGCCGCACCTGATCGAGATCAGCGAGCGGCGCCTCGCCGACGCCTAGCCGCCACGATCCGAGCCGGGCGTGGATGCCGGTGGCACCGCCTGGGTATGAGAGGCCAAGCGTTCCTGACTAACCGGTGTGACGTATCCGTAAATTCGGAGGTGCCCGGCATGTCCCATCATCTCGACACGCCACTCGCCGCCAAGACCGGCCAGCTCTTGCTCGATGACCTGTTCGCATTCCCAGGTGAGGGCAGCACCGTGCTGGTCATGGACGTCAACTCCAACGTCAACGGCCTCCATACCGAGCCGGGGTTCCACCCGGAGGCACGCTACGAGTTCAAGGTGCACGTCGACGGAGCCGCGTTCGAAACGCTCACCTACCGGGTGTCCTTCAGCGAGGCCGACTCAGCCGGACGCCAGGCCCTGCAACTGCACGTCCTCACCGGCGATGAGGCCCGCGACGACGACGCGGAAGGCGAGTTTCTGCTCGAGGCCCGGACTGGCGAGACGGCCAGTGCCGACGGCACGCGGATCTGGGCCGGGCGCGTGGGCGACCCGTTCTACATCGATCTGGCCCTGCTCGGCATCATTAACGGCGCGCTGGCAGACGGGACCGCGCCGGACCTGTCGGCCTGGCGGCCGTCGAACGCAAAGAACAGCTTCGCCAACACGACCGTCGACTCGATCGTGCTCGAGATCTCCCACGAGCATCCGCAGCTTCGGCCGGGCACGCGCACCGGCGTCTGGGCCGCCACCAAGCTCGCAACCGACGCGGGTGGCTGGCGGCAGGTCAATCGCGCCGGGCACCCCATGATGTGGCCGATCTTCTGGCCCAGCGACACCGACTTCTCCGATCCCGCCAACGCCCGGCACCCGTCCGAAGACCTCGGTGCCGAGGGCAAGCACATGGCCGGCCAGATCGCGGCGGTGGTGGCGGCCAGCGGCACCTCAGATGACCCGGTGGGCTACGGCCAGATCGCAGCGCGGCGGCTGCTCCCGGACGTCCTGCATTACACGATCGGGACGCATGCCACCTTTGGCTTCAGCGCCTTTAATGGCCGGACGCAGGCGGACAACGCGCCCGAGGCAATGCTGTCCCTCGTCACCAATGCTGCGGTCCCGTCAGGGCTGAAGGCTTCGGTCGCCGAGCGGTGGCGAGCCGACAGTTTCCCTTACGTCGTGCCGCAGTAACCCGCCCCGGCGCACGTAGCCGGCAGCGACCGCGATCCACAGCAGCTCGAGGCCCAGGAAGATCCGCTCGTAGAGGCCGCCGGGCGCGTGCGGGCGCCCGGACGCCGAGGCCAGGAGCAGGAGCGCTGCCGCCCCGGCCGCCGAGACAGCCAGCAGAGCCCGGCCCGCCTGCCGCCATGCCGGGTCGGCCAGGAGGCTCCTCAAGACCAGTATCGTGCCGACGGTCACGCACGGGAACGCGCAGGCGGCCGTCGGCACTGACCGCCCGGCGGAGCGCTCACCCCGGCCAGGGCGAGCCCGGCCAGCGACGCAGGCCGGAGCCGGCCCGCACGCTCCCGGCGAGCCGAGACGGCGGCGGTCATGCCGGGCCGCTATACGCGCCGGTCAAACGGCGCTTAGGCGAGCGCGGGTGCCTACCAGCGGGCCCACGGAAGCAACGCGGTGACAGCGATGGCGGCGAACAGCAAGGTGAGATAAGCGATGGAGAGGTGGAACAGGCGCATGGATGCCGGCGCCCCCTGGGTGACGATGCGCCGGCCAAGCGAGTGCGCCTCGATGAGGAACCATGATCCCAGCGCGACCGCGCAGCACCCGTAGAGCCAGCCCGCGTAGCTGGAGAGCGCGAGTGTGGCCGCGACCATGGCATAGGAGTAGAGGAGTATCTTCCGGGCGACGGTGGCCGGGGCGGCCACGACTGGCAGCATGGGAACGCCGGCGGCCGCGTAGTCGTCGCGGAACTTCAGGGCCAGCGTCCAGAAGTGCGGCGGCGTCCACAGAAAGATGATCGCGAAGAGTTCGAGGGCGGGCCAGGTCACGTGGCCCGTGACGGCCGCCCACCCGACGAGGACGGGAAAGCAGCCGGCGGCTCCGCCGATGACAATGTTCGCGGGGGTCCGGCGCTTGAGCGTGAGCGTATAGACAAGCACGTAGAACAAGATCGCGCTGTCGGCCAGAGCGGCGGCCAGCCAGTTGGACAGCAGCCCGAGCAACGCGGTTGCAGCCAGGCCGAGCGCGATGCCAGATGCGAGCGCCTCGGCTGGCTTGATCGCTGCGTGGCCGCCGGAGGCGACCAGAGGCCGCCGCCGCGTACGGCGCATGATCGCGTCGATGTCACGGTCGAAATAGCAGTTGAGCGTGTTCGCGCTGCCAGCTGCGAGCGCCCCGCCCAGGAGTGTCACCGCTACCAGCTCCGCTGACGGCAGGCCACGGCGCGCCAGCAGCATCGTCGGCAGGGTGGTCACCAGCAGCAACTCGATGATCCTGGGCTTGGTCAGCAAGAACAGCCCGCGGCATACCGCCGCCGCGGATCGGATTCGGGCCGGGCCGGTCGGCTCTAGCTCGAGCCCGGCCGGCGTCGGCGTGACCACCCGGCTGGCGCTGGCCGTGCCCGCGGCCGCATCGGCTGTCATCGCGGCTGAGGTCCGGTTTCGTCGCTGCCTGGCTGAGGAGGCTTGACCTCCTGCTGCTGCCCGGTCTGGTCGTCGGCAACAGGCTCGGCGCTCGAGCCGGCCACGCTGCTCGCGGCGTGCGCGGCCGGGCGGGGCGGCACGCGGTGATGCGGCCGCGCGTAGATCACCCACAGTACGGCCGCGACGATAATGAACAGCCCCAGCGGCAGCCAGAGCGACAGCAGGGCTCCGGCGCCGGCATTGTCGGACGTCGGCTGTGCGAGCAGGAATCTGGCCACGTATTCCTCCTGGTGGCGGGCACGGTCAGCGCAGCCAGGACCGGGCGGCCCAGCCCCACGTCCGCTTGCGGATGGGAATTTCAGCATCAGTGAGGCTGACCGAGTCTTCGTCGTTCAGCCACGCGGCGAGCAGGATTATCCCGGCGGTGACCAGGAAGGGCATCATGCCCATCCAGAGCACGCCGCCGGACAGCTGCTGGTCGTCGAGCACGGTCATGGCATGGTGCAGCGAGTTGACGTAAGCGGGATAGAAGACGTTCGACCCGAACACGAGCGCCATTCCGACCACCGTCCATACCGCGAGCGTGGCGGTCAGCAGTCCCAGCCGGCGTAGCGGCGACTGCCACGCGCCCGGGCGCGGACGGAGGATCTGCAGCCAGAACCAGGTGGCAGTAACGAGATACACGGTGTACTCGGTGAACTGCAGCGCAGTGTTCGCCCGGGCCGCGTCGAAGAAGGCCGGCAGGTGCCACACCAGGCACGACAGGTTGAACGCCACGGCGGCGACCACTGGGCTCGCTCGTGACCACGCGGTATCCCGCGGTAGGCCGTCCTTCTCGACCAGCCGCGGACTGCCGGAGGCGATCATCATGGGCGCCGCGAAGCACAGAAGGAGATCCTGCATGGCCCGCACCCAGATGTACTGGCCGGACCAGGGCGCCAGCGGAGGGATCACGGCCAGCAGCGCCGTCAGCAGCCCGGCCTGCAGCAGCGCCGCGCGTTTGAGCTGACCGCGCGGCCGCCGGGTGCGCGCCTGGTTCGTGTGCATGCGCCAGTGCCGTTCAGCGCGCCACGTAGAAAAGGAACCAGTAGAGCAGCGCCACGATGGCGATGAAGTTCCAGATGACCGTGAAGGCACTGAGCCTGGCCTGGAACCGTTGCACCGCGAACGCAGCGGCGTAGGTCGGCGGCTGCTCTACGAACGAGATCGTTGGTATCTGCCTCGCGGCGACGATGAGCATCTCGAGCCACACCATCATGCAGAAAATGACCAGGACCAGCACTGGCGTGGCGCCGGTGAAGACGCTGGCAAACCCCGAGCTGGCCGGCCAGAACGGCTCGTTCATCAGCTGCCACAGCTGGAGTCCGACAGCTGCGAGCCCGAGCGCGAGCGCGAGTGTTGCCCCCGCCATCCAGGCGGACTTGTGCCCGGCCTTGAGGCGCTGCAGCACGAGGGTCTGGACGAGCGCGCTCGCCACGGCGAAGGCCATGATCAGAGCGCCAGACCACTGGTCCGGCCCGGTGAAGCCGGACGGGTACCACATGCCGTGGGAGTTGAGCGAGCGCAGGTAGAAGAAGGCGAAGACGAACGCGCCGAACAGGAACACCATGCCGCCGACGGCCAGCCGGGCGCCGACCCAGGTTGAGTTGAGGGCGCACTCGTGCTGGAATCCGGCTTCCTCGATGTCCCTGGCGGCCTCGGACGACGGCCGGGGTGCTGCTGCCTCGGCCATCTCAGACCTCGAGCTTCGCTGCGGCGGCGGGGTCGTAGGACGCGGCGATCATGCCGGGTGGCGGGTTCAGGTCCGCGACCGGCGGTGCGTCCTTGACCCCGTAGTCGTACGGGTCGGCGAGGACCACCGGGATGTGCCGGAAATTCTCGAACGGCGGTGGCGAGGAGACCTGCCATTCCAGGCCGCGGGACTCCCACGGGTTCCCGATCTCGCGCTCGCGCACGATCACCGTGGACCAGACGAAGTTGATGACGAAGATGAGGATCGAGCCGCCCAGGACGAAGGACGATATCGAGACCCAGTCATTCAGCGTCTGCAGGTTCTGCGCGTACTCGAATACCCGGCGCGGCTGGCCGAGGGCCCCGGCCGCGAAGAGAGGCAGGAACGTCGAGTTGAAGGCGATGAACATGACCCAGAACTGGATTATGCCGAGGGTCCGGTTCAGCCGTATTCCCATGAGCTTCGGCAGCCAGTAGTAGCAAGCGCCCATGAACGCGAATACCAGCCCGCCCATGATGGTGTAGTGGAAGTGCGCCATCACGAAGAACGAACCATGCACCAGGACGTCGGCCGGCACGTCCGACTGGAATACCCCGGACACACCGCCGATCAGGAAGTTGAAGAAGAACGCGAAAACGAACAGCATCGGCACCTCGAAGCGGATCTTCGCCCGCCAGAGTGTGCCGAGCGCGACCAGGAAGATGAAGCCGGTGGGCACCGAGATCAGCTCGGTCGTGAGCATGAACACCGGTCGCATGTCGGGATTGATGCCGCTCACGAACAAGTGGTGCTGCCAGACGAAGAAGCTGAGCAGGCCGACACCGAGCATGCCGGCCGCCGAGATCCGGTAGGCGAACAGCGGCTTGCGGCAGAAGACCGGCATCAGCTCGGAGACAACGCCGAAGCCTGGCAGCGCCAGAATGTACACCTCCGGGTGACCGAAGAACCAGAACACGTTCTGGTACAGGTACGCGCTCCCGCCGAGCTGATCGACGAAGAATGCGGTCTGGACGGTCCGGTCAGTGAGCATCATGTACATGCCTGCAATCAGGACCGGTGCCGCCAGCACGAACAGGAAGCTGGTCGTGAAGACGGCCCAGACGAAGATCGGGATCCGGCTCCACCGCATGCCGGGCGCCCGGTTGCAGATGATCGTGGCGATGAGGTTGAACCCGGACAGTACGACCGAGATCCCCATCAGGCCGAACGCGAACGCGTAGGCGTTCGCGCCTTCCGTGGCCTGGATGGACAGCGGCGCGTAGCCGGTCCAGCCGAACGGGAAGCCGCCGAGCAGGAGGGCGGAGAGCAGGATGAGGAACGCGGCGGGTGTCAGCCAGAACGCCAGCGCCTCGATCCGCGGGTAGGCCACTCGCTTGGCGCCGATCATGATCGGTACCAGGTAGTTGCCGAACGGCCCCGTGATCATCGAGGTCATCAGCATCATCATCAGGGTGCCGTGCTCGCCGACGATCTCGACGTACGCGGCGGAGCTGAAGATGTGGTTGACGGGGGACAGCAGCTCGGAGCGGATCGCCATGGCCATGAGGCCGCCGGCGCAAAAGTAGATGATGATGCCGACCAGGTACTGAATGCCGACGACCTTGTGGCCCAGCGTGTACTGGAAGTAGCGAGCGAGGCCAGTCCGGGCCTCTTCCTCTTGCTCCTCGTGGGGGATCGCCCGGCCGAGCATCAGGCGGAACAGGTCGTTGAAGACTCCCAGACCGGCCAGCCAGCCGATGGTCAGGAACGTGTAGCCGAGAACGATGGCCAGATTGTTCTGGTCGGCCGTGGCCACCTGCTGCCATCCGGCGCCAATCGCGTTGCCCAGCCAGTGGCCGAAGAAATAGCCTCCGACCGCACCGGCGAACCCGGTCAGTATCCCCGGGCGCTGCCACCAGGGCCGGTGCCGCTTCGGCCCGCTCGGCGGCGGCGGTGCTCCCGGAAGCTGGCCGCTGGTCGGCTGTACATCGATAGCCATCGGTTACCTCTTCATCCGGTCGTGCGGAACTGGCAGCTGTCTCCCGTGCTCACGGCTGCACGGGGACCTGCGGGCCGTAGAAGCCACCCCCGGCACCGGTCAGGCCGAGCTTCACCAGAACCGGACCGAGCGTCTTGATGGCGGTCGGGTCGTAGGTGAGGGCAAATGGCGGCAGGATCTTGGTGACACTGGCGAGCTGTACTTCGGTGGTCTTGGCCCACTTGAGGAATGCCGCCGGCGAGACGACGCGGCCATAGTCGAACATGGCTCCGTGCCACAGCCCGCACAGCTCGCTGCAGCGGACCACCACCGAGCCGGTCTGCACCGGCTTGGCGAACGCGACGTTGTCGACGCCGGGATTCGCGTCGGCCTTGACCCCGAGCTGATACGCCCAGAAGCTGTGGATGACGTCGAGCGAGGTCACGTGGAACTCGATGACCGAGCCCTCCGGCAGGACCAGCTGCGGCGTCTCGAACCCGCCGAACTGCGGGTAGCGGTAGGTGAAGACCCACTGCTGGGCGATGACCTGGACCTGAAGGTCCACCTTCTTAGGTGCCCACGCCGGAGACGCCCCCTGGCCGCCGCCGGCGCCGTTCGGAACGATCAGCTGGTAGGTGCCGAAGCCGAACAAGCCGAGCACCAGCGCCGTCGTGACGGCAATCCAGGCCGCCGACACTCGCTTGTTGTCGCGGATTGGCGGGCCGTCGTCGTTGTCGCCGGGCCGCCGCCGCCACACGATGGTGGCGTACACGCCGAAGATCCAGATGAAAAGGATGACCGGCGCGCCGCAGATGGCGAGTACCGCCAGGTCAAACTGCTGCCCGGCCGCCACGTCGGTCATCCGCCCCGGCGGCAGGTGCGGATACCAGACGAACCAGATCACGAGGTCCGCAGCCAGCGACAGGGGCACCCAGATGAGGAGCATGCGCAGGCCGTGGCTGGGTTCGCGGCGAACCGCCTGCCCGGGCTGGTCAGAGGCGGTCATGTCAGCCAGCCACCTGCATGTTGCCGGTCATGTACCCGATCGTCTGCATCGGCCCGCCATTGCCGTCGAGGTAGCCAAGGCCGCATGGAATCTTGCACTGCCAGAAGTAGGCTCCGACAGTGCGCGGCGACAGGAAGCTGAAGCGCACCACCGTGTGCGGGTCACTCATGGTGCACGGCGAGGTGCTGCACAGATTGGAGTTCGCCTGGAACGTCGTCGGCGAGGCCACGGGGATGTTGAGGCCAATGGACGGAATCGCGAACGTGTGCGCGACTGAGCACTCGCTCCAGGAGTTGAGCAGCGATGTCGGCTTGCCGTTCACCGTCATCGAATTGCCGATGGTGCCGGTGACCTGGCCCCAGAGCTGGTTTCGCAGCGGGGTGCAGCCGTCGTAGCCGTAGATGGTGATATTGATCTTGCTGCCGGCCGGGACGGAGAAGTTGGTGGTGTGCACCCAGGCGTGAGTCTGCGGGTTCTGGATGAAGTAGGTCACCCAGTCCGGGTCGGTCGTGACGGTGGTCTGCGGGGCCTCCTGCATCACGACGTTGACGGCGGCGCCGGTATCAGGGGTCACGTGGGCGGTGAAGTCCTCGACGGGCGGGCCCGAGCTTGTCAGGAAGTACTTCACGACCACAAAGGCGACGACGGCAGCCACGGCGAGAAACGCGACTATCAGGGTGGCTACCCGGGCCGGCAGGGACACGAGGTCACCCCTTTCGAGTCGGTACTCATTCGCGCAGGCGCGCCAAACGTATGAACGAATCGGCGTCTGCCCGGAAGACCGGCCCGGTAAGCCACTTGACGCGAGTCTTTACGGATTCATGATGCGATCTTGTCCGAAGGACATGAGCAGCGCGCGGTTCAGCGGGCCCGTGCGCATTCAGCGAACCTGAGGTTCGTACACTTGCCCTTTCGCACGCGAATTTGCGAGCGCCGCTTTTTGAACGGGGCGAAAAGTGCAGTTGAGAAAGTCTTATCCGCGCTTGCCGGTTTCCGCCGCACAGTCGATAGGCATTAGTGACGCTATGGGCGGTGCGGGCCCGCACGTACCACTGCGATCCGGCTGGCCCACGCGTCGCATTTCCAAGGTCGGCTATCTGGCGGTCGCGGTCGGCATCACCGGAGCGGTGCTCGTCGGCATCGTGCACCGGCCGAGCACCGCGGAGCGGGCGGCGGACCTGCGCGGCTTCGTCAGCGACATGCAGGCGGACATCGGCTCGTGCGCGGCCGACGTGGGCGCTTCGATGACCGCGCTGCAGGCAATTGAGCGCGGCGCAAGCACTGATGTCGTCACGGCCCGCGAGATCGCGACCTCCGGAGCGGCTGACTGCTCGCCGGCCAACGACGAGCTGATTGATGACCTGCTCCAGTACCAGGTAACCGAGTCGCTGGCCAGCTTCGGGCTGAACCGGGCGGTCGTCGGCCTCGTGGCCTGGGCGGCGCCCGACGCGCAGGACGTGCAGACCGACATAGCCGGGGTGCTCAGCGCCCGCACCGGCCAGGCGAGGCGGGCGGCGATCACGGTACTCGGCCGCGCCCTGCGGGTACTCGACGCGCAGCGGGCATCGGTCGACACCATCATCAGGTCAGCTAGCAGCGCCCTGTCGGCACGCGCGACCCCGCCGCTTCTGCCCGGATAGGAGGCTACCGCGCCGCCTGGGCCAGGTAGGCAGCGGTCGCTCGCTCGCTGACCGCGACGTGCTGAGCGGCCGGGCGGAGGCGCAGTGCCTGGTAGCGGCCGAGCGCGGCCGGTATCTCGGCGGGCGCGGCAGTCGGCGACAGCACCTGCGTCAGCGCGCCGACGTCGTAGAGCCCCTGCCGGAATCCGCCGCCGACCATCGGGCTGGCGGCGTGCGCGGCGTCGCCCGCCAGTGCGGCCCGGCCGCGAGCCATCCGCTCGGGTTCGTAGTGCACGATCG
>Ga0209380_10000034_pt1 | contig 75908 bp, 114 predicted proteins | sample HubBroMetageWFT6_FD_188347 | JGI IMG/M metagenome (GOLD analysis project Ga0209380, IMG submission 188347) | Warmed and freeze-thawed soil microbial communities from the Hubbard Brook experimental Forest, New Hampshire - Hubbard Brook CCASE Soil... | ecosystem: Environmental > Terrestrial >...
ATCCCTCCCGGCGGCGCGCCTCCTGGCCAGCTCGACCGGAACAATCTGCAAGCGCCCACCATGGGCGACGAGCTGAAGCACGATCCTGGCGGCTACCTGATGAGCGTCGGCGCGGCGATGATGGCCAGCCGCTCGCCCTGGCTGGGCGTCGGCATTGGCGAAGGCCTCGTGGCCGGGAACAATTACCTCCAACAGCAAAAGACGCTGGAGAAGGACTGGGGCACCGCCCAGGCGAACATCAACAACCTGTCGCAGGAAGCGCGCGACCATGGCGCGGACGCGGATCTGAAGGCGCAACAGCTCCAGATCGGCGCGGTCATGAACAAGATTTTCATCGAGAGGGCGCGCCAGAGGGGCCTGATCCCCGGCGGGAGCGGCGGATCGGCCGCGCCGGGGGCCGCAGGAGGCCCAGGGCAGCCAGGGGGCGGTCTCACGCCTGTTCAGCCCCTCGGCGGCGGAGCGGCCCCCAGCGGGGCTCCTAGCGGCTCCAGCGCGCCATCTGGCTCGGCTCCCTCGGGCTCGGCTCCTGCGGGCGGCATCACCGACCTCAACCAAGACCCAGATTATATCGTAGGCACCAACCTGATCGCGCAGGGCAAGCAGGACAATCAGCTCCGGCCTGGGTTCGGCGACGACGAGATCGCAAAAGGCACCGCCCAGGCGGAGGCCGCGAAAGCAGCCTGGGAGAAGAAGGCCGAGATCGCGGCTAAGGGGCAAGAGGCGGTGACCTCGGCGACGACCGACGCGCAGAAGCCGATCCTTCAGGCCTATCTGGAGGACAGGAGGAAATTCGAGGGCTCCTATGACACGACGCGCAGCGAAATCTCTGAGCTGTCGAACATCTACCAGCACTTCCAGGCCGGTCGCTCGTCCGAGGCGAAGGCCGAGCTGGCGAGCTGGGCCAACGCTTTCGGCTTCAAGTTCGACCAAGCGGCCAGCTCCGATGCGGCGATGAAGTCGGCGATTCAGCAGGCCTTCGCTGCGGTCGCCAACTCAGGCCTCCAGAAGGCGCCGCGCGCCGGACTGCGCGAGGCCACGATGATGGTCGCCTCGCCAACGCGCGATCCCGCCGCGCTGCGCAAGATCCTCACCGATCAGCTCGCGACGCTCGACTACCAGCACGACATGTACTCGAACGTCCCCGGCCACAATCTGAATGTCGACGACGACATCGAGGGCTTCACCAAGAAGGCCAAGTACAGCGACTATCTCAACAAGGCGCGGAAAGAGGTGCCGATCTTCAAGGGCATCACGCCCGAGACGATGAAGAACGTGACCGGCGAGGATTGGCCGGGGCCGGTCCCGAAGACGGGCGCGCAACCCGGCGAGCGCTATTCCTTGCCGAATGGGAAGGTTGTGCGGGCTCAGCCCGACGGTAGTTTCCAAGTCGAATATGAGCCATAGCCATGGCAATCGGCGACATTGTTGACGCGAGTGGGAACGTCATAAAGCCAGCTGCAACGCCTCAGGGCGGGGACGGCGGCGGCGGCGGCGGCGGCGATGATGGCGGGGCAGGCCAAGCCTTTCAGTATGGCACGGTTAGCGCAGTCCCCTTCGGCAAGACGCTCGGCGCTGCGATCGAAACCGGCGAAAGCTATCTGCCGAAATGGATGCGCGCCCCTGGCGACGCTCCTGTCGATCAGACCGGAGAAGGCTGGGCGCAGCGCTACGCGGAGAACCGCGCCAGGATTATGGGGAACGCCAAAAACCTTCAGACGGAGCATCCTTACGCGACCATCGCGGGAAGCGTGGCCCCGCTCCTCGCGGCGCCCGAGCTGGGGACGGCCGGATGGGCCGGTTATGGGGCTGCGTCGGGTTTCGGTGAGGGAGTCGAACAAGGCGATAGCGCGGGCGGTATTCTTGCTCAGACAGCTCTCGGCGGAGCTGGTGGGGCGATCGGCTCCGAGGCGTCGAAACTACTCGCTCCGGCCTCGGCCGCAACGCGGGACGCTGTCCTGGCGGCGGCGAAGCGATTGAAGAGCACCGCGAGCCCAGAGGGCGTCACGATGCCGCGCTACTCGGTGGGCACCGGGCTCACGCAACAATTCGGCAAGATCGGCTTCAGCATTCCTGGCATGTCGACGCCGCTCCGCGAGGAGACCGCCAAGTCGGTCTCGGGGCTTGGCTCCGCCGCCAGCGATGCGGCGGCTGGCGCGACGAAGGAAAGCGCGGGCGCGGCGGCCAGCGCCGGACTTAAGGACTGGATTGGGCCGGTTTCGCAGGGCGATGTTGATGCCAAGTACAACGCCGTGACGCAGGCTTTGACGAACCCAGGCGCTAAAACGCCGCTGTCTGCGACTCAATCCGTCGCCAATCGGATCGAGGCCAATCGGGGCAGCCTCCAAGATCCGTCCGGCGCGCTTCAGGAAGTCGCCAAGGCGCTCAAAGTCGGGCAGGGGACCTACTCCGACATCAAGGCGCTGCGCACGAGCATCGGCCAGATGATGGACAGCCCCAGCACCCTTCCGGCGGGCGTGCAGGGAGCGGAGCTGAAGCAGCTCTACAACGGGCTCAGCAGCGACCTTGAGCGCGCCGCGTACACGGCAGGCGGACAGCCAGCGGTCACCGCTCATAACGCCGCGACGGACTTCGCGAAGCAAACCGCCGCGAGGCGCGAACAGCTCACCCAGCTCCTGGGCGGACCGAAAGGTGACGCCTCCAATGAGGCGGTGTTTGGAGCGATCAAGAACGCCGCTGGCTCGACAAACAGCGCCGATATCACCCTCCTGCGGCAAGCGCGATCAGTCGTTCCACCGCAAAGCTGGGACAGCGTCTCTCGCGGGATGGTTTCGACGCTCGGCCGAGACGCCGACGGCAATTTCAGCACGTCGAGGTTCCTAACCGATTACGGGAAGATCTCGGACGCGGCGAAGGACGAGCTGTTCGCCCAGAACACCCCACTGCGCCAGAATCTCGACGATCTCCACACCGTCTCGCAGCAGTGGAAGCATCTGGAGCAATACGCCAACCCCTCGGGAACCGGGGGGCACGCCGTGGGCGCGGCGGCCATACTCCATGGGTGGCATGCTCCGCTCGAAACACTGGGGATGTTTCTCGGGGCGCAGCAATTCGGCAAGCTCTTGGCGACGCCTGCCGGGGCTGGAGCGTTCGGCGCGTTTTCTAGGGCCGTGGGGTCCCGCAATATTCGGGCGATCCAACAAGCTTCGGCGCGCGTGGCTGCGACGGCTGGCGCGCAGCTCGGCGCAAGGGCTGATCCGATGGCGCTCGCCAGTCTGGCGCTACACCACTTTATGCCTGAGGCGGTGGAAGGCGGCGGGGCTGGAGATCAGAGCGGGAATACGCCTCAGTAGGAAGAGAGCCAATTCACGATGAGTCCAACGGCTACACACCCCCAGATGCCGCACCAAAAAACCTTCGCCTCTAATGTCATTGGCGGCTTGGGCTCGGGCTTCGACGGACGTTCGCCTGGAGCGGCGACGGGGACTTGGAACGGCTTGATCGTCCAAAAAACAAACATGGTTTCGACTCCTGTAGGCCACGCCTACATAGCGCTATTTGCACGATCTGCAAGGTAGGCCATGGCTAGCACCTACACCCCCAATCTCAGCCTCGAAATCCCGGCTCACGGGGATTACGCCGCGACGGGTTGGGACAACCCGATGGACAACTCGCTCAACCAGCTGGACACAGCCTATGGCGGGTTCCTCAACCTCGCCGTGTCGGGCGGGAGCGTCGACCTCTCCGTCGCCCAGGCCTCGAATCCGATCATCTACCTCAACGGCACGCTCTCCAGCGACCAGTACATCTATTTCCCGCCGATCGCGGGCCGCCGCGTCATCATTCCGGCGGTCAATCTCAACGGCTTCACGATTTACGTGTACGGCAACAACGGCGCCGACCAGAACGGCATCTATTTCTGGACCGGCTTCGGCATCCCCTATCCGATCATCGTCACCCCGAACCGCGTCTATTGGGATTACGGACCCGTCGGTCCAGGGACGATCGCGGAGATGCCAACGGGCTTTATTCACAACGGCTGGCTGCCGCTCGACGGCCGGTGGGTGAGTCAGCAGCAGCATGACCTCCTGTACGACATCGTCGGCGGGACCTGGGGAATCAGCGGGCCATACTTCGCCGTCGGCGACTATCGCGGCACGGTGACCGCGATGGCGGACCAGATCGGCACGGTTCCCGGCGCGGGGCCTTACGCGCAAAACACAGGCAACCGGGGCATCCTGAACAGCTGGGGGCTTGTGACCTTCGCGGGCGAGGCGAACCATCAGCTCGCGGTTGCCGAGATGCCGGGGCACAATCACCCCGGCAGTGGGGACGCGGGGCACGCGCATGGCGTCTACGATCCTGGCCATGCCCATGGCGGCGTCATGGTTCCGACCGGAGCGGGCTATTATTCGCTCGGCGTCTACCCTCCCGAGATCACGCCGGGGGGATCAGCGGCAGCGGGAACCGGGATCGCGATCGAAACCGGCTACGCCAACGTCGTCGTCGCGGCGCAGGGAAGCTGGGTGGCCCACAACAACATCCAGCCCACAACAACGACGATGAAGATGATCAGGTGGTAGCCCAACGGTCACGGAATCGTGTTATCGCCTGAGGGCTCGAAAGGGAGAAACCCCCAAAAGGAGAAAAAGCAATGGCACGAGGTCGTCAGTTAGTTTGGATTACCCCAGTTCACTTTGATCACAGCGGACGCCCCATCGATCCGGACTATGGAGTCGACGAGGGCGGGCATCCCGATCAGGGCCTTCCCGGTTTCCCCGGCCGTCCCGGTCACCTTCCCTCGCGTCCCGGCCGTCCGGTCGATCCCGGCTTTGGCCGTCCTGGCGGCGGTTGGGGCGGGCGCCCGACCGATCCCGGCTATGGCATAGAAGAGGAGGGAGGCGGCGAAGCGGGTCAGCTTCCGGTCTATCCGATCGATCCCGAGGCTCCCGATCAGGGCTTGCCTCCGGAGGTGCCTCCGGGCCTTCCCGAGCTGCCTCCGGGCACGATCTGGCCGCCGCTGCCTCCGAGCGTTCCCACCGGCAAGGCGCTTGCGGTCATCTATATTTCCGGCGTCGGCTCGCGCTGGGCGGTGATCGATATTCCGGAGCGGCCCGAGCGGCCGGTCGATCCGGACTATGGCGTGGATGAAGGCGAGCAGCCGTCGCCGCAACCCCCGCGTCCCGGCCAACGTCCGCCGCGTCCTGACCAAGGTCTGCCGCCAACGGGCGGTCGTCCTCCGCGTCCAGATCAGGGCTTGCCCCCGACTGGTCGCCCGCCGCGACCGGACCAAGGCTTGCCGGGTCAGCGCCCGCCACGTCCTGACCAGGGATTGCCTCCGACAGCGCAGCCGAAGCGGTAAGAATCGCCGCGTCTCTAGCGCAGGGGCATAGGCGGTAAGGCAGCGGCGGCGCGTTCCTCCCACAGCGTCGCCGCAGCTGAATTTTCTAGCGTTGCATGCAAGGCAGTGTTACAAATTCTTCATGGAGTCGTGGGAGTGTCTTGCGACTGAACGCGGGGTAATTTTGCAATGAACAAGCTTCTTCTCACGGCGGCGCTTCTCGCCGCGTTCGGCGCGAGTCCGGCGCGGGCGACGCTGCAAATCGAGGTGTTCGATAACGGGACGCTAATCGATAACGTCACCGGGATCACGACCGGCGCGGCGAGCCTCACGGCCAACGATGCGAATTTCGCCAACATCACCATCAACGCTCAAGGCAGCCCGATTCTGCCGAATGCCGATCTCAGCAGCGTCACGCTCGACGCCTCCGCAGCGGCGGGCTTTACGGGCTCGCACGAGCTGACGATCGATGTCCTGCAAAGCGACATCACCGGGCGCGGGAACACGCTCAGCACGTTCACGGTCAACGGTCTCACCAATGATCCGGGTCCGACGACCGAGAGCACGTTCGCTGATGGATCGTTGCTCGCTACGCACACGTTCCCGGTCGCGCTGCTCGACGGTTCTTTTGGTCCGGTCTCGACGGCGACCGGCGCGTTCACCTCGGATGAGGCGCAATTCGCGATTGATTTCACGGCGCCGAGGCAATCGTTCGGCGGCTCGGTCCAGTTGACGACCAACGTTCCGGAGCCATCGACCTGGGCGATGATATTGCTCGGTTTCGGGATCTTGGGCTTCTTGGGGTTCCAGAAGCGCAAGGAACAGCTCGCGCTCTGACTCTCCCGCCCTTTCTGAGTCAGTTCCGAGAGGGAGGCCTTTTTGGCCTCCCTTTTTTGTTGCCGAGAACGAATCGGGATTTCTCGCGACCGTCGTCAGTCTGTGGCATAAGTGCGGCGGGCTAGCCGTTCGGCGGGGGAGAACCCCATGCCGTATGATCGTAAGCACTTCTTCGACACGGTCCGCAAAGACCTGTTTCGCGGCAACCTGACCCAGTCGCAAGTCGACGGGATGAACTATCTGCTTGAGGTGTGGGAGCTGCATTTCGAGGCCGCGAATCCGCGCGACGGCACCCGGTGGCTCGCCTATGCGCTGGCGACTTTCTTCCACGAGACGGCCGAGACGATGCAGCCGATCGAGGAATACGGGAAGGGCTCTGGCAAGAGCTATGGCCAGCCCGCTGGGCCGCACGGCCAGAAATACTACGGACGGGGCCACGTTCAGCTGACCTGGGAGGCGAACTACAAGAACGGCCAGAAATTCCTCAAGGACCGCTACAACGTCCACGCCAACATCCACCCCGAGGCGCATCTGATGCTGCACCCGCAGACGTCGGCGCTGGTTAGCTATGACGGCATGATCCACGGCTGGTTCACGGGCGTGGGCTTGCCGAAATATTTCAACGCCACGGTCGAAGATCCGCAGCAAGCGCGCAGGATCGTCAACGGCACCGATAAGATGGATCTGATCGCGGGCTATTACTGGAAGTTCAAGGCCGCGCTTAAGCAGATCCCGGCGGCTGCGCCAATCGAGGAGGTGGAGCTGCCAGGGCTTCCTGAGTGTCCGTGCATGCCGGAACCGGAATCCTCATGAATGGCCTCACCAGCGGACTGGACCGGCCTCATCGCTCTGATCGGCGCGATCGGGATTTTAACGATCTTCGCGCTGATGGACTTCTACGCGGTCAGCGCCTGCTTTTCGCTGGCCCACAGCGGGCTCGCGCAGACCGATCTATGCGCGCCGGAGCATATCTTCCGCACCGCGCTCGAAATCGGCGGCATGGCGATCGGCATCTATGGCGTGGCGCGGGTGATGAAGTCGTGAACATTCAAGATATCGTCAACCCGCCGCCCTCGCCGAAAATCATGGACTATCCGGCGCTGATGGCAGTTGGATTCGGCATCCTCTTCACTGCGGTCCTGCTGGTTGTGTCGGGGAAGTTCGATCCGACTGGGGGCACGCTCACCATCTCGGTGATGATCGTTCTCGCCATGATCGCGGTGATTGCGGTCTGCTTGTTCTACACAATCCCCAGCGACCAAGCGACGGCTGCGGTGATTGGTGGCCTCGTCGCCGCGTTCGGCGCGGTCGTAGCGTACTGGCTGGGGAAACCGAGAGGACCGCCGCCATGAGCACACTCGGACTCATCCTCGTCATCCTCTTGGTTGTGATTTTGCTTGGAGGCGTCGGCCCGCACTTCTATTCCGGCGCCCCCTGGCAACCCGGCTACGGCTGGGGCAACGGCGGAATCGGAATCGTCGGCATCCTGCTGATCATCGTCGTCGTCTTGGCGTTGTCGGGCTACATCCGCTAAAAGGGGAGACCGCACTTCCCGTAGGAGGTAAATCTGCTGAAAGGCGGTCTCCCAAGTCGCCCCCCAACAAAGGGCGGAGAGAGGGGGGCGGATGAAAACTGGGTTGTGGGACCCAGGTTCCACCATTCGCATGTAACGCAAATTTGAACGCTTTGCACGTTCTGTTTTTGCTCTAGGCCTGGGGATAACTGCCTAGCGCTGACCGCTGTGGCCACCGTCCTTAATCCACTCGGCATCCTCTTGCGGCCTCTGCCTCGGCGGCGGTGATCCGCCGAGGTGCGTCGTCGACTGGCTGAGCGGTGTCGGATCGCGGATGAACTTGCGACAACGTCCGCAATAGCGATGTTCGATGTCACGCGGGTTGAAGCTTTGCGCGAGGCAGCGAGGGCAGACGAAGCAGGGATGGCCCACGATGGCCGAAAGTTTCTCGGTGGCCTCGGCGAGGTCTCTTAAGGCTTGGCGAACCTTCTCCTCGTCCATGGTCACCCCCCGAGCGCGACCAGCATGTCGGCGATGGCGTAGGCCGTGTCCGTGTCCCGCGTCGTCCAGTCCGTGACCGGGTTCTGGCCGCGCCGCACGATCGCCAACGAGACTGCCAGGATGGCGTCGCGCCGCGCCTCGGAGCGCTTCATCGCATTGCCATTGGCGGCGGCGGCGATGCCGAGATCCACATCGCCATGGATCTCCTTGTCGCTCGGCGGGATGGCATCGATCATGCGCTTGAGGATCGGCGTCTCGCGCAGCGGCGTGGAAGGCCGCGTATAGGCGGGCTCTACTGCCGGGATGCCCACGCCGGGGCGAAGGGGGCGCTCACCGGCTTGTCCTTCGACCCCTTCGATTGTGGGTCGCCACGTCTGGTTCGACTCGTCACTCATTTGAGTTGTTCCTTTAGTTTATTGAGCCCCCTGGCCCGATCGGGGTCTTCCGGCACGGTGACCTCGATATGCTCGTCGAGGTTCCAAGTCGGGGGCAGCTTGGTGATTTCGACGCTCCAGTCGCGGTCTTGCTCCTCGGCACGATGCTGGAGCGGCTGCGGCGCATAGGCGGTGTAGCAGGGCTGCGGCCACGGGTACTTCCAGATGGCGTGCTTGCGACAGGCCCCGGCGGCCGAGCTGGTCGCCAGTGTGATGGCGATCACGGCGAGAGCGGCCCGTCTCATGCGCCACTCAGGGCTTCAAGGACTTGGGTAAACGAATGATGGTCCTCCACGACATTGCCGTTCGCCTTCTCAAGCCATTCGCCGTTTTCCATCATGTACGGCGGGATAAGCACGAGCCCCCTCTCGCCGTCGAAGCGGACGAGGCCGACGAATCCGGTGCGCTGGACGAGCCATGCCCGCAGCGCGGGGTCCCGGTGGGCGTCAGGGTATTTCGGATCACACCAGATCTGGACGGCGGGGATTCGGATCTCGCCAGCATTGCGGTCCTGTGCCGTGACGAAATCGGGCATGACATCAATTACGTAATGGGATCGATCAGGGCGGCGCAGATCCTCCGCGAAGCCGCCGCCCTGAAGCCAGATGCAATTCCAGGCCCCGCACTCCCACGGGAACCCTTTCTCGGGCCTGTGGTAGACTTGGCACCCGGTGTGGCGCTGAAATTTGCAGCGCGTGTTTGACGGCTTGTTGATTCCCTTCACCGGCAACAAGCGACAGCAAAGGGTACAGTCCCCGCATTCTCGACTCATGTTGTTCCCCTTGGGGCCGCCGCACGGCCCCATCGATTCAGACTGTGTCGTCGCCCTCGATGTCGATTGTGCCGAACATGGCCTCGTGGCGTCCCGGCGCGCAATTGCAGATGAAAGCGTCCATCTGCCGCATCGCGACTTGCAAACTATCCGAGATCACGGGCATCAGCGGCGGCTCGCGTAGCATCTGAATCTGCGTCAGCGCCTGGGCGCCCAACCTCTGCGCTTGCTCCGAGGACAGCGCCTGTGGCGCCTGCACCGGCCGAGGTCCCTCGGTCAGCGGCGCGATCGGCAGCGGCAAATGCCGAGGCGCTTGCGATCGATGGTCATTGCTCCGGTAGCTCTCCAGCCGCGCTTGCGCCTCGATCAGGTCGCGTTCGAGCTGGAGGCGTGTCCGCTGTTCCTCCACGAACATGCGGAGGAGCGCATCGTGCGCGGCACGGAGCGTGCGCAGCTGGGCGTCGCTTTGGTCGCGATCGGCGCGCGCGGCGTCTCGGCACGCTAGCAACCGCGTGTTCTGTTCAAGCAGCCCGTGGCGGTGGGCGCGCAAGCGCTCGAAGTCCGCCGACAGGGCTTTCAGCTTATCGGGCTCCAGCTCGGGCAGCTTGGGCCGCGAGAGAATCGCGCTTCCAAAGAGCGATAGTATGAATGCGAGCGGTGCAGTCAGTGTCATGTGCTCTCCTCCTCCGTTTGTTTGCCCCAGGCGACAAAAAGCGACTTGACGCCCAACGTGTCGAACTCGTTCCAGGGCAGCCGCATGAAGGCGTCAGCCGAGGTCTTGTCTCGCGCCTGGGGGATGATCGCGTAGGCTTGCACGCCCCAGGACTTCACCTCATCGACGATGAGGATACAGCGGAACCAGTTCATTGGTCCCTCTTCGTTGACCTGAATCAGGTCATTTTCCGCGACCGTTTTCGGGTCTGACATTGACTTGCCCCTTTGCTTTTTGTTCGAGGGCTTCGATTCGCGCTGTCATCCACGCGATCTCGCGACGATATTCATAAAGCGCTTTCAGCATTTCGCCGATGTTCTTCCTCGTCGTGTATGCGTACCAAGCGCTTCCCGCGACGAAGATCAGGATCACGATCTGCATCACGAGCGTCGTCGATTCGAGCCACATCAGCATGTGATCGAATCAATCCAGTCGATGACCTTTTGCCGGTCCTCGCTCATTGCGTGCATCGTCCCGGCCAGGACGAAGGCGTGATGAATTTTCATGTCCGGCCTCCGGTTCACCTCGACGCCGACGATCTGGACCGCATGCTGAAGATCCCCGGCGCGCGCCAGCTCCAGCGCCCTGGCCTTTAGATCCGCGAGCCATTCCTCCTTCGTCTTCATAGTCTCCCAGCCTCCCACATGATGAGCGCCCAGATGAGCCCCGCGACGTTCGCCGCCATCAGGATGACAGCGAGCTTCATCATGGCGCTTGGGCTCACGAGCGTCTCGCATATTTGCTCATCTGGATGATGTGCCGCGCTGACTGGAAGGCGGGCGCCACTCTCGGTGGCGTATCTTCCAGGCGCAGGATGCCGTCGGCGAGCGAAAGGTGTTTGCCGAGAGCGCGCGCCACCGCCTCCAGGCTGGACGAGTAGGGCTTGCGCGTCTTGCCGCTCATCCACGCATCAATCGTCGCGCGGTTCACGCCCGCGCTGTGGGCGATCCACTCGACCGGCTCGCCGCTGTCCTGAATCGCGGTGCGGATCTCGTCCACGATCGAATGCTTGTCGACGAAGTTATAACTGCGGTTGAGATTAAGCGGTCCGGCCATGATCGACTCCGATTGAGAGAGGCGTTGGGTTTCCTTTGTATGCGAGCGCGATCCCTTCGCGCGCCGTTTCCCAGACCGTTTTGCCGGTCTGCGGCATGACGATGTCGCCGACGAAGGCCTCTTCAAAGGTCACAACCTTAGCGTCGACCGCTTCCAATTTGGCCTTGACCAGAAGGAGGAGGATGCGCCAGCGCACGCGCTCCGCTTGTGCTTGCGGGGGGATGACGATGGTGAAGCGGATCTGCCGATCATGGGCGACGAAGGAGAGCTGCGCCCGGTCGTTATGCCAGCCGACGGCGAAGCCCTTGGCGCCGTATCTCTTCACCAGCTTCTCGATGGCGGCCTTGGTGCGCTCGACTGGGACTATGGTTTTCGCAGCGTAGGACATCAGGTCGCCGCGACCTTGTCAGCGACGTTGCGCCATGCTTTTAACTGCGCCAACGAGATCTTCGCCATCTCGTCAGGGGGCAGCTCGTTCACCCACTTCTCAAGTTCAGAGCGGCCCTTCATAGCCGTCGCTTCGCCGCGCTGTTCGATCGTTAGGCCCAAGGCGCCATGATCTGCGCGTTTACGGGATGTCCCACCGGGAGCTTGCGAGGGGGTTTTCGCCGCTCCCGGTGGCGCTTGCGAACCGGATGATTGCGGCTGATCCGGCTCGGGCGTGACGACCGAAGAGCGGGGAGCCCCCTGGTCGCCAGCATCCGGAGCCAGGGGATTCGAGGCTCCAGATTCTGCGAACGAAGAGTGCGCGGCCCCCTCGGTTTCGGTGCCTACTCCGTCACCATCATCGGGGGCCGCGCTGTGGGACGGGGGAGTCGACACCCCATCCCTCTGCGATGGGGCTCGACTTGCCACCCCATCGTCAGATTCAAATTCGCCGGTCTCAGGATCGACTCCTACGAGAAAGTCTAGGCGGTCTGACAGTACGCGCGGGGCCTGAACTCGATCCGCGCGATCTCGTTCAAGATCATATAGCTCATCGTCGCGCGACAGCAACCCCAGGATGTCGCTGGACATCGGCAGCTGCTTGGCGTGGCGGCGCGCGACCGTCTTTTTCGCCATCTCGGGGAAGCTCTTGCGCCACGCGGGGCTGAACTCGCCCTTGCGATTCTTCCGCGCGTACATGTCGCGCACCAGCTCGACCTCGGCCCGCGTCATGACGTCACGAGACTTGTCGCCGCCCTTGATCATGGCGATCGAATAGACGTGCGTCAGTTGCCCGTGATCGAGATGCTGGCGCAGCCGCTTAGTGTAGTCGGCATCGGTTTCGTCATCGGGGCGGAACAGCTCCGGCGCCATCCATGGCTTGTGCTTGATGAACGGCGAATCGCCCAGCTCGTAGTCGAAGGCGTCCTTCTGGAACACCGCCGTCACGTCCCAGGCCGTCACCTCGCCCGAGCGGCGGACCTTTTTCCTGACCCCCGCGACCATCGGCATCCAAGTGACTTGGCCGTCGAAAGCCACCAGGGCGCCGTCGTGCCCGTCGGGCACGAGCCCGTCGCTCGCCGCCTTCATGGCCGCGTTCATGAGGCTGCGCCGGTTGCAGTTGAGTAGCTCCGGGTTGAGCGCGACCGCCGTCATGATGACGCGAACGAACTTTTTCGGGCTGATGCCGGACCCGGCCAGCGCCGCCTCGAACTGGCTGACTCGCTGCCCCAGCTCCTGCGCGATCGTAAGGTCTTTAGATTCCGCCATCGTCGACTCCCTTGACGCTCACCAATGGATATTGCGTCGGCTTCACGGTGTAGGACTTCTTCTTCACCAGCTTGATGTTGACGACGCGCGAGCCGAAGCGCGCGCTCGGAGCGTTCCCCAGCTTGTTGATGATCCGCGCATCGAGCGTTTTGCGCTGGGTCGTCGCGTCCTCGCCCGCCTTCTCGACCTGTTTGAACTGCGCCCGCTGGCTGAGAATGTCCCCCAGCTCGGCGTCGCCCGTCAGGTCGATGATTCCGCCGGAGCCCTCGGAATAGAGGTCGAAGATCACTTTGCGGTCGCGGCCGAAATCCGGATCGTAGGGATTATCCTCGGCCACGCGGCGCCAGAACTCACCAACCAGATCCTCGATCTTGTGGATGAGGTGGGGCTTGAGCGGGATGTCGATGTAGGCGATCTCGATGCCGCCGTCGCCGAGCTTCATGGCCGCCACGCCAGCCCAGGACGCGCCGATCAGATAGGCCTCGATCGAGGCCTGGACGGCCACCCAGGTGGGCACCGCGATGTCGCCGTGCTCATCGTGCCAGCGGCGCTTGAACGCGAACTGGCCGACCGTTTTGATCTGGACGGTCCCTCGGCCATAATCGGTGGGCCGGGTGGCGTAGACGTCCGGCGTGGCGCCGATCCGGGTCTCGTCGTCCCAGTAGTAGACATTGGCTGGGCTAAGGTGCCAGTCGGGATAATCCTCCTTCAGGATCTCGACGACGACCGGCTCGAACTTGCGCCCGCGTTGCAGGATCTTGTTGTCCTTTTCGTCGGAGATTTTCTCGCACTTGAGCGCCCAGAGTTTGTAGGGCGTCAGGTGCGGATGGATCTCCGGGCCGAATAGGGCGGCGATCTCGCTGGCGTTGACGTTCTGCTTCCGCCGCGCGAGCCATTCCTCGCGGGAAGTCACTGGCCATGAATGTATCATCGGCGAGTCACTTGATCCTTCCCGCGTGCCACCAGTCTAGGAACGAGGCCCAGCAGTGGTTGCAAAGATCGGCGTAGGAGACGCCCGGTCCCCATGTCCCGACCTTTAGGTCCGGGCCGCGCGCCTTCATCTCGCCGCACCCCGGCAAGGGTTTAGGAGGCTGCCCCGACAGCTCCATGCCGCAGCGATCACAGGTGACGTTGACTTGTTTCGTGGTGGTCATCCCTCTGCTTTCACCGCGCGCGTCTTCTTGTTGACGAGGTATTTCCGGACCGCCGCCTTGTGGCCGATCTCGGCATCGTCCCACGACGAATAGCGCTCCTGACAGAGCGTCTCGGCAACGGGCTCAACCCGGCCGAAGTAATCCATTGTTCGGCCTTCATGCTGGAAAGCCATGGTCTCAAAGATGAGCGGCGGGCCGCCGCCCCAGTGGCGATGATCGAGGCCCAAGAAAACGGTCGAGACCCACTTGGTCGGGTTGCCGGTCCACCAGAGGCTCCGATGATCCGGCTCCTCCAACCACTTGCCCCACTTGGTGAGCGAATAGCAGGGGATCGGTGTGTGCCCGTCCTCGCCGCCCAGGATGTACTGGCCAAGCCACGGGAGGTCAGGGAAGTCATCCAGCATCCGCTCTTTGCGTCGTCGGCCCATCGATTAAGCTCCAGAGTCCGTCTTCCGACCGGCTGATCTTTCCCGCCTTTTTCCAAATGCCGATCAGGTTATTCAGCGACGATTCGGAGAGGTTGCCCGCGCTGAGTGCGGCCCTTAGCTCTTTCCAGCGTTTCGGCCCTGTCTTCAGCGCCGCTTCCAGTACCTCGGCGCGCCTGTTGGGCACGTTCCGCTTGGCTGGCGCCTTCTTGTAGAGGTTCTCCTTGTAGAGGTTCTCATCGATGATCTTTCGCGTGGCCGCGTAGCCCTGCGGCGTTTCCGGCTTCGACGCAGGCCAGACCTTCAGCTCCGGGTCATAGGTCAGCTTGCCCCTGAAGGCGGCCTCGATGACGGCGCACAGCCGATCGTTATCAACCAAAACTTGTACGCGATATTTCATGTTCTCGACTCCCTGCGGGGGCGACCACATAAGGCCGCCCCCGACCTCCCACGGACCGCCCAGCTCGTTGGCGCGCGCCTTAGCGGCCTACTTCGCTTGCCGTCCCGACAGCAGCGCATCGAATCGGCCGAACGAGCTGAACGATGGGCGAATCCATCTTGACGGTCGTTTGCACCAACTGCAAGGGAATTTGCATTGACCGCTAGATGGCGACCGCGCGATAACACGCCGATGCGCTTAAGCGAGTATCTCGCCAAGAACCAAATGAACCCCGAACAGTTCGCAGCGACGGTGGGCGTACACCCGACGACCATCTATCGGCTGTTGAGCGGCGCGACGATTCCTAAGCGGCAAAACCTCAAGAAAATCATAGCTGCGACCAAGGGCGAGGTCGATATCAGTGACCTGATGTTTGCTGTCTCCCAGGCGGAGCCCAAGGAGGCGGTATGACTGAGCGACCAAACGGGCCGACCCAAGAGGAAACAGAGGAAGTCGTCCAGGCGATCGAAGGCTATATGGCCGATCTCCTGTCGGAGAAAGCGCTCTATATGTCGCGCTGCAAGCCATTGCATGAGGCGATTAAGGACACGATCGAAGACGCCGTTAAGACGAAGGGTTTCGACAAAAAAGCGTTGAAGGTGGGCGTGAAGCAGCGCGAGTACCTCCGCAAAATGGAGAAGCTCGAAAACGAGCTGGATGAGGTCACCCAGACCGCGCTCGATCGCCTCCAGAGCCAGCTCGGAACCTTCTCTGATTCGCCTCTCGGCAGGGCCGCCATGGACGCGGCGAAGGCTGGCACGACGCGGCGCCCGCGCAAGAAGCGGGACCCTCTCGCGGAGATGATGGACGAAGAGCCGCCCCCGGAAGATGCCGCCGCCGCCGAATAAGGGCGGCCCATGCCTAAAATCCTGGCGATCGATTGCGCAACGCAATGCGGCCTTGCCTCAGGCGAGCCGGGAGAAACTCCACGACTCGAAACTGTTCACTTTGGGGATAGCGGGGACAACCATCTCGAATGCGGGGCACGCTGCTTGAGGTGGATCGCCTTTCGGCTGTCTGATGACCGTCCGGACGAAATCTGGATGGAGGAGCCGTTGGCGTTCTCGGGCAAGGAAGGCGAAACGAGCGCGGCGTCCCGCGTGCGCCTTAACGGCCTTTACATGATCATCGGCTCGGCCGCGCGCCTCAAGGGCGTGCCCGTGCATCCGGTCAAGATCACGACCGCCCGCAAGGGCTTTCTGGGTCATGGCGGGCTCAAGCGCGCCGTCGCCAAGAAGCGCTCGCGCGCCATGTGCCGGTTGCTCGGCTGGACCCCTCAGAACGACGACGAGGCGGACGCAGGCTGCCTGTTTTGGTTCGCGAGCGTCGCTCACGGCAAGGCGCCACTGATCTCCAAGCTGATGCAGAAGCAGTGCGTCGAGGTCGTTCCGTTCCGGCGGCGGGCTGCATGACAGACACGACTGTCATCGATCGCAAGGCCGAGGAAGCGGCCAAGGACGCCAAGCGCGAGCGCATGCTTGAGTTTATCCGCGACACGCTGATCGAGCGCGCCTATGGCCTGCGCACCGGGTTCGAGGCCAACAGCTTCCTCTACTGTCAGAGCGCGGAGGGCAAAGAACATCTGAAGCGGCTGATCGCCATGGAGGCGGCGGCCGACGTTTTCACGCATATTGTCGGCCAATGGCAGAACGCGGACGAGAAGCACCCGCGCCCGGAATGGCTGAAGACGATTGCCCGACAGGCGATGGCGACCTTCATCGAGGCATTCCAGTGACACTGCCAAAGGAAATTTGGAACCGTGGCCCGACGCTGACCCGGAAGCAGAGTGAGTTCTATGAGCCGCGCAAATTGCGCGCGGCCACCCAGGTCTACGACCGGCAAGCGGTGCAGGAATATCTGAGCGGCAAAATCGACCGCGAGGAGATGCTGAGACGAATAAGAAGAAGCTGAACTTAGCGCCCAATTCGGAAGGCGGACCGAGCGAATGGCGCGTGCCACAAGAGCAGAATGGGAGAACTGGATCGCGCTCGCGCGGACACGGGACATCCATGATGTCGCGGTCGAATATGGCGCCCACCTAAAGCGCGAGGGCCACGAGTGGATCGGCCCCTGCCCCATCTGCGGCGGGAAGGACCGATTCGCCGTCAACCAGCAGAAGCGAATCTTCAATTGCCGAGGCGCGGGCGAAGGCACCTATGGCGCGGGCGACCTAATCAATCTCGTGATGCATGTCGTCGGCTGTGATTTCATCGAGGCCGTCGAGCGGGTCACCGGCACGCCGCGACCGGACCGGACCCGCGACGAGAACGCGGAAGAGCGGAAGAAGCGAGAGCAACGGCACCAAGCGCTGGCGGCCGAATATGCCCGCCGGGAGGCTGAAGAGCGGGCCGCCCTGGAGGCGAAGGCGGCGCGGGACGAGGCCTCGATCGCCGAGGTGATCAAGCGCGCCAAGCCGATCGCGGGGACCCATGCCGAGGCCTACATGCGCGAGACGCGCGGCCTCACCCCGCCTCACTACTTGACGGGCGATTTGCGTTTCGTGCAAAACTTGGATTACTGGGGAGCGGGGGACAATGGCTCAAACGAGCCCGTCCTCCTCGCCTCTGTACCGGCGCTGATCGCGATCATTCGCGACGCGCTGGGCGACGTGATCGGCATCTCGCAGACCTATCTCGACCCACTGGAGCCTACCAAGTGGACGCCTACAGGGAGCCCGCGAAACAGCGCGAAGAAAATTCGCGGCCGCAAGCAAGGCGGGATGATCCGGCTCGGCCGTCCGGCCGAAACGATCGCGATAGCAGAGGGTTGGGAAAACGCGCTGGCTTGGTGGCAGCTCGGGCTCGGGCCGGAAGAGGTGATGCTCGCGGCTGCGGTCGACCTGGGGAACCTCTCGGGCCGCGCGACTGGCCAAATCGCGCACAAGAAGCTCGTGGACCCGGAAGGGCGGCCGAGGCGCATGCCGAACGGTCTGCCGGACCCCAAGGTCCCAGGCTTGATCCTGCCTCAGGGCATCAAGTCGGTCATCATCATCGCGGACACGGATTCCGAGAGCTATGCCACGGCGGGCCTGATCTCGGTCGCGGTTCGCCGCTTCCATGCGCAGGATCTCGACGTCGATGTCTCCTGGCCGCCCACCGGGATCGACTACAACCGACTCCTCCTGCGCGAGCTGGGCCGGGAGAAAACATGAATTACCCAGACGTCCTCGAACATCCAATCGGCATCGAAAACGGCCACGACTTCCTCAAGCGCATCGCCTGGATTTTTGAAGAGCCCGTTAAGAGCAAATTTGGAGCGCTTTATTTGGACCAGCTCGATGACCCCGGCCCGGAGCACAATTGGCTCGTGCAAGGTTGGCTCGCGGCCAACGAGGTGAGCGTCGTCGCCGGGGCCTCGCGCTCGGGCAAGAGTTTTCTCGCGCTCGAAACCGGCCTGTGCGTCGCGGAGGCGCGCCCGTTATTCGGGTTGAAAGTGAAGCACGGCGCCGTCGTCTATCAAGCGGGCGAGGGCGCGATCGGCGTGAAGAAGCGGCTGCGTGCATGGCGCCAGCATCACGGGCGCGTCTGGACGCGCGAGACGCCGTTCGTTCTGCTTCAGCGGCCGATCGACATCTATCACTCGACCGAAGAGGTCGATTCGCTGATCGCCGAGATCCTGGCCCACGCGCGGGTATTCGAGGACCCACTGCGCCTCGTCGTCATCGACACGCTCGCGACCGCGACGCCTGGAGCCGACGAGAACTCAGGCCGCGACATGTCGACCGTACTCGGGAACGTCGCGCGGATCTGCGACAAGTGCCAGTGCCACGTCATGCTCGTGCATCACCTCAATGCAGCGGGAGGAAAGTTACGCGGCCACACCTCGGTCTACGCCAACGTCGGCCAAGTGATGCTGGTTGAGAGGGACGAGGAGACCGGAATCCGGACCGTCAAGCTCGACAAACAGAAAGACGACGAAGACGGAAAAACAATGAAGTTTGAGCTGATGCAAGTGACGATCGGCGTCGATGAGGACGGCGAGAAAATCACCTCCTGCATCTGCTTGCCCGTCGGCGAGAAAGACGCTGTCCGGCGCGAAGAGGAATTGAAAGGGTTCCGGCTCAACAAAACGCAGGAGCTGTTCATGCAGGCGTTCTTCGATGTCGAGCGCCGATATGGCCAGCCGGTCCCGCGAGAGGTTTCCTTGCCCGTTTATGTGCGGAGCTTGGCCCCTTGGGAGGACGTCAAGCGGGTCTATGGCGACATGAGCCCGTCCGACGCCCTTACGCCGGATCAGCAAACGACGGCGGAGGCGGAGATCGCGGACAAGCGCTGGAGGGAAACGATGAAGAAAAGAATCCAGCGCATGCGCGAGGATTTGGAAGCGCTCGCCGTCCTGGGCGTCGTGCGGCATGAGGCGAAGACTTACGTGTACTGGACCGGGAAGCCGTTGCGGGCCTTTCCCGAAACGCAACCTCGCCCCAAGGCCGAGAGCGACGATTCGGAGCCGGTGGCTGACGTGGATTTTTGACATGGCCAGGAAACGCGACCGCAAGATCCCGGTAGCAGATTCGGTGCAGTGGATGGGCCTCTGCCCGTGCGGCTGCGGCTCGTACAACGCCGTGCTCCTCGACGAGCACGAGAACGCGATCGGCATATTCGGCTGGGATCGCGAGACCTGGGTCAGCTTCCTCGCGGGTGTGATGCGGCACATAGACGGAGAGTCGAGTGAAGGGCCTGTATGCGAACACCACACGGCACATTGAGAGCCCGTGCCTGAACTGCGGCAAAGGGCTCGATGCTTCCTCGGTCTACGACGAGGGACCGCGACGAGGCCCCCGCGAGGGCGACATCTCGATCTGCCTCCGGTGCCGCCACGTCATGGCCTACCGCGCCGATCTCTCGCTGCGGGCTCTAACCGACGAGGAGATCATCGAGGTCGCTGGAGAACCGCGCTTGGTCGCGATGATTGAACTCACTGGCACCTACCAAAAGGACAAAGAACTTGCGGCCCGACGTCGAGAAGGTCGTCCACTCCCTGGCGACCAAGAAGCTAGCCGACAAGTACATAGGGCGGCACGGCGAGCCGCCATCGCTTTTCTCAAGGCGAGCCGCCGCGAGGCAGCAAGATCTCAACGATGACGATCGCAAGCACCTCAAATGGTGCCTCTCCGCCCTGGAGCGAGGCCTTTCGAGGGGCAAGATCGAACACTTTGCGGACGCGAAGGCTGCGCTCGACTTCGTCTCGGCCCTGCTAGAGCGCGATTACAACCTGTACCCAGAAAGGCAATTACATGGTGATCGATGAATTGACTGACCTGACCAAGCTGCTCGCCAAGGCGCTGCGTGCGCCTATCAGCGCCCATGTCGAAAAGCATGGTCTCGTCATTGTGAGAAACGATCTTCTGATCGCCCACGATCCGCACACCGGCCGGATCGTCATCACGTTTGAGGTCGAGCAAGCGTTGCCGGTCAGGCAGGCAGCCGAATGACCATCGGGCCAGGAAAATACGACGACCTCGTCACCCCAATACAAGCCTCGACGCAAGCGCGCGGCGTGATCTTGATTGTGGTTGGCGGCAATCGAGGCGAGGGCTTCTCCTGCCAAGCCACGCTGGAGGTGACCTTGGCCTTGCCAGCGATGTTGAGAAGCATCGCGGATCAAATGGAGGCGGATCTCCCAATTATGAAAGGCGAAGCACAATGAACGAGACCGCACAGCAGGCCCATCCCTTTCCGCGCAGCGTCGAGGCGTTCGAGGACGTCCTGAAACGGTCGCAGGACGGCACGATCGCCGCCTTCGCCGTCATCTGGGTGGACCCGCAAGGAATCGTCGGCTGGAAATGGCATTTCGGCAACAGGCCGCAGACCGACTTGATCGGCGGCATCGAGTGTATGCGCTACACGATCATCAGCAAGGCGATGGAGCCGCTCCCGCAGCCGCCGCCGATTCCGGACCCGCCGACCGATGTCCGACAATAACGTGGGCGCGGGTGGCGCTGTCTCTCGCCAGTCCGACCTGACCGCCGCCGATCTCGATTTCGTGCGGCTGACCACACTTAAAAAGGCAATGGAAGAATCGATCGACGAGATCGAGGCCTACCTCGTGGATCTAAGGAGTCGACATGGAACGGTGGAAGCTCAAGCGCACGCGCCAGTGCGAAAAATGCCCGTGGCGAAAGGCGACAAACCCGCACGACATCCCAAACGGCTACACGGAAGAGCGGCACCGCGCGCTCAAGGAGACGATCGCTGAAGACCCCATGGTTTCACTCAGCGCCTATCTGAGAGGGGAATCGCTCAAGATCATGGCGTGCCATGAGATGCACGACACGCATTGCATCGGCTGGCTGAACCATCAGCTCGGTCCCGGCAACAATCTTCAGCTGCGCATCTCGATGGGGTTCTGCGACAACGCCAAGGCGATTCGGCTGCGCGGTTCCCAGCATGAGACGTTCGAGGACACGCTGCCATGATCCACCGGCTTTACGACGAGACGTGCGCGCAGCGGTGGGCGCGGCGCAAGCGCGAGGAGCATGAGGAGCGGCTCCAGCGGATGCACGAGGACCGGCGGCGCCGGATGCGAGTCGTGGTGGATGACGCCCATGCGAAGATCCGCGAGGCTGCGCGCCGTGACGAGGAGGCCCACAGGAGGTCCCAGACGTCCTCGGCCAGCGATCCCGTCGCTTTCCCCCTCCCGACCTCCTCAGCGCCCTCCTACGAGGCTCCCCCCACCGCTTTGCCGGACCCGCCCTCGACGATCGATCCCGGCGGCGGTTCCTCGGGCGGCGCGGGCGCGAGTGGAGACTGGTGATGATTGAGTTGGGCGGTAAGCACGTTATGCGGATCTGGGCGAAGCACGAGCCGGAGCCCGGTCACCTCCGCGACGTCATCGAAGACATGAAGACGCTCGGGCGGCCGACAATCCGCTGCGTCGACTGGCGCGGTGAGCTGTATGCGATCGAGGGCAGCCACCGGCTCAAAGCGGCGTTCGAGCTGGGCATCGTCCCCAACATCGAGGTGACCGGCCCAGACCGCTTGTCTGGCGAGGACGAGCGTTTCTGGGACTGGATGAAGGACGCGCTCAATCACTACGCTTGGGAGGTTGTCGCCGAGTTTCGATTTGGCGGGCCAGCTCAGCCTCCGCCTCCGCTAGATCCTTGCTCGCAAAAATAACGCCTAGTCCCTCCACGACCGCCCAGGCCTTGCCGAAAGGCGCGACATGCAGCGGGCGGCTGGCGGCCGGGTTTGGCCCCACTGGCATCGCTTCCGGTTTCTTCCCGCGTTTTGAGGCCGCCATGGGCAAGCGCTCCACGTTCAAGAGGGTAGCGAGAGACCTCTACAATACGCCCGCCGAGGCCGTCAGGCCGCTCCTGGGCTGGCTCCAGCGAGGAACGCCCTTCATAGAGCCCTGCTATGGCGAAGGGGCTCTCAGGCGCGCCCTGGAGGCCGCTGGGCATCATTTCCGTGGCGGCTTCGATCTGCCCTTCGACGCGCGCGGATATTCCTACGGCGTGCAACAGGGCGAGATCTTCATCACCAATCCGCCGTACTGGGGCCAGCCGGACGATCTGCATCCCCTGATCCTGAACCTAAGCAATCAGGCGCCGACGTGGCTCCTGATGTCGAGCGACTGGTTGTTCAACCAATCATCGGGCGAGGTGGCCGCCAAGCGGTTGCGCCGGATCGTTGCAGTCGGCCGCGTGAAGTGGATTCCCGGCTCGAAATACACCGGCAAAGAGAACGCGGCGTGGCTGCTGTTTTACAAGCACGGGCGCCGCGCCACTTTTGTCGGGCGCGGCTATAAAAAGCCCCATGCTCACGCTGGCCAATGACCTCTCGGCACGCGAGCGCGAATGTCTCTTATGGATCGCGCGCGGCAAGACGTACCGCGAGACGGCGATGATCACCGGCATTTCCTACGGGACGGTGAAGACCTACCTCGACATTGCGCGCCACAAGCTCAACTGCGCCAACTTGCCGCAGGCAACCGCCGTCGCGGTCGCTCTCGGCATCTTCACGTCTGAGGATCTGGAGGGGCGCTAAGGTAGGGCCAGGGCGTCCTCTTGCGCGTCCCAGGCGCGGCGCAGCGCGCTTATCGCGCCCAGCTCCAGGCCGTTGACGAAGGCCTCGATCGTCTCGGGCGTCGTTTCCGTGTCCTTGGTCCGCATCGCCAGCGCGCTGGCGTAGCAGGCGTCGCGCAGCGAGGGCGGGCGAAGGGCAGTCGGCGCCGCTGGCAACCCCTCGCGCATCATCTGGTCGCGCAGCCGGAACCATGTCTCGACAATGTCATTGCTCATGAAATCGCCTGCCCTCTAACGGTCGCCAGCATGTCGACCAGCGTCTCCTCATCGAACGTCGCGCCCGCGATGGGATCGCCGCTTCGCGTCTTCAACATGACGTGCAGGCTGTGGCACTGGTCGCACATGTACCAGCCCGTCTGAGCCGCGCGCGGGAGGTCGTCCCAGTCAGCGACCAGCTCCAGCTCGGTCTTGATCCTTTCTGTTGTCTTGCTCTTTCTCATGAGAGCCTCGCGGGTTCGACGTGGATGGAAAGCGCGGTCAGCGGCTTGTTGGGCCGCCCGTCAGGCCGCACTGGGCGACTTTTCGATACGGTGTTCCAAGCCTCCAGTGCCGCGCTCGCGCTGGCGAACTTGCGCGCCTCGTCCCGGTTAGCGGTGAGCCAGATCCGCCCCCCGAAGGCGCCGTTGATGAGCACGCCATCGGCGAGGAGGACCGACTCTGTGATGGTGGGCTCGACGTCCGCGTTATAGCTTTCCAGCCAGAAGGCGCGGCCGAACTCGTGATCGGCGGCGGCTATGACCTTGATGATTACTTCGCCGAAACTGTCCGCCATCACGCTGGCCTCCTGTCTTCATCAGGGATCAGCGGACCGTGCGGCAGCTCCCAGCGACCGTCGCGCGTGAGCACCTTGCGAATCTTCCAGGGCAGAGCTTCTCGCTGGTCGTCGTCGATCGTCGCGAGGCCGCGATTAACGGCTTCCCGCAGCATCTCCATTTCGTTGTCGGTGAGCCGCAAGCGCCAACCTCGGCGCATGCGCGTGACGTTCATCATGTCGGCTCCTCTAAGTCCAATTTGACGGTCGAGCCGTCTCGAAAACGAAGCACGCCATCGGCGAACCATGAGCGCAGGACAATCCCGGCCGTCATCCGCTTGGTGCCGTTGTTCCCGTCAGCCGGGATTGTGTCGGGCGGGCAGTCGAGCGCCTGGATGAGCGCGACGAACTTCTCGAACGAAAATTCGCCGCCCTGGCCCCGCGACCGCTCCGTTAGGAAACGGTCGTAGGCGTCGCCGGAATGCTTAGGATACTGGCGGCGGCGAATCCGGCTCATCGGGCACCTGCTCGGCGTGACAAATGACCTTGGTGACTCGCCCGTCCCGCCTCTCAGTGTTCCACTGAAAATTGCGGCGGCCCGTCATCTCGGTCGCCATCTCTTGAGCCTCAGCGAAGTCCCGCGCGACGACGTCGACCGTCGCCGTCTGGTACGCCATCCGCTCCAGATCGATCGTGTAGCGCTGTCTCAATGCGCCCTCCTGCGATCATCGAGGAGGTTGTCGAAGACGCCCGTGAATTGGTCCTCGGTCCCCGAGAGTTGGCGCAGCTCGACGCACTTGCCCTTGGGGCCGCGCACTGTCGTCAGCGTCTCGTAGCGATGCTCGCCGTCCTTGTTGGCGGCCATGATCACGACGGCCTCTTGCCGGTCCGAGCGCTCGCTCGGCGGCAGCCCGCTGTACTCGGATGACCTCATTTCCTCGGCCGTGGCGTGGGCCAGCCATGCCTCGGTCACCATGCTGTACGCCGTGGCCTGTTTCTCCCGCATCACGTCGCGCATGGTTTCGATCACGAGATGCTTCTGGCGATTGTTCCCCCACGGCGTGGCAAAGATCTCGATCTCGCCCTTTACGGTGATCAAGAGCCACGCGGGCGTCAGCTCGGCCGAGCTGCCCACCATGACGCGGGCGGCGTGCTCCCTGGCCAGTCTAATCATGTCATCCAATGTCATCGTCTCAGCTCCTCCACCGCTTGCACGGTTCAGCCCTCCGAACCGCGTTCGTCCTCGTCGTCTGGGAGCGGCCAAAACCAGGGCTCCCGGCGCGCGAACATGTTGAAAGGCGCCACTGGCTTGGGCTCGATCGCCGCGACGATCTCCTGAAGCTTGGCGATCAGCTCGCGCATCTGACCGGCGCCAAGGTAGTCCGCCGTGGCCCAGGCCTTCTCGCCGCGCAATTGCAGCGTCGCGCTTTCCGGGCTCGACTTGTACAGGCGGATCATAGGCGTGCGATCGACCACGTACTGGCGCGGCCAGCGCTTCACCTCGATGCGGTGTTTAAGATTCAGCTCATCCATTTTTTCGACTCTCTCCGGGCGGAATACCCGCGACCGCGCCCCGAAATGTCGAGGCGCGCGCGCTGGCATTCACGCAGCGGCCTTGATAATCTCCATCAAGTCGCTGGGGAGCTGGCGGTGATACTTCATCACGATTTTTCGGCCGAGCACCGCCTGCTTGCGCGAGAGCTGGTCCTGCATGGCCAGCGATTTGCCGATTCGCGTGTCCATGCGATTGAACCCAGCATCGTCCAGGCTGAATGCGCCGTCGCAGACGCCAGCCAAGGCCCGCAGAGCCCCGTGGACGGCCTTGACCGCCTCTGGGCTGATGTTCTGCGCTTCTTCCGCCACTTGCGTCTGGGTAACGCTCCGCGTGGCCTCAGACCCCGCTTTGTCCGGTGGCGGAACAAGCACGGCGACGTCTGGCAACCTTTCTTGGTTGTCGAGGGCCGCGTCGAGGTTCTGTTGCTTCTCGACGAGGATCTCGCTCGCACGCTGGTCATAGCTCCCGTCGAGCACGAGATGCTGCACGAGCACTGACTCGTTTTGGCCCCGGCGATGGACGCGGTCTTCCGCCTGATTCATCGTGCCTGGGACAACCCACAGCTCGCCGAAAACGACGAGGCTCGCCGCCGTCAGCGTGATCGCCACGCCAGCGGCGCTGATCGAGCCAATAAACAGGCTCTTGCTCGGGTCAGTCTGGAAGGCGTCCACCTCGGCCATGCGCATGCCCTGAGGCACCTCGCCGGTCACCATCACACTGGCAGCGCCGAAATGCGCCCTGAGAGCCTGGGCGACATCGTGATGCCAAATCATGCAGACCACTTTGCCCTGGTTTTCGATGCAATTTTCGAGATGCTCGATCAGCTGCGGAACCTTGGCGAGCGCGACCTCGTGCCGCACCTTGCTGATCTCCTCGAAAGCGACCTTGGCGGCCTCTTGCAGGGCCTCCACAGCCCGCCTGTAATCGGCCGGGTCCTCAGAGGCCTTGGACAGCTCGACGGCCACCCGCAGGGCTTCCAGCTTCTTCTCGGCGGCAGCCTCGGCGGCGTTCTCGCGCTTAACCGCAGCAATCGCCTCGCGGCCCTCGGGCGCGATGACGACGATCTGACGGCGCTTCGCGGGCAACTCCTTGAGCACGTCCTTCTTGAGGCGGCGAATCATGATCGAGGCGCGAAGCTTAGCTTGCAGCTCGGCGAGGTTGCTCGCGCCGGAAACGTCCCAGCCATACTCGGTCTGGTGCCCCGCGCAGTAGCGCGTAACGTAGCCCTTCCAGCTCTTGCCCAGGCCGAACGGGTCCAGCGACTTCAGGAGCGGCCACAGCTCGATCGGGCGATTCAAGAAGGGCGTGCCGGTCATGAACACCCGTCGCCGCGCCTTAATCGCCGGAACCCTTTTGGCCGGGTCTTGGTCCCATTTACCTAAGACGAGCGCGGTGCGCTGAGCCTTGGGGTTCTTGCAATAGTGAATCTCGTCGCCGATCAGGATGTCCCAGGCGCGCGCATCGATCGCGGGGCGGTGTTTCTTGAGTTGCTCATAGTTGACGATCACGACATCGGTCTCGGGAAACGAACCGTTGGCGACGCCGACTGTCATGTCGCGCACCAGCCACTTGCGGGCCTCCTTGAGCCAGTTGAGCTTGGGCGTGGCAGGGCAGATGATCAGGGCGGACTTGACGCTCGGATCGGCATTGACCACGCCCAGTGCTTCGATCGTCTTGCCCAGGCCCATTTCGTCGCCGACGAGCGAACTGTCGCGGCCCATGCAATAGGCGATTCCGGCCTTCTGGTAGGGGTCATAAGCGCAGCCAACCGGCGCCGGGATCTCGATGTCCGCGTCAGTCGCCCTGGAGGCCTCGATCGCCGCCGCGTCCTTGGCGTGCTTCGCCTCGCGATCGGCGTTTATCTTGGCGACGATATCGGCGTTGTCGCCTGCGATCTTCGCCGCGACTTCCGGCTTGTCGGTCCACCATATTTTGCGATCGGGGTTCCAGCGGAACCCGGCCGCCTTGACCAAATCCTTGTCCGCGAAATCGCACCGCGCGATCCAAATGCGGCCCTCTTGCACAACTCTGATTGGCATTGTTTCGACTCCAAAAGAAAACCGGGCGTAGGCGCGCCCGGTGCGTATATGGCATTGGACGCAAAAAGCGTCAAGATCATAACCGTTTTTAGTCCCCCAGGTAGACCGTGCGGAAGCGCCGCCGATCCTCGGCGGCCTCCATCGCGTAGGCGGCGGCGATCGCTTTGCGCTCGATGCGAAACCGCCCTGGCGTAGGGAAGCGCTGGCCCCCAGGCGCGATCCGGATCACGCGCCAGGAGTTGCGGCGGCCGGGTTCCGGCTCAACGAGGAATCGATCGCTCATGGCCGCCTCCGCAGCAGGAAGCGCATTAGCTCGGCCGCCGCGCGATGATTGAACGCCTGCTGGGTTTGCCACGCGGCAGCGTAGTCCGGCATGCCCAGGTCGAGGTATTTGACCGATTCAGCGTGAGCGAACGCGGCGGCGCCCTGGTGCGCGGCGGCCCCCTCGCGCAGCTCCTCGTTGGTTAGCAGCGTCCACGTTTGATAGGGCTCCGCGCTCATGACTGCGCCTCCGCGAAAGCATCCAAGAACCGCCTGGACTCGGCGCTGTTGGGCCGCGTTACAACGCTCGAAGAGCGGCGTGGATCGCTAACCGGGAGCGTGGCGGCCCATAAGGTAGCGAGCGTGAAGTAGTGGTCTGCGCCCCTCTGGTCAGGGCGCGTGTCCTCCTGCGGCGCAGGCTCGCCTGCGAGGTCATAAAACGTCGTCACGTCGCAGGCGCGGCAATGCTGCGCCCAGAACCCTGTCGCGTAGCCGCTGACGTGCGCCTCGCGAAGGTCGAGCTGCTGCCCGCACTGGAAGCAGCTGACCTCGCGATGGTCGCGGTAGGTAGGAAAGCGCTTGTCGGTCATTGGTTTCGACTCCTCGTTTCGGACCGATCGTCCGGTCATGCTCGCCTCCCTGGACGAGCATGGCCTCACAATCGCCCTCAGGCGGCCTGTAGTAGGGGCTCCTCCTCGTCCGCCTCCTCGGCGCTGACCGCGCCGCGCATCCATTCCACGGCCTTGCTGGCCGCGCTGGCGGCGGTCACGATCGCGGTCTCCTTCTCGGACAGGAGCGAGACCCAGTGGTCGACGTAGGCGGCCGGAGCCTCGCCCATGTCGATGCCCCACTCGGCGCAAACGAACGCGCTGGTCAGCTCGGCGATCAGCTCCTCGGCCGCGTACTCACGATCGCCAAACTTGCCCTTGAGGCTGCGGTTGAGTCGCTTCTCGTGGCCGGTCGCGTGCCCCATCTCGTGGAACAGAGTCGAGTAGTAGGGATGAGCGCCGACGAAGGCCTCGAACGCGGGCATGTCGATGACATCGAGCGAGGGCGCGTACTGAGCGCGCGCGCCGCGCTCGCGGACTGGAATCTCGGTCGCGGCGACAAACGCATCGAGATCAGCGTCGCGCCCGTCGGGGTTCACTGGGGCGTGCTGGCGAGCCTCGCCAACGCCCAGGACCGAGTCGGGCAACCCGTCGCACTGGGCGACATTGAACACGGTATAGGCGCGAAGGAACCCGATCGATTTTTTCGCCTTGGGGTCCGGATTCTTCTCGTCCTTCACGAGAAGCTTTTTGACGAAGATCACGGCCAAGCCATGCTCGCCGCTGCGCACGGTCCCGCCCGCAGCCTTCGCTTGTTTGAACGTCAACCATCTCGGACCCCAGCCCTGGACCTCGGCATGGCTCCACAACAGCAGGACGTTGACGCCGGAATAAAAGCGGCCGGTGACCGCGTTGCGCGGCATGACGCTGCCGTGCGCGCCGACGCGCTCCGACCAGGGCTTGCGCCAGGGCGCCACGCCGGTCTTGAGCTGAGCCAAAATTTTATCGGTAATTTCGCGGTGCATATCACGCATGGTCGACTCCAAAAGGAAAAGGGCGCGGTAGGCCCGCGCCCCTCTCAGATAGCATCAATTGCAAGACAGTCAACGCAAAACGGTCACGATGGCGACTATTTTTTCTCCAGCGCCCCGCGAAAGAGCATCACCGCCTCGGCGATCGTGACCAGCCGCCCGTCAATCCAAACGTGGCTGACGGGATCAGGGCTCTCGCCCGCGCGCCGGTTCTCAGCGCCACGCTGGCAGCCCATCCAGCGGCCCTGGAGGTTCTCGGCGTAGGCGAGCGCCTCGGCCGCCGTGGCGAAGCGCAGACCGTTGCCGGTCCAGCTCGACTCGCCGACGCCCTTGATCTCGGGAACGAAGCTCATGAGCGCACCTTGTCGCCGCCAGCGTCCTGAACGTGCATGGCCAGGATGGTCAGCTCGTGCTCGATCGTGGCCAGGGCGGCCATGCGGGCGCGGTGTTCGTCCATCGCCTCACAAGTGGCGTCCTTGCCGAGACCGGGCGTCGCCTCTTGCACGTAGTAGTCTCGCCCGTTGGGCGCGCACTGGGCGAGCGCCCGCTGAGCGTCGCGGATCGCCTCGTAGGCGGCCCGATAGCCGTCGAAGAGGCTTTGGGCGTCAGTCCCGTTCAGATGGATGGATGGCTTGCGCATAGGTTCGACTCCTTCGATTGCTGGTGAGTAGGCTCATCAGACGGCGCACAACGCCGTGACGCGCGCCGGAGCGCGCGTTTCGCCTTGGGGTTAGCGGCTGCGATCCACCGCCGGGAGCGGCAAGCACTCAAGGGAAGCGGAAAGCTCTGTGAGCGTTGCGGCGCGCGGCCAATGCGTGGCGATCGGCCAATCCTCGGGCTTCGCGAGGCGCGGAACCGCCTCCCAGCCGCCAGCGCCATGCTTGCGCACGCGGAACACGAATCCGCCGCCATAGCCGACATATTCGCGCGGCCGGATCATGGACTTCTCGATGTTGTGAAGATATTTCATGGGTTCGACTCCAGTCTGTTTTCGGGCGCCGTAGGCAGCGCCTGTCTGTCTATATGATCATTGCGGGACGCTGGTCAATGGCTTTTCGTCGCCATCGTGACGGGTTTTGCACGCCTTATATACATAGGGGCTGCGCAGACATGCCGACTGTCCCTCGCTTGTCGTTCTCGAGCCCAGTGTTTCCGGGCCTTATGCTTGCATCGCGTCCCGCGCTGTCCCGTTTGTGTCCCGCAGTCTCGGACAGGCTTAAACAGGCGGGACAAGAGGGGGACAACGACGGGACATTCCGCTTTCAAGCCACAAGAGGCGATAGGCGTTTAAACCGCCTCAGGAGCCCGCTGGCTGGCCTTCAATCTGGAAGGCTGTAGGACACTGGCCTTGCACGATCTGCAAGTCTACGGGCCGTTTTTGGCGAATTAACCCTAGGCTACGGGAAAGTCAGCTAAACAGAAAAAGTCGGCAAAGCCGAAATGTTTAGTTCTGAGAAGTGACGATGTTTACGCTGTACTAGGCCTTTTCCCAGAATGTCGCTATTCTCGTTCTTTTCCGAAATCTCTCGATCGCCCAGTGTTCCCAAGGACTTGCTCATTGGCAGGCGTGATTGATGGTTGAGACCGTGCAAGGCCGGTGCCCTGGATGCGGCGGCTGAAACCAGACGACAAAGATCGCCATCCCGGCCGCCATGCCGATCATCATCAGCCAGACATCGCCAACCTTCATAGGTCTTCCTCGCCGACCAGCCAGTCAGGGAATCCGTGCTCGCCCAGCATCAGCAACAAGATGATGTTTGTCGGTGGATGAGGCGCGCCGCTCTTCGCTGTCATGCCCTCATGCGCCAGCTCGGCCGCGATCCGGCGAAAGCCCCAGTCAGGATGAACGTGGAACAGCTCCAGGGCTCGGGCCGCATGAGCGTGGCGCGTCGTCCAGACACTGGGCCGTCTCATCAATCTCGCCTCGATCGTTCGATTGCCGCCTCGCGTGCGGCATAGAGCCGCTCGCGGTGCACCGAGATGCGCGCTCGGCGCTTGCCCTTGCATTGCCGCCCAGGTCCAGCCCCGCAGCGCGGACAAGGCAGCAGGAGCGCCGCGTTGCGCGTCCAGCCGCGACTGATTGTCGCCTTGGGTTTGGGTTCGTTTCGCATCGAATGCAAGTCTGTGGCCTTCCCTGGCCCTTGTCGAGCGCTTTTTGCGCCCAATGCGAGGTAGGCGGATCAAGGCCTTAGAACTTTATTTCTGAACCCGTCAGGATGCCGACGCGATTTGCCTCTGTCCCCTTGACAAGCGATTTGCATTCCCCCCCTACATCCCTCCTACTCCCCTCGATACGCACCAGCGCTTAGTGGCCAAGGGACGGAGCGCGGCCATCCATGGCCGCCCTTAGCGAGGTCCCGCGTGCCCAGACCGCTAATGTTTGATCATTTGCGCTCTGCCGCGCGCGCTCGCCCGATAATGGCGCACTACGTCCCGCTAATGTCCCCCGCACGGGACAGAAAAAGGGCCGCTTCGCGGGTCTTTGACCAAGCCCTTTTTCCGTCCCGCGCTCAACCTCAGAACCAAGCCTGAGAGGCAGCGGCCAGCGTGCAGCCATTGCGTCTCTCGACCCGCCGGTCCTATCCTCGCGAGCCTGAAACGAGTGTGTTTTGTCCCGTCCCGCGCCGGTTGGTGCACGGCCGATCGCGCGGTCGACTAACGGAAGCGTTAACGCGGTCCAACAGGGGCTAAGTGCTTGATGTTGCTGTGCGTCTGTGCGTGTATCTTCAGATACTGAGACACGCGCTCAACGCATGGCGCGATTCCGCCCTGGTGGGTGCCATAGCTGTGCGTCAACGGTGCCGAATAGGTGCCGTAATAGTGCCAGGAGGGAGGGGGGGGGACCGCCCCCTGGAAAGTTTTACGCTGATAGCCCTCAGTCAAAAATATGGTTGGTTCCGTGTAGTGGTTACGCATAACGCATTGCCCTGTTATCAATAACCCTGTTACGCATAACCTCCCGTCATCTTGTGACGTTGGGGTTTGCTGGGTTATGGGTAACATCATGGAAGATGCGGAGCGGGCTTTGGCGGTGATTGAGGCGTTACCGATAACGGAGCTAATTTTGCTTGGGGAGTTGGCGGTTGCGTTGCGGGAGGAGACGCGGGAGCGGCGGTTACGGACGTTGGTTGAGGCGGCGCGGCGGCGTGGGGATTATTTAGAGCGGCAGGCGGCGAAGATGCGGGCGCGGCGAGGGCAGTGAGATGGCGGCAGCTGGGCAGCCGAGGGCGCGGAAGAGCCGGGTTCGGACGAGTGAGGAGCTTGCGGAGCGAGAGAAGCAGGCGAAGGAGATGGAGGGCTCGGTTGAGCAGATGGCGGCGAACGGGCTGACGCCAGCGGAGATCAGTTTGCTGACGGGGCTGAAACCGGACCGGCTTTATCGGAAGTATCGGGATTGCATGATGAAGGGGGGGGCGAGGCGGACGAACGAGGTAGCGCAGGCGGCGTATTTGATGGCGACGGGGGGGCCGGAGCGGAACTGGCGGCAGGCGGATGCGAGCATGAACAAGTTTTGGTTAGAGCGGCGTGGGGGACCGATCTGGGCGCCGCCGAGGCCGGATGAGGGGAGTGGTCCGGACTTGACGCGGTTGAGTGTGCCGCAGTTGATTGAGCTGGAGCGAGCTTTGAGGCCGCTGGCGCGCAATCCGGTTTTGATTGATGCCGAGGTCCAATCTACCGAGCCACGAGAGCGTGGTGGCGGAATTGATGCGGCGGGAGCTGGGGATCTCGTCGATGGAGGCGTCGGCGTCGGTGTCGACGGTGAGGGAGCGGTGCCGGAATAGTTTGGTGAATTTTGTTGAGGAGGCGTGGCCGATTTTGGAGCCGCGCATGCCTTTCGTGAAGGGGAATTTGGTCGAGGCGATTTGCGAACATTTGGAGGCGGTGAGCGCGGGGCTGATCACGCGGCTGCTGATCAATGTTCCGCCGGGGAGCGCGAAGTCGCTTTTGGTCTCGGTTTTCTGGCCTGCGTGGGAATGGGGTCCGAAGGGGCTGACGTCGTATCGCTACATCAGTTCGAGTTTCGCGGAGAGCGCGTGCGTTCGGGACGTTCGCAAGATGCGGCTGCTGGTGACCAGCGACTGGTATCAGCGGCACTGGCCGCATGTTGAGCTGACGCGGGGCGGCGAGCTGAGTTTTGAGAACACGCTGACGGGGACGCGGGACGGGGTGGCGTTCTCCAGTCTGACCTCCAGGCGCGGCGATCGATTGATTCTGGATGACCCGCACAGCGTGGAGAAGGCGGAGAGCCCGAACGACCGGGAGAAGGCGACGAGACGATTTCGGGAGAGCGCGGTGAACCGGCTCAACGATCAGGCGAAGAGCGCGATCGTTGTGGTGATGCAGCGGCTGCACGAGGCGGACATTTCGGGGGTCATTCAGGAGTTCATGCCGGATTACGTGCAGCTGGTGATGCCGATGGAGTACGAGAGCGGGCGGCACTGCGAGACGGCGATCGGTTTCTCGGACTGGCGGCGCTCGGAGGGGGAGCTGTTGTTTCCGCAGCGGTGGGGGCGGCCGGAGGTCGAGAACCTCAAGCGCGACATGGACAAGTGGGCTTATGCGGGGCAATACCAGCAGCGGCCGGCGCCTCGGGGCGGCGGGCTGTTTCCGTACAATGGCTGGGAGCTATGGTCGCGCAGCGTCGCAGTGACCTATGGCCGCAACGAGAGCCAATATCCGGACATGGACATGATCGTGGGCTCGCTGGACCCGGCGTTCGGCGAGAAGCAGGAGAATGATTTTTCGGCTTTTGTCGTGCTCGGGGTTTGGACGAACCATCGCGGGGTCCAGCAGTGCATGTTGATGGCGTGCTGGCAGAAGCGGCTGGCACTCAGCGATCTGGTCGAGGAGTTGGTCAAGAGCTGCCGGAAACTGAAGGTCGATCGCTTGCTGATCGAGATGAAGGGTTCGGGGATCTCGGTGGCGCAGGAGGTGACGCGGCTGACGCGGGACGAGGAGTTTGCGATCCAGCGGATTGATCCGGGCAACATGGACAAGGTTTCGCGGGCGCACGCGCTGTCGCATTTGTGGGGCGAGGAGGAGGCGGACGGCTCGGTGCGCAAAGGCGTCATTTGGGCGCCAGGACAGACGCAGAGCCATGGCGCGGTCTGGCCTCGGGACTGGGCTGAGCTGTGCATGAGCCAGTGCGCTTCTTTCCCGAAGGGCAAGCACGACGACATCCCCGACTCGCTTTGCCAAGCGCTGAAGTGGTTTCGCGATCGGGGCTTGCTGAAGAAGTCGGTTGAGGTTCAGGCGGAGGAATATGCGGAGTTGATGCAGTCGCCGCTGCCGCCGATGCCGCTCTATCCGATATGACGCGCGCGGAGGCGATCAGGGCGATGGATCGGCGGACGAGAGTCCGGGTCGGCGCGTTCCGCAATTCGGAGAGCTGGGGCTATTGCGAGGGGGTGGTCACGCACATCTGCCGTTGCGGCGTAGTTGGCGTCGAGGACGACAGCGGGACGACCTATTTCCGGCCGCAGCGGACGGTGCGGGCGCTGAAGTGATGACGTACCCGGTCTGATCTCAATAGTCGGAATCGGTCCCGGTTTGTTCCTACCCCTTTCGGTGGTTGCGGGTTCACTGACTTCACTGACATCATTGATCGTCCGCTCGGCGTCCCGATGAGACAAGCAACGCTAGGATTGATGGTCCCTGGCGGGAAGGAATCGGCTGAACCGTTTCTTCAACGCCCTCGTCGGCGTTGGGACTTTGCAATTGGCCTACCGAAAGCACGGGCGGACACCGGGCGGGACCGGCCCCAGCGCCGGGTACCGGCCCCTTCAGTCCATCCGTGAGGCGCGTTGGCGGACCGAACCCTCGTCTCGCTTGGATCGGTGAACACGTCTTGAGGACGCTATCGTCACCCTACGGGGCGAGTGTAGCTGCAAATATCCCTGGTGGGGAAGTTTGCAGCTGTTCTCCACCTCCATCGTGGGAGAAAAAGGCGACATGGCCGAGAAAATCGACTTCAGCGACTACCGTTGGGAGCCGTGGATGCCGTTGCTCTATCTGGTCAAACGCGAGATCGACAATCGGCTGGCCGAGGGGGTCTATAACGACGAGGAGACCGGCTACAGCCTGATGGACGATCTGGAGATGGTCGAGTGGATTCTGTACGCGGCCTTCCCGCCGGACGGGAAGGACCCCCCTGCACAAACGGCGTCGGATTAAAAGGGGGGGTTAAGTGGGAATCTGGACGCTGATCGTCATGTGGTGGCGCAAGCGCCAGCGCGACCTCGACATGGTCATCCTGTGGCCGACGTTGCTGCGGGAGGCCGGGGATCTCGATCGGGCGAAAGCAGCATTTGCATTTCATGCTATGAATGATCCAGCATGGCTCTGCCTGGGCGAGGAGCGGATCATTGCCTTCATCGAGAAGCTTGAAGCCTGCGACTAATCGCGAGAAGCCGATCATCGGCATCCGAGCGATCAATTACAGTTGGGCCGAGATGAACCCCGATGCTCGGCCAGGGGCCGTCGAAGCGATTGCGCGGGCGGCCTTTCGGGTCGAGATCCTGCGCGAGGGCGAATCGCTGTGGCACGAGATCCCCGTGATTGAGCGCGCGAGTAAGCCAGGATGAGGCGGGACGCGAACTACAACAGCGCGTGCAGCCAGATCGGCGCGCGCCTGAAGGAGGCGAACGCGCTTCTCGGCCGCGCGACGCGGTACATGCTGGAGGAGCGGCCTTCCGAAGCGGAGGACGTGCTCAACGAGTGCAAGATGATCGTCGAAGGGGCGGCCCTGACGGCCCGGTGGGCGGCGCGGCTGCCGGTGCCGAGGGAGCGGGAATGAGGATCGCGATCGTGCTTCTCGCGAACGCGCTGTTTTGGACGGCGCTCTGGCAGCTCGCTTGCGCGATTGCGCAATTCCGATGACCGACAAGACCTCGCCATCGCGGCAGCGGTTGCTGGACTTGGCGAAGAAGCTAGAGGACAGGGTTCCTCTGACGCTGAAGGAAAGACTCTTTCTCGCGGGCGCCCTGTGGGCGATCAGTCTTGGGGTAGACGCCGATGAGGCGTTTTGGCTTAAGGACCATAAGCCCAGGTAGCTCAGTTCGGTAGAGCGCTGCGTTGAAGGCGCAGGCGTCGGAGGTTCGATTCCTTCCTTGGGCACCATCCAACATGCGAAATTCCTCGACCGATTGCGCGGGTCGAAGCGCGGCCAGTGGGCCTTCGCCTACTGGCTCAGCGCGCAAGGCTATTGGACGATGATTCCGCCGATCAAAGAAGCGCCGACGGCGGCCGAGCACAAGAAGTATCGCGACAACGGCGACGTGTTCGCCTGGGAAGAGGGCGGCCCGAGGCTGCGAATCGAGGTCAAGACACTCGGGATCGTGTTCACCGGGCCGAGGGATTGGCCCTATCGCGAGGTCTTCGTCGCCAGCGAGGCTTCGGTCCGCCGCGCGATCGGCGACGTCTACGCCTGGGTGAGCGTGAGCGATGATCTCGCCGCAGCGGCGATCGTGGAAGAGGCGACCTCGGACGAGTGGTACGTCCGAACGTGCCCGGTCAAGAACACTGGCAACGTCGAGAGCAATTTCGCCTGTCCGCTGGATCTGGTGAACTTCGTCAAGCTTGACGTCTAGGTTCCCCGGTTAGGTTTTCGGAAGCTCTTCGTCGAATTTCTTGTAAGTGAAACGGTGCTGTCCCTCGCTCGGCCCCTCAATGAGGTGGCGCGGAACGACATACGAGCCCCGCGTCTCATCCACGATTCGGCGAACCAGATCCGCGAGCGTCGAGGCGCGCTTGTCGGCCTCGGTTTCGAGCCAGTGAACGGCCTCGTGCGAAAAAGTGACGCTGATCCGGGTAGTGTGTTCTCGTGTCATATCAGCATTTTATCGACGCCCTGGTGATGCGGCAAGGCGCGCGGCGTAGTTATGCACCGAAAAATCGCTTGACAGCACCACATGCGCGCATATTCTGCTCCCGTTCGCGCAGAGCTTCGGCTCGACAAGACGCGAAAAGCAAGTGGGAGTGCGTTTCAATGGTAGTTGTTCCATTTCGCCGGACGTTCGACCTGTCGGACCCGGAATCGCTCAAGTTCGATCTCTCCAATTTCCGGCCGAAGGAGATGATTGCGCTGGTCGAGGCGTTCGAGGCCGACGTCAAGGCCAACCCGACGCTCGGTCCGCTGCCGGTCCCGACCGGATGGGTGGACATCACCCCGACGATCGCGATCGATCTCCTGCGGCGCAATCGTCCGGGGGCCAACCGCAAGGTCGATCCGGCCACCTGCAACTATTACGCCCTGCAAATGGTGCAGAAGGAGTGGAAGGCGACCGGCCAGCCGGTCCTGATTGACAATGCTGGCCATCTGGTTGACGCCCAGCATCGTCTGTACGCGATCATCATCTCGGGGGAGACCATCCGGAGCTTTGTCGTGACGGATGTTGAGGCGATCCCGAACTTGTTCGCCTACATCGACAACAGTCGGCCGCGCACTTTGGCGACGGCGTTGCAAACGGCTGGTTTTAATGGCGCCGGATCGCTCATCGCCAAGGTGTTCAAGCTCGCCGAGGAGGTCCGCCTGGGCGTGTTCGATCCGACTGGGTTGGAGCGGCTGCCGCGCCTCACGCCAGCCGAGGCTCTGGCTCTCACCGCGCGCTATCCCAACGCCAAGGACGCCGCTCGCGCTGCGGCCTCGGACTGGTCGAACGCGGTCTCCTACCTTAGCGGGCGTCGCAAGGATCTTGTCGCCTATCTCGGCATGCGGATTTCCGATCTGCATGGGTTCGAGGCGGCCGACGCGTTTTTTGAGGAGTTGGTGGGCGATGACGTGCGCTCGTCCGACGATCCGATCGGCGCGCTGCGCAAGGTGATCGACAAGGACAATCGGGCCACCAAGCCGATGAAGCGCCAGGGCATCTTGGCGGCGATGATCCTGGCGTTCAACGCTTGGCACAAGGAGGTGCCGCTCAAGGGGCGCTGGATGCAGCAGATCAACGAGGGCTTCCCGATCCTCGATCCTCCAGAGGAAGCGGTGGCCGCCGAGTAATTCGGTTGGGGCGGCCTTTGGGCCGCCCTTCTTCTGTCTGGAGGGATTCAATCATGGACACTACTGAAATCTGGTCGATGCTGGACAGCGGCGTCGAGTTCAATTCGGAGGACTATCGCGGTGCGCCGTCCGCGATCCGCGCCTTGCTGGCGGTGCGGCTCGTGCGCCGCACGGGCATGAATCCGGACGTCGCCAACAAGGTCGTGAAGGTCGCGACGTCGACCTACTACCGGATGCTCAGCATCGAGAAATACGGCGGCCGGGAGGCTGTCGACGCGGTCCTAAAGGGTAAGGTCCCGATCGAGGTCCAGTATCGGCGAACCAGACCAGCGAACGCGCCCAAGCTCAAGCGACTGCCGAAGGCGCAGCGCCGCCGGTTCGTTCGCGAGCGGCTGGCCGCTCCGGCCTATCGGCATCTGACCCGCAAAGAGGTTGATCCCGAGTTCAATGGCACGGCGACCGAGTTCGTTGACAAATATGGGCACGTCCAGGCCGAAACGGCTGAGCAACGCGCAGCGGGCCGGTTCACCGCCTGGGTCTTCAACGTGCGGGCGCTCGTCGGCGCGGCGAAGCGGCTGCCGGGATGGCCGGAGGTCGATCACAACTGGCTGCGGAGCCCGAAGGCGCGGGACGCCCCCAGGCTGGCCGAGGCGCTCGACTATCTCAGGCCGCTGCTTGCCGAGGCGGAGGCGCTTCTCGCTCGGGCGAATCTCGCGATGACGGGTTCGGACCTGTCAGTTCGAGAGCCCGCTGAGCCGCCGGAGGCTTGTACGACCGAGTGAGCTGGTCCCATGTCCGCCCGCGCGAGCAACGGCGGCTCGCACACTGACGAGGAATGGCGCGCGCAGCTGCGGCGCCAGTTCTACCGTTGCAACAACCCGTTCTGCATGTGCGATCTGCGGGCGGACGGCGTCGTCGTCCACCGCGACCACTTCGTCCCGGTGACCAGCGGCGGCCGGGACGACATCTCGAACATCAGGGCGATGTGCGCCCCCTGCAATCTGCGCAAAGGCGCGAAGGCGTGGCGCGTTTTCCTGGCCGAGGAACGCCTCGCGCGCAGTCTCCGCCGTCGGGGCTTGCCCATCTGGCGGATCGGCTCCGTCCTGCTGTTCGCCCTCGGCCTGATCAAAGGCCTCGTCGCCGTTCCCCTGGCGATCGTCTTCATCGGCTTCCTGTGCTTAGCCATATTCGGCCTCGGCTGGATCTCCAGGCTGCTCAATGCCTTCCTCGGCGGCTTCGGTCTCGTGCCGCTGCTCACCTGGGCGTCGCGCGGCCCCAGTATCGAGCGCGTCGGCGCCCTGCTCGGAGCCCTCCTGATGATCGTTTTGATGACCGGAGGGGACGCGCGCGTCCGCGATATCGGTTTCGGCACGCATCCCAAGCCCAGGCATGAGGCGGGGCCGATCGCGATCCCGCGCGCCGCCTCGCTGCCGCAGAAGGTGCCGTGGCCGCCGAAGAGGCCGTGGTACATCGATCAGCCGTTTGTTATCCAGAAGGCGAGCTAGTCGCGGAGACGCTTGACAAAGCAGTGGTTGCCGGGTAATAGCTGGTAGGCTGGCCAACCAGCTATGGAGAACCATGATGAGTCGAGAATTAGGGAATGACGAAGGCGGTGAGGAGTTTCGCGGTGCGATTGACGAGAAGCAGGCCAAGGCCGAGATCGCGGCGGGCCTGCGAGCGCTCAAGGAGCTGAAAAAGACGGCTGGCCATAATTGGAGCAATGGCTGGTCGTTCGTGGTCCGGGGCTGGCGCGGGTTGAGGGAGATCGCCTTCAAGCGCGCTGGCAGTCGCAACCCGGTATCCCAGAACTACCGCGACGCGATGAACGGCTTGCTGCAAACCGCGCAGCATTCCGAATACAAGGACATCCCGAAAGACACGCGCGCGGCGATGACGAAGCTCATCGGGCATATTGATGAGATCGACGCTTGGTATGCCACGCTGTCGACGTGGGAAAAGGAGCGTTGGACGAACCCCCAGACGATCGTGAAGCACTGCCCCCCGCACTTGCTGGTGGGCTCGCGCCACAACGTAGGCCGCAGGGGAAGGTCCGGGCCGAAAAAGAAGAAGGGCAATCCCGAGGCGGACACGTTGCGGAAGCTCCTCATTGAGCTGGTGAACAAGTACGTAATGCCGGTCGATGTAGAGGCGGCCAAGGGGTACCTTGAGCGGCTCTACCAGACCGATCCGGATGAGAGCCTCGACGACATTGAGGCCTTTGGCGACGAGGAGGCGGAGGCCTAATCGGCCATCCGCGAAACGACAGACCGGGTGAACGGGCGTCCGGTCGAACTAACGAAGCCCTGGTTCGCCAGGGCTTCACGCACCGCGTTGAGCGACTTGCCGGTCGAGCGCAGCTGGCGCGCCACCTTGACCATCTCCGGGTCCATCTCGGCCCAGCTCTTGCGGCCCTCGCATTTGCCGGTCGTCTCCTTCTTGCGCTCGCGCGCGCCGCGCAGTTTGGCGACCGTCAGCGCCTTGTCGAACTCAGCGACCGCGCCCAAGATCTGCCGGATCAGGACCGCCGTCGGCGTGTCGTCGACAAAGCTCGACGGCGAATCGACGGCGATCAGCTCGACGCCCAGGCCTTGAAGCAGCCGCCAGCCGGTCTCCTGCACCATGAGGTCGCGGGCGAAGCGGTTGGCGGTCTCGACGAGGATCGTGCGGACGCCGTTCGAGGTGATGCGCTGAAGCAGGAGCTTGAAACCCTCCCGCTGGTCGAGCGGATCGGCGCCGGAGACGGCGGCGTCGTAATATTCGCCGACGATCTCGATGTCGTTGCGCGCGGCGAAGGCGCGGACGGCGCTCTCCTGGCGGGCGAGCGAATCCTTGTCGACGCCGACGTTGGTGGCGGACGAGGTTCTGAAGTAGGCGACGGCTTTTTTCACTGCTAAACTCCTGTTGGCGACCGAGTCGCCTTTCTCCTGTTGACGAAACGGGGCCGTCGCGAATCCGCAGGCGCGGCGGCCTTTCGTCTGTGTCCCTATATGGCACATATCGAGACAGGTTGCAAGTTCTGCAAATTTTGCGCAAGCTGCAAATCGATGGGTCTCTCGTCCCATCCGGGCGGCCTCCAGGCGAAACCCGCCCCCCGGATGTCGCGGTGGGGCCGCCCGCCTTTTTTGGAGGAAACTCAGTGAGCGAAACGACCGAAATTGTTGAACGATTGAACCGTTTGTTGAAGACGGTCAGCCGGGTGATCGGGCTCGATATCGAGGTCGAGGAATCCGGCGATCACCTGATTTTCATCGACGCGGACGGCGAGCCGATCACGAATGACGGGGAGGAAATTATCGCCGCGACGCCGCAAGAGCTTGAGGCGAAGACGTTCCTCGTCGACTTCCCGGTTCGGGCGTTCCGGGCGGGCATGATGGCGAAGTATCAGGACATCTCCAGGGCGAGGTCAGAGCTATGAGCGTATTTCTGGACGAGCTGGACGAGCTGATCGACTCGACGATCGAGGACGGCGAGATGACAAAGGACGCGATCATCGCCGATCTTGAGCTGAAGGTGGCGATGCTCAAGGAGGATAAGGGCGATTCGTGACTGAAGAGCGAGTGGCTCAGATGATTCGGGAGTTCTTTTTGCGTGATGCGAAATGGGAGGTTGATTCCGATGGTTGGCTTTGGCTCGCCGACGCCAACTATGGATTTGATCCTGTTGAGCTAGCCAGGGAGCTTAAGCCATGATCGAGATCGGACGACGCGGATTCTTCACTGGGCTTGCCGCCCTGGTCGCCGCTCCGGCAGTGATTCGCGTCGCGCCGCTCATGAAGATCTCGACGCGGCTCACGCCGCTCTACGTGCCGATCGATTGGCTCGCGGATGCGATCATCGACATGGGGAATCGGGTCGAGAGGATCGAGCTGGAGAAGCATGCGTGGTCGAGGCCGCTGGGGGACAACTGGGTCAACCTCCGCGATTACGATCCTGACTTCGTCCGGCAATGGACCGGCAATGGCGAACTCACGAGTCCGGAGTACTGGCTGTCATGAGCGACGACTTAAATGGCGTGCCGGACAATCAACTCTTGAATCGCGCCGCGCGGCTCAACGCCGAGTTACGTCGAGGGCGTAGACTGGTGAAAGAGGGTGAGGGGATCATCAAGGCAACCATTGGGGAATTTGTCGCCCACCAGAACGAACTCCAGTCTCGGGCGTCTCAACGTCTCGAACAAGCGACAGACAGGTTGGAGACGGTATGAGCGAGCATCAGCTCCGCCAGCAGGCCAAGATCCGCAGCGCTTTCGAGGTGCGGCCCGTTCTCGACAAGATCGCGGGCAAGATCGGCGAGCTGCACGGCGTTGTGCTCGGCGTCGGGCACACGCCCGAGGGTTTGTTCTTCATCAACGGCATGGGCGAGATCGTGCGCGACGGCCCGGTTCACTTGATCGCGTGCAGCGACGAGGAGATCGCGACCGGCGATTTCCTCAAATATTTCACGCCGCGCTGCTTCTACGCCTCGTTGTGCGAAGCCTTCGCGCAAGAGTACGTGCGGCGTCAGATGGGCGGCGTCAATTGACCGATGACGAAGAGGCCGCCATCGCCGAGTGGAGCCGCGCCTCGCTCGACCTCATGGAGCAGCTCCGGCCCTTCCTCGCCGGGAAGGGCGCAGAGGTGCAGAGCGCGGCGCTCGCTGATCTGACCTCAATGTGGCTTGCGGGCATGTTCCTCACCGACAAGGATACCGGAGAGTTGAAACGGCGCGCGACAGACCGGATGCGCGCGCACGCGCTGAAGGTGTTCGTCAAGTCGGTCTTGGAGCTGATCCCGGTCAACGAAGAGCTGATCACCAAGCCGATCTTCGACCGGCAGAGGGCGCAGTGATGGAGAAGCCCCAGCCAGGGCCGACCGGCGACTTCCCGCACGGCAAGCTTGGCCCGGACGACGAGGGCGGCATCAACATCGCCCTTAGCCACCACAACGCGCCGGACGGCACCCCTATGGTGCGTTTCGATTTCGCCAAGCCGGTCGCTTGGCTGTCTCTGCCGAGCACTCACGCGGTTGCGTTTGCGTTGCTCATCCTGAAGCATACTGGAATCGAGGTGGAGATCGGCGATGCCAGCGATCTTGGAAAAAGCCGTTAAAGCGATCAAAAAGTCGAGCCCTGACGTCAACCCGTGGGCCGTCGGAACGGCTACCCTCCAGCGCGCGGGTGAACTCAAACCGGGGACGAACCAGCCCACCAAGCTCGGCGTGAAGCGCGGCAAGATGTCGCGCAAGGAGAGGCACGCGAAGCCGCTGGCGATCGGCGGCGCGGCGAAGCGGCCTTCGCTCGGGAGAGCGACTCGATGATCAAAGCGACCGCGATGTTGGAAGGCCGCCAGATTCTGGTGATCGGCCTTAGCTTCGGCAACCTCGACAAGTTCCGACGTGAACCGGGAGATACGTTTATCAAGATCGACGGCAAGGCGATGGATCTGCCGATCGACGTGCTGATCTTCTCCGGCGAGACCGAGGCGGATATGGCGCATCTGATGCCGATTGGACCCGACACGAAGGTGCATCGTGGCTGACGAACAGGAACCGACTCAGCCGCCGCCGCCCAAGGCCGCCAAGGCAGTGGACGAAGGGCTCGCCGCCTGGGCGAATCTCGTCCATGACCATCTTACGACGCAGAGCGGCGTCCAGATCGTTGGAAAGGCTGGTGGATCGGTCCATTTCAAGTTTAGGGGCCAGACCTTCTCGGTGCATGTTCGACGCACCTCTTGACGATTAGTCCAGTCGATGCGCGAAATCCCCGCCCGCAAGTAGGCGAGGAACCTCCCATGGCACAGCAACCACATCGTCCGGCGGCGCCCAGTAGGCCTGCGCCGCCGCAACCGTCTCGACATGAACCCCCGCGCCATCCGGCGCAGCCCCAGGCTGCCCGTCCTGGCGTCGCCCAGCGCGACCAGCAGCCACGGCCCGATGAGCCCGATCAACCGCCGCCCGAAGAGAAGGTTGTCGACCCGGCCGAGGCCGGTCAGCTCTTCCGCGCTGGCCACCGCCTCAAGAGAAAGGGCGATCCGCCGGACAAATGGTTCGCGGCGTTCCGGCTGCACAATACGCTCGTCATCTGCTACCCCATGGATGAGGAGATCGAAAAGAACGTATTAGACCAAGAGCTGGTTCTCGCGGACGATCCGCCGGGACAAAGCGGTGGGACGCCGATCTATAATCCACCTCTCTAACGGAGGTCCGCCGTGGCTGGACTGGGGGGACTCGGCGCAATCAGGCTGCCGCCGTCGCCCATCGACGGCGGTCCTGATGATTTCGATGACTTAGCGACACGATTCGCGCCGAAGGATATCGATCTCGATTCCGACGACGGCGATATCGACTACGACAAAGCCACGAAAATTGAGACCGACGACGGCGGCGTCATCGTCTACATCGGTCCCAGGCGCATCCCGAAAGAAGATACTGAGTTCGACGATAACCTCGCCGAAGCTCTCCCCGACACTCAGCTCAACGCGCTCGCCGACGAGCTGATCCGGCTCATCGAACAGGACAACGAATCCCGCCGCGAGTGGCTCGACACGCGCGCTCGCGGCATGGAGCTGATGGGCCTGCGCATCGAGGCGATGAGGTCGAACGGCTCCGACGGCAGCGCGCCGCTTGAGGGCCAGTCGCAGATCCGGGCGACGCTACTGGCGGAAGCGGTAATCAGATTCGGTGCCAACGCCTTCGCCGAGCTGTGCCCCAGCGATGGGCCAGCCAAGGTCTCCGAAGATACATCTGGCTCGACTGAAGATCTCGACACGCTGTCCAGTGCGCTGGAGCACGATCTCAATCACTACCTGACCGTCACCGATAAGGTTTGGGTTCCCGACACGGACCAGATGCTCCTCCGAGTGGGTCTCGATGGTTGTGTCTTCAAGAAAATTTATCATGACCCCATCCTGAGACGGCCGGTCAGTCGAGCGGTGTTCGGCGATGATCTGATCGTCAACAATTCGTCGACCTCGATCTATGACGCGGGCAGGATAACGCATCGCGTGTTCATGCGCCCCAGCATGATTCGCCGCATGCAGCTCGTCGGAGCCTATCGCGACATCAAGCTCAGCGATCCTGGGTACATCGAGAAGGGGCCGATCGAGCTTCAGGGCGAGCAAATTTCAGGCATCCGCAAGTTCGACAGCTGGGAACAAGACGATCGCGATCACGAGATCCTCGAATGCTACTGCGAGCTGGACCTAGAGGGGTTCGAGCACGAGACCGACGGCGAGGCCGACGGGTTGGCGGTTCCCTACAAGGTGGCGATCCACAAGGAGACAAGAACAGTCCTCGAACTCAGAAGGAATTGGACCGAAGAAGACGAGATGTGTCTGCCAAAGACGTTCTTCGTCCAGTTTCCATTCATCCGTGGGTTCGGATTTTATGCTATTGGCCTCAGCCATCTACTTGGCAATATTACAAACGGCATCACGGCTGCTTGGCGAGAGATCGTCGATGCTGGCATGTTCGCGAATTTTCCAGGCCTTCTAGTTGCGAAGGGCGCGGCTAGACAGAATAACAACATATTCAGGATTCCGCCAGGGGGTTCGGCCGAAGTCGAGACCGGAGGTTTGCCCATCCAACAAGTTGCGATGGGCATGCCGTACAAATCACCAGACGCGGTCTGGACGAGCTTCGTTCAGCAGCTCAATCAGGAGGGCAAGAGCCTCGGCGGCACGGCCGAGATCATGGTGGGCGAGGGCCGCCAGGACGCGCCCGTCGGCACGACGCTCGCCCTCATCGAGCAAGCGATCAAACCGCTCATGGCGACGCACAAGAGACTGTGCGCGGCCCAGTCCGACGAGCTTCAGCTCCTATGCGAGCGCTTCAAGGAAGATCCCGAGAGCTTTTGGCGCTCGAACAAGCGCATGGCTTGGGATTGGGACTCGCAAGTCTTTCTCCTGGCGCTCCAGCGAAGCGAAATTGTCACGCGCGCGGACCCAAATACGGCCTCGCATCTCCAGAGAATGTTGCGCAACGCGGCCCTCTATCAGATGGCGAAAGACGAACCGGGCGCCTTCAACGTCACGACGATCCGCCGCATGTGCATTCGCGGCATCGGCTTCTCGAATCCGGACCAGTTCCTCAATCCGATGCCGCAGGGTCCGCCGCCGGACCCGAAAGCCCAGGCTGCGATGTTGACGGGCCAAGCGGCGATGCTCGATGCGAACACGAGAGCCGGTCAGCTCCAGCTCGACATGCGCGACAAGCCGCTCGACGACCAGCAGCATCAGGTCGACGCCCAGGTGAAGATGGCGACGGCGCATATGGGGCTGCAAAAGCAGCAGCTGGCGACCAAGACGGCGGGCTTCCAGGCCCAGAACGAGGCCCGCAAGCCGCAAATGGAGCGCGAGAAGCACGGTTTCGAGGGCCAGCAAGCCCAGCTCGACCGCATGCACGATACGGCGACGCAAATGCGCGACCAAGCGCACGAAATGAACCTCGAAAGGGGCGGCTGGGCGCACGAAGATGCGCGGGAGATGCGCTCGCAGCAGCATGAGCAGCAGATGGGCGCGCGCGATCAGATGCACGAGCGGGTCATGGGCGCGCAGCAGCATCAATTCGAGGCTGTGCAGGGCGCACAGGACCGGCAAATGGACGCCGCGAACGCTCAGCAGGACCGCGCGCACGAAGATCAGATGGGGCAGCGCGAACAGGCGATCGAATCGCAGCGCGAAGAGCGCGGCCGACAGCATGAAGACCAGATGACGGAGCGCACGCAGCAGCACGAGCGCGTCATGGGCCAGCAACAGGCCCGTGCGAAGATCCAAGAGGTGAAGGCGCGGCCTCAACCGCAGCGATCGGCCAGCTCGGGCTCAGATCGGCAGAAGCGGGCGAGCGGCGGCTCGGTCCAGCATCAGGTCGAGACGCCCTACGGCACGGCGCGGCGGGCGCCGGACGGTGAATTTTACGTCCAGCATCCTCACACCGGGCAATATTTCAGGATTCGGAGGCGCGCATGAGCCAAGCACTCAATCCCCAAGAAGCCGCCACGCTTTTCTACTCCGGGGAGCCGATGGCGTTCGTCGCCGTGCCCACCGAGAGCTTCGTCTGCGGCCAATACCAAGGCCAGCGCGCCCTGGTCATGCCGCTCCCGTTCGATGACGCGGTCGCGTACTTCACCGAGCATCCCGTCATGCTCTACGACCCCGACGCGCCGACGATGACGGCAACAATCACGGCTGGAACCCCCTACCCCCAGCTTGATAGGAGAGGAAACCATGGTCGAACTCGTTAATGGACAATCTGTCGATCTGAGCGTCGCCTACACCGATTCTCAGGGCGCGCCCGCCCCGGCTCCGGGGCCGGTCAACTGGACCTCGTCCGACACCTCGATCGTGACCGTCTCGTCTGGGGACGAGGACGAGTCGGCGACCGCGACCTCGGTCGCGGAAGGCACCGCGACCATCACCGCCGAGTCGAACGGGATCACTTGCGGCATCGACATGATCGTTGGCGCAGGCGATGCCGTGGCGACTGAAGGGGAAATCACGGCGGGCGAGCCCTACGACACGACGGGATCGCCGGATCAGGGCCTGCCGATCGGCGGCTTGGGCGGTCGTCTGCCCGGTCAACAGCCGCAGCGCCCGCCAGCTCAGCAGGCTCCCGCGCAGCGGCAGGGCCAGCCGGTTGTTAGGACGACGACTGTCAGGCGGTAATGGTTGACGATCTCGGCGAGTACGACGTCCAGCCCGTCGAAGGAAATCCCTTCGGCGCGATGGCGTCGTCGCCGAACGACTATGACGTTGCGCCGGTCGATCACGATCCTTTCGCGGGCGCTGGCGAAAACCCGGCGCCAGACCAGTTCGAGCTAGCGTCTCGGCAGCCCGAGGCGCCAGCCGCGCGCAATATGCCTTACCCAGGCCAGTTCGATCCGAGCAGTGTTTATGCGAAACCGCCGCTCGATCCCCGCGACCGCGATCTCCTCATCAAGACTGTCTACGGCGAAGCGAGTGACCAGCCGACACTGGGTCAAGCGGGGGTCGCGCACGCCATCCTGAATCGGGTCCGCGCTGGCGGCTACGGCCAGGGGATCGAGGGCGTCGTCCACGCGGGCGTCCCGAACCCTCGCGATGCTGCGCGTGGCTTTCACGAGTTCTCGCCTTGGAACCCTCCGGGAGTGCCTGAAAGCAACCCCACAGCGCAGAACCTTTCCCCCGATTCCAGAGACCCGCGTCTGGCCAAGGCCTACCGCGACATCGGCACTGTCGTCGATGATGTCTATGCGGATCGCATCCCCGATCCGACGCACGGCGCCACGCACTACTACGGCTACATGCCGCATCCGCCGCCATGGGCTCCGGCGCTCGCCAAGCAGAACCGGGTCAAGATCGGCGGCCAGACCTTCGTCGGCGGCGCGGAAGGCCCCGGCCGATCGATGCAGACGGCCACCGGCTACGCGGGCGGCGCCCCAGTGCAGCTGAATGCGGATCTGAGGCGTCGCCTCGCGCTGCTGACCCGGCCTCGATCTGGATTCGCCGACGGCGGGCCGCCGGACCCGAACGATCCCAACAATGCTGCGTTCGCCCAGATCGAGGGGCAAGCGCGCGCGGTCGACGCCAATGATCCTACGGCGCCCGCTCCAGCTCCGGCCCCCGCTCCGACAACTTGGTACGGGAGGTGGGGCCAGACGCTTGGGGATGAACTCAGCTCTGTAGGGCCAGCGGTCAGCGCGGCGACGGAAGGCCTCGGGAAGTTCGGCGCCAGCGTCGCCGCCAACCCGGTGGGTTATGGCCCGCTGAGCTTCCGCACCATGAGCCCGGAGAGCGAGGCGCTCCTCGGCCGCGATTTCACCGGGATGCTCGATTCGCCGATGCTCGGCGAGGTGGCTGGCATGCCTCGGGCGCCGGAGGCTGTTGCGCCGCGCGTCGGGGCGACGGGCTCGGATGTCTCGGCTGGCGCGTCCGCGTCTCGCGCGCAGATCATGGACATCAACGGCGTCAAACGTCACATCGATCCTGAGTTCCCCGAGAGCCGCGTCGGAACCGCAGTCCCGTGGAAGGAGGACGCAAACGCTCCGATCGATGCCGAACAGGCCGCTCATGCAAACAACGACGCGCATGTCGGCATGGAGTTGGCGGATCAAGTGCCGAGCTATGGCAAATCCGTCGCCAATATGGTCCGCAACGGCAGGATTCCCTACGTCAAGGTGGCGCCTGGGGCGAGCGACGCGGCGGTGCAAGAAGCTCTAATCGAGCACATGAAGAACAATCTCCTCGGCCTCTACAACCGAGTGAGCGGCGCCGTGCGCAGCGGCTCGAAACTCTGGTACGAGGGCGCGAATAGCCGATCGCAAGGCATCGCTCAGACCCACGATATCCCGCACGAGAACGCGGCTGGCGTTGTCGCGGCGATGTCGCCGCAGAAAGACTGGGACCAGAACGTCGCGCTCGCGGACTGGGTGGCTCATACCGCTGGCACGACCGCTGACGACGCCACGATGAGCCCGCAGATGACCGACTGGGTCAATAAATACGCTCTCCGCAAGGATTCGGAGCGCGTCGTGACCGACCCGACAACGGGCAAGGAGACGCGGTTCAACGCGAGAACCGGCGAGCAGATGGCGCCCAATTCAGTCAGCCGGGAGGACGTTCAAAGGCAACTTGCCGAGGTCAATGGAGTGCCATGGGGTCAGATGGACCCGGACCAGAAGGCTTTCTACACGCGCGCCTATTACGAGGCGCACGGGCCGCCCGATCATCTGATCGCGACCGATGACCAGACCGGCGAAGCCTCGCACTGGATCGATGACAAGCTCGACCGCAAGTACGGCTATTACATCAACAATCCGGACGGGACCCACAACGGCGTGCTCGCGCGTTACGGGGATGAGTTCCCCAACAAAAAGGGCCAGCCGATCCCAGTCTCGTGGGGCTCGACCGGCGAAGTCTCGAACGCCATCAAGGCGTTTGGCGCGAACAGCATGAGCGACATTTCAGAGGCGCTCGGCGGCGGCCACAAGGTGCGCTCGTTCTTCAACAACATCATCGCGCCATGGTCGCAGAAGGGCGATGTCACCAGTGACACGCACGCCGTGGCGGCGGCCCTCTTACGCCCGCTGGGCGCGGGCTCGCCGGAGGCCGCGTCTGGTATGGGCGCCGCTAGTCCGGGCAATGCCGAAACGGGGCTCAATGGATTTTATCCGCACGTCGCCGAGGCTTATCGCAGGGCGGCTGCGGAGGCGGGGGTTCTGCCGCGCGAGCTGCAATCCATTACGTGGGAGGCGCTTCGCGGCCTTTGGTCAGCGAGAGAGAAGAGCGCCAAGTCGAACGTGAGGACGGGCTTTGTCTCTCAAACCGACGCGACCAACGGCATCTGGCAGCGTTACGCCAACAACCAGATGACGATGCAACAGGCTCACGACGCGATCCTCGGCCCGCAGGGCGAGAGGATCAGAGCGCCGCGATGGTTCTCGACCTTTCAGCCCTGACCTCGCTTGCGGAAGGGCGGCGGCATCATGTCCTCGACCTCCGGCGGCACTTGATCCGGAACGTCATCGAACACGTAATTGCGTCGTAGCCACCTCTCGCGCGTGAGCGGCTCGCCGCTCTTAAGCATGCCACGGACGTGTGGGCTCGTTCTCGCCCATTGCTGCCAGTTCGGATGATTTCTCGGGGGTAGCTGTGCCATCGTCTCGACTCCGTTTGCACCAACTGCAAATGTAAGGGCTCTTTCGCGCAATTGCAATCGGCGCCATAAATCCGCGCGTGAAAGGCTGGACCCCAGAGAGGGTTCCGCCATGGGCGAACATTCACAGAAAGCCTTTACGGCCGACAAACTGAAAAAGTTTGAGGTCTCGGGCAAAAATGGCGGCGGTTCCTCAAGCGGGGATCGAGCCGCACGGGCGGATAATTTCGGGAAGACCGCCGCCCACCAGAGCGATTCGTCTACGTCGGCTTTTGCCGCTGGCGGAGCTGCGAAGGCGCCGTCGCTCGGCCGCGCCGGTCGCGCGAAGGGCGGGCGCATCAACCGTCCCGCCGTGGCCTCGGCGGACTTTGGGAAGTCGAAGACCGGCGGCAACGCCCCCGGCAAGATTCCGGACAACGAAGGCGGCAAGGCCCGCAATCTCTCCATGCTCACCGACGGCGGGCCTCGATCTTATGGCGATCGGCCGCTGATCGTTGGGCATGGCGACGAAAACGCCCTGCGCGCCAGGGGCGGCAAGATCAAGCGCGCCAAGGGCGGCCGGATCGGGAGGCAGCTCGGCGGCGGATTGGGTGGTCCTCCACCGCAGACGCCTCCAGGCATGCTCGCGCCACCTCCGCAGGGCCAGATCCCTGGCCTACCGGGCCTGGGCCGCGCCAAAGGCGGCCGAACCAATCTCGCGCGCGGCGGCAAGGCCAAGGGCGCCAAAGGGAAGACCGTCGTCAACGTGATCGTGGGCGGTAAGGATCACGATCAGCCGCCGCCGCCCACGCCGCCGATCATGCCGCACCCGATGGTGCCGCCGCCGCCGCCACCGCCGCCGCCGCAGGGGGGCATGCCGCCTGGGATGCCTCCAGGCATGCCGCCTGGGATGCCCCCAGGCGCTGGCGCCGCGCCTCCTCCGCGACCGCCCATGCCGCCTCCTGGCGGGATGCCGCCTGGGATGCCTCCTCCGGGCATGGGCCGCGCGCACGGCGGGCGAATCTCCGAGAAGTTCGGCGCGGGCTCCGGCCGAGGCCGCCTGGAGAAGACCAAACGCGAGAACAGCGGGAAGGTGATGTTGTCCGAATGAGCGCAGAACAGGTGCGGGGAGTTCCGATCGGGGCGACGGGTGAGGCTGCGGGCAGGACGTTGTCGACCGCGAATGTCGCCAGCGAGAGCGACGAGCGCACCGTCAACAACGCTGTCCGTCACCAGTACCGCGTGCTCTCCGATCCGGAGAAGGCGGCGATGGTGCGCCTCAAGGATCTCGGCCTCGGGTTCCTCAAGGCGATCGACGATTGCGTGCCGGTGGGCCGCGAGCGCTCGCTCGCCCGCACCAAGGTGGAGGAGGCGGTCATGTGGGCCGTCAAAGGCCTCACGCAATGATCGAGCGGAGCTGTCCGCGCTGCGGCAAACCAGTGAAGGGAACCGGCAGGACGGGAATGTGTCGGGCTTGCGCGTGCACCTTGTCGAACAAGCGCCGGGACTTCAATCCGTGGAAGCATCCGCACGCGTATCGCCATCGCACCCGGCGCAGCGCGCCCGTCACCTTGGCGGGGAGCGCCGAATGACCGAGCTGGGCGACCGATTCCGCGAGTTCGCGGCGCTCTGCGACAGCCAGCCGAAATTCGTCGCGGCGGGCATCGTCGCGCGGCCGAACGAGACGGTCGTCGCGGTGTTCACCGAGACTGAAGATCGAGCCCCCGAGACGGTCGCGATCGGGCTCTATCACGGCGTCATGACGCCGACTGAGCACCTCGACTATTTCCGCGAAGCGGAGACCGCCTGATGGACGCGATGTCGATCTTCGTCGCGAAGAAACTGACCGAGCGGATCGAGGCGAAGCAGAAGGAAATGCTGCGCCCGCTCATCAACGGCGCGGCGGCTGACTTCCCCGACTACAAAAAGCGCGCCGGATATCTGGAGGCGCTTGGCCACGTCCTCGAATGGATCGAGCAAATCGACAACGAGGAAGACGATCAAGGAAGAGGACCCCTTGCCCGCGCATCATAGGATCATAACCCTCCACATCGAGGACCCCCGCGATACCATCTGGAACGGCTGCGGCGATGATCTCGAAAAGGTCGATCCGTTCGCTCAGCAAGTGCTGATCGCGACCTACATCCGGCCCGCGACCCGCACCGCAGGCGGCCTGGAGATCGCCGAAGAGGCGGTCGACGAGGATCGCTACCAGGGCAAGGTGGGGATGGTCCTGAAGAAGGGGCCGCGCGCCTTCGTCGATGACGGCATCGTCAAGTTTTACGGACAGGACGTCGAGCCAGGAGACTGGGTGGTCTATCGGGCGAGCGACGGCCTCAAGGGGATGATCGGCGACCGCGAGGTGCGCTTCATCAACGACGTCTCCATCAAGGGCAAAATCGATCACCCAGATGCGTGGTTCTGATGGCCAGAGTAACGGAAGACCCCGAGCAGCAGACGCATTTCGGCGCGCTCATCGACGAACCTGACGAAAGCCTCCAGCCGGAGGACCGATTAGAGCCAAAAACCGTCGTCGTCGGCGGCATTCCGGTCCGCAGCGGCGACAAGAAGCCAACGCCCAAGGCGGCCGACGTCGAGGTCGAGCTGCCGATGCGCGCCTCGCCGGAGCCGGAGGCCGAGGACGAGGGCGTCCTTGAGCTGAAGCGCCAGCTCTCCAACCAGATGGCGATGACGAATCGGGCGGCCGAAGTCGCGCGAAACGAGCATCAGGCCCGCATCCAGGCCGAGCGCGGCCTCACGCAGTCGAATGTGCAGATGGTCGATGCCGCGATCGAGTCGGCGAAGCGCGATTCCGAGCAGGCCAGAGCCTATTTCCAGGGCGCGCTCGATCGCGGCGACCACAGGGGCGCGTCTGAGGCCCAGGTTCTTCTCTCGGACGCCCGAGCGAACCTCCTGCGGCTGATGGAGATGCGCGAAGGCGTCGTCGCCGAGGCGCAGCAGCAGCCCCAACCGCCGCGCCAGCAACCGCAGCCGCGCCAGCAACCGCAGTACGCGGACCCGGCGCAAGTGATGCAGGCGAACGTACATAGGCTTTCCGGTCACCTCGACCAAACGGGCTTCCCGAAGAGCGCCGAGTGGATCAGGAGCCACCCCGAGGCGGTCAGGGATCAGGCCGGGATCGATGGGATCGACGGCGCGCACCGCATCGCCGTGAACAGGTTCAAACTCATCCCCGAAACGGACGCCTACTTCGACAAAATCGAGGAATTGCTTGGCGTGGGAGACGCACCGCAGATGACACAGACCCGCCAGGGCCAGCGCCAGCTGACCCAGAGCCGCATGGCCGCGCCAGCGCGCGCCGAAGCGCCGAGCCTGCGCACCGGCCGCCCTCGCGGCACGCCAGTCGCGCTCACCGCCCGCCAGCGTGAGCACGCCCGCGACGTGCTCGGCATGAGCGACGAGGAATACGCGGCCGAACTGGTCGACGCGCAAGGGCGCGGCAAGATGTTGGGAGCCCGGTCATGACCGATTTCCAGGGCGAAGAGGGCTTCATGGGCGCACGCACTGCGCGCCCAGGCTATCGCGATCTCGACGCGGACGAGGCGCGTCCTGGCTACGTCGATCACATGGACCGTGCGCGGCGCAGGATTAGCGAGCTGCGCGCCCAGTACGGCGACATGGACGACGACAACGACAGCGACGTCTACCTCGACCGTTTCTATGCCGAATCACCCCCCGGCTGGACCTACGAGTGGAAGACCCACACGGTTTTTAACAAGACGTTCCCTCACTACACGACGCAGCTCCTGCGCAGCGGCTGGAGCCCGGTTCCGGCCAATCGGCACAGGGAGTTGCTCTATCCGGAATATACTGACGAGAGCATCATTATCGACGGCCTTATGTTGATGGAGAGACCGAAGGAGTTGACAGATCGCCGAAGATTGCGCGAGAAACTGAAGGCCACCGATCAAGTGCGCAATTCGGAAGCGAAACTTGTCGAGGCGCCCGCCGGTACGGCGCCCCGCGACGCTCATCGGAAAACGCAACCTCGGGTGGGGTCCACCGTCGGCCCCATAGGTGTTCCCGACTAGGGCGGTAGGTGAGAGTGCGGCGCTCGTGCTCTCGCTTTGAAGACTGAATGTCTCGTCCGGCGCTCGGTGAGACGAACCCTAAAACCCCGCTCTTGCGGAAGGGATCGTCATCACCATGCCCAACCCCAACGCGCCTTTCGGCTTCGCTGACAGTCACCGCCTCGGCGCCGCCGTCAATTATCAGATGTCGCGGCGCTGGATCAGCGCCAGCAACCCCACCCCGATCTTCACCAACGATCCGATCGTCCAGCTGAGCACCGGCTACGTCGCCCAAGCTACGCCTGGAACGACGCAGATCGGCGGTATCTTCATTGGCTGCGAATACATGTCGATCAGCCAGAAGAAATGGATCGCCTCGCCCTGGTGGCCGGGTAGCGACGCCGTCGTCTCCGGCACCGGCTTCGACGTCCACGCGAAGATCATCGACGACCCCTTAACGGTCTTCAGGGTTCAGCCCAACGGGCAGGCGACGCTCGCGATGATCGGCATGAACGCGCAATTTGCGATCGGCGCGGGCAATACGCAGACCGGCCGCTCCGGCGCGACGCTTGACGTCGTCACCAACCCGCCCGCCGTCACGGCGACCTTCCCGTTCCGCATCGTCGACCTTGTTCGCGATCCGCCGGGAGCCCCCGGTGCGGACCCCACGACTCCGTATAACTGGGTCTACGTCACCTTCAATAATCAGGATTACAAATCCTTGACGGGGATCTGAGGAGGATCTGACCGATGGCCGTCTCAGTCGCCCAGGCTTACGACCTGCTGTTCCCCGGCCTCCGCAAGGTGGCCGGTCAGTATAAGGATCTCGATCGGATCTATCCCAAGATCTATAAGGTCGATAAGTCCTATATGTCCGTCGAGCGTACAGCATCGATGAGGTATTTGGGGCTTGCGGCTCTGAAGAATGAGGGCGGGCCGACTACGTTCGACAATCAAGCGGGCGAGCGTTACGTCTATAATCAGTACCACAAAGAAATTGGGCTCGGTTATGCTTTCACCAGAAAGATGATCGACGATAATTTGTACAAGAGGCAATGGCAACCAAGTAACCTTGGACTACAGAAATCTTTCAACCAGACCAAGGAAATCTATGGGGCCTACCCATTAAACATGGCGACGGTCTACGATCCTACCATTCTTGGGGATCAGCAGCCGCTCTGTTCTTTGAACCATCCGATCGATACTGGCGTCGTTGCGAACCGATTCCCGATCGATATGGATCTCAACGAGGCGTCGCTGCTCAACGCGCAGGCCTCGATTCGCGGCTTGTTCCGAGACAACGCAGGCCTCCGCATGCAGGCCCGCGCCAGGAAGCTGGTCGTTCCGATCGCGCTCGAACCGATCGCCATCCGGCTGCTTCGCACCGTCTTGCGGCCTGGAACCAACGACAACGACGTCAACGCAATCCCCGAGACGTCAGGCGGCATCCCCGACGGGCATCTCGTCCACGACTACCTAACATCGCCGACGGCTTGGTTTGTAATGACGGACCAAGAGGGCCTCCTATACTTGCAGCGCGTAAGCTTTGAACTCGATATGCAGGTGGATTTTACTAGCGACAACTTGCTTGTCAAAGGTTACGAGAGGTACTCATTTGGGTACTTCGACTTTAGATCTATCTGGGGCTCGTTCCCGACGCAATAAAGCTTAGGAACTACGATGTCAGCCTCGGTTTCATCTGGACCGCTCGTCGCCCTCGGAGGCCTAACCGGCGCTCCCCCAGGGCAGCAGCCCGCCGAATATTCGCAGCAGATCGGCCCCAGCATGTTCTGGAGCGGATTCGGCATCCCTGTCATCGGCGGCAAGGCCAACAAGGACAACATCAACCCTGGCGCCATCCCGGCGATCTACGCGGGCTCGCCGATCCAGACCTTGAACTCTGTCCCGGTCCCTGGCGGCGCGACGCTGGCGAGCGGCACGGCCACGAACGGCGTTCCCTTGAACAACGCGGTCGCGTTCTCCGCTGGCATTGCGCCAGGGACGGGCGCGATCGTCAACGGCCAGCCGGTCAGCAACGCGATCGGCCTCGACATCGCGATCGACAAGGCGGCGTGCGCGGCGAACCAAAACATCATCAACCTCTTGGTCGCCTCGCGCCCGAACGTCTGGCGCTACTCCAAGGGCATGTGGCTCGCCCTCGCTGGAGCCGGAGCCGGAGGTTCGACACTGTTCGCCCAGATCCTGGCGATTAACACGGCGATTTGGCAGCTCACGCTCTCGCAGAACGCTGCGGTCACGCAGGCCTCCTGCGAGGTGGGGCTGACGAATCGGTACAGCCTCTATGACTTCGGCAACCCGGCGCCGACTGGCGTGGCCGCCTTTGCATCGAGCGGCATGGGCCGGTTCCTGATCCCCGAGTGCGCCACCGCGCGCGGCGTCGGCGTCACGGGCGTCGCGGCCTCGACCGGCGGCAACATGCTGATCCAGGGGCTCGACATCTTCAACCAGCTCACGAGCGAGGTCATCGCCGTCGGGGCTGGCGCGGTCACGACCTACGGCAAGAAGACCTACAAGGTTTTCCTCTCGGCGACGCCGCAGTTCAACAACGCCACCAACTACACGGTCGTCACCTCGGACTTGATCGGCCTGCCGCTCTCGGTCCTGCCGCCGCCCGCGCCGCAGCCGGTCTTGCTTTTCGGCGGCGTGGCCGAGGCGGGCGTCGTGACCCAGTACGCCGATCCGACCAACCCGGCGACGACGTCGAGCGGCGATCCGCGTGGCGCCCTCCAGCTGTCGGCGAAGGGACCTGTTGCTGGTGCGACTTTCACTGGTCCTGACGGGGCAAGTGTGGTTTCCGTCACTCAGACGATCTCAGCGATGGCGGCGTGCTTCGGGAACATGTTCAACCCCAGCCCGCTATTCGGCGTGACACCCGTCTGAAGGAGGCTTCTATGCGAGGCGAATCTGATCGGGAATGCAGGGCTAACGGCGGCAGCGCCCCCCAAGGGCCGACCGCTTTCAAACGACAGGGCCGCAAGAATATCGAGCGCGAAGCGCGCGGCTCTCACCCCAAGAACACGCCGGACGACGCGACTTCGCGCGGCGACGGACCGCTCTTCCGGGCTGACGGCGGCGCAGCGGTCGTCGATCGCAAGGATGGCGGTGGACTCATCGCGCGCCTGAAGGGCGGGCGTGTGAAGAAGGCTTTCGGCGGCACGATCAGCGGCGGTGGTAAAGCGCCTTCGATGGGTCGAGCCGCTCGCGCCAAAGGTGGCATGGTCAAAGGCGATGTCAGCGTCGGCGCGGATCTTCATCCCAGAACCCATGCCGGTGGTCATGGCCCGAAAGGCCGGAAGATCAACTTGGGGGATAGGATTCCTTAATTCGGAGAGACGCCACAGGTCGATCTTGTCGAACCGGCAGCCCAGCCTTTCATCGGGGCGTCTGTATCCGCATCGCCCGCCCAGTGCGGGCGTTTTTTTTAGGAGTGCGAAATGCGCCCGATCACAGTGACCGCTGGCCCAGCCGCTGGCCCGTCGAGCATGATCCGTCTCGACGAGTGGGCGGACGCGCCTGTCGGCGTTCAGGTCTCGGTCCTCTCCGGCGCGCCCAACTTCACCGTCCAGCATTCCTTCGACGATCCAAACGATCTCATTAGCCCGGTGCCTGTCGGCTCGATGTTCTGGGACACGGGGCTCGTCCCGGCCGGAGCTGTCGGCGGAACGGCGGGCCTCACGTTCTCGATGGCGACGGCGCCGCTTTGGATGCGCCTCCTCTTCAACTCAGGCACAGGCCAAGCGAAGATGGTCATTACCCAGTACAACGTCGTCGAGGGATGATGTGCGCGCGATCACCGCCATTGTGCTTCCGGGCTCGGCCAATCTTCAGGCGATGATCCGCATGGACAACTTCGCGACGGCGGTCCTCGGCGGCCAGATCGTCGCCTTGGGCGGCGCCTCGTACACACTCGCCCATTCGTGCGACGACCCAAACGATCTCGTGAGTCCGGTGCCGGTTAACTCCATGTGGTGGGACAACTCGCTCCTGCCGTCCGAGCTACAGGGCATCGTGGGCGTGAGCGGCAGCTTTCAGATGATGGCCACGCCGCTATGGTTCAGGCTTCTCCTCGTCAACGGCCAAGGCTCGGTGCGTTTGACGCTGCTTCAGGTGGGTGAGCACAGCCACTCCAACATCACCTCGGGGCCGTTCGCGCCGCCTGACGCGCCCGACCAGGGGCTGCCGTTCGGCGACAACTTTAGGGCGATGGCGAAATGAGCAACGGCCTCGTCACCCAGCCCAGCAATACGAGCGGGGCTTTCGGCTTCTTTCCCTCGACCGGAGAGGTGACGCTCAACGCGCTCTCGCGGATTCGGATTCGCGGGCCGATGGTCCTCGCCGAGCATCTGCATCAGGCCTGGATGGAAGCGAACCTGATGCAAGTCGAATGGTCGAACCGGGGGCCGAATCTCTGGAAGGTCAGCGAACTGGTGTTCGACATCGATTCCAGCGCTGCGACCTATGCCATCCCCTCGACCACGATCATGGTTCTCAACGTCACGATCGGCATAAACGACCCGCCGAACGAGCAAGAGCTGACCATCACGCCGATGACGCGGCAAGAATACACGATGCAGCCCAACAAGATGCAGCAGGGGCGACCGACGACATTCTGGTTCGACCGTCAGATCTCGCCATCGATCACGCTCTGGCCCTGGCCGAATCAGGCCTATCACTGCCATGTCTGGAGCTTCGGCCAGCAGATGGACGCGGTCCAGCGCGGGGCGATGCAGATGGACGTTCCCTATCGCTGGCTCGACGCGGCGGCAGCCGGTCTCGCGGCGCGCCTCGCGGTGCACTACGCGCAGGATCTTGAAGTGACGCGCGCTGCGATGGCGAAGCAGGCCTACGATTACGCCGCGACGCAGGACACGGAAGACGGCTCGATCTATCTTCTGCCGATGGTGCAGAGCTACTACGATTGAGGTACGCCGATGGGCTATGCATCGCGATCCGGCCGCGCCGTCACCAACCCGCACGCACCGCGCGCGTTTGGCGTTTGTGACCGTTGCGGGCTGTGGTGGAATCTCCACAAGCTCGGCTATCAGTACGAGTGGCAGGGCACCAAGCTCATAAACACGCGCAAGCGCGTCTGCTTGCAGTGCAAGGACCGGCCGAATCCGCAGATGAAGGCGAGGCTGGCGCCGCCTGATCCGGTGCCCGTGTACGATCCGCGTCCCGAGAATTTCATCGCCTCGCGCTTCGACCCGACGCCGATCGCGGGCAACCCGCTCGCGCAGGAAGGACGGCCTCGGCCGCCCATGTCGAATGCGATCTTGACCGATCCGCAACCGGGAGGGCCGATCACAATTGAATAAGCCCTTCCAGCCGCCCATCACGCCCGATCCGACGCTGCCCTCGCCAGCGCCGCCTCCCCCTGTGCCGGGGCCTGCGGTCTTCGGACCGAGCCAAGCGCCGATTAACGAGACGCCGATCTCGATGCTGCCTCCGGCTGCCGTGCTGAGCGGCGCGGAGTGGGCGCCGCTGCTTCAGGGCGGGATCACGGTCAAGGCCCAGCTGACCGCGATGCTCAACTTCATCCAGTTGCCGACGCCGGTCTCCGTCGCTCTGGGCGGAACGGGGACGAGCTTCTTCCCGCTCTACGGCCTTCTCTTCGGTGGCCCGGAGCAGTTCGGCACGATCTATCCCGATCCGGGCGGCGCGGTTCTCGTCGGCGGCGCGCCTCCGCATTGGACGGGGACCGGCGACGTCGGGACCTTCCTTCAGGGCCAGGGCGCGGGCAACGATCCGATCTTTTCGCCGATCGCGGGCATTCCCGGTCCGTCTGGGGCGCAGGGACCGGCAGGGGCGCAGGGCCGCCCAGGCGTGCAAGGGCCGCAGGGTATCGCGGGGCCGACAGGCCTCCAGGGACCGGCGGGCAATACCGGACCGCCAGGACAGCTGACGGTCATCGTCGGCAGCTTCACGAACAACGCCCCCTCGGCGCTGCCGCCGAGCGGTTTGATCCCCCCGAACTGGGATAGCGCGGGGAATCCGCCCGCCCAGGTCCAGATGCAGAAGGGGCAGGGGCTGGTCGACACCGTCACTGCGGATGTCTGGGAGTTTGTCGGCACGGGCTACACGCCGGGAGGCTGGGTCAACCTCGGCGCCGTGCAGGGGCCACCTGGGGCGAACGGCCCGCAAGGCATGCAGGGCATTCAGGGGCCGGGTGGACCGACCGGCGCGGCAGGCCCGCAAGGACAGCAGGGCGCTCTCGGCGCGCAAGGTTTGACGGGTCCGCAAGGCCCTCAAGGCACGCAGGGGCCAGCTGGACCGGCAGGGCCGCAGGGAATCGACGGTCCGCAGGGCGAGCAAGGCCAGGACGGCCTGCAAGGCCCCGAGGGCGATCCTGGGCAGCCTGCTCAGTCCGTGCTCGTCGTCGGCAGCTTCACGGTGAACACGCCGGACATGCTGCCGCAGTCCGGCTTTCTCCCGATCAATTGGGATTCGGCCGGAGTCCCGCCGACAAACATCCAGATGCTCCTCGGGCAGGGGCTCATCGACACGAACACGAGCGCGATCTGGGCCTATGTCGGGACATCGATCTCTCTCACGGGCTGGGCCAATATCGGCAACGCCGTCGGCCCGCCCGGTCCGTCCGGCGCGCAGGGGATTGCGGGTCCGGCAGGCGATACCGGGCCGGAGGGGCCGACAGGGCCGCCCGGACCTCAGGGCTCGGCGGGTCCGACCGGGGGGACGGGGCCAGCTGGCCCGCAAGGCCCAGCAGGGCCAGCCGGAGCGACCGGGGGCCAGGGACCGCAGGGCGCCACCGGATTAACCGGCGCGACGGGGGCAGCCGGGCCGACGGGGCCTCAGGGGCCGATCGGATTGACCGGGCCGATCGGATTGACCGGACCGGCCGGACCGGAGGGGCCGCAAGGCGTTCAGGGGCCAACCGGACTGACCGGACCCACTGGGCCGCAGGGCGTGGCAGGCCCAACCGGACCGCAGGGGATTGCGGGTCCGGAGGGGCCGCAAGGCAACGACGGACAGACCGCGATTATCGTCGGCTCTTTCGGCGCGTCGAAGACGATCGCCGAGCTGCCCACCAACGGCATCATCCCCGCGAACTGGGACGCCCCTGGCGTGCCGCCCGCGCAGCTGACGATGGAACTCAGCCAAGCGCTCGTCTACACGCCCGACGAACATGTCGTGGTCTATGTCGGCACGAGCGTCGTGACGGCCGGATGGGTCGACATGGGGGCGACCGAGGGGCCGCCAGGACCGACAGGTGCGACCGGGCCGCAGGGCGTGGCAGGGCCAGCTGGCCCGAACGGCGCAACTGGACCGGCAGGGCCTCAAGGACCAATCGGCCCGACGGGCGTGGCAGGCCCGACCGGATCGCAGGGGCTACAGGGACCCGCTGGCCCGACCGGCTCGGCCGGACCCGCTGGCGGCACCGGCCCAGCCGGACCGCAAGGCCCCGCAGGACCGACAACCGTCTCCGCGAATGCGGGGAATTTCGCGACGCTCGGGACCGATAACCTCATCTTCGTCCCGACTCCGGTGACCTCGAACGCGGTCGCGCCGACGAATCCTCCTGCGAATCAGCTGTGGTTCGATCTGACGGGCGGTCAGACGTACATCTGGGTGAACGACGGCAACTCAAGCCAATGGGTTGTGGCGAACAACGCCAGCGCCGCGATGCAGGGCTACCTCCCCCTCATAGGCGGCGCACTCAGCGGACCCCTGACCGGCACGGCGCTGACTCTCAGCGGCATGCTGACGGGCGTGAACGCCACGCTCACGGGCGCGCTCGCCGCCAGCGGCGGCGGCACGCTCGGCGGCACATGGACGACCAGCGGCGCTTGGACCTTCAGCAACAATGTGACCGTCAACGGCGCGATCACGACGGGCGCGTTGACGGCCAACAACGGCGTCACGATCGAGGGCACTCTCCCCAGCGGGCCATGGGCGACCTACGGCCAAGTGATCGATGGCGGCACGGACGGGGGATGGATTGCGCTGAACGCTGCGGCGACCGGCACTGCGACAAATGCCGGTTGCGGCATCATGAGTTATGTCGGCGGCCCCACCATGCCGCGCTGGCTTCTCATGCTCGGCAACGGCGCGGCCGAGACCGGCGCCGAGGCTGGCTCCGATTTCCAGATCAACGCTTACGACGATACGGGCGCCAATATGGGCGTTCCGTTCGCGATCGCCCGCGCGACTTTCGGCGCGACCTTCTCCGGCATGCTCAATGCCAACGGCGGCCTGACCATTCAAGGTCAGGTGACGCAAAGTCAGCCTTACGGTGGGCTTGGCCAAGCCAGCCCTGGCTTTACCTATTTCGTCGCTGCGGAAGGTAACGATTGCTTCCTAAGCTTTGTGATCCCCAACTATATCGGGACGAATTTCGGCGTAAGCATGAATAGTTATCTCTACTATGGCGGCTTCTCATTTGGCGCAAACGTCCTCTGGCAGATGTGGTCCTCGCGCGACTTCGCCAATCCGGCTTGCGATTACCGGATCAAGGAGAACATCGCGCCGCTGCCCTCGACTTGGGCGCGGGTCAAGGCGCTGAAGCCGATCAGCTATCGCCAGAAGGAATATTCCCACGCCAGCGCGCCGAGGGGCACGAAACCGCTCCTTGAGGCCGATCCTAGAGAACGCTGGGGCTTTGTCGCTCACGAATTGCAAGAGACGCTCGGTGAGACTGCGGCTCATGTGAACAAGGATCATCCTGATCAGCTTCAGGCGCCGAACACGTTGGCGGTGATCGCGGCGCTAACCAAGGCGTTGCAAGAGGCGATGGCGCGCATCGAAGCGCTGGAAGCGAAGGTCGCCTGATGGCTGCTCTCGATTGGCCAGCCTCGCCCACCGTCGGGCAACAGTATTCGGGAGGCGGCGTCTCGTGGACCTTCGATGGGGTCAAGTGGACGGCGTCTGGACTCTCTCCCGGTTTCCTGCCGCTGATCGGCGGCGCGCTCACGGGCGACCTCTCGATCAGCGGGCCGGACGCGAACACGCTCTCGCTCGCCGCTGCGGGCACCAACTGGCCCGGAGTCAGGTTCACCATCGCCTCTGGGAAGGGCGCGTGGATCGGCTCTTATGTCGGCGCAACCGAGCGCTGGGAGATCGACCTCGGCAACGGCATCGCTGAATCGGGCTCCAACGCGGGCTCGAATTTCCAGATCGCGCGCTACTCCGACACGGGCGTCTTCATCGACGATCCGATCGTCATCAACCGGGCGAACGGCTCCGTCTATTTGTCCCAGTCTCTCGTCGCGCCGAACGTGGTGGGGGCGAACCGGCTCGACAATGGCGACATGCGGATCGACCAGCGCAACGGGTCTGGAAGGAATGTTTCCGGCAGCGCTTGGGTTTGCGATCGGTGGTATTATTTCGGCACGGCGGCGGGGATGATCCAGTGGACACAGATCGCCGCCACGGGAGCGCCTTTGAACGCTGGCTTCCCGTATTGCATGAATTTCAAATCGCTGTCGGCGCACACGATCGCCGCCGCTGATCAATATTTCCTTTATACGGCTATCGAAGCCGACAGAATGAGCGATTTTCGCTGGGGAACAGCGCAGGCGCAGCCGGTCACACTGAGTTTCTGGGCGGAGTCTAGCAAGACCGGCAGTTTCAGCGGCAGCCTTCAGAATTACGCCGGGACGAGATCGTATCCCTTTTCCTTTTCGTTGCCGACCGCAAACACTTGGACGCAGATCAGCATCACGATTCCCGGCGACACGGCGGGTACGTGGATATTAAGCGGCAATGCCGGGGCGCTCTTGCTCAATTTCGATCTTGGTTGCGGCTCGACCTACAAACATGCGGCTGGAGCATGGGCGGCCGGAAATTATTATGGCGTGACCGGCGGCCAAACGATCGTGAACACGAACAACGCCACCTACAACATCACGGCGGTCAAGCTGGAGATAGGCTCCGTAGCAACGGCGTGGCAGCGCAAGACGCTGGCTGAGAGCCTGACCGATTGCCAGCGGTACTACGAGTCTTGCGGATCGCCGCAGGTCCCGATGGGCATAGGCTTTGTTACCGCGTTCACATACATTGGCGCAACTGTTGCCTACGCCGGAACTTTTATGCCCTTTGCGACGACGAAACGCGCCGCGCCGAGCGTCACCATGCACTCGACGGCGACCGGCGCAGCAGGAGTGATCTCAGATTCAAATTCGAGCGTGGATGTGACTTGCAACCTACAGGTCCTAGGCGCTGGGTTTATGTATTTCGCGAACGCTGCCAACCCCGCTGCCAACGTAAATTTTCAAGGCTATTGGGAGGCCAGCGCGGATATCTGACATGACCTACACGCTTTCGCCATTCCCGACGATGGTCATCCGCGACGCGGATCAGGCGCATATCCCGTTCGATCCAGCCAACATGGACTATCAGAAATATCTCGCGTGGCTCGATGCGGGGAACACCCCCAACCCACCTCAGATCGCCGCGCCGCCTGAAGTCTCGCAGCCGATGCCCGTCACGATCGAACAGCTCGTGCCGCCGCCCGCCCCGGAGCCTCCAGCTCCGCCTCCCGCAGCTCCACCTCCGACTCCTCCTCCACCTCCCGTCAAAGGAGGCCTCACGGGGATATGAGCTACACCTACGCCAGCTTTCAGACCGCGCTCGCGTCGGAAATGGTCGTTCCGAACAACAACGTGAACGATCCGAATTTCGTTCTCATCCTGCCGACGATCATCGATTACGCCGAGCAGCGCTGCTATCGCGAACTCGACTGCCTGCACGCCGAGACGCAGCAATGGTTTCCGATGGTTCCCTTCCAGCGCGCGCAGCAATTCCTGGCGAGCGAGGCCACCTTCTCGAACCCGGCTCCGGCGCAGCAGATCCTCATCGTCGAGCGCGTCTCGATCCAACCCGTCGGCGCGACGCCCCAGGTCGCTGGCGTGGCGCCCACGTCGGGAGGCGAGCCCGCCCTTCCGACCACGGTCGACTATCTCGACGCGATCTATAGCGGCCTGTTTCCGAATCCGGGTCCCTCCGGGCGGCCCGTCAATTTCGCCCCGCTCACCGACACAATCCTGGCCTTCGGCCCCACCCCGGACCAGGCCTACTCCTTCGTCATCCACGGCAAGTGCAGGCCGGTCCCGCTCTACAACGCGCCGCCGAAGGACGGGACGCAGACGACGTTCCTCACCTCGGTCTTGCCCGATTTGTTCCTAGCGGCCGCTATGGTTTCCGCGTCCGGCTATCGCCACAACTTCGGCGCTCAGTCCGACGATCCGCGCATGGCGGTGAGCTGGGAGGGCCAGTACAACGAGCTGCTGGGCTCGGCGAAAAACGAAGAGACCCGGAAGCGCTTCCTCGGCTGGAACCAGATGTCGTCCTACAGCGCGAGCCAAGCGGCGCAACCGCAACCGGCCCCGGCGGGATGATCGATGCCCTTCAGCACCGTCAAGCTCATGCCCGGAGTCAAGGCGGTCCAGACGCCTACGCTCCTCCAGGCGAATGTCGTCGCCTCGAACATGATTCGCTGGAGAGGCGGCCTGCCGGAGAAGTACGGCGGGTGGATGAATTTTTTCAGCAACCTCGGGACGTCCGGCGGCCCTGGAAACGCGACGGTCGCCGGGATCTCGCGCGAGCTATGCGCCTGGGCTGATCTCAACATCGCCAACCATCTCGCGATTGCCGGGACGGCGGGGCTCAACGTCCTCACGCCGACGCCGAACGGCACGCCAGCGAATCAGAACGTCACGCCGACCTACGTCGTCAGCACCGATCCGGGCATGACGTTCACGACGACGGCGGGCTCGCCGATCGTCACGATTTACGACCCCTCGGCCCAGATCAACAACTACTCCTCGGTTCAGATCCAATGCCATGTCGCCGTCGGCGGCATCATCATCTTCGGCATGTTCCCCATCCTCACGATGCTGACGGCGGAACAGTACGAGATCATGCTGCCCTTCGACGCGGTCACCGACGACGCCACCGCTGGGCCGTGCGTCGCCTCGTTCGCCACGGTCGACAACAGCGAAGTGGTCACCGTCAATTTGCCCGACCATGGGCTGGTGGTGGGCTCAACCTTCGCCCTTCCGGTGCCGACGATCGTCGGCGCGGAGGGCGAGGTCACGCTTCAGGGCTTCTACAACGTCCAAGTCATCATCGACGCGAACAACTTCATCATCTTTGCGCAGACCTCCGTCCCAACGGCGGCCACCGTGTGGGAGGGCAATGCTGCCACGGGCGACAACGGCCTGCCTCAGATGATCTATTGGACGACGCAGGCGCCGCTTCTCCCGAACTCGGGCTGGGGCGTCGGCGGATGGGGCGTCGGCGGCTGGGGCTCCGGCGCGCAGCCGGTGCCGATCGGAGGCTCCCCCTTCCCGCCGCCTCCTGGGACAATCGGATTCGGCAACGTCTCGGGCGACGACTGGAGCCTCGCGAACTGGGGCTCGCAGCTGATCTCGAACGCGACCAATGGGCCGCTGTTCTACTGGGACCCGATCAGCGGCATTCAGAACTCAGGCGTGATCGCCAACGGGCCGGACTACGCGACCGGCTTTTTCATCGGCATGCCTGAACAGCAAATCGTCGCCTATGGAGCAAGCACGGCGCAGATTCAGGACCCGATGCTCGTCGCTTGGTGCGACAACGCCGACTATACCGACTGGACCGCAAGTGTTTCCAATCAGGCTGGAACATACCGGCTGACGCGCGGAAGTAGAATTGTAGGTGGCATCCAGGGGCCTCAACAGGCGATGCTTTGGACAGACGTTGGGCTCTGGGCCATGGCGTACATCGGATACCCTGACGTGTTCGGTTTCAACGAGATCGCGCAGGGCTGTGGACTTATCGGGAAGCACGCCATCGCGGTGTACGGGCCTCAGGTTTTCTGGATGTCGCGCGACGCCTTCTGGATGTACTCGAACGGCGTCGTGCAGCGGCTCGCCTGCGACGTCTGGGACGTCATCATCAAGAACCTGAACAGCACGAGGGACAGCAGCGGGAATTATATCTATTTCCCGCACATCCGAGGCGCGGCGAACAGCGGCTACGACGAGGTCACTTGGCACTTCCCCTCGCAGGCCTCGACCAACGGCGAAAACGACAGCTGGGTCAAATTCAATCCGGTCACGGGCGAGTGGGACTACAGCCTCTCGACCCCGCAGCAAGGCATGATTGGCAAGACGCCGATCAATGTGACGGCGTGGATCGACAACAACATTTTCGGCCACCCGCTCTCGTCGATGATCGCCCTCCCAAGCGCGACCAGCTCCATGATCATGACGCACGAGATGGGAATGGACGCCAACGGCTCCCCGATCAATTGGATGATCCAGACCGGGTTTTTCATGCTCAGCGACGGCGAGGACAAAGTCTTCGTCGACTTCCTGCTGCCCGACTTCCGCTGGCGGCGCTGGCAGGAGCCGCAGAGCGTCAGCGCCCAGGTCCAGATCACACTCTACACGGCCGAATATCCGGACGATCCTCAGGATCAGTGGGTGGCCTACGGCCCCTTTATTGTCACGAACGCCACTGGAGGGATTGAGCCCCGAGCAAGAGGGAGGTATTTCTTCGCCGAGATTCAGGGCAACGACCTCGGATCTTTCGTTAGGTTGGGCGGTATAAAATTCCGGTTCGCTCCCGACGGGAGGAACTGAGTTGGCGGGCCAGATCAGCGGCGGCGAATTGCAGACGTTGATCTCAACTCTGCAAAACGGAAACACGCAACTAGGCCACATCTACTCGTCGCTCGGCGGCGTCGCAGCGCTTAGCTCTCTCGCCTCGTCGCTCTCCGCAATCGCCTCGGCCGCCGTCGCCATGCAGATGAGCGAGGTTGTGGCGCAAGCTGGCCCTGGCTCAGCGGACCCGCTGCCGGACGCGCCCGAGGGCTACGTCACCATCAATATTCCTGGCGTCGGCGAGCGTCTCATCCCTTACTACCCGGTGAGCTAGATGAACGGCTCCGGCTACAACCCGTCGTCGATTGCGATCAAGCGCATGCTCGGCGCGACGCGGCCGGTTCGCCCGCCGAGAATGCCCACGCCGAACGCGAACCCGAAACTTGGCGGGTCTCTCAATCTCCGCTCGATGATGCGGCCAGGGCGCGCGTTCGGCGGCCCGATCTCCGACAGTCCCGAGAGCCCGTTCACGGGCGGCATCATGTCGCTCGGGGCAGGCCGCGCCGACGACGTCCCGATGCATGTCCCCGACGGGGCCTACGTCGTTCCAGCCTGGGGGGTCAGTCACCTGGGCGAGGGGAACACCATGAGCGGCATGGCTGTGCTCAAGGGCATGTTCGGCAGCCCGTGGGGCGCGCCGAAGCAGGGCGGGCCATGGGGCGCGCCATCGCCGAAGCTTCCTGTCGGCAAGGGCGTCGGGATTCCGAAGCCGCCGCCGATGCACTTCCAGCCGCCCAACTTCTATCCGCAGGGCATGTCGGCGCAGAACCCGGCGGACCCGAGACAGAAGCACGGCGGCGCGGCGCGTGGCGCTGGCCCTGCGGTCCCGATCAATGCGAGCGGCGGTGAGTTCGTCATCGATCCGGCCGAGGTCTCGCGGATCGGCGACGGCAACGTCGATAAGGGCCACCTCGTCCTCGACAAGTGGCTCGTCAGACTCAAGAAGGAAGCCGCGAATACGCTCGCGAAACTTCCGGGGCCAGCCAAATGAAAAACCGACGCGGATTCCTCGCCCTCTTGGGCCTCGCCGGACCGGCCGCCGTCCTGGCGCCGAAGGCGATGTTGGATAGTGGGAAAGCAACCCACACACTGACGGTCGCCGAGATGCCGATGCATCCGCCCGTGCCCGCCTTCATTGGGAACCTTGTGCAGGGCGGCGAGCCGATGCGCTACTTCGGGCTCGCGCAGCTCAAGAACGAGGGCGGCATCGTCGATCCCTGCCACTCGCATGGCTCATGGCCCGATCCGGGGTGGCCGATGACCGAGCGTAAATGGGACGACCCATGGCCGAAGCGGGAGGACGAGGCGTGAAAGACTTTTCGCGCGAACACGAAGCGGAGCTGCGATCGACGGCGCCTCGCACGCCGATCCGCTTGGCCGACGACGACGACGAGCTGGGCATCCTCGACATGTGCAGGCTTATGCACCGCGAGCAGCCGTACCATCCGCTCAACATCGGCAAGGTTGCGGCGATGGTGCGCCTCGCCATCCACCAGGGGCCTGAACGGAGAGGCATCCTCGGCGTGATCGGCGAGCGCGATCATCTCCGCGCTGCGATCTTCCTGCTGATCGAACCGATCTGGTACAGCGACGACTGGCAGCTTCTTGAATTTTTCAACTACGTCCGGCCCGAATATCGGCGTCAGGCCTACGCCCAAGACCTCATCGCTTATGCGAAGCGATGCTCCGATCAGATCGGCCTCGACCTCACCGTCGGCGTGTTCTCGAACGTCCGGACCGAGGCGAAGTGCCGTCTCTATCGCCGCTGGTTGCCGCAGATGGGCGCGTTCTTCTGCTACGCGCCCCCGAACCGGAAGCCCTTCGCTCAACGCCTCGCGGATATGCCGACTGCCAATAGCGTCGCTGCGGAGTAGCCATGGGCTCGAAGGGCGGGACCACTCAGCAAACGTCATCCTCCTCGGGGCCGCCGCCTCAGGTAATGGCTGAGTATCAAGGCCTCGTCGACCGCGCCACCAACGTCGCGAATCAACCCTATCAGCCCTACCAGGGCGAACTGGTCGCCCCGCTGACGAGCCAGACAGAGCAGGGGCTCGGGGGAATCAATCAGTACGCGAACGCGGCGCAGCCCTATCTCGGTGCGGCGGGGGCGCTGACGATGGGGGCGAGCGCTCCCGTCAACCCCGCGCAATTCCAAGGCATGGGTAGCCTTAGTCCTTTCATGAACCCGTTCACGTCCTCGGTCGTTGACACGACCCAGGCCGAAATGAATAATCAGAACCAACAACAGGCCCAGTTCTTAAATTCCGCAAATATTTCTTCGGGGGCTTTCGGCGGTGACCGCGCCGGTATCGGTCAATCGATTCTAGCGAACCAGCAACAGCTCGCCGAAGCGCCGACGATCGCGGGCCTGAATCAGGCGAACTTTTCGCAGGCGATGCAGGACTGGACGGGGCAGCAATCCACCAACCTCGCGGCGCAGCAAGCCAATCGAAGCGCCCAGCTCGCGGGCGGCGCTCAGCTCGGGCAGATCGGCTTGTCCGCGCAGGAGGCGGGCCTCCAGGGCGCACAGGCCAACATCCAAGCGGGCACCATCCCGCAGCAGGAACAGCAGCTGATCGATAACGCCGCTCAGCAAATGTACCAGCAGGGGCAGGCGTATCCGTTCACGACGACGGGATGGTTGGGCAATATTATCGAGGGAGTTGGAGGCCAGTCCGGAGGCCAGAGCCAGACCACTTCGCCGGGGCCAAACTCCATCACCCAAGGGCTCGGCGCGGCTTCGCAAGGCGTGGGCCTTCTCACCAGCCTCATGTCGCTCTCGGACGAGCGGGCGAAAGAGAACGTCGAGGAGATCGGCAAGACCTACGACGGGCAGAACATCTACCGCTACAATTTCAAGGGCGACCCGCGCACCCAGATCGGCTTGCTGGCGCAGGAGGAGGCCTATCACCATCCTGGCGCTGTCCAGCGCGTTGGCATGGGCGATCTGCTTGGCATCGATTACCACTCCGCGACGGACGACGCGGCCGAGCGCGGCCATTACGCCGACGGCGGCGCGCCGGATCAGGGACCGCCTCCTGGCGGCATGACGCAGGGCGTCACGCAGGGCATCCAGCCGCAGCAGCACCCCCAAGAGATGTCTCCCGGCCAGACGCTGATGTTTACGGACCCGAACGCGGGCGCGCGCCTCGGCATGGGCTCGTTCGGCCTCATGGGCGGGACCAGCCAGCATCCCTTGCCCGAGACCGCGTACTCTGGGCCAAGCCGCCCACCGTCGAGCCCGGTCCCGTTGGGCGCGAACGAGGGGAGCACCTTGTCTCCTCTCGGCAGCCACTTGCCTTCGATCTTCCCGAGCCAACCCCAGAGCCAAGGGAGCGGCGCGGCTTTCGGCGGGCGGATTGGCTTCGATGATGGCGGCGGCATTGATGACAGCGCTCCGACTGCCGCGCCCACCGGCTTGTGGGGCTCCATGTTCGGCAGTCCGGAGCGGCGCGCGGCTCAGCCGCAATCGCGTGGGGCCTTGCTGGGCATGGGCGGCTTTCGGGACATGCCCGACACGACCCAGAGCATCACCGACGAGCGGGACGCGCCGACGGACCAAGCGTTTTGGATGAAGAATTATTATGAGCCGTCGAACGAGGGGAAATACATGCCCTCGCTGAGCGGCGTTGCGCCGGGTAGTGGGCAAGTGACTCCTTGGGACCCAACGGAGACGACTAGCTCGCTTGTCGTCGACGATGATGGAACCGAGGCGGGCTACAAGCCTTCATTCCAACAAGGCTGGCGGCCTCGGCCTTCGGGTCAGGCGGCCTATCGGCCTTCGCCAGTTCTTCACAATGAGTACGGGGACAATATTGGGCCGATGGGGCCGAATCTGCCTCGCGGTCCCACCGGCACCAGCGTCGATCCAGAGATGCCGTACCTGGGCTCTCATTTGCCGATCGCCCCCGGCGATCCCGGCTGGACGCCTCCGCCCTCACTGTCTGGGCCGCACAATCGGAAGGGAGACCCGGATCGGCCTGGGTATGGCAGGCCACCCATGCCGATGAGTGCCCGCGCGAGCTTCCAGGGCGGCGGCGCGCCGCAGTTCGTCAACGGCAACCCCGCATTCGGCATGGCCACTCCCGGCTTCCAGCCGGGGGTCGATCAACTGAACCCCCTCGCGGGCGTCAACGAGGCGGTCTTCGGCGAGGAGACCGCTGGCTCCAAGAATCCCTACTACGGGCTCGACTTCGACCAGATCGAAGCGATCAGCGGCGGGCAGTGGATGCCGCCGCAGACCGGCGCGCAGCAGCCGGACTATGGGAACCTCCAGAACTCGCCGCAGTTTGGCGCGGCCGAGTCCTCGCTCTCGGGCTCGTTCGGTCTCCCCGGCTACACGCCTGGGTCGACGACGCTCGGCACGGGCGGCTCGGGTCCGACCGCCCCTGCCGCCAATGCGCCTGGAGGCGGCGGCTCCATGGGCGCGCCGACGATGGGCGGGATTGTCGGCGGCGCGAAGAGTCCTGGCGCGATGGGCGCGGCGGGCGCGACGCAAGGCGGGCTGTCTCGCGGTCAGCTCGCTAATGTTTTCGATCAATATTTCGGCGGCGCTTCGCCTGCGCAGACAGCGCCGTCTCCTATCCCCCCTGGTCATGCGCGTGGCGGTCGCATCGGGCGGCAGACGGGTGGCCCGACGGCGACAATGGCGCTCCCCATCAATCAGGGGCCGTGGGGCGTTCAGAGCGGCGGGAGCGGCGGCGGGACCCAGCCAGCGGCGAACAGCGGCATGGGCAGTCTCGGAGGCAGTGCGGGCGGGCCGTGGACGCAGATGATGGGCACCCCGAGCGCCATGAACCCGAGCGGCAACGCGGAAGTCGGCATGGCGAACTGGGCTGGGTTCTCAGGCCCGCAAGGCATGATGGAAGCGGACGCGGAGGGCTTTAGGGCCGATGGAGGAGGCGTGGACATGAACGGGCGCTCTGGCTTCCAACGCGGAGGATTCCCGCAGTTCACCACTTACCAGCCGACGGCGACCCCGGCGCGCAATCCTCCAACCTACAGCGCGCTCGACCTCTCGCACCTGTTTGGAGGCGGGCAGCAGCAGCAAGCGCCTCGCGCTATCCAGATCCAGCGCCAGCTCGGGCAGGCGCGCGCGAAGGCGGCGGTCCAGCGCGGCATGGTGCAGCCTCGCGTCATCGCGCGGGACCCGGTGACGGGCGAGCATCACGACATCACGCCGCAGCCCGATCATCCCTCGACCGCGCGCTATCCCGGCTGGCCGACTCCTGGGCCGGGAACAGCAGCTCCTGATGGCTTACCGATGACTGCGCCGCGATCGGTCGCGCCGGTAGGAGGTCAGGCTCCTCAGTCCATGAGGGGTCCGCTGCAACTGAGTTCGCGCGGTCCTGGCATGGGCTATCCGGCCAGAGGCATCGTTCCAGCAGAGGCGGCAGGGACGCCTGAAGCGGGGACGCTGACGAATGCGGCGTTTCGGTACCCCATGCCGAAGCAAGAGTTCCCCGCGAGATCCGCGCCTCTTTATGAGGGCGGGCGCGGCCTGACGACGACCGCGCCGCCGCTTGAGGGCACGCAGGAGTGGAACAAGCCTTCGACCAATGTCGAAGAGCCGATGGACAGCCGCGAATTTCAAGAGGCTCCGACTGGGCGACCGCTGGCCGCGCCGAGGCTCGTTGGCGCCGATCCGATGGGACAAGGTCACAGCTTGTTGGCGCCGCACTCGATGCAGGCGCTCCCGCCGCCGTCGGGCGATGAGGCCCCCATGCACACGGGCTGGGACGTCGACCTCCCCGGCATCTTCCGAGGCGGCGGCCAAGGGATCACCGAGGCGCGGGGCGGCCGGGTTCCTCGCTACTATGGAGGCCGGATCGGCCGCGATGACGGCGGCTCGATCCCGATCGGCGGCGGCGAAGGCAACAAGATGGAAGCGCCGAGCGGCTTCGATCCCAGCAAGGTCGATTGGAGCGTCTTCGACCAAGACATGACGGGCGGTCAGTCGCCGTCAGTCAATACGTCCTACGGCCCGCAGCAGCCTTTCAGCGATATGAGCGATGAGCAATTCGCGCGCGAGCTTCAGGACGAGATGCGGGGCTCCCCCTCGGCGCTGGCCCCCAGCGGCGGCAGCTCCCCGCAGCGCATCCAGATGGACCCCAACGCAGTCGCCCAAACGCCCAGCTTCCAGGGCGCTGGCGGCGGAGGCGGCGGCCCGCACTTCACCCAGGTTTCCAACATGGGTGGGCCGCCGATCTCCGCGCTCGATCTCTCGGGGCATTACACGCCGACGACCGGCAACGCTCGCGGCGCGACCTATGTCCCTGGCGCTCCCGCGATCAGCCCGAACGCGCGCGCTCAAGCGCCGGAGCATCCTGCGATCACAACCATGCGGCATATCGTGCGGACGCATGACGCGCTTCGCGCGCGCGGCTCGGGGTCTTCGCTGGGAACGGGAATCGTCGACCCGAGCATCGTGGCGCACCAGAACATGGCTGGGCCGGGGCCGATGGACCCGAGCATCATCGCGCACCAGAACATGAGCCCCATGCCCGACGATCCGGGCGCAGAACAGAGAGCGAGGCTCTACCACAAGCTCAATCCGACTGGGTCCCCTATCGGGAAAGCCTATCGTAATCCGAACTATCAGGGCGGCGGCGGCGTCATGGGCTCCTCGCCCGTGGGGAACGCGGGCGGCTACACGCCGCAGGGCGAGGGCGTGACCGGCCAGACCTCGCAGGGCCGAGGCGTGGGTTTCGGCGACCTGTTCGGCGGCGGCGATCGAGCTGGCTTCGCGGCTGGAGGCCTGCCTTCGGCCGCAACCGATCCGTTCCTGGCGGCGATCACGGCCTCGATGCCTCAGAGCGGAGGGGGAGGAGGTGGGCACGGGCCTCCTGCGCCGCCGCCGCCCGCGCCGCCGCCTCCCGCAGGCCAAGATCCGACGAAGGGGCTCGGCGATAGCTTGGACAAGCTTGGCACAGCGGCCAAGAAATTCATGGGGAAGGACACCGGCAATCAGACGGCGCCGACTGGCTCGACTGGCTCTCAGCCCTATTTGACACCGGACGATCAGTCCCAGCTCCAGGGACTGAACTTCTCGCCGCAGGACACGTCGGCGATCAACGCCGGGACGTCAGGCGATCTCTTTAGCGGGGCGCTCGACCCGTCGAATTTTGCTGATTCATCTTTCTTTCAGTCAGGAGGTGGCGTGGGGCTTGGCTCCCTGCGCGGTGGCTTTTCCGATGGGGGCACGCCCGATGCGACCGATGCGCCCTCTGGCTTCGATCAAGCCGTTACGGGCGCAGCGCCGCCAGTAGCTGGTCCTCCTCCTGCAGGAGGCGGTCTCGCCACTGCGAAGGCGCTCCGCGACCATATGGTAAACACCTATGGCCTGACCCCAGACCAAGCCACCGGCTTCGTCGGCACGCTGGGCTACGAGAGCGGCGACTTCAAAACCTTGCAGGAGCAAAAGCCCGTCGGCGGTGGCCGGGGCGGCTACGGCTGGGCGCAATGGACCGGCCCGCGCCGCGACGGTTTCGAGGCCTACGCCCAAGCGAACAATCTCGACCCGAGCAGCCCCGCAGCCAATCAGGGCTACTTGGATCAGGAGCTGCACGGCAAATATGCTGGTGCGCTCGATGAGATCAGGAAGACCGGCTCGGTCGCGGACGCCGC
>Ga0209380_10000035_pt1 | contig 75386 bp, 56 predicted proteins | sample HubBroMetageWFT6_FD_188347 | JGI IMG/M metagenome (GOLD analysis project Ga0209380, IMG submission 188347) | Warmed and freeze-thawed soil microbial communities from the Hubbard Brook experimental Forest, New Hampshire - Hubbard Brook CCASE Soil... | ecosystem: Environmental > Terrestrial >...
GCCCGTGCAGCGCGGTCTTCTTTGGCGCCAGCGGCGACCTCTTCAAGCGAATGCTCCTTCCCGCCGTTTACTCGATGCGCCTGGCCGGAACGCTCCCGACCGATTTCGCGCTGGTAGGATTCGCACGCAGCTCGTACGACGACGCGGGCTTCCGCGAGTACTGCCGCCAGCAGCTCGAGCTCTTCATGCCGCCCGACGGCAAGCCGCAGGGCGCGCTCTGGGACGATTTCGCGCGCCGCATCAGCTACATCACTGCAGACTTCAACGACACCCGGCACTTCGTCGATTTGAAGAACAGACTCGCGCAGAACGACCGCGATTTCGGAACGAGCGGCAACCATCTCTTCTATCTCTCGACGCCGCCGCCGGTCTTTCCGGAGATCATCAAACACCTCAAGAAGGCCGGTCTCGAGAGAGACCCCGAGGGCTGGACGCGCATCGTCGTCGAGAAACCCTTCGGCACCGACCTCGCGTCGGCGCGCACCCTCCAGCGGGCGATCGAAGCGGTCTTTCCGGAGAACGAGATCTATCGCATCGATCACTACCTGGGCAAAGAGCCCGTCCAAGATATCATCGCGCTGCGTTTTGCGAACACGATCTTCGAGCCGATCTGGAACCGGAACTACGTGCAGAACGTGCAAATCACGTCGGCGGAGTCCTTGGGCGTTGAGGAGCGCGGCGGCTATTACGATCACGCCGGCGCCCTGCGCGACATGATTCAAAACCACGTCATCAACTTGCTCGCGCTCGTCGCGATGGAAGCACCGATCAGCTCGGACGCCGACGACATCCGCAACGAAAAATATAAAGTACTCTCGGCGATCGTGCCGCCGGCACACGGCGACGTTTCCTCGATGTCGGCGCGCGGTCAGTACGGTGCCGGCACGATCGACGGTCGCGCGGTGCCTGCCTATCGGCAAGAAGCCGACGTAGCGCCCGACTCCAATACCGAGACGTTCGCGGCAGCCAAGTTCTTCATCGAAAACTGGCGTTGGGCCGGCGTTCCCTTCTATCTGCGTTCGGGAAAGCGCTTGCCCCGAAAACTCTCCGAAATCGCGGTCACGTTTAAGCCGATTCCGCACCGGTTCTACGGCGATTCGACCGACCACATCGAACCAAACGTGCTCGTCATCAAGATCGAGCCCGATGAAGGAATTTCGATGCGCTTCGAAGCGAAGGTTCCCGGACCGAAGGAACACATCCGCAGCGTCTACATGGACTTCAGCTACGGCAGCGGCTTCGGCGTGCAATCTCCTCCGGCATACGAGCGGCTCATCGGCGATGCGATGCAGGGTGACCAAACCCTCTTCACCCGATGGGACGCCGTGGAACGTGCGTGGGAGATCGTGACGCCGATACTGGAAGTCTGGCAGAACACGAAGGATTTCTCGTTCCCCAACTATCCGGCGGGCAGTCAGGGACCGGAGAGCGCGAAGAAACTCTTCCCCGACTGGCGTCATCTGTGAGTCTCGACATCGCCTCGGTGCAGGACCAGCTCGCGCAATCGTACCGCGAGCGCGGCTGTGACGCGAACGTCGCGACGATGACGATCGTGGTCTTCTTCGATAATCCGGCGATCGGCGAGCTCGCTCGCGAACGCATTCACCGGCTCGCATCGAAGCATCCCTCCCGCGTTATGGTGCTCGACGCGAGCGCGCCGCCGAGCGTACACCGAGTCGACGCCTGCGATTGGATCGAGCTCGGCGTGCGCGAGTCAGGTCCCGAAATGCTGCGCGCGGCGGTCTCGTCGCTGCGCCTGCCCGACGCGCCGGTTGTCTTGTTATGGGCCGCTCCCGGAATCGGAAGCGACCCGCGCTTTGCAAGTCTCGCCGAGGACGCGCAAACGGTCGTTTACAACAGCTCGCTGCTCGACACGGGCCGCAGCGCGCTCCAAGAACTCGTACGCTACGTCGAGGATCATCCGCAGCTTCCGATCGCCGACATCGCCTACTTACGGCTCGCTCCGTGGCAGGAATGCGTCGCGATCTTCTTCGACGGAAAGGCGGTCGACGAACTGCGCGATCTCGAGCGCGTCGAAATCGCGTGCGGGTCCGAGCCCGAGGCACTCTATCTGATGGGGTGGCTCGCCAGCCGTTTGTCGTGGACGCCGAGCGCCGCCGACGCGCTCGTCAACTCACTCGGGAAACGCATCGCGTTTTCAATCGACCGCAAAGGCGAGCCGCGCCGGATTCTCCGCATCGCGCTGGCCTCGTCGCGCTCGACCTTCGTTGCTGAAGTCGATTCCAAGCAAGAGACGATCCTTTTGAGCGTCACCGGATCGAGCGCCCACGGCGCGCGCTACCGAGCGATCGAGAATCCGGGCATCGCCGCGCTGGTCGAGCGGGCAATCCTCTGGGGCCAGGATGATCGCCTCTTCCAAGCCGCGCTCGCCGCAGCCGGTAAGATTCTCGCGCAGGGAGAGCGATGACCGTGGAGGGGCGTGGCGAGCTGCAAATCTCGCGGGATCCTCGAGCGGTTGCCCGAGCACTTGCCGAGCTCTTCGTCTCAACCGGCAGAATGGCTGCCGCCGAACGCGGTTCCTTTCACGTCGCGCTCTCCGGCGGTGAAACGCCCCGCGCCGCTTACGAGCTTCTGGCGCAGGAACCGCTGCGCGAGGAACTCTCCTGGAGCGACGTCTTCGTCTACTTCGGCGACGAGCGGTGCGTGCCACCCGATGACGAGCAATCGAACTACCGAATGGCTTGCCGCTCATTTCTCGACAGCGTCGGCATTCGGCCCGCAAACGTCCATCGCATCCGAGGAGAGATCGATCCGGGACACGCCGCCAACGAGTATGCCTCGATCCTGCGCACCGATCTTGGAAACGCTCCGCAATTCGATTTGATTCTGCTCGGTCTCGGGCCCGATGGGCACACCGCCTCGCTCTTTCCGGGAACGCCGCCTGACACCGATGACGCCGCGCTCGTGCGCGCCGTCTACGCGCAATCGCAGATGATGTGGCGCGTCACCATGACGCCGGCGGTCATCAACGCCGCACGCACGGTCGCCTTTGCAGTCGAGGGCGCGGAAAAGGCGCAAATTCTCGCCACCGTATACGACGGGCCAGTCGATCCCGTCAAGTATCCGGCGCAAATCGTCCGCCCGGCATCGGGGCGCCTCATCTGGCTCGTCGACGAGCTCGCCGCCGGCATGCTGAGCGGCCGAAAGCGCTAACAGCGCTCAGGTTAGGACGAGCGCGGCGCGGGCGACGCGGTGACGAGCGCCTTCGATCCGAGCGTTCTAAGATCGACGCCGTTGTCGGTGAGGATCGTTCCCCGCACGCGCTGTAGCTCGACGACCGTTTTGTTCAGATCGGTTTGGGCCTGCAGCTCGCGCCCGCGGGCCGCGGCCAGCTCCACCTGACGTTGCAAGACCAAGAACGTCGTCGAAGCGCCGTTATGAAAGCGACGAACCTCGCTGGCATACACTGATTCGGCAGCTTCGCGCGCATGACTCGCGGCCGAGAGGCGGGAGAGCGCCGACTCGTAGGTTTGCAGCGCGTTACGCGCCTCGATCTCGATGCGCTGGTCGAGCGCCTGACGTTCGATCGCCGCCTGCTCCTCCTCTTGGTCGGCGATTTGCTTCAAACCGCGAGCGGTGTTGTTCTCGAGCGGAAAGTTCATGACGAGCGCAATATTGAATTCGGGATACGCCGCAGTCCACATATTGTGAAAGGCCTTCGTGGCGTTACCCTGCGATTGGGGCGGCGGCGTGGGACACGAGCCGGTCGGTAAGTTACAACCCTGTACCTCGAAGTTCGGAACCGGCTGGAGCTGCCCGGCGAAACCATTGCTCATATACTGCACGACGACGTCGGCTTGCGGCAATCCTTGATTCTTAGCATAGACTCGATCGAGATCGGCGGCTCGGCGCTGATCGACGACTTGCCGAACCTCCGGACGCTTCTGTTCTGCCTCGGAGACGATAGCGGCGAGTTCGCCGGCGTTAGGCAGCTCCTGCACCGGTGACGACGGGACCAAGTTCGCGCTCCAAATTGCATCTCCGGCATCGGATACAAGTAAGCTCTTGAGTTGCGTCTGCAGTTCCGAAACCGTCTGTAGTGCCGAGAATAACTGGTTTTGAAAATTCGCAACCTGCGTCTGAGTTTCAACGACCGTCACCGGCGGCGCGACGCCGCCTTTCGCCAATCGCTCGACGCTCTGCTCTTGATCGATCGCTTGTTTCAGGGCGTCCTCTTGAATCGCGACGTTCCGCCAGGCAGCGACGAGATTCCAGTAGGCATCCTCGACCTGCGCGATCGTGTTCGAGGCGTCGACGAGTGTCTGCGCCTCGCTGGAGTCCGCGTCGATTACGGCGAGCTTGAGCTGGTGCTTAACCGCATTCATCCCGGCATTCTTGAGCAGGGGCTGCGTCACCGAGAGATTGAGCGACGCTAAGTAGTATGGGTTGAACGTATTGATGATCAGGTTGTTATACGTGCGCGTCTGTGTGATCCCAGCCGAGTACTGCAATCCGTTGACGCCCTGACCGCTAATCCCCGATTGAAACGAATACTGATGCTGGATGATGTAGCCCGGGCCCGTCGTCGAGCACGGCGCCGGCGTCCCAAAGAACGATTGGCACTTGTACCCGTATCCACCGACGCCGGGACCCGCGAAAAAAATATTTTGCGGCGGCAAGACGGAGAAGTTCGACGATGGCTGCACTTGCAATTGTACGTCAAAATTCGACTTGGCCTCGACGATGCGGTATCGCGCGATTCTCACGTTCGATGCGGAAACGGCTAGATTCGGATTCTTCAGCAACGCCATCCCTACCGCATCTTGCAGTGCGATTCCGACAAACGGGCTCTGCGTTACGCCGACGATCCCCGGGTTGCTCGGCTCGACTTCGGGCGCGCGATAACCCGGCGCGACGCTCGGTGGGATCGCGATGCGAGCCGACGGGATCTCGGTTGGAAGAATTGCGCGTTGTAGTAACGCCTCGCCCGGCTGCGCCGACGTCGGTCCCACCGGCACGATGGCGAGGACGACGGCAACGCTGGCGATAAGGGCCGGAAGCGCGCGTGTTTTTCCGTAGGGCATCGCTTAGTGCGCCAGCGCCCGCGTGCCGAGCGTTTGGAGATCGACGCCATTGGTGGTCAGAATCGTACCATCGACTCGCTGCAGCTCGACGATCGATTGATTGAGCTGTGTCTGAGCCTGTAGCTCGAGGCCGCGTGCCTGCTCGACCTGCACCTGGCGCTTTAGGACGAGATAGGTCGTCGATTCGCCCCGATGGAACTGGCGTACTTCGCTCGTGTAGACCGCTTCCGCAGCAGCGCGGGAATGACGCGCGGCGCTGAGCTTCGAGAGTGCCGTCTTGTAGGACTGCAGAGCGTTGCGAGCCTCTGCAGCAATTCGCTCTCGCACTCCCTGCATGAGAATCCTCGCCTGCGTCGTCTCCTCACTCGCAACGCCGCGCCCGCCGCGCGCGAGGCTGCCTTGAATTGGATAGCCCACGACGAGCGCGACGTTGAAGGTCGGGAAGTACCCGGCCCACATGTTATGGTACGCGAACGGCATCGAGCCTTGAGTGTTCGGCGGAGGCGTCGGACACGAAAGCATGCGATTGACGTTGAAGCACTCGTTCAACAAGAACGTAGGGACGGGCGCTAGTATGCCCGCGAATCCGTTACTCAGGTACTGGACTTGGAGATCGGCCTGAGGTAAGGATTGATTTGCCGCAAAGACGCGGTCGATATCCGCGGCAAGGCGTTTGTCTTCGGCCTGCCGGACTTCGGGGCGATTCTGCTCGCCTGCAGCGACGATCTGGTCGAGTTCGCCAACGCTCGGGAGTTGCTGCACCGATGTCGAAGGCACGAGGTTCGCCGTCCAGATCGGATCGCCGGGATCGGCGACCACTAGGCTCTTCAGCGCAACCTGAAGCTGCGAGACGGTTTGGAGCGCCGAATAGACGTTGTCCTGAAAGTTCGAGACTTGGGTTTGCGACTCGATTGCGTCGATCGGCGCCGCCGCTCCGCGCCGTGCGAGACGAACGTTGCTCCGCTGCTGCGCGATCGCCTCGCTTAACGATCCTTCTTGAATTGCGACATTGCGCCAGGCAGCGACCAGGTTCCAATAGGCGTTCTCGACCGCAGAGATGGTGTTCGACGCATCGATGAGCGCTTGGACGGCGCGGGCATCTTCATTGACAAACGCCAGCTCGAGCTGCCGTTTCGTCGCGTTCATGCCGGAATTCTTGAGCAACGGTTGCGTGACCGCAAGGTTGAGCGTGGCGACGTAGTATGGATTAAAAGCGTTGAAGACCGTATTGTTGTAGGTGCGGCTCTGCTGAATGCCGGCCTGATAGTTCATGCCGTTCTCAGTTTGGCCCCCTACGCCGTACTGGAACGTCGATTGGTGCTGAATGATGTTGCCGGGGCCGGTTGTGTAGATCGGACCGCTCGTCGTGCCGGGCGCGGGCGTATATTTTCCAAGCTCACCCGGACCGGCCTCGAACGCATTCTGCGGCGGTTGCACGGAGAAGTCGGAAGACGGCTTGAGTTGAAGCTGCAGATCGTAGTTGCCCTTGATCGCCACCACGTTATAGCGCGCGATTCGAACGTTCGAGGCCGAAACCGCCAGGTTCGGGTTCTTGAGCAGCGCCATGGCGATCGCGTCTTGCAGCGCAATGCTAACGAAAGGCTGCGCCGTAACGCCGACGATCTGCGCCGCGCTCGGTGCCGCTTCCGGCGCGCGGTAACCTGGTGCGACGCTTGGGACGATCGGAAGCACGGGCGACGGAATCGCGGTGGGAAGCATCGCGTGCGCCGGGAGTGCCTCGTCGAGCTGCGCGGACGTACGTTCGACCGGTAATGCGGTCAAGGAGATAGCGACGATTGCAACTAGGGCCGGTGCGAATCGGACTCTGCTCTTCACGATGCCTACCGCGCGATCGCTTGGCTTCCGAGCGTCTGCACGTCGACGCTGTTGACGGTGAGGATCGTACCTTCAACGCGCTCGATCTCGACGATCGACTGATTCAGCTGCGTTTGGCCTTGTAGCTCACGCAGCCGCGCCTCGTCGAGCTGCAGCTGTCGCTGAAGAACCAGAAACGTCGTCGAAGCGCCCTTGTGGAACCTCCGGACCTCGCTCGCGTAGACCGCTTCGGCGGATTCCCTGGAGGTGCGAGCGGCGCTCACCTTCGAGAGAGCGGATTGGTAGGTTTGTAGCGCGTTTCGGGCTTCGGCACCGATCCGCTCGTAGACACCCTGCATCAGCAGGTCGCCTTGCGTCGTCTCCTCGCTCGCAAGGCCGCGTAGACCCCGCGCTAGGTGTCCTTGAATCGGATAGCCGACGATCAGTGCGATATTGAAGGTGGGGAAATAGCCGGCCCACATGTTGTGATAAGCCCAGGCCATCGCTCCCTGCGTGTTCGGCGGCGGCGTCGGGCATGCGGCAAGACTCTGCGAGCTACAAAAGCCGGCGATGAAGCGCGTCACGGGCGCCGGGATACCGGCGAATCCGTTGCTTTCGTACTGCAGCTGCAGGTCGGCTTGCGGCAGCGATTGGTTCTTAGCGTAGGCTCGGTCGATCGCGGCCGCAAGACGCTTGTCTTCGGCCTGCCGGACCTCCGGCCGGTCCGCTCGGCCCTTCGCTACAACGGTCGCGAGATCGGTCGCGCTCGGAAGCTGCTGCACCGACGTGGATGGCACCAGGTTCGCCTTCCAAATTGGATCCTCCGCATCCGATGCCACGAAGCTCTTGAGCTGGTTTTGGAGCTCGGAAACTCGCTGCAGTGCCGCAAAAACGTTGTCCTGGAAGTTCGAGACTTGCGTCTGCGATTCGACCGCGTCGATCGGCGCGGCCGCGCCGCTGCGCGCCAGCCGCACGTTGCTGCGCTGCTGTTCGATGGCCTCTTTCAGTGCTTCTTCTTGGATCGCGACGTCGCGCCAGGCTTCGACCAAATCCCAGTACGTCGTTTCGACCTGCGAAATCGTGCTCGACGCGTCGACCAATGTCTGCGCTATGCCGGAGTCGGCGTTGACGATCGCGAGCTTCAGCTGGCGCTTCGTCGCGTTCAAACCCAGGTTCTTCAGCAACGGCTGCGTGACCGCGAGATTGAGCGTCGCGAAATAATAGGGATTAAACGCGTCGAACAGCGTATTGTTGTACGTTCGGCTCTGCTGAATCTGGGCCTGAAACGCGCCGCCGCTTTGGGCCTGTCCGCTCAATCCGTATTGAACGCCCGATTGATGCTGAATAACGTTACCGGGCGCCACGGCGCTCGTCGGAAGCGAGGCCGGCCCATAGGTCGCGGTTTCGCCCGGCCCCGCCGCCAAGAAATTCTGCGGCGGGTTAACGGAGTAGCTTGAGGACGGCTGCACGTGGAACGCGACGTCGTACGCACCCTCCGTCTTGACGACGTTATAGTGCGCGACCCGAAAGTTCGAGGCCGAAACGGCGAGGTTGGTGTTCTGGAGCAGCGCCATCGCGATCGCATCCTGGAGCGAGATCCCGACAAACGGCTGCTGCGTCACGCCGACGATGTGCGCCCCGCTCGGCTCGGCTTGGGGCGCGCGATAGCCCGGTGCGACGCTCGGCACCGGCGGCAGCATCAACGTTGGGATCATCGTCGGAAGCGTGACCCGATTCGGCAGCCCGTCGTCGGGTTGCGCCGACGTGCGCTGCACCGGCAGCGTCGCCATCGTCAGCGCGACGACGGCAAAGAGGGCCGAGATCGCTCGATTTCGCATTTTGCTCATTCGGCCAAGGCGACGCCGACGCGCGGTCTACGCAGCAAGAGCACGAGCGGCGCGAGTCCCAGCGTAATCACTGCGACCCAGCGCGACGTATCGGCATACGATTCGACCGCGGATTGCGATTCCACTAAAACGGCGAGACGCTGCATCGCACCGCGGTTCTGCACCCCGCCTTGCGCCATCACGTACTGCGCGGTCGGGCCGTGTGCGAGCGTCTGCGCGCTCGAAAGCTCGGTCTGATGAATGGTAAAGCCTCGCACTAAAAGCGTGATTAAAATCGCCGCCGCGAGGCTCCCACCGATTTGGCGCGACAGGTTGAAGAACGCCGCCGTCGAGGGCACCTCCCGATCCGGGACGCTGCCGATGACCGCAACCGAGAGCGGCACGAAGATCTGCGCGAGCCCGATGCCGCTGAGAATCAATGGAAAGACCAAACTGTGGAAATCGGAGAGCGGCGTGGTGATGCTTCCGAGCATCCAGTTCGAGACCGATAGCAGGACGAACCCAATCGCCGCTTGGAGCCGCGGATCGACGAGCCCGCGCTGCGTCAAGATCGCGGTGAGGGGAGTAAAGCAGAGAACCGCGCCGGCGCGGATCATCACCGTCGCGCCCGACAGCGTCGCCGTGAATCCCAGGGAGTTGATCAGATATTGGGGCAGAATGATGATCGACCCGTAAAGGCTGACGCCGAGCACCGCTCCTAGCACGCTGCCGGCGGCTACCTGGCGAAGACGCAAGACACGCAAATCGACGATGGGTATTTTCGAGCGCAGCGTCCACCAGACAAACGCGCCGAGGCCGGAGACCGAGAAGAACGTGAACCATCGAATGCGCGCGTCATCGTACCAATCGTACTGCTGCCCGTTCTCGAGCACGAACTGCATCGACCCCAAGCCGATGCACATGAGAATCAAACCGATCCAATCGAGGCGGCGGTATTGCGGCTCGGCGGGATTTCGCAAGAAGTTGTAGATCAGCGTTGCGGCGATGATGCCGATCGGAATATTAATGAAGAAAATCCAATGCCAGTTCCAGTTGTCGGTGATCCAGCCTCCGATGACCGGACCGAGCGCCGGGCCGACGATAACGCCCAGCGCGAAGACGCCCTGAGCCTTTCCTTGCTCCTTGATGCCGTACGTGTCGCGCAGAATCGCTTGCGACGTTGCGATTAGGCCGCCGCCGCCTAGACCTTGGACTAGCCGCCAGAAGACGAGCTGCCCGAACGAGTTTGAGAGCCCGCACATCAACGAGGCGATGGTAAAGATGACGATCGAGGTAAAAAAGTATTGGCGCCGGCCAAAGCGCGCCGCGAACCACGGATTGAGCGGAATGACCACGACGTTGGCAATGAGATAGGCGGTGACGACCCAGGCGCCCAGGTCCACGCCGATGCCGAAGTTCCCTTGAATGTTCGGCAACGAGACGTTGACGATCGTCACGTCGATGATCTCGAGCAGCGTAGCAGTGATGACCGAAATGCTGATCACGGTCCTGCGCCAGCCGTGCTCGACGACTGGGCTGTCGTACGCGCCGAACAAAGGTTATTTTACCTTGACGTAGGTTTCGACGCTCATCCCCGGCCGCAACGGCAGATCCGAGCTATCGTCGTCGACGTCGATGCGCACCGGAATTCGCTGTGTGACCTTTACGAAGTTTCCGCTCGCATTCTGCGCCGGCACGAGCGCGTAGGTATTCTCCGAGGCGGGATTGATCGATGCGACGCGTCCGTGGAACGTGACGCCTTTATAGGCGTCGACGCGAATCTCGACCGGCTGCCCCACGCGCATCCGGCCCATCTGGGTTTCCTTATAGTTAGCGGTGATGTAGACGCGGTGCGGGACGATCGTCATCAGCGTGTATCCTGCGCCGATGGTCTGGCCGACCTCGGCGCTCTTCTGCCCGACGTAACCGTCGGTCGAGGCGTAGATCCGCGTGTAGCCCAGGCTCTGCTTGGCGAGAAAGAGCTGTGCTCCGGCGGCCTCGACTTGACTGGGATCGGAGGCTTGCGAGAGCTTTCCTTGAGCGGTGGTGAGCGCGCCCGAAGCTTCGGTCACGCCCGCCTGCGCGGCGGAAACGCGCCCCTGCGCTGCCGCGACGGTTGCCTGCGCCGCACCGACCTGGTCCTGCGCGGCGCGTAGTTGCGCCGCCGCGCCGGCCGATTGAGCGCGAACCGCATCGAGCTGTTGCGAGGCAACGTCGCCGGTACTCACCAGCGAGCTGACGCGCCGGTAGTCGGCTTGAGCCTTATCGTAATTCTGTTGAGCCGCCGGCACTTGCGCCTGCGCCGCGCGAAGCTGCGCGCTCGCTTGGGCGACGGCATCTTGCGCGACCGGCACTTGCGCCTGCACGTTGGCGATCGCACCGCCCGCCTGCGAGACGCCGCCCTGCCCCTGTTGGGTGGTGGCGCGCTGGTTCGCGACGGCAAGATCGTACTGCGCTTGCGCCGCGCGAAGCTTCGCCAATTCGTCCTTGTTATCGAGAACGATCAGCAACTGCCCGCGGCGCACCGGCTGATTCGTATCGACGAGGATCTGATTGATCCGCTCTGGGATCTTGCTCGTCACCGCGACTTCGTCGGCGGCGACGTGAGCATCGTCGGTTCCCTCGTGCGAGAGCATGAAGTTCAGCCATGGCAAGCCCCAGATAAGTGCGGCGGCGATAACCACCACGGCAACGACGATGAAGACGATCCGCTTGCGCGGGCGTCCGCCCGATTCTGCGACGTCGGAGCGCTCGGAGGAGGCCACGCCGGTACCGTTACCCTTTGCGTCGGTGCCGGTCTTTTGTTGATCTAGCTCTCGGGTATCCATTACGAGTTCCTTACTCCGTTGAGAAAAACGTCGATGTAGAATCGGAGCGCGTCATCGGGGTCGCCCCGGTGGAGCGCCGAGTCCGGAAACTTCTTCCGCCCCAGCGCATGCATGAAGACCGAACCGAGAAAGACCATCGCCAGCTTCTGCGGTTCGCCGCGAAGCTCACCGGTCTCGATTCGCCGTCGCATGAACTCGGTGAGAACGGCGAGGATCGCGAGCTGCGGGCGCCACGCGGTCTCGGCGAAGATATCGCTCTCGTACTCTTGCTCCACGAGGGACCAGCGGATGATGTCGCCGAGTGCGATGAATCGCGCAAACATCAACCGGGCGATCGTTAGAAGATCATCGGAGAGACCGCCCGTCAGCGATGCGGCGACGTCGGCGAGTTCCACATAACCGCAAAAGTGCTGGGCGCACGCAACCAGGAGCGACTCCTTGGTGCCGAAATGGCGAAAAAGGGTTGCTTCGTTAACGCCCGCGACCTCGGCGATCTCGCGCGTCGTCGCGCCTCGCTTGCCCTTGCGGCCGATCACCTCGCGCGCGGCAACGAGTATCCGTTCGCGCGTCTGGTCCGTCGACGCCGAGCGTCCGACCTCGACGAGCCGGCGAGTTTCGATCATGGTGAGCTGCTCCCCGTCGCGATCGGGACGTTGGTCTCGTACTCTCCGTAGGTTGCATCGGCGACGGCGTGCACGTGCGGAATGCTGATCGTCGCGTGCTGCTGCGAGACGAATGAGTAAGAGCCCTGTGCGCGATACTGCTGCGACATCGTGATTTTTCCGCCGCTCGTGTAATACCACTCCATCTGAAGCAGCGCGTAGCTGGAGGGATCGACGTAGGCCAGCGTGTGGTCGAGAATATCGCTGTGAATCTTTTTCGTCAGCCGTAAAACGATTGCCTGACGATCTCCAAGCCACGCCATGCCGTCGACGGTGATGTTCTGGTCCTTCTCCCAAGCGCGGGGATTGCCGATGTCGTTGAAGAGGCGTTGAAAACCGCGCGCGTATCCCGGCATCCGGTCGAAGACGACGACGTAAAAGTCGGGCCGCTCGTAGTAAGACGTCCCGTCGAGCTTCGGGGCAAAAAACGGAAAACTATACATCCGCACGTCCACGTGCACGCGCGCCCGATACGATTTCAGACTTGGGTTGCGCTCGCTCATTCGTTCCACGATCGCCCGCGCATCGAGGGGCGCGGAGACGCCGTTGGCGGGCGGACCCAGGCCAAGGCTCGCCACGGCCGTGGCGACCGAAATCAGGGAGAGCGTGAGCGATCGAAAATGCCGGCGAACGTTCATGGTGAGGGTGCAAGTAGGTACTCGCACGCGCAGTCTAGCACGGCGCGGGCCTGAATGCAAGTACTTGCACGCACCCGCCGGATGCTAGGTCGGGGCGGTCGAATTCCTCTCGTGGCGGTGTCGAGCCGCTCCGCCGCCGGCCGGGCGGAAGCCTTGGGCCTGCGCCTGAGACGGGCACAGGTACTCGCCGTGCTTCGTCTTCCCGTAGAGCGGATCGCTCTGCGGGTGGTAGACCTTCGTCTTCAGGTTTACCCAGACGGCGGCCACGGCGCCGCAGTTCGGGATCGAGGCCTCGCCGGCGGGTGCCGGCATACTGGGCTCGGCCGAAGCGGCGAGCGTCGTTTTCGCGGCATTGGCGCTGCTGGATTTCCCGCCTCCGCAGGCGCTCACCAAGAGCGTCGCTGCCGCGACGAACGAGATCAGTACGAGAGTGCGCTTTTCCATGGAATGCGCTTCGCGCCCGGGTCGCGCGCGCCTATCGCAGATGCCTGAACGGAAGCCGCGCGGGTCGGTAGCCTTCGGCATGCGCCTCCGAACGGCAGATGTACCGGCCGTGTTTCGTCTTGCCATAGAGCCGATCGCCAGGCACCAAATATACCTTCGGGCTCTGCAGCGCCCAGACCGGAGGTTCGCTTCCGCAATTGACGGCGAACGATTGGGTGTCGACGGCAGATGCAGCAGCCGAGGGCTGCGGCGAACCGGCCCCGTTCGATTTTCCACTCGCGCACGCGGCGAGCGCGACGAGGGCAATTGCGGCCACAGCGGCCGTCCACTTACTCATGGGGCCGACTTTCACGCAATGCGGCACGGAGACCCTCCTGGTCATCGAGCGGCGGATTCGCCCGTGCGGCCGCGAAATCGGCGAGCGATGAAACCGTCTCAACTTTTTGCGGCGATTGGAACCGCGTGCATGGCCGCGAGCATCGCGGCCTGCTCCAATCATTCGTCAAATTCCAGGACGCGCAGCGAGCAAGAGCCCCAGGCGACGAGCAGCGCGCAGGCGCCACCCGCCGAGCGCCAGCACACGATTGTGGAAGCGGGAACCTATTTCTACGGAAAGCTCGATCGGCCAATTGGCACGAAAAAGAATAAGAACGGCGACGGGTTTACGCTCGTCGAAACGACCTCGAGGCCTTTCTCACTCGCCGGCTCGGAAATCGATGGGCACCTCGCTAACGTGCGGCCTGCGGGAGCGGCGCGTAGCGCAGAAATGACGCTCGTCTTCGACGACATTCGCACGTTCGACGGGACGACGGCGCCGGTCAACGTTGAGTTGCTATCCGCCGAAGCCCTTTCGCCGAAAACGCCCCAGGCCGACATCGCCCTTCCGGCGCGCACCGTTCTCGAGGTTCGGTTTAAGTCGCCGGTTAGAGCAACCGTGTCGCAATAGCGGCCGTTTCTTCGCGCGCTCGGGCCGCGAGTGCCGACGGCTCACCGACGTAGACGCGCCGGCCCGCAACGAACGTCGCCTGAACCCACGCGTCTTCGCCGCGATAGACGAGTGCTTTGAGCGGTGGCGACCACGGATCGATCCGCGAAGCGTCGAGCACACAGTAGTCGGCCGGCGTGCCCGCGACGAGGTCGCCTCCCGCGATGCCTAACGCGCGGGCGCCCTGCGCGGTGCCCAGCGCGTAGGCTTGCTCGGCAGGGAGTGACGCACCATCGAGGTACGCGATCTTTTGCAGCAAGGCCGCCGCGCGCATCTCGCCGATTAGCGAGGGACGCACGTTGGCATCGGTGCCCAAGCCCATCGTCACACCCATCGACTCTAGACGCACGACGTCGCAGATGCCGTCACCGAGATACTGGTTCGTCATCGGATTGTGAATCACGCGAGCGCCGCTTGCGGCGAGGCGCCGGTGGTCGTCGTCGCTCAGATAAATCGCATGGATCGCGACGCAACGCTCGTTCAGCGCGCCGAGCTCGTCGAGCAACGCAATGGGCGTGTGACCCGAATCGCGCAGCGTTGCTTCTCCTTCATACTTCGCTTCGGCTACGTGCACGTGCAGCATGCAGTCGAACTCGCGCGCAAACTCTGCCGCAGCGCGAATCATCGAGTGCGATGCCGCATGCAGTGAGTGCGGCGCTACGCAGACGTTCGCCTCGGGATAGCGCTCCATGAGCGCGCGCGTCCGCTGCGCCGCGGTTTGGGCGCTTTCCCGGAACTCCGGCGGCGCATACTCCGCATCCATCCACGTACGCGCGAGCACGATGCGGATCCCCACGTCGCGCGCGGCGCGAATCGCAGCCTGCGCATGCTCGTTGCCGGCGGCGTTGAGATAGAAGAATTCGGCGACGGTCGTGATCCCGGCCGCGAGCATCTCGGAAAAGGCGCAAACGAAGGTCCAATAGACGTCGTCGGGCGTCAGCTTTGGCACGACCCGGTAGAGCGCCTCGGTTCGCCATCGCGCGAAGGGCCAATCGTCGGCCCACCCACGCAGCAGTATTTGATACGCATGACTATGGCCGTTGATGAAGCCCGGAACGACGAGCCGATCGGATGGGAAGGTGCGCGAGGAGAGATTGCGCCCCGCCTCGCGCAGCTCACCGAAATCGCCCGCTGCGGCGATCGCGCCGTCGCGCACGATGAAAGCGTAGTCTTCTCGCAATGCTCCCGAGACGAGGGCGCGCCCGCAGCGGACGAGTTCGCCGCTCACGGTGCGACCAAGGTGCCGCGCTTGAAAACGGCCGCTGCGAGATTGCCGCCGAACTGCCAGCCGAACTCGTCGGGCGACGCGAAACGCAGCGCGACAAAATCGGCCTGGGCGCCCGCGCGGATGCGCCCGGCGTCGGCGCGAAGCGAATGCGCCGCCCCGCGGGTCACCGCGTAGAGCGCTTCGGCTGCGGAGAGTCCGAAGATTTTGCGCCCGAAGAAGGCCACGCTCTGCAGGTTGAAGCAGGGCGACGTCCCGGGATTGTAGTCGCTTGCGAGGGCGACCGTTCCGCCGGCCTCCAGGAGTTCACGAACGGGCGCGTGCTGCGGCAGGTCGAGGTAGGCGATCGTCGCTGGGCATGCAACCGTCACGATACCGCGCTCGGCGATGGCACCGACGTCGTACTTGCGAATATAGTTGCAGTGATCGACGGCGTCCACGTCGAGGTGCGCCGCCATTTCGGCCGCGCCACCGTACGCCATCTCGTCGCAATGCACCCGCAAGCGCATTCCGCTGAGCCGCGCGGCGTCGAGGTAACGGCGAGTCTGCTGGGGTGAGAAGAATCCCGGCTCGCAGAAGGCGTCGGCGTAAACCGCTCCATGCGAGGCCGCCACCGGGATCACCTGATCGATCAAATAGTCGACGAACGCCTCTTCGCGCGTAAACTCCGGTGGTAGCGCATGCGCGCCCAAAAAGGTAGCGACTAAATCCGGAACGTCGGGATCGTTGCGATGCTCCGCGATCAAATCGAGCAACGCCGATTCGCCGGGACGGTGGAGCGCGTAGCCGGTCTTCGTCTCGAGGGTGGTAGTGCCGTGCGCCAAAATCGTTCGAAGTCGCGGGCGAACCGTTCGTTCGTAGAACGCTACCGGGTCGAGCAGGGCCTCGCGCGTCCGCTCGACCGTGTAGAGCATTCCGAGCGTAGCGGCTTCGCCGCGAATGCGCGCGGCGAAGTCGGGCTCGCGGTCCCCGGCGAAGAGCGGATGCGCGTGCGCGTCAACCAAGCCGGGGACGATCACGCAATCGCGCAGGTCGATGAAGTCGCCGTCGCCTGCAAGATCGTGCTCGCGACCGACGGCTACGAACTTTCCGTCTTCGACGATCAGCGCGGCATCGTCGATGCGGCCGAGCGCATCGAAATCGATGCCGGATTGCGGCGCCTCGGTATCGCAGGTAACGATCGTCTTAGCGCGGACGATCAAAGACGCCAATCAATGCCTTTTTCGTCGGCGGTCTCGATGGCGATCTCGTATCCGGCGTCGGCGTGGCGCACCACCCCCATACCCGAATCGGTCGTCAGCACGCACGCCAGTCGCTCCGCGGCGTCGTCGCTGCCGTCGGCGACGACGACCATTCCGGCGTGCAGGCTGTATCCGATTCCAACGCCGCCGCCATGATGGAAGCTCACCCAGTGCGCGCCGGCGGCCGTGTTGAGGAGCGCGTTGAGGATCGGCCAATCGGCGATCGCATCGCTGCCGTCGCGCATCGCTTCGGTCTCGCGGTAAGGTGACGCAACGCTGCCCGTATCGAGGTGATCGCGTCCGATCACGATTGGGGCTTTGAGCGCACCGCTGCGCACCAGCTCGTTGAAGGCGAGCCCGGCTTTCGCGCGGTCTCCGTAGCCGAGCCAGCAGATTCGCGCCGGCAATCCCTGAAACGAAACCCGTTCCCGGGCGAGGCGAATCCACCGCGCCAACGACGCGTTCTCCGGGAAGAGCTCGAGCAGTTGGCGATCGCACGCGTCGATGTCGCTGCGATCGCCGGAGAGCGCGGCAAACCGAAAGGGTCCCGAGCCGCGGCAGAAGAGCGGCCGGATGAAGGCCGGCACGAAGCCCGGGAAGGCAAATGCCCGGCCGAAGCCCGCACGTTGCGCTTGCGCGCGCAGATTGTTCCCGTAATCGAAGACGACCGCGCCGGCGTCGAGATAGCGAACCATTGCCTCCACGTGCTTGCCGCAACTCTGGAGGGCGCGGCGCTCGTACTCACTCGGATCGCGCTCGCGTAAGGCGGCCGCTTGCTCGAGTGAGAGCCCGGCCGGAACGTAGCCGTTGAGAAGATCGTGCGCCGAGGTTTGGTCCGTTACCGCATCGGGGCGAAAACCAAGCTCGTAAAGGATCGGAAACTCTTCGGCTGCGTTTCCTTCGTAGCCGATCGAGACCGCTTCGCGCGCGCGACGCGCCGACTCAACCTGGCGCAATCCTTCCTCGCGCGATTCGACGACTCGGTCGAGGTAGCGCAGCTCGCGGCGACGGTCCAAACGAGCGCGGTCGACGTCGACGACCAGGCAGACGCCGCCGTTCATGGCGATCGCAAGCGGCTGCGCGCCCCCCATTCCCCCAACGCCGGCCGTCAGCGTCACTCGGCCTTCGAGCGAGCCGCCGAAATGCCGGCGTGCGAGCTCGGCAAACGTCTCGTAGGTTCCTTGAACGATACCCTGCGTCCCGATGTAGATCCACGAGCCGGCCGTCATCTGACCGTACATCGTGAGGCCCTGCGCCTCCAGCTCCCGGAAGGTCTTCCAATCGGCCCATTCCGGCACGAGGTTCGCGTTGGCGATGAGAACGCGGGGAGCACGAACGTGCGTCTTCCAGACGGCGACGGGCTTGCCGCTTTGAACGATTAGGGTTTCGTCGCTCTCCAAGCGCTGCAAAGTGCGCACGATCGCATCGAAGGCGCTCCACGAACGCGCGGCGCGGCCGTTCCCACCGTAGACCACGAGGTCGTCGGGCCGTTCGGCAACCTCGGGGTCGAGGTTGTTCATCAGCATCCGCAACGCGGCTTCCTGCGGCCATCCCCGGCACGAAATTTTCGTGCCGCGAGGTGCCCGGACTGGGCGCGGACCAGCCATAACGCTCATTGGCTCGGCCGTTCGCCTTCAACGCGATTTATCCTGAAGAATGACACCGCTTTACGATTCACGAACGCCCGCGCATGCTGCACTCGTTGGGACGTACGACGTTTCTTCTTACGCTCGCTGGAGTCTTTGCCACGAGCGCTTTGCCGACACTAGCCGGAACGACCGGCTCGCTGACCGGACAGGTGGTCAGCACGTCGAAGGCGCCGATCGCCGGCGCGCGCCTCGTTGCCGTCAGTCCCTCGCAAACGGCGACCGTTACGACCGACGCGTCGGGCCGCTTCGCGCTGCTCTCGCTCGCGCCGGAAACGTATACGATTACCGTTTCGAAGGATGGCTTCGATACTGCGTCGTTGACCGGCGTTTCGATCTTCGCCGACCAGTTGCAGACAATGCGCATCGTGCTCGCGCCTTCGCTGCGGACGATCGCACACGTGACCGCACGCTCGACGATGGACCTCGTGAAGTCGGGCACCACGAGCGACGTGTATTCGGTTAACGCGACCGTGACGCAAGCCGCATCGGGCATCGGCGGCGGCGGAAACTTAAACAACGCCTATTCGGCAATTGCCGCAGTGCCCGGAACGTTCGTGCCGCCTAACCAACAAGGTTGGAATGAAACCGTCTATATTCGCGGCGGCAACTTCGATCAGGTCGGCTACGAGTTCGATGGCGTTCCCGTGAATCGTTCGTTCGATAACTACCCGGGCAGCACGGCCGGTACCCTCGGCCAGCAAGAGCTGCAGGTTTACGCCGGCGGCGGAACGGCCGGCGAGAGCGCCTCGGGACTGGCCGGCTTCATCAATCAAGTCATCAAGACCGGAACGTTCCCGGGCTATGCAACGGCCAGCGGCGGAATTGGCACGCCGACGTACTATCACAACCTGCAGGTCGAAGCGGGCGGAGCGACTCCCGACCGGCTCTTCTCGTACTACGTCGGCGTCGGCGGTTACAACCAAGATTACCGCTATCTCAATCAGTTCAATGGCTCGAATCTCGGCAACGTGTGGGGCTATCCGGCGATCGCATTCAACACCGCGAACCTCGACTTTGCCGGCGTCTTTCCATCCTGCGCCTATGCTCCTCCGAGAGGCTCGGGATTCTACAACGGGCCGAATCCTTCGCCGGTCTGGGATCCCTTCACGCTGAGTCCAGGCCAGTCCGCGTATGCGCCGCTTCCAGTCAACACCCTAAATAAGAGCGGACTCGCCAACGATCCCGGCTGCTACGCGACGATCACGCCGGCCTACAACGCGTATGGCGTGTCGAATTTGGCCGACCGCGAGAGCATCATCAATCTCCACATCGGCGTTCCGCATCGGCACGACGCCGGCCGCGACGACATCCAAGTGCTCTATAACGTGGTTGCGCTGCAGACGCAGTTCGTCAGCTCCCAGAACGACCTCGGACCCAACGTCATCACCGAGCTGAGCCAGTACGAAACCGGCGAATCGATCCCGGAAGTCTGGCCCGACTTCGTGACCTGGCCGAGCGGAACGCACTTCGGGCAGAGCGCCTCGGGCCTTTCGCCCGTTCCTTATTTCGCGCCGAGCTCGCCGGGAAATCGCTGCGCCAACATCGACCCGTACGGCTTCTACTCCGGCGTGCAGGTCAAGGGTCAATGTGCCGCGGGAACGTTCTCGGCCGTGCCGCCCGATAACCGCGACTCGTTTTGGAATAACGCGTCGATCTTCAAGCTCCAATACCAGCATAACATCGGCTCGAGCGCCTACATTCGACTCTACGGCTACTCGTTCTATTCCGACTGGCTGCAGGCGAGCGCACTGAGCTACGGTACGCCGTTCTTCGGCTTTGGCGCCCTCAGCTACGACTACGAGCTCGAATCTCATACGCGCGGGCTATCGATGACCGCTGCGGACCAGATCAGCTCCGAGCATCTGCTCACCTTCGACGCCAACTACGTCACTGCGACGACGAACCGCTACAACAATAACAACTTCAACAACTTTCTCTCGACCAACGCCACGAATCTGACGAACGGAAAAGAATGCATCGCCTATTACAGCGGCAGCCTCGGCGGCGAGCATTATCAGCAGGGGCAGCCCGCTCCCTGCAACAGCCAACTCACCAGCGGCTCGTTCCTCGATCCGGCGCCCGGCCCGACCGTTCCGGGCGCGACTTGGCAGGTTACGTACACCGGCAACTCCGGGTTCGTCAACACCGTCGAGCCGAATTTCACGGCGCTGGCGCTGCAAGACCAATGGAATCCCACCGATAAGCTCAACGTCAATCTCGGCCTGCGCGAAGAAGAGTACGCATACGATCTCGCCAACACGTCGAATAACGGTCAGAACTTCTGGTTCTTGGCGGGACAACGCGAGTTCTGCTACAACCCGCAAACGCTGGCGCCATATTTCATACCGACGCCGCCGGCAAGCGGCCGTCCGGCGACACCCTTCATCGGCTTCGACTGTCCGGTCGATAACTCGATCCCAGCACACCCCGTTCAAACCGTGCATCCCGACGGTAAAGACGGGCACCTGCTGCTCAGCAACAGCTATCCGTCATCGGTCGCCGACTACGCGTTTACGCCGCAGTTGGGCATGACCTACACCGTCAATCCCGATACGGTGCTACGTCTCTCGGCGGGACGGTACGCCCAGGAGCCCCAGACGTACCAAGTGCAGTACAACGCCAAGGACAATAATCTCGCGTACGATCTCTTTCAAGCATTCTGGCAATACGGCTATACGACGCCCCTTCACAACGCTCAGGTGCAGTACTCCGATAACTACGACCTTTCGTACGAGCGGCGCTTCAAAGGCACCGATATGTCGATCAAAGTTACGCCGTATTTGCGTTACGCAACCAATCAGGTCTACAGCATCGGCCTTCCATTCGGTCTCTCCGGCGGTCTGAACTCCGGCGTCGAACGCGTCGACGGCTTCGAAACGGAGTTCACGAAAGGCGACTTCAGCAAGAACGGTCTTTCTTTCTTGATCTCCTATACGTATACCAACGCCGCGGAGCGATGGTCGAACTTTCCCGGAACGTCGATCAATCCGCTCGATCCCTACAATCAAGACATCGCCAACTTCAACGGGCTCACGAAGGCCGGCGGCGGGTCGCGGTGCTACGAGAATGACAAAGCCGGCAACCTCTATCCCGATCCCTCCTGCACGCAGCTCAATCCAAAGTACCACCCGCCGATTTCGAATCCGTACTACTCGATGTCGCCGCAGCCGCTGCTCGACCGCAATGGCTGGTATCCCGTTGGGCTCGACTTCGCCTACCTTTCGCCTAACGTGCTCAGTGCGATCGTCAACTACAAGCACAACAAGTTCACGATCACGCCGGCGTTGACGTTCAACGAGGGTTCCCTTTACGGTAACCCCGGCGACGTCATCGGCATCGACCCGCGCACGTGCACGAGCAACTCGGCCGGCTTCATCAACTCGCCGATTCACACCAATAATCCGCTCCAGGCGGACTATACTACGTGCGGCCTTGCAGCCACGCAGAACGGCACCTCGACCGGCGAGCTCTTCATCCCTAATCCGCAGACCGGGAAGTTCGACGGATTCGGCTCGTTCCGGCAGCCCAGTCAGCTCAACCTCAGTCTTCAGCTCGGCTATCAGCTCACGCCCCGCATCAAGGTGAACGCGCTATTGGCCAATCTCGTCAACGCCTGTTTTGGCGGCTCGTCTGAACCGTGGACGACGCAGTTCCCTCCCAATAGCTTCACCTGCGGCTATCAGTCGAACTTTTACTACGTATCGAACTTCTACAACGGAACGTCGCCCAACGACCGAGGTGCCAACGGGGTACCGCTCAATCCGGCGTTCAAGGAGCCCTTCATACCCGCGTACGCCGACACGAACGGGTTCGTGCTACCAAACCCGTTCAACATGTACCTACAGTTCAGCGTCAGCCTGTAAGCCGACGGCCGATCGCCGATTCGGCGGCGGCAGCGAATCGCCGCGATCGGATCAGCTCGCGCGCCGCAGCAATATCGGGCGCCGGCGCCCGATCCTCCAACCATGGCGCAATCGTGGTGCGCGCGAGGGCATGCGCCGCGTCCGTCCCCCGCCCGGATCGCAGCGGGCGGCGCAGATCGGTGGCGGCGAGCGATGCGAGCAGCTCGCACGCGAGCGCGCCCTCGACGTTATCGAGCACGCGAATGAGATTGTTCGCCGAGGTCATCCCCATGCTGACGTGATCCTCCTGGCCCGCCGATGTGGGGATCGAATCGACACTCGAGGGCCATGCCAAGCCCTTGTTGTCGTTGACGAGCGCCGCAGCGGTGTACTGCACGATCATGAGCCCCGATTCCAGGCCGAGTCGCCGCGCGAGGAAGAGCGGCAAGCCGCGATCCTCGGCGTTGAGCAAGAGGTAGAGGCGCCGCTCCGCGATTGAGGCGAGCTCGGCGACGGCAATCTTCAAGACGTCGATCGCCAGCGCGATCGGTTCTCCGTGGAAGTTTCCGCCCGAGACGAAGTCGCCATCCTCGGGAAAGACGAGCGGGTTATCGGTGACGGAGTTTGCCTCGATCTCCGTAACGCGGCGAACGTGCGCGAGCGTATCGCGGACGGCACCGTGCACGACCGGAATGCAGCGGAACGAATACGGGTCTTGAACTCGCCCGCACTCCGCGTGCGACTGCACGATCTCCGAACCGGCGAGCAGCGCCCGCAGATTCGAAGCTACGCGCTCCTGTCCGGGGTGCGGGCGCAGGTCGTTCAAGCGGCGATCGAAGACGCGCTCGGTCCCAAGGTACGCTTCGAGCGACATCGCCCCGATTACGTCGGCCGCCGCGGCGAGATGCTCCGCTCTCAAAACGCCGAGCGCTGCGATGCCGGTCATCACTTGCGTGCCGTTGACGAGCGCGAGACCCTCCTTCGCGCCAAGCGATATCGGCCGCAGACCGGCGCGCTCGAGCGCGACGGCGCTGGGAAGACGCTCCCCGCGATAGAAGGCTTCACCTTCTCCGATGAGCGCGAGCGTCATGTGTGCGAGCGGGGCCAGATCGCCGCTCGCTCCGACGGAGCCCTGGCACGGGACGACCGGCGTAACGCCTCGGTCCAACATCGCAACGATGAGGTCGAGCGTCGCGGGATTTACCCCCGAGTGTCCGGCGGAGAGCGAGTTCGCGCGCAGAACGCCGGCGGCGCGGACGAGCGGAATATCCAGCGGTGCGCCCGTTCCGGCCGCGTGGCTGCGCACCAGATTGATTTGCAGCGCGACGGCATCGGCGGGATCGACCGGTATGTTCGCAAGGCGGCCAAAACCGGTCGTTACACCGTAGATTGCCTCCCCGCCGGCGAAGCGCTTCTCGACGAACTCCCGCGCCCGCGCGACGCGCTCCCGCGCCGCGGGTGCAATGCGAACCTGCGCCCCCTCTGCTACCGCTTCAATCGATTCGAGCGTCAGGTGGTGTCCGTCGAGCTCGACGGAGTTCAAAGCTTCGACCAATCCACCGGCGCCGCTTTGGCGAACGGCGACCCGTTCTGGATCACAATCGTTTCGTGGTCGCGCAGCGCAATCGCACGCGGATCCTTTCCGTGCCACGGCTTTCCGTCCACCCAAATCGAGAGCCGGCCGCCGTGCGGTGCGCTCAAGCTTGCGGCCTTCGTCCAGCTCAAGTCCGGTCCCCAGATATCGAAGAACTCACCGAGGTCGAACGGACGTTTGACGGGCGACTCGATGTGAATGATTCCGTCGGCAGCATGCGTGTGCACCCAGTACAGACATTCCGCACCTTGGGGGATGCCGATGTTGGCCGGCACCGTCACCGCTCGTCCGCGATCGTAGAGCTGCAGGTCGACGTGAACGTGTTCGACCGCGCCCTCGGTACGATCGCAGCGGATTCCGCCGATCGGCAGCGTTCCGAAGAAGCTTTGTGCAACGACCATTACCGTCAAGAACAGCATCGCCCGCCGTCTTCGCTGCGCCGCAGAGCGCTACCCGCGCGGTATAGCCGAGTCCCGCCGGTGTGCATAACGGAAAATAATTGTGGACAGCTTGTGAATTTCGCAGACCGATACTTGTGATGCATTCTTGCGCGTGATACGATGCACGAGCTTCGAATCTTTCGAAGTGCGACGAACGTATCGTTCGCGGCCAATGCAACCGGAGAAGTTGCGATGAGCAACCATCCAAGAGCAACGGCCAAACCGCCAGCCGGCGTCAGTGGGGTCTCCGCAAGGAAGCCAAACAGGCGAGGTGGGTGAGTGAATACGTCGGAGCCCGCACCAGTTCTGCTGGGGCGGGTTTCGTCATTCGTACTTGGCCGCGATTTCGGCAGAGAGCGCGGCGATGCGCGCACGAGCTTCCGGCGGAGCGACGATTTCCGCCTGCGTACCCCAGCCGAGTGCCCAGCGCACGAGCTCGTCGACGTCCGCCACGCGATAGGCGATCTCGACCGTTCCGTCGTCGCGATGTTCGACCTCTCGTTCGGCGACAACCCGGGCGGCGACGGCCGCTTTTGCAACCCGCGCGGCGAAGCGGACGCGCACGTCGCTGGTCCGATCGGCATGTAATACTCCGCTGATCGAAGTGGCGGCATACTCTTCGACGTTAAAGGCATCCGGGCGAACGAACGTGCGGGCCAGCACCTTGGGATTTCCGACGCTGTCGACGGCGAAGGTGCGCATATCCCGGCGCGTATGGTCGTGGGCCACGCAATAAATGCGTCCGGCGTTGAGGATGAAGCCGTAGGGATCGACGGTCCGAGTGCTCGGCTTTCCCTCTTTATCGAGATAGGCAAACCGGACGCTGCGAGAGTTGCGCTCGGCGGAAGAGAGCAGCGCGAACGCGCGCTCTCCGGGCTCGTCGAGGCGTATCTCGGAGAAGCGGAAGGCCATCGGCGATACGGCTTCGACCCGCGCGCGGGCCACGCGGCCGGCACTCCCGACGAGCTTCTCGGCGACCTCGCCGATCGATGCGCCGATCGTACCGCCGATGCTCGCACCCAACGATCGCAGCGCTACGAGCCCAAAGAGCTCGCCGCCACTCAAGTCAAGCCGCCGGAGGCTATATCCGCCCGCGAACCGATAGACGTTTGCCGCGCGGTCGAAGTACCACGGAAAGCCGGCATCACCGAGAACCGAAAGATATCGGCGGAGCGTCCGCGTGCTCGGGCGCTTGCCGCCCTCGGCGATGCGGTCTTTGAGATCCTCGAACGAGTGCAGTCCTTGATCGATCGCGTTGAGCAACCGCACGAGAAGGACGACCTTCGACTCTCCTTCGGCGAGGGTCATTGCGGCGCGAATGAGGCGAGCGGCTTTGGGAAACAGCCGTCGGGCGCGGTAATTGGTGGCGCGTTCGGTTGCGGCGGCGTCGCCGTGACGCCTATCTGCGCGGGGTAGAACGAGCCGCCATCGGTCATGGTTTGAATCACGACGCGCGACGTTTGACCCGGAGGGAGATCGAACTCCGAGACCTGATAGGGCGCGGGCACGCGAACGCATCCGATCTCGAGGAAGGTCCCGCCGATAAGAAAGCCCGCGCGCGCCGGTCCGGCCAGCGGCTTGAAGAACAGGTATGCCGTCGACGGAGCCGTGCCGGGATTGGTCATCGTTAAGTCGATCGTGTGCACGACGCCATAATCGCCGTAGTCGTGCCCGGCGGCGGCCGGGTCGAAGCTTGCCGGCGTCGGTTCCGTGTCGCCTACGACGAGCGTCGCATCCGGGCCGCCGGCGTTATAGCTCAACGTATCCGCACCGAAACCGGCAATCTTGAAGGCACCGGTCCGGTGATGACCGTCGCCGGGCAGCACCGGACCGGCGAGCAGGGCACGCGGATCGACGCCCTCGGACGCGGCGAGCACGCTGACAACCACCGGACCGCCGGAGAGCACGCGCAGGTCGACGGCGCCGGTGACGAGCTGGCGCGCCGTCATCGGCACATCGGCGAGCACGTACGCGTCATCTTGCGAGAGCGTTACGACGACTCCCTCGCCGCGAGCTTTCGTCAACAGGAAGTTCTTGGTCAAAGTTTGGCCGACGTGCATGACGTCCATGTTGGGACCGGCCCAAGCATCGACGAGCTGCACCGACGTCGGGTCTTGCGAGTCGCTGGTTAGCGCGACGACGAGCCGGCGCGGATCATCGGTGGCGTCGTGATAGTAATAGAGCCGCGCTGGCTGCGCCGCGGTCACGCTTCCTCGAAAAAGCACGCCGTCTTGGGCAACGTGCTCGGGATCGTCGTCGTAAAAGAGCAACCCTGGCAGAAACGGTTGCAGTGCAAGGTTCGCAACGCTGACCGTGGTCGTGCCCGACTGGTCGAAGAATTGGCCGTTCCCCCCGATCTGCACCGCAACGGTGAACTCGGCGCTCTCTCCGGGTTGGAGCGGCGCGGCAGGCTGGTTCACGGTACCGATCGTCACGCGTGCGCCCGGCATGGCTCTCGTGACTCGTCTCACCCATCCTTCGACTCGTGCGGCGAGCCAATCGGCCTGCGCCGGGTTGCCGGTAACGGTCAGGCTCGTCTGCGGCACGATCGTTCCGGCATTAAAGGCGACGCGAATCGGGAGATCGGCGCGCACACCGTTCGCGTCGACGAGGTGAAGCACGTCGCTTCCGGTTGCCTGCGTTGCGGTAATCGTCACGCTCGTTGCGTCTGCCGCGACGGTGGCGTTGACGAGCCGTTGATCGAGCGTCGCTTCCAACGGCGGCGCGGCGCCGTTCACGGTCACGACTTGCTGTTGCGCCGGATTGAGGGCAACGCTCGTTGCCGAGAGCGTCAACGTGCCCGGAGTAGCCTGCGCAACGACGATTCCGAGAATGAGGGCGTGCACTCGAGGCTAGTGCGCCGGAGTGCTCTTAGGTTACCGCCGGCTCGGGTGGAGGCGCCGCGGGCGGCTCGACCGATGGAATCTTCGAGTACTTCATCTTCTCCGGATCATCCGGGTCGACGTCGCCGAGAATATGGTCGCCCGAACCGAACGCGCCCCTGAGCATTTCCTCGGCGAGTTCGTCCTCGACCATGCGCTGAATCGCTCGGCGGAGCGGGCGGGCGCCAAACTGCGGATCCCAGCCCTTCTTGGCGAGCAGCGATTTTGCGGCCTCGGTTACCTTGAGCTCCATCTCCTGAGCGCGGACCTCGCGGACAACCTTCTCCAGCTCGAGCGTGACGATCTGCTCGATCTGCGCGCGGGTGAGCTGATGGAAGACGATCACCTCGTCGACGCGATTGAGAAACTCGGGACGGAAGGTCTGCTTGACCTCCTCCATGACTCGGTTCTTCATCCGGTCGTAGGCCTTGACTTCGTCCTCCGCCGAGAGTCTCTGCGGGCGGAAGCCGATGTCGGTTGTCGTCGTCATTCCGATTGCGCCGACGTTGCTCGTCATGATAATCACGGAATTCTTGAAATCGACGTGGCGCCCCTGAGAATCCGTCAACCGCCCGTCTTCGAGCACCTGCAGCAGCAAGTTGAAAACGTCGGGATGCGCCTTCTCGATCTCGTCGAGCAAGACCACGGAATAGGGCCGGCGGCGCACCGCTTCGGTGAGCTGTCCGCCCTCTTCGTAGCCGACGTATCCAGGCGGCGCGCCGACCAGACGGCTTACCGAATACTTCTCCATGTACTCCGACATATCGATGCGGATCATCGACTCTTCGTCGTCGAAGAGGAAGGCCGCAACGCTGCGCGCGACCTCGGTCTTGCCGACGCCGGTCGGCCCGAGGAAGATAAACGAACCGATTGGGCGGCTGGGGTTCTTCAAGCCGGCTCGCGAGCGCCGGATTGCTCGCGTCATTACTTGAATCGCCTCTTCCTGACCGACGACGCGCTGGTGGAGCAGCTCGCCCATTTTGAGCAGCTTCTCAGTCTCGGCCTCCGCGAGGCGGCTGACCGGAATCCTCGTCCACGAGGCGACGATCTCGGCCACGTTCTCGGCGGTAACCTTGAGGACGCGGTCGGAGGCAGCCTTGCGGTCGCGCCATTCTTGTTCGAGATGCGCCTTCTCGACGCGCAGCTTCTCCTCGCGATCGCGAATCGAAGCCGCCTTGTCGAACTCTTGGTTCTTGACGACGGCCTCTTTTTCGGCGATGAGTTTGCGCAGTTGCGCGTCGGCTTCGCGAATCGCCGGCGGCGGGAGCGTCGCTTGGAGACGCACGCGCGAGCTCGCTTCGTCGATCAAGTCGACGGCCTTGTCGGGGAGAAAGCGGTCGGTGATGTAGCGGTCGCCGAGCCGCGCCGCCGCTACCAGCGCTTCGTCGGTGATTTGAACCTTGTGATGCGCCTCATACCGGTCGCGCAGTCCTTTGAGAATCTCGATCGTCTCATCGACCGTCGGTTCGCCGACCATTACCGGCTGGAAGCGACGCTCGAGCGCTGAGTCTTTCTCGATATGCTTTCGGAACTCGTTGAGCGTCGTGGCGCCGATGCACTGCAGCTCGCCGCGAGCGAGCGCCGGTTTGATGATATTACTTGCGTCGATCGCGCCTTCGGCGGCGCCCGCGCCGACGAGCGTGTGCAGCTCGTCGATGAAGAGGATGATCTCACCCGCCGCGCCGCGGATTTCGTCCATGACGCGCTTCATGCGCTCCTCGAACTCGCCGCGATACTTCGTGCCGGCAACGAGACCGGCTAGGTCGAGGGTGATGACGCGCCGGTCGCGCAGCGGTTCCGGGATGTCGCCCTTGATGACGCGCTGCGCGAGACCCTCGGCGATAGCGGTCTTGCCGACGCCCGGCTCGCCGATAAGCGCGGGGTTGTTCTTCGTTCGCCGGGAGAGAATTTGAATGACTCGCTCGATTTCGCTGCTGCGACCGATGACGGGATCGAGTTTGTTGTCGCGGGCGAGCTGCGTCAGATCGCGCCCGTAGGCGTCGAGCGTCGGCGTCTTACTCTTGCCCTTCGGCGTGGTCGGCTGACCTTCGGCGCCAAGCAGCGAGGTCGTTTGGACCCGCACCTTGGCGGGATCGACCCCGAGGTTGGTGAGCACGCGAGCGGCTACGCCCTCTCCCTCGCGAATCAAGCCAAGGAGCAAGTGCTCGGTACCGATGTAGTTGTGGTTGAGCTGACGCGCCTCTTCGAAGGCGAGCTCGATTACGCGCTTGGCACGCGGAGTGAAGACCATCTCTTGCTGGACGGTCTGGCCGCCCCGGCCGACGATCGCTTCGACCTCTTGGCGAACCTTCGCGAGATTGACGCCGAGCGACTCGAGGACCTTCGCAGCCAAGCTTTCGCCCTCGGAAATGATCCCGAGGAGAATGTGCTCGGTTCCGATGTAGTTATTTCCGAGACGCTGCGCTTCTTCCTGAGCAAGCACTATGCTACGCCGCGCTCGCTCGGTGAAGGGCTCCCACATCGACATCGCTCTGGCTCTTCCTTTCTCCTTATTAGACTCTACTCGCCCCAGAGCAGTTTCGTGGCACTTCGCTGGCCCGTCGCCGCGCGCCCGCCTGCGTTGCCCTAGGTCAATCTATGCGAAAAAGCCGGCCAATATTGAAGCGAAGGTTTGCCGTACGCCTCGCGGAACCTCGCTGGAGCCATGCCTACCGTAGAACAAGTTCGCGAAGCGCTGGTCGAAGTCAAAGACCCCGAGCTCAATCTCGGCATCCTCGAGCTCGGTCTCGTCTACGACATCACGGCCGAAGGCGAGAACGGTGAGAACGTCACCGTGATGATGACGCTCACCTCGCCGATGTGTCCGGTCGGGCCGATGTTCATGCAATCGGTCAAGGATCGCGTGCTTGCAGTCGATGGCGTGAAGGACGCGAAGGTCGAGATTACCTTCACCCCGCCTTGGGACCCTGCGACCATGGCTTCCGACGACGTGAAGGCGATGCTCGGCATTTGGTAGTGGCGGGCTTGCGGTAAGCCTGTGATTCGCGCTTTCCATAACGCCTCGGAGACGCTCGTCGCTCCGCCTCCGGCTGCGCTCCTGCTGCCGCGCTCCTCGCTTCGCCATCCATGGCTGCGCTCGTCGTCGCGAGCCTCCTCGGCATTACGGAAAGCGCGAATCACAGGCTTACCGAAGGCGTCACGCTTACCGAAGGCGTCACGCTTACCGGGATTGGAAGTTTGCGGGCTTGGGGAAGATGCGCGTCGGGATGTCGGCGAACGCGGGGTCGCCGCACTGCCAGAGTAGGAACGCATACTCGTCGGTGAGCAGCTCCTCGCTCTGCTGGCGCGAGGCTGCGAGGAAACCGTGCCCGGCATCGTAGTCGACGCGTAAGAGAATCGGGCGTCCGCTCGTCGTCGACGTTTGCAAGCGCGCGGTGAACTTTGCGAGCTCCCACGACGCGACGCGCGGGTCGTTGTAGCCGGTGATCAGCATGACGGCGGGATAGGCGGTACCCGGAACGACGTGCTCGTAGGCATCCATCGCGTAGAGCGCCTTGAAGCCGACTCTGTTCTTCTGCGTGCCGAACTCGGGAATGTTCGGTGGACCGTTCGGCGAGAACTCGGCTCGAAACTGGTTGCTCGAGCCGACTACGTCGAGGGCGGCCGCAAAGAGATGCGGGCGCGTCGTAATGGCGCGGCCGATCGTAATGCCGCCCGCGCTCGTTCCCTCGCCCGCTAAATGTGCCGCCGAGGTGTACTTGTGGGCGATGAGCCACTCGCCGCACGCGATGAAGTCTTGCCACGTATGGGGTTTGGTTGTAATCATTCCGGCTCGATGCCAGGCCTCACCGTACCATCCGCCGCCGCGGACGTGACAGACCGCAAAGACGCCGCCACGCTCGAGCCATGCGACGCGCGTCGCGCTGAAGGCGGGTTCTTGCGTTATCCCGTACGCGCCGTAACCGTTCAAATACGCGGGATGCGTCCCGTCGAGTTTGAGGTCTTTGCGATAGACGACCGAGAGCGGTACCATCGTGCCGTCCTGACTGCGTGCTTGGACCTCGGACGACGTGTACGGCGACATATCGACTTTAGCGAGGCTCTTAATGTGCGTGTCGGTGACGCTGCCGTTTGCGTCGACGGCGTAGTAGAGGAGCGAGTGCGTCCATCCGGTGATGCCGAAGACGGCACCGGGAACGCGGGCGTCGGTGCTCATCGTGTTGATCGAACCCTGGAGGGGAAGCGCTACGGTGCTGCTCGCTCCGGGAGTGCCGTCGGCAGAGAGTGCGAATCGAACGATCTTCCCAAAACCACCGTTGCGCGAAAGCACGTAGAGCCCGTCGGCGGCGACGCCAATCTCCTCAACAACGGCGGTACTCGGCGCAACGATGGTCTGCGCGGTTGCGAGGTCCGGTGAATCGAGCGACGTGGCAGTCACTTTGAAGCCCGGTGCATCTTTATGCGTCAGCAAGTAGATCGTCGAGCCCTTGAGGTCGTAGCCGGTCACGCCATCGGCCGGTGTAGCGATCTGCTTCCAGACCACGCTGCCCGAGTCGATCGCGCTCGCCCGCGTCGCGTAGATTGTCAGCTCGTTCGAAACGCCGTGCGAAACGACGCCGAGAACGTACGGCGATGCCGGCGAGTAGACGACGATCGGAGCGTCGGTTGGTGAGAACGTGTAGCTCGGATTAACGCCCCAGCCGAAGACGCCCGGATCCCGATCGGGATCTCTTCCAAGAACGTGAAGATAGGCGACGGCACGAGTCTCCTTGTCGGAGGCTGGCTCGCCCGGCGCTAGCTGCGGGTAGCGGACGTAGTAAAACGACTTTCCGTCGGAAAGCCAGCTCGTCACGCCGTAGAAATACGCCCGGTCGATCGCGTCGGGAAGGACCCGGCCGGTGGCCGTCTCGACGACGTGAATCACCGCGGCTTCGGAACCGCCTTCGGAGATGCCGTACGCAACATAGCGGCCGTCGAGCGACGGCACAAAATAGTTGATCGTGTAGTGCTTGCCGGCCGTTGCCAATGTTTGCGGATCGACCAGCACGCGTTCGTCGCCGCCGGCCGTGTGGACGTAGAGCTTCGGCGAGTTGTCGCCGGGGTTGATCTTGAGGTAGAAGTAGTACTGGCCATCGAGCGTTACGCCGGTGACGGACGCGCCTGCATTGTCGAGCTCCTTGATGCGATCGAAGAGCTGTTGCCGAGGCGAGCCGAGACGATCGAGCACGGCCCGCGCGTAGGCGTTCTCGTCTTTGAAGAACGCGGCAACGACCGGATCCTTGATGTTCTCGAAGTAGCGGTACGGATCGGTAACGGACATCCCGTACATGGTGATGCCGACCGGACGCTCCGGCGGCACCGGAGGCGGAGTCGGGAAACCCTCTGCCGCCGGCGCGATCGCGCGCGCGCCCCCCAGCGACAGGAAGGCGACGGTAACGACGAGAGCAAGAAACGTAGCACGCAGCATGCGCCTCGTATTCTATGACGCTTCGCTCTGTCATCCCGAGGAGCCGCGTGGCGGGGCGTGCAAGGTTGCGGTGTGAAGAGCCGCGCCGAAAAGTATGACGAGCTCGAGCGAAAGCGCGAGCTGGCAAGAATGCCCGCCGGTTCGGAGGCCGTAGCGAAACAGCACGAGCGGGGAAAGCGTTCCGCCCGCGAACGCGTCGACGCGCTCGTCGACGACGGCTCCTTCGTCGAGTTCGACCGTTTCGTGGTCCACCGCACGAACGCATTCGGTCTCGATGAAAAAGAGTTTCTCGGCGACGGCGTCATTACGGGTCGCGCCACCATCGACGGGCGCCAGGTCTTCCTCTTCTCCCAAGATTTCTCGGTGCTCGGCGGATCGCTCGGCGAAGCTTTCGCGGAGAAGATTTGCAAGGTCATGGATCTCGCGGTGCGCACCGGTTCGCCGGTGATCGGCATCAACGATTCGGGCGGAGCGCGCATTCAGGAAGGCGTGGTCTCGCTCGGGGGTTACGCCGAGATCTTTTGGCGCAACGTCCAAGCGAGCGGCGTCATCCCACAGATCAGTTTGATCGCCGGTCCCTGCGCCGGCGGTGCGGTCTACTCGCCGGCGATTACCGACTTCATCATCATGACCGAGAAGATCTCGCAGATGTTCATCACGGGGCCGGAGATTATCAAGACCGTGACCGGCGAAGAGATCTCGTTCGAGGAGCTCGGTGGCGCGAACACGCACGCGACGCGCAGCGGCGTCGCCCACTTGGTCGCAACGGACGAGGAGAATCTCTTCGATCTCACGCGAGCGCTCTTCTCCTTCATCCCGCAGAATAACGGCGAAGCGCCGCCCGAGTACGGTTGCGACGACGATCCGCTTCGCAGCGTCGACGCGCTCGACGATCTCGTGCCCGACTCGCCGAACAAGCCGTACGACATGCACGAGGCGATCGAGGGAATCGTCGACTACGGCGACTTCCTCGAGATCCAGCCGCTCTACGCGCCGAATATACTCTGCGGTTTCGGTCGCGTCGACGGGCGCACGATCGGCATCGTGGGCAATCAGCCCAGCGTCCTCGCCGGCGTGCTCGACACGCGCTCGTCGATCAAGGCGGCGCGCTTCGTTCGCTTTTGCGATGCCTTCAATATTCCGCTCGTGACCTTCGTCGACGTGCCGGGGTTTTTACCGGGCGCCGATCAAGAGTACGGCGGAATCATCCTCCACGGTGCGAAGCTGCTCTATGCTTTCGCCGAGGCGACCGTTCCGAAGATCACGATCATCACCCGCAAGGCCTACGGCGGCGCGTACGACGTGATGGCGAGCAAACACATACGCGCCGACGTCAACCTTGCCTGGCCGACCGCGGAGATCGCGGTGATGGGCGCCGAAGGAGCGGTCAAAACGATCTTCCGGCGCGAGATCGCCGCCGCCAACGAGAAGGACGCGAAGACGCGCGAGCTGATCGACGAGTATACCGAGCGCTTCGCCAACCCGTACATCGCTGCCGCGAGAGGATACGTCGACGACGTCATCGAGGCTCGCGCGACGCGCAGCGCGGTCGCGCGAGCGCTCGAGATGCTTGCCCACAAGTGCGTCCCACGCCCCGAACGCAAGCACGGCAATATTCCGCTCTAACACCGAGAAGAGGAAGTCTTACGTGAAACTTTTGGAAGGGAAGCGCGCGCTGGTAACCGGCGTCGCCAACCGATGGTCGATTGCGACCGGCATCGCACGCAAACTGCATCAGCACGGCGCGCTTCCGGCATTGGCCTACCAGGGCGAGCGAGTCAAAGGCGAGGTAGAAAAGCTCGCCGCGGAGCTCGGCGGTGCGCCGGTCGTGGAGTGCGACGTTTCCAGCGACGCGTCGCTCGCTGCGATGCGCGCGACCTTGACGAACGAGTTCGGGTCGCTCGACGTCCTCGTTCACTCAATCGCCTTTGCAAACAAGGAAGACTTGGCGGGCAAGGTGTTCGAAACGTCGCGCCCGGGATTCTCACTCGCACTCGACGTCTCGTCGTACTCGCTGATCGCGCTGGTCAGCGCGCTGCGGGATTCGTTGAACGACGGCGCGTCAATTATGGCGCTGACCTATCTCGGCGCGACCCAAATCGTTCCCAACTATAACCTCATGGGCATCGCCAAGGCGGCCCTGGAGGCCACGGTACGCTATCTCGCCTTCGACCTCGGGGACCGCGGTATCCGCGTCAACGCGATCTCCGCGGGGCCGATCAAGACGGCGAGCTCGCGACAGGTCGGGGGTTTCTCTCGCATTCTCGACGTCGTGCCAAAAGTCGCCCCGCTGCGCCGCAACGTGACTCCCGACGACGTCGGCAACATGGCGGTCTTCCTGGCATCGGAGTTGGCGAGTGCGGTCACAGCCGACGTGCACTTCGTGGACGCCGGCTACCACGCAATGGGGTTGCTCGCACCCTTTGACGCGCCGCAGGGTGAAAAGAATTAAGAAAATCCTGATCGCCAATCGCGGCGAAATCGCTATCCGAATCATTCGCGCGGCGCGCGAGATGGGAATCGCCTCGGTCGCGGTCTACTCCGATGCCGATCGCGAGGCCTTACACGTCGAGTTCGCCGACGAGGCCTACCGGCTTGGTCCTGCAGCACCCGCGCAGAGCTATCTCGACGTCGAACGCCTCATCGACTCCGCGAAGCGGGCGGGTTCCGACGCGATCCATCCCGGTTACGGCTTTCTCGCCGAGAACGCGGATTTTGCGCGTCGCGTCGTCGCCGAGGGACTGATCTGGATCGGTCCGCACGCCGACGCAATCGACGCCATGGGCGACAAGCTGCGCGCTCGACTCACGATGCAGAAAGCGGGCGTTCCGTTCGTACCCGGCCTCACCACGGCGCTGACCGACGTCGCCGGCGCTCGGAACGCGGCGAAGGAGTACGGCCTCCCGCTCGCGCTCAAGGCCGCAGCCGGCGGCGGCGGCAAGGGACTGCGGGTCGCGCGATCGCTCGACGAGATCGGCTCGGCCTTCGAAACGGCTCGCCGCGAAGCCGAGGCGTACTTCAAGAACGACACGATTTACGCCGAACGATATCTGGAGAATCCCAAGCACGTCGAGCTTCAGATCCTGGCCGACAAGCACGGAAACGTCATTCACGTCGGCGAGCGGGATTGTTCGCTGCAGCGGCGCCATCAAAAGCTTTGGGAGGAGGCGCCGGCGACGATCGCGCCGAGCGTGCGCGCGGCGATGCGCGAAGCCTTAGTGCGCGCCGCGAAGGCAATCCGCTACGACTCGGCCGGTACGATGGAGTGCCTCGTCGCCGGCGACGCTTTCTACTTTCTCGAAATGAATACGCGAATTCAGGTCGAGCACACCGTAACCGAGATGATCGCCGGTCTGGATCTCGTCCGCGAACAGATCCGTCTGGCCGACGGCGAGCCGCTGGGCTACGGACAGGACGCAATTGACTTTCGTGGATTCGCGATCGAAGCGCGGGTCAATGCCGAAGACCCCTCACAGAATTTCCGGCCGGCGCCCGGTACGATAACAGCTTATCGCGAGCCGGGAGGTCCCGGTGTGCGCGTCGACTCCGCCGCCTACGCGGGCTGGACGATACCGCCCGAATACGACTCGCTCGTCGCCAAGCTCGTCGTGTGGGCGCAAACGCGCCCGCTCGCGATCGCGCGCATGCGCCGCGCCGTCGGCGAATATATCGTGGAGGGCGTTCCGACGACGCTTCCGCTCATACGGGCGCTCTGCGACCACCCTCGCGTCGCCGACGCGACCTATGGTACGGCGACGCTGGAAGCGTTCGCGGAAACCTGGAGCCCCTCGAACGGTGCCGTACGCGAGCGGCCCTCGACTGCGCGAACTCATCCGGGACGCCGGCGGACCGCCCCCCGGCTGACGTCGTTGCAGAAAGGCGGCGCCACCGCGAGTGGAAGTAGCGTGCTCTCACCCATGCACGGGCTCATCGTAGAGGTTCGCGTCGCAAGCGGTGACCGCGTGACGGAGGGACAAGTCGTGGCGGTCGTCGAGGCTATGAAGATGATGAACGAGATACGCGCGCACCGCAGCGGGATCGTGACCGCCGTCTTGGCCGGCGCGGGGTCGAGCGTCGAAAAGGGCGCGAGGCTGATGGCCATCGATGCCTAGAGACGTCAACGACTCGGGGATTCCGATTCGGCCGGTCTACGACCGAGTCGAGGAAGGCCCGGTCGATCTCGGCGAGCCCGGCGCGTTTCCGTACGGGCGCGGAATCCGTAAAGACATGTATCGCGGCCGCCTCTGGACGATGCGCCAGTACGCCGGATTCGCAACCGCGGCCGAATCGAACGCGCGCTATCGCTACCTGCTCGCGCGCGGACAGACCGGATTGTCGGTTGCCTTCGATCTGCCGACCCAACTCGGCTACGATTCCGACGCGCCGCAGGCGCGCGGAGAGGTCGGAAAGGTCGGCGTTGCGATCGACTCGATTGCCGATATGGAGACGCTTCTCGATGGCGTGCCGCTCGATAAAGTCACCGTATCGATGACGATCAACGCTCCGGCGTCAATTCTCCTCGCACTGCTGCTCGCCGTCGCGCGGCGGCGCGGCATCCCGTTCGATAGACTCGGCGGAACGGTCCAGAACGACGTCCTCAAAGAGTACGTCGCACGCGGCACGTACATCTATCCGCCGAAGCCGTCGTTGCGCCTCGTCACCGACGTGATGGCGTACTGCGCGCGGGAAGTTCCGCAATGGAATGCTATTTCGATCTCCGGCTACCACATTCGCGAAGCGGGCTCTACGGCGGTCGAAGAGATCGCCTTTGCGCTCTCCAACGGCAAAGCGTACCTGCAGGCGGCGCGCGATGCGGGCATCGCGTTGGACGACGTAGCTCCGCGCATCTCCTTCTTCTGGAACGCGCACAACGATTTCTTCGAAGAGATCGCCAAATTCCGAGCCGCCCGTCTCCTCTGGGCGCAGATCACTCGCGACGAGTTCGGATGCCGCGATCCCCGTTCGCAGATGCTGCGCTTTCACACCCAGACCGGCGGCTCAACGCTCACCGCGCAGGAGCCTGAGAACAACGTCGTGCGCGTGACGCTCCAAGCGCTCGCGGCGGTACTGGGCGGCACGCAGTCGCTCCACACCAACGGCAAAGACGAAGCGCTCGCACTCCCAACGGAGGAGAGCGCGAAGACGGCGCTGCGCACGCAGCAAATCATCGGATACGAGTCGGGCGTTACCGACGTCGTCGATCCGATCGCCGGCTCTTACTACGTTGAGACGCTCACGGCCGCACTCGTGCACCGCGCTCGCGCGATCGTCGGCGAGATCGATGCGATGGGCGGCAGCATTGCCGCAATCGAGAGCGGGTGGATGCAAGCGCGCATCGCGGAATCGGCCTATCTCGCGCAACAGGCCATCGAGCGCGGCGAACGCGTCGTAGTCGGCGTCAATCGTTTCGCCGAGACGCCGAGCGGCCCTGAAATACCGCTGCAGCGCATTGAGGAGCGGGTCGAGCGCGAGCAGGTCGAGCGGCTGCGGTCGTTTCGCGCGGCGCGCGATGCTTCGGCGGTCGATCGCCACCTCGGGCTCGTACGCTCGGCCGCACAGAGCGGCGAGAATCTCATGCCGTATTTCGTCGACGCGGTCGAGGCCGGTGCCACGCTCGGCGAGATCTGCAATCTGCTGCGGGAAGTCTTCGGCACCTACCGATCCAAAGAAGTCGTCGCGTAACGAGCGAGAGTGCAGATGGAAATCGATCACGTCGCGATCGTCGTAAAAGATCTCGAGGCCGCGGTCCGGCTCTACACGCAAACGCTCGGGTTCAAAGAAGTCTTTCGCGAGATCGTCTACGATCAGGGCGTCGAAACGGTCGGGCTTGAAGCCGGCGGGGCCTTCGTCGAGTTGCTCTTGCCGCTCGACGAAGCCTCGGCGATCGCACGCTATCGCGGCAACGCGGCGACCAAACTCCATCACACCGCATACCGCGTCGACGACATCGAAGCAAAACTCGCGCAGCTTAAGGCGGCCGGCGTTGAGTTGCTCGACGAACGCCCGCGACGGGGTGCGCACGGCAGCCTCATCGCATTCCTCCATCCAAAGGCAACGGACGGCGTCCTTATCGAACTCTGCCAGCGTTGATCCTTCGACAACCCTTCGACAGGCTCAGGATGACACGTTAGAGTAGAGACTGCACGTTGATTTCGGGAAAACTCGATCGGCGCAACCGGGCGCTATTTTGGTCGTCGATCGTCTCGGCTGCCTTTCACCTTATCGTTCTTACGCTGCTCTTCTACGCAATCGCCCGCTCGATCATACCGAAGGGCTCGAAAGAGGTCGTCTCGCAAACGACGATCGTTACGATTAAAAAGGCGGCTGAGCCGTCGCCCGCGCCGCACCGCGCGCTTCGCCCGGTGCGACAACATCAATCCGCGCCGGCGACGGTTCCACGCCCCGAGTTGGCGCGCGTGACGACGCGCCCGGCGCCGCCGCAAGTATCCAAGCGAAGCCTAAGCGTTCCTTCGAAAATCGAGCGCGACGAGGCCGGTTTCGCCCGTGAAGTCGCTCAGCTCAACGAGCAGAACGACCCGCACGCGATTCCGACCATCGACCCCGCGGCGCGAGAGTCGTCGACCAAGAGCTACGCGTTCGACGTCCCTTCATCGATGCGCGGCAACGAGCACGGCAACGGGATCATCACGCCGGTGCAGAGCTGGCGCGAGGCGGGACGCGATTGCTACTACGGCCGGTACGAGTTTACGTATCCCGACGGCGCGACCGAGAGCGGGACCATCCTCTGGCCATTCTGCTTCGACCCCGGCTCCGATCCGTTCAAACTGCCGCCACATCCCATTCCGTTCCCGCTTCCGCTCGTTGGATTCAAGCTGCCGTCCGACGCGCAAATGCCGCCGATCGAGAAGTCGATCTATCAAGAATGGGCCACGGAGAACGGCGCCTCTTCAGCGCCGTAGCAAAGGCGTCTGCCCGAGCCCGTTGAGTACGAACTGAACGGCAAGCGCTGCTAAAATGATTCCGAGCAGGCGCGTCACGACGTGAATACCGGTCGTTCCGATCACGCCGAGCAGCCACGACGAGCCACGCATGCAAAGCCACGTCACGAGCAGCGCGACCGCGTACGCAACGGCAACGACGACCAAGTCGAGGCGATCGCCGCGCGAAATGTTTACCAAAAGAAGTACCGTTGCGATGGTACCTGGCCCGGCGATCATCGGCACCGCAAGCGGAAAGACCGCCGGGTTTTCGTTCGCGGCCGCTTCCCGCTCTTCGGCCTCGGTACGTTTTGCGCGCGTCGGGCGAGCGAAGAGCATATCGATCGCGATTAAAAAGAGCAGGATGCCGCCGGCGATCATGAAGGCCGGAAGCGTGATACCGAGATACTCGAGAAGCACGCGGCCGACGACGCCCATGAAGAGCATGATGCCCGCCGCTACGAGCACCGCCTGATCGACGATGGCATTACGCCGCTCCGGCACCATGCGCGCCGTCGCCGCGAGCGTCATCGGAATCATGCCGATCGGATCGATGATCGTAAATGCCGTTGCAAATGCCGTCGCGACAAACCGTGCATCCATAATCGACCAAAGGGTATCCCCTATTGAGGGCTAACGTCAAGGGCTCGAAGTGAACGCGGTCAACATCGAGGATCTGCGGAGGCTCGCGCGACGCCGTCTCCCGCGCGTCGTCTTCGATTACATCGACGGCGGCGCGGAGGGCGAGGTAACGTTGCGCGAAAACTGCGACGCGTTCGAACGCCTCCGGTTTCGCCCGCGCAACGCCGTTGCCAACGCGGCTTGCGACCTTCGCACGACGCTCCTCGGAACGAGGCTCGAACTTCCGTTCCTGCTCGCGCCGGTCGGGAGCAGCCGTCTCTTCTTTCCACGGGGAGAATGCGTTGCTGCGGCCGCGGCCGGTGCGGCGGGGACGGCGTACGTCTTGTCGACGCTCTCCGGCTGCAGACTAGAGGAGGTCCGCGACGCATGCTCCGGGCCGCTCTGGTATCAGCTCTATCTGGTCGGAGGGCGCGAGGTCGCGAAAGCTGCGATCCACCGCGCGCACGACGCAGGCTTCTCCGCGCTTGTGGTAACCATCGACACCGCGGTAGCGGGATTGCGCGAGCGCGATCTTCGCAACGGCACGAAAGAGTTGACGGGCGGTAAGGTCGGCGCGATGCTTCCGTACGCGTCGCAAATCCTCGCACGTCCACGCTGGCTGCTCGATTTCTTGCGCGACGGCGGAATGATGAAGTTTCCCAACGTCGTTCTGCCTCAGACCGGTCCGATGGCCTATGCGAACGTCGCCGCCGCGCTCGAAGAGTCGACGGTCACTTGGGAGGACGTCGCATGGATCCGCGAGATGTGGGACCGCCCTATCGTAATCAAAGGCGTTCTCACCGCGGAGGACGCTCGCCGGGCGCTCGGCGCCGGCGCCGATGCCGTCGTGGTTTCCAATCATGGCGGCCGCCAGCTCGACGGCGTCGCAGCAACGATCCGCGCTCTGCCGGAAGTCGTCGAAGCGGTGAGCGGTCGCGCCGAAGTCTACTTGGATGGCGGCATTCGCCGTGGCTCCGACATCGTCAAAGCGCTCTCTTTGGGCGCACGCGCGGTTCTCGTTGGGCGCGCTTACGCCTATGGACTCGCCGCGGGCGGCGGCGCCGGAGTTTCGCGCGCGATAGAGATTCTTCGCAGCGGTGTCGTCCGAACGCTGCGACTGCTGGGATGCCACGATACCGCCAAGCTCGACCGGTCATACGTCGAATAGGCAGGTGAGTCTCTACGTTCGCGGACGACTTCCGCACGCGGGCGTCGCGATTATCGGGAGCCGCCGGCCGCCGCCCGAAGCCGAGGCGTTCGCGTACGATCTCGCCTACCGGCTGCACGAGCCCATCGTCGCCGGATTGGCTCCCGGAGTCGATGCTGCCGCACATCGCGGGGCAATCGATGCGGGGACTCCGACAGTCGCGTTCGTCGGCTACGGTTTCGGCTGCACCGATCCGCCGGAGCACGCCGAGCTCGAGGCGGCAATCGTAGCGTCGGGCGGAGCGGTTGCGACGCTGCTCCCGCCGGGAACGCGCGTTTCCGAGGATTCGCGGATCGCGCGCGATCGGCTCCAAGCGAGGCATGCCCGCGCCGTCGTGCTTGTCTGCAGCGAGATCGGCGGCGGAGCGATGTACACCATGCAGTTCGCCCGCGAACTCGGCCGCCTGCGTTTCGCCGTGGAGCCGCCGCCGGCGGAGGTACCGGCCCCGCAGTGGGACGGCAACCGCGCGTGCATTGCCGACGGTGCAATACCGCTTCCTTTCGATGTGCGCGCGGCGCTTGACAGGATAGCCGGCGCAGGCTAGGTAACCCGGCTTTACGCCAGTTGCTGCGTAAGGAGATGAGCTATGCGATTGTTATCGACAGCGATCTGTACGACCGTCACTGTGGCACTGCTCGCGGGATGCTCGGGCAACGCGTCCCAAACGAATCCTTCGGGACCGAGCGCTATGGGGCAGACGCAAATCAAGCATTTACATCAGCATCACAGACCGCAATGGACCTTCCCCGCTAACCTAGCGAACGACCAAACCGCCCGTCCATGGTACCGCCAAACGCTCGGCGGAATACGCCGGCGATCCGGAACGGCGCCGAGCAAAGGCATGTACGTCAGCGAGTTCTATGGCTCGGCGGTTCTTGCATACGAGAATCGCAACACGTCGAACAATCCGCCGGTCTGCAGCGTACCGACCGGCGCCGATTACGTCAACGGCATCGCGATCGATGGTCAAGGGAACCTCATTACGCCCCTGGGCAGTACGCCCTCGGGATACCGTGAAGTCGAAGTTTGGCAGGGCCCCTCCATGTGCGGTTCGCCCGTCGGCACGCTCATGGATCCCTACGGGCAACCGTCGGATGCTGCAAGCCAAGATGCAATCCACGGAACGATCGCGGTCGCAAACATCTTTGGCCCCACCAGCAGCGCGGGCAGCGTTTCAGTTTGCACGCTCTCCGGCGGCTGCACGGCCAATCTAACGAACGCCGCGATGTATAAGGTCGCCGGTGTCGCGATCGATAAGAGCGGCAACTGCTGGGCGTCGGCCGAGGATTCTACCGGCGTTGGAACGCTCACGTACTTCGCGGGCTGCGCCGGGTCGGGTCAACAAGCGACGGGATTCATGAACGTCGATTACGGCGGTCTCGACATCGATGCAAACGGAAACTTGGTCTCGGTCGACAAGGCCGGCCAGCAGCTCTGGATTTACTCGGGTTGCAATCCGGCCTGCACTCTCGTCGGCGGCCCCTTTCCGCTCCAGGGTGAATCGGTCTTCGGCGCGGTCAACCGTCAGTCGATGACGTTCATGGCCGGCAACAGCATCGACGGACAAGTCGACGTGTACTACTACAGCCCCTCCGCACTCACGTACTGGTACAGCTACAATAACGGGCTCAACGTAACGTATACCGTCGAAGGCGTCGCCTATAATCCGCGCTCGAAGCAATAGTGGTACGAGCGTTCTCAAGCGCTCGGATGGCAAGGGCAGCCGGTCCCCCGGCCGCCCTTGCGACATGCGCCCGGCGGCTTCGGGAGCAAGGGCTGTGGAGGCTGCCCAAGCCAGGGGACGAAAGCGCCGCCTTGGCGGGGAAGCGCGGGATAATGACGAAAGTTCACAGGGACCCGGGGTATCCCCGGCCACACTCCAGCTACTGCTAAGGAGAATTCACCTATGCGATTGATCTCGTCAGCGCTGTGTACGACAGTCGCTGTGGCGTTACTCGCGGGCTGCTCCGGAATGTCTCAGACGACGCCGTCTGGTCCGAGCAGCGTCGGGCAAACGCAATCCCATTTCTCGCACGGGCGCTTCATCCCGCACTGGTCCTACCCGGCCAACGTGATGGGAATTCAACAGGGCGCCGCGCCGCGCTACCATGAAGTTCTGAGCCAAATGGGCAAGAAGCATGGTAACAGCGGTGGCATCTATGCCAGCGAGTTTTTGGGCACCAGCATCTGGGGCTACCAGCACAAGAATACGGCGAACAATCCGCCGACGTGCAGCACGGGACCGGTCTCTTCCCCGAACGGCATCGCCGTCGACGGTAAGGGCAACCTAATCGATCCCGATGGTGGCACCCGCTCGGTCATCATCTTCGGCGGCCCCGGCATGTGCGGCGCCGAAGTTGGATCCTTCTCCGATCCGTACGGCCAGCCGTCAGACGCATCCAGCCCGGATGCAGTGAACGGAACGGTCGCGGTCGGCAACATCTTCGACACCAGTGGAGCGGGCAGCGTCTCGGTCTGCACGATGTCGGGCGGTTGCACTTCGAACCTCACCAACCCGAACATGTACGAAGTCGCGGGCGTCGCGATGGACAACAGCGGGAACTGCTGGGCTTCGGCGACCAACTCGGCCGGAACGGCAACGCTCACGTACTTCGCCGGTTGCACCGGATCCGGTCAAGCGGCAACGGGTTACATGAACACGTACTACGGCGGCCTGGATATCGACAAGAACGGTAACCTGGTCTCCGTGAGCGCGTTCAACAGCGCACTCTACGTGTACTCGGGTTGCAACCCGGCGTGCACGCTCGTGGGCGGACCCTTCACCATGACGGGTGAGGCGGTATTCGGCCACCTGAACAAGCAGTCGATGACCTACTGTGCCGGCGACTTCCTCAACGGACAGATGGACGTCTACTACTACAGCCCGAGCGCACTGACGTACTGGTACAGCTTCAACAACGGGCTGACCGCCAGCTACGATCCGGAAGGCTGCGCGTATAACCCGCGTTCCGCTCAATAAGCTAACGCCCCGGCGTTAGGGAACGCTACATACTAAGAAGGATGGCCGGTCACCGGTCATCCTTCTTCTTTTAATTAAATGTCCGGCGCGAGTCCGACGTCAATCGAGGTTTCGAACGTACGGCTCCACGGCAACCCGATCTCCATGGCCGCGATGTGATAACCCGGATCGAGCTGCGGAAGAATCTTGAGCGCATAGCTCCAGAGCAGGGCGTTCGCGCGTTGCGCCGTCGTCGTTGCGACCTCCGGTGCGAGTAGCGTATGGTCGGTGATTCCTTGCGCGCCAAGCGTCGCGTTGAGATCGGGGCGCACTTCGTCGTGAAATGCGTAGTCGTCGAGGAAGATCTCGAACGTCAACGTGCGGTGTGCGAGCGCGTCGTAGCTGTGCATGCGCCGTCCCGCGCCTGCTGCAACTGCTTCGGCGAGCGCCGTTCCGACGGTGTTGGCGTTCGTGTTCCACGAGGAGTATGCGTCGAGCTGCGCCGCCACACCCGACGCCAAAATGCGCCGCGCGAAATCGGCTTGCTGCGAGTAGGACGCCAAGTAGGAGAGATCGGCGAGCGCCACCGCGCGTCCGGAGGAACCATCCTGCGCGATCGCCGCGATGAACGCATCGTCCTGTGCCGGCGTCGTGTTCGGCACGCGGACGTAGAGCACTATCTCGGGATTTGAGTCGACGCGGATCCCGCCGCAGACGCGTATCAGCGCATCGATCGCCGCGGAGACCGGTGCGTATTCGATTGGATCCTGATAGAGCGCCCCGTCGGGCGCCGAATAGCGCACGGCGATCCGTGGGCGCCAGGCGGCCGCGCGGGCGATGGCGTGCGCTACCAGCGCCGCACCCAGCTCGTCGGCGCCGGGCTCGATCGAAGCACGCTCTTGAAGCGATGCCGCCGCGAGCTCGGCCTGCAGAAGCGCGACGTCGGGAACGTGCAGCCCGACCGGGCCCGCGTCATCTTGTCCGAGGACGAGACGATCGATCGCCCCGGTCGCGGTCAAGCGCAATAATAGCCGGTCGACCGCAAGGTTACGTGCGCGCGTGGCGAGGTAGGCATCGAGCGTCGCCGGGCCGATTGCGTCCCGTAGCTGCGCGGCGCGCGGCGCTTCGCTGGGCAGCAGCGGGTCGTGCAGGTTAGCATACTCTTGCAGGTACGACCAAGCGGGATACGACGCAAAAAAATTCGTACCGGCGGGAACTCCCGTCGGCGCGAGGCGCATGATCGTACCGAACGCACCGATCCAAGCGCCGGGAGAACGCTCGCGCAAATGCGAGAGCTCGCGCAGGCGGAAGTACGCGTCGTTATACGACGTTCCGGGAATGCGCGACGCCGTCAAGCCCCCGTACGCAAGCATATCCGTCGAAACGACGAACGCATCCGCCCGGCGGTACGCCGCCTCGTGATTGAGCCAGCGAATTAATGCGTCCGAACGGCCGCCTTCGAGGAATCGGCCGAGCAACGCGCGCGGCGGCGCGTCGACCGGAATCCCCGCAATCCGGCCGAGCATGACGGGAAGCTGATAGGTTACGGGCCGATCGTCGATTGGAACGAACGCGATCGTTGCCAGAACGAACGCGAAGAGCGCCATCAGAGGAGAGCTCGGAGCGAACCGCCGCTTGCGTCGAGCAGCGCGCGAGCCTGGGGCGCGTCGAGTCCGCGGCGCTGCATTACGACGGCAATCTTCACGCGGCCACCGGCGGCGTCGAGCAGCTCGCTCGCGCGGGCCTCGCCGACGCGCGCCAGGTCGCAGACCAGCCGAATTGCGCGGCGGCGTAGTTTTGCGTTCGAAGCGACGAGATCGACCATCAGATTGTCGTGGACTCTTCCAAGCCGTACCATCACCGCGGTCGAGAGGGCGTTGAGCGCGATCTTCTGCGCGGTCCCCGCCTTCATGCGGGTCGAGCCGGCTAGCGCTTCCGCTTCCGTCTTCAATACGATTGCCGCGTCGGCTGCTTCGGCGAGCCGCGAACCGGCGACGCTCGTGATTGCGAGCGTGTAGGCTCCGCTCGCTCGCGCCGCCTCGACGGCCCTCACGACAAACTCCGCCCCGCCGCTCGCCGAGATCCCCACGAGCGCGTCTCCCGGCTTGACGCAATCGCGCACCGTCGCCGCTCCGGCCTCGCCGTCGTCTTCCGCGCCCTCAATCGAACGCACCAATGCGCCGCTTCCGCCCGCCACGTGCGCCCGCACCAACTCGGGCGACGTTCCGAAGGTTGGCGGCATTTCGGCAGCGTCGAGCGCGGCGATGCGCCCACTGCTCCCCGCACCCGCATAGTGCAGGACGCCACCGCGCGAGAGTCGTGCGGCAATCTCGTCGACCGCCGCCGCAAGACGTTGCGTCTCTGCCAGGACTGCGAGCAGCGCCTGATTCTGATCGGCGACGAGCAGCTCGACGAGTGCGGGCGTGTTCAGGCGATCGAGTCCGACGGTGTGCGGGTTCGCGCGTTCGGTCGACGCCAGCTCGTCGTTCACGTGGCCGCCGCGCATTCCCGCGCGATCTCGCCGAGTGTCGCTTCGAGCTCGCACGGCGCGATCGCACCGAGCGTAACCGGACGCGCGGCGCCGGTCGCTGCCGGAACGTTCGATGCGCGCCCGCGGAGCGTCTCGTAACCGAGTACCGCAAAGGCGATTGCTTCTTTCGCATCGGCGGGTATGCCCATCGCGTCGGAGGATTCGACGCGCGAGCCGTCGAGCCGTGCGGCGAGCCGGCGTAGGAGCGTTGCGTTGCGGGCACCGCCACCGCTGACGATCACGCGCGCTCTCGCAAAGCCGCACCGTTGGATCGCCTCCGCAGCCGAGCGCGCAGTCAGTTCCGCGAGCGTCGCCGCTCCGTCTTGGAGCGAGAGACGCGCGAGCGCCTCGTCGTGCCTGGCGAGAAACTGGGCGCCGAAGCGCTCCCGTCCGGTCGTCTTCGGCGGTGCGGCCGAAAAGTAGGCGTCGCGGAGCATTGCATCGAGCAGTTCTTCGTCGACGCGTCCCTCGGCGGCGAGCGCGCCGCGATCGTCGAAGTGCCGCTCACCGCGCGTTGCCTCGAAGACGAACGTATCGAGCAACATGTTCGCGGGACCGGTGTCGAAGGCGATCGCATCGTCCGGCGATGCCCCCGCGCGCAGGAGCGTCACGTTCGCGATTCCGCCGAGATTGAGCGCGACGCGATCTTCCGTCGCGCTTCCAAAAAGCAGCGCGTCGACGCGAGCGACGAGCGGCGCGCCTTCTCCGCCCGCGGCGGTATCGGCGCTGCGGAAATCGTAGCAGACGGTTACGTTCATCGCTTCGCGGATCACGAACGCATCGCCGAGCTGGAGGGTCACGTGCGAGGCGCCCTCATGCCAGAGCGTCTGACCGTGTGAGGCAACGTACCCGATTCGCTCGTCGCAGACCACGGCGCGAGCGGCCCGCGCGTACGCGTGGCCGAGCGCGTTATGCAGACGCGCCGCGGCGGCGATCGACCCGGCCTGAGGTGGAAGCGCGGCGAGAAGCGACGAGCGCAGGTCGGAATCGAACGGATGCGTCTGGAAACGCAGGAGCTTGACCTCGTAGCTTTCGCGGCGCGGTTCGATCGCAACGAGCGCCGCATCGACACCGTCGAGCGACGTTCCGCTCATCAGACCGACGGCCAGCATTCGATCATCGCTTCGTAGAAACGCGGGCGAACGTCGCGCGGATCGTCCCGGCCGAAGTAGACGGCATTCGTGAGCAATACGCCTTGAAGGTCGCGCACCGGATCGGCCCACACGCACGTACCGACGAAGCCGGTGTGCCCGAACGACGCTCGATCCATGAGACGGCCGCACGAGTTCTGGTCGTTCGTCTTGAGTGCCCAACCAAGGCCGCGGCGCAACACCGGATCGCCGGCTTGCTCGGCGATCGCTGCGCGCACGAGCTCTTCCGCAAGGCGAGTGCAGCGGCGGCCGTGCAGCGTTCCAAGGTAGCATTCGGTGAGCGCGGCGACGTCGGCCGCCGTTCCGAAGAGGCCGGCGTGGCCGGCTACGCCTCCCATCAAGTAGGCCTTCTCATCGTGGACGAAGCCTTGCACGCGTCCGCGCCAGGCGTCCTCCTCGGTTGCGGGAATCGCCGCGCGCAGCCGCACACCGGGACGAAAGACCAACGTCGGCGAGAACGACCGCGCGTGCGCCGCGAGCGATTGCCCGGTTATGCGCTCGATCGCGACGCCGGCCGCGATGAAGCCGAGATCGCTATAAATCACGCGCTCGCCGGGCCGCGCGATCAGCGGCGCGCGCAGCGCGAATCGCTCGACGTTCTCATCGACGATCGTGCGGTAATCGGCGCCCGAGTTCATTCCCGAGGTATGCGCGAGCAGCATACGCGCGGTAATTCCGGCGTGCTCTCCCTGACGCCATTCCACGATGACGCGCGCCAGCGGTTCGTCCAACTCGAGCTCCCGTGCCGCGGCCAGTTCCAGAACCAGCGTCGCTACGAAGAGCTTCGTGAGCGATGCGAGATCGAAGCGCGTGTCGGCATAGAGCGCTCGCGCGAGTGAGTCCGCGCGCGTAACGCCGAGCGCACGTTCGTAGACGACCCGGCCGCGATGCTCGATGCGCGCCACCGCTGCCGTAAACTCGCTGCCGCAAGCTTCTTCGAGGATGCGATCGATACGCCTCACACGGGTAAGCGCCCGGAGGGCAGGCTGCCGCCAAAAATAACGTCCGCAAGGCCCGCGATGGAAATCTCGTCGTCGCCGCAGGTTGCGAGCAAATGGCGCGCCCCGCCGAAGAGCGCCACGTCGAAGGGCTCGAGCAGCGACGCGACCAGCGCGTCGGGATACCGATCGATGATGCGCGCAATCGCCGTTGCCTGCGCGGCGTGGAGGTGGGCGCGGCGCGAGAGCAGGATCGGGCGGCGCCGCCGCTCTGCAATCGCGCTCAGAATGGAGTCAATCTCTTCGGGTTGCGGATCGATCGATGCGGCAAACTCTGCAAGCGCCGGCGCTTCGTGGTGCAACGGTGCGCCGGCACCGCCGAATGAGATCGCGATCGATGCGACCGGATCGGCATGGGGCAGGCCGCGCAGCAGCGTGACCGCTCGGCGCGCAATTTCGCGACCGATGCCTTGATGCGGCGCGAATCCATCGAGCGGCATCGGCGCCGCGCCTGCTTCGCGCAATCGCCGTACGCGGGCATGCGCTTCCTGCAGTCGAGGCAGCGGGAGGCGCCCTTCGGCCACCGCCGCCGCGATTGCGTCAGCGGCGCCGGCGGCGAGCTCGGCATCGTGACTGAAGATCAACAGATCGGCTCCGGCCGCGAGCGCCTCGATCGCACTCGTCACCGAGTCCCTCTCCGCGATCGCATTCATCTCCAGGCAATCGGAGAGCAGCGCGCCGTTAAAACCGAGCTCGCCGCGCAAGAGATCGGTGAGAATGCGACGCGACAGCGTTGCCGGGCGCTCTGAGTCGAAGGCGCGCACGACCACGTGAGCGCTCATCATCGCCGGCGCGTCGGCGGCGACGGCCGCGAACGGCACGAGATCGCGCGCACGCAACGTTGCAGCATCGACGTCGACCATCGGAAGCGCGGCGTGCGAATCGACCGGCGTCGCGCCGTGTCCCGGAAAGTGCTTGAAGCACGGCAGGATCCCGCTCTCGCGAAGCCCGCCCGCAAGAGCTGCTCCAAGCGCGGCGACGCTCTGTGGATCGGCGCCGAACGAACGGGTTCCGATCACCGTGTTTTGGGACTCGAGCGCCAAGTCGAGCACCGGAGCGCAATCGAGCGTGCAACCGGCTCGACGCAGGTCGAAGCCGAGTTGCACGCCGGCGGCACGGGCCAGCTCGAGATCGTCGGCTGCCCCCAGTGCCATCATCGATGGGATAGGCTCCACGCCGTCCCGCAGCCGGGAGACCGCGCCGCCCTCCTGATCGATCGCGATTACCGGGGGAGGATCGCCGTGCCGCGCACGCAGCGCGTCGGTGAGTGCGCGTACTTCGCGCAGCGACGCGCCCTGCTGCGGAAAGAGCAGGTAGCCACCGAAATGCATGACCGCCGACTCCAGCTTCGAGCCAACGATGCCGGCCATTACGACGCCGCGTGCCAGTGCGAGGGTATCGCTCACGCGACGGCTCGCCCGGTCGCGGCATCGAAACGCCGCAACGACTCCGTCGGAAGTTCGAGCGCGACCCGATCGCCGGCGCGGGCGGGTTCCGAAACCGCAACGCGCACGGCGAGCGTCCCCAGCGCTGTCTCCACGTCGAGGAATGCGTCCGCGCCGGTGCTTTCGCGCCGGACGACGCACCCACGAACCGCACCGTTGGGCGTCAGACGAATGCACTCGGGACGAATGCCGGCGATCGTTCCGCGATCTTCGAAAAGATTCATCGGGCGCTCGCCGAGAAAGCGCGCCACCGTAACGGTACGCGGCGAATCGTACACGCGTTGAGGCTCGCCGGCATCCTCGATTCGACCGTTCACGAGAACCGCGAGGAGATTGCCGACGCTCATCGCCTCAACGTGGTCGTGGGTCACGTAGAGGATCGGCCCAGCGAACCACTGACGAACGCCGATCACTTCATCGCGCACCGAGCGGCGAAGCGTGGGATCGAGGTGCGCGAGCGGCTCGTCGAGCAGCAGGGCCAACGGATCGGAGAGCAGGGCACGCGCGATCGCCACGCGCTGACGCTCGCCGCCGGAGAGCTGTCGGGGCCGGCGCTCAAGATGCGTCGCGACGTGCAGCGCGGCCGCCGTCGCGGCAAGCCGTTCGTCACTGCGCTCCCTGCGGCGCAGCGCAAAGCGCAGGTTCTCGCGAACGCTCATGTTGGCGAAGAGTGCGTCGTCTTGTGCGACCAGTGCAATGCGACGTCGCTGCGGTGGATGCCGGAGCACCGAGAGGCCGTCGAGCCGAACGTCGCCGCTGCGCGGGCGCAGCAAGCCGGCGATGACGCGCAAAAGCGTAGTTTTTCCCGCGCCGGACGGACCCACAACCGCAAGGGTCGTCCCTTGGGGAACCTCGACCGAGACGCGATCGAGTGCCGCGCCCGAGCCGGCGGTAAAATGAAAGACGAGGCCGCTGGCCGAGAGCATTAGTGCGTGCGCCGATCCAGGCTGCGGTACTCCTCCCGCGCCGCCGCATCGCCGGTTCGGGCCCGAGCAACGACACCGCGCAGCCACGTCACCGTCGCATCGTCGGCCTTTCTGCCCGCCAGAACCAAGCGCAAGGCGATCAGTGCGAGATCGGGTGTCCGCGATCCAAGCCGCTCTATCCCCTCGTAAAAGGGCGCTGCGCCGCCATCGGCCCCGGGCCGCGCTTCGAGCAGCGCGCGCACGACTTCCGATTTCGACGGCGTTCCGTCAAGAAGATAGCCGTCGAGCAACTCGAAGTCCATCGCTCATGGGCTTCGCCAAGCGTACCGGCTTGCTCTGCGCGCTTGCGCTCGGCACGTTGGGAGCGAACGGAAACGCAAGCGGCGAGGCGCAGCTCCTCATCCGCATGCGTGCTGCGGCGGGCCCCGTCTGGCAGAATCACTTCATTTCGGTATCGCGCCTGACGCTCGGCGGCTCGCAGAGCATCGTTTCGAGCGACAGCAGCGGATTGCGGATCACCGTGCGGCACTGCACCGGAGAGCTCTGCAGCGGCACCTACTTCGACGGCGAGCATCTTTATTCGGTTAACATGAATGGAACGGCGGTGCCGGAATCGCTCGAGCCGGAGCCGTTTCTACGCTCGCTTCGACTCGTCGGCTCGCTGCAGTTTCTCGCCCCTTCTTTCATCGCACACGGCGGACGGCTCGGAGAGGCCGGCAGCGGCACGTTCGAAGGGAAGCTGTACCGCACGATCGTCGTGGGAGACGTCAACGCCGTTCCGTTACGCCTCTACGTCGATCCGCAAAGCGCGCTCGTGCGGCTCGCGCGCGAACTCGGGGGCCCGGAGACCTTCGAATATCGGGCCTACCGGCGGGTCGGTCCCTTCACGCTTCCCTTCGAAGTCTTGCACGACGGCCAGCTGTTCGAGCGTTACGACGACCGCGCCGCAGTCTCTTCGGCGTTCGCACCGCCGCACGGTCCGATTCCGTCTTTTCGCGGCCCGCCGGCCCCGATACCAACGGATCCGCGCGCGGTCACTCCAATCGTCGATTGCAGCCTCGCCGGCGTTGCGACACGGTGTTTGGTCGACACCGGGAACTCCGGACTATCGGTGAGCTCGGAGCTGGCAAGCCGGCTCGGCGCGCCCGTGGTCGGAGCGTATGAGGTGCGTGGCCTCGGCGGCTATACCACGCAAGTCGTACGCGCCGGACCGTTGCGGGTAGGAAATGCAACGTACGCCGACGCGTACTACGCCGTGCTCTCCGATCTTCGGCGCTATGGATACGACGTCGTGCTCGGCGCGGACGCACTCGCCGCGACCGGCATTGAGCTCGATGCCGGCGCACACGTCGTGCGTTTGGGTGCCTCAGGTGAGCACAGCCGCATCGTGATGCCGGTGTCGTTCGAGAACTTCGTGCCGGTGATCGACGTGGGAATCGGTAGCCTGCAGGCGGCGCTGGCAGTGGATACGGGCGACGAGTCGAACGTCAACCTCGCGTACGATTTTTATGTCAAACACCCGGGACTCTTCAGCGTCAACGAGCGGCGGCTCGTGAGCGGAATCGGCGGTAGCAGCGTCGAGTTGATCGGAGAGATTCCATCGGTGACGATCGGCGACTTCCATACGGGACCGCAACGCATCGGGACGACGGAGACGCTGCGTGGCACGGGCTTCGGTCACCTCGGTGCCGCATTCTTACAGCAGTTCGTCGTGGAGCTGGATTACCTCGCGGCACAGCTTCGCCTCACACCGAGGACGTGAGCGCGCGATCTCTCCGCAGTATCGCCGCGTGCGCGCTTGCCGCGGCCGCTTTTCAGGCTCCGGCCGCGCCTGCCATGACCCTCGATCGCTGTACGGTCGTCGCCGCCGAAATGATGGAGAGCGTCGACTCCACCGACGCTCGCCCCGGGGACTTCTTCCGATTCCAGACGGTCAACGCGGTGACGGCCGGCTTGCAGGTCGTCATTCCGACGCGGACGATGGGCTACGGTGTGGTGACGGTCGCCTCGCCGGCCGGCCGCGACGCGCGGCCGGGCGTGCTCGTCCTCGAGCCGAGATATCTCGTCCTGCCGAACGGAAAGCATCTCGGCGTCGTCCTCAATCATAACGCTAACGCCGATCCATTGGACAAAGCGGGCTCGACCGACAGCATCCCGGGCTACTTGGGCGCGATTCCGGTCCTAGGCGTCGGGGCGGCCATCGGAGTCTTCAACTACTTCCGCAAAGGCAAAAACATCGTCGTTCCGCGCGGAACGGTCTTCACGATCTTTCCGAGCGACGATCCCTCGGTCGAGCACTGTCAAGAGCACCCGTCGTATTAACGCGCCGGCGCGTTAGGTGTCCGGCGTCTCAAACCTCGCGGAATTAACTTAACGTAAGAACACCGTTAACGCGTTAACGTGTCAGAATGGGGTTGCGCCCGGTTCCTATAGAGAACCGGCCAGACGGTTGTTGGGGATTTAGCCGAATTGACTACTTTCTTCTCAAAACTCGCGGCATCACTTAGAATGCCTGCGCTGGCTGCTTGGCTAATAGGCGGGATCCCCGCCGCCATTATCGCCGGACTCTTCGCTCTCCACGCGTACGGGATTCGGCTCGACGTCGACTTCATCTACTATCCCACGTTCGTCTTCGTGTACGCGATCTGGATTATGCCGATCCTGGGGTTCATGGTCTTCAGCTTCCGCCAAATCCCGCCGAACCCCCAAGCGGCTCCGCGGCGCCGCTTTCTCTGCATGATCCCCGCCTATAATGAAGAGCGGGTGATCGGCAACCCGATCCGCAGCTTGCTCGCCCAAGATTATCCCAAGGACCTCTATGAAGTATGGGTGATCTTCGACGGATCCGACGAGACGGCCGCGCTCGCGGAGAGCCTTGGCGCCAACGTGCTGGTGACGCCGACGAATGGTTACGGCAAGCACCGCGCGCTTGACTATGCGTTCCGAAAGCTGCTCACCGAGAACGACGACCGGTACGTCGCGGTTTTCGACGCCGACAACACGGTGAGCCCGAACTTCCTGCAGGCCATGAACAACGCGATCGAAGCCCGCGGTTTTCGTTGCATGCAATCGTTCCACGACGTTCTCAACGGCTCCGACAACTGGATCACCAAGGCGCTGTGGTGCTCGTGCGTTGCCTCTTCACGGATGTACCTGACGGGGCGCATGCGCAGCCTCTCGAACGTTTTAATTTGCGGTACCGGCTGGTGCTGCGAAGCGGGGCTCCTTCGCCGTTTCTGGCAACTGATCAAAACCCAGACCGAGGACATCGAGCTCAACGGCATTCTGGCGCTCGAGTCGGGCGTGCACGTGGGCTACGTGCCCGAAGCGCACATCTACGACGAGAAGCCCCTCAATATTTGGGTTGCCATTCGCCAGCGGATGCGCTGGATGTGCGGTCATGCCCGCGTGGCATACTATTACTTCTTCCGCTGCCTCTGGCAGGGGATCGCGCGCCGAGACCTCGCCTTGATCGAACTCGCATCGTACTACCTCGTGCCGTTCGCGCTTCTCACGAGCTTTCTGACGTGGCCCCTGCTGGTGGGGATATCGATGGGTTCGCTTCAGATCACCGGTCCGCTCGCGAGCGGCGTGGTCGAACACGTTTTTGAAGTCATTGCGATCTTTTTTATCTTCGGATATCAAGTCGTCGGCTTTTGGGGAACCGAGCCGCTCGGCAAAAGCGCGCTGTTGCGCGCCAGGCGCGTGATCGTCTATTCGCTCTACACGCTGGTCTTTGCGTTCCTCACGTGGCCCCCGGCGCTCGTTTGGGCGCTCTTCTCCGTGGCCAAGAGCGACTGGCTCTACCACACGCCTCATGTCAGCGACGCGGCCGAAGAGCTTTTGGTCGCGCAGCGGACCGCGGCGCTACGACCCCATACCGCACCGCTCGCGCCACAAGCGGCTGCAAATTAACGATAGGAGTTCTCTTGTACACCCCATCTCGCTCCCTCGTCCTATTCTTCATCTTCGTGCTCGGCATGCACACTGCGGCGATGGCAGATAACTCGTCGCGGGTCGAGGTCGACGATTCGACCATCGGTTTCAGCAGTCCCGGAAACGCATACGGTCCGTGGATCTTCCAAAATGCGCGGTACGTCTTCGTCATCCCCGGAGAGGGAGCCATTAACTTCGAGGCCTCGCATCAAGCAAACGGCGATGTCAACTTCCCCACGCATGGCAACTATTTCGCGGCCGGAATCACCCACGATTTCACGTCGCGATTCTACGGCAACGTCAGCTTCGGATACGGAACCGCAAACCCGTACGCAAAGACCGATATCCACGTAGAACTCAACTATAAGACGACCCCCGACTTGCGCTTCGTCGTGAGCGGCGCTGAGGACTTCGTAGCCTACTGGTCGGGGCAAAGCTTAGAGCAGCTCTCCATCGGACCGTCCTACTACTACCCGCAGGGGTCGGTACAAGTCCGCTACTTGTGCGCGGCCAACTCCGGCGCCCAAACCAAGAGCGGCGCGTACGTCGCTTGGGATATCGACCCGAACCGGCGCTCGAAGTATTCGCTGACGGGGCTCTTTGGGCCACAACAATTTCTCGTGACTCTTCCGGGAGTGCCCCTCTCGCTGGCAAACTATACCGGGGAAACCTACACGATATCGACCGAACAGCAGATCGGGCGCCTGTCGGCAGCCGGATTGCGCTGGGGCGTCAAAGCCGGAGGATTCTTTTCGCAGTTGAATCAGTCAGCGGGCGGAGCACCAGTCTACTTTGGACGCGGGGCGACATTTGGCGTCTGGACGACGTACTGAGATTCCGCGAGCGCGTTTCTTGACGCAGCTCGCCGGCGCATGTGCGTGCGTCACGGCTCTTTCGTCGAAAGCGGCCGAATCGGCGTCGCGGGAGACGCCGGCGCGCCGGTTCGAGGAGTGGATCCTCGACTATCAGATCGCTTCGAGCGATCTTTGCCGATACTATCGATTCGGACCCCACCAGGCCGAAGAATCGCCGCTCGCCACCGCGTACGCGATCGTGCTTCTGGGCGAGAGCCACCCCGACGTGACGGACAGGCTATCGCGCGGCCTCGCGGCGCTACAGCAGCGCTTCGCAGGCAATCCGCACGTCGGCGGCGGCGTGCCGTCGATCGCCAACGATGGCTCGCTCCTGTTCTATGCATCCGACGCGTTGGCCGCGACGAAGGCACTCGTTGCTACCTATAACCAAACTCATCAGCTCGATCATCTCCACGCCGCCGCCGGATTCGTTGAGTTCGTACACCGGCTCGCGAACGGAGAACGCGCCGGCTTTCTACCGGAAAATTTCGGCTTCCCCATGCAATATGCGACGCCCGGCGGAGCGTACCAAAACTGGCTGGTTCCAAACGTCGCGATGCTCTTCTGGGATGCTTTGCGCGACTATGCCGATGCGGCCGGGGACGCCGCGACCGCGCGGCTCTTCGAGCGCGGGCGTTCGTTCCTGCTTCGTGACGCTCAGGCCCCAAACGGGGCATATTACGACCACTACGATCCGGGATATCCGCCGCGCGCGTATTCGAGGGAGCGATGGCGCTGGTTTAAGGTAGAGGCCGACGGACGGCGGATCGCGATCGGCGATAACATGATGATGTCGGCTCTGGGCGCGGCGCGTTTAGGCGATGCCACCGGCGTGGACCGGTTCTTGGAGTGGGCCAGACCAAACGATGGAGCGTTTTACGCCTACATCGACGTCGATAGCGGAGGATCCGGTTTCCAGGACGGTGACCCGCGATATTTCGACGTCGTCTCGTCCGCCATGTACTACGGTCTCTTGGCGGAGCGCAAGCGCCTCGACGAAGCGACGCGGCGAAACCTCGAACGGATCTTCGCGCTCTCCGCTGCCGTCGACGGAGGCTACCGTTGGGGCTTGCACGCCGACGGCCCCGGCTGGGTCCAAGACTCCGCAGAGGCGCTCGTCACCGGCTATTGGATCGCCAAAGCCTCGTGACTGCCCCACTGTTACGCCGCTTCTTGACCCTCGCGGGGTTGTCGACAGCCCTGCTGGCGCCGAACGCTGCGCATGCCGCCGAACGAACGAGCCTCGCATCCATCAAACACATCGTCATCATCGTTCAGGAGAACCGCAGCTTCGACGACCTCTTCGAGGGCTATCCGAACGCGCACACGGTCAGCAGCGGCAAACTCCCGAACGGAGAGAACGTCGCGCTTAAACCGATATCGATGAAGGCGCCGTACGACATTTCCCACGCGTTTCAAGACGCGCGGAGCTCCTACGATGCCGGTCGCATGGATGGATTCGCCTACGAGTATACCGGGAGCGGCGGCTCGCGTTACCCCCACCCGCAGTACGGATACGTTCCTCGAAAGGAGGTCGAGCCGTACTGGAGTTTGGCCTCTCAGTACGTACTGGGCGACGACACGTTCGCGTCGCAGCTCGACGGCAGCTTCGTCGCGCATCAATACCTCGTCGCGGGCTGGGCCGGCAACACGTACAACTATCCCGCCGGAGAGCCTTGGGGCTGCGACCTCGCGGGCAATGCGGTCGGGGTGCTCGATAGTACCGGGCAGCCGTTTGGGTTCACGGCACCCTGTTTCAGCTACAAGACGATCGCAGACGAACTCGATGCAAAGGGATTGTCGTGGCGGTCCTATTCACCGGTGAGCGGCATCGGTTACTCCTGGGATGCATTCGACGCCATCTCACAGATTCGCAACGGCCCCGATTGGAAGACCGCAGTCGTTCATCCCGAGACGCGGATCTTGAGCGACGTCGCACATGGAAAGCTCGCCGACGTCACGTGGGTCGTTCCATCGTCTCCCCTCTCCGATCACGCCGGCTCGCGCAGCAGCCGCGGCCCGTCGTGGGTCGCCTCCATCGTGAACGCGATCGGTAAGAGCGACTTCTGGTCGTCGACGGCAATCTTCATCACCTGGGATGACTGGGGCGGATGGTACGACGACGTGGCGCCGCCACAGCTCGACGAGCACGGACTCGGATTCCGCGTGCCGCTGTTGTGCGTGTCGCCGTTTGCAAAGTCGAACTACGTCGACCACACGCAGTATGAGTTCGGAAGCATTCTGCGGCTGGTGGAGATGCGTTTCAACCTTCACTCCCTCGGTCGAACCGATGCGCGCGCACAGGCGCCCCTGGACTGCTTCGATTTCCAGCATTCCGCCCGTCCATTCCGTGAAATTGCGGCGCCCCTCACGCCCGACGCCTTGGTGCGCGCGGCGACGAATACACCCCCGGACGAGCAATGACCAGGATCGAACGGAGCGTTAGCGGGACGCTGATGGTCGCGCTGCTTTCGGCCTGTACGATGCAGGGCGCGCCGAGTATCCCGAAGTTCGCGCAAAGCCAGGCGCTCCGAACCGTTCGCATCGCGGCGACGGAGCCGCTGCTCTACGTTTCGGATCCGGTCAACGATTCGGTGAAAGTCTATCGCGCGGCGCAACGCAATCCGAGCCCAATCGCGACGATACGCAAGGGCATCCGCGGACCTGCCGGGCTGGCGATCGACGGCAGCGGCAACCTCTACGTCGCCAGTACGACCGGCAACACCGTCACGGAGTATCATCGCAACGCTCTTTCGCCCGTGGCGACGTACGCAAAGGACCTCCTCGGACCCGTTTCCGTCGCGGTGGATGATGCCGGAACGCTCTACGTGGCGAACTTCGATTCGTTCGTTTATTCGATCGTCGAGTTTCCGGCCGGTACCACAGACCCATCGGTGACGATCCGCAACCCGTGCGGATGCTACCCAATCGGCTTGGCGATCGACGGCGGAGGGAATCTCTACGTCGCCTATGATGACTTCTATTCGCAGAGCCTCGTCTATCGATACGCACCCGGAAGCACGAAGGGGATCGCCGTCAATTTGCAACTCGGATCGACGCACTGGGAAGCCGCCGGAATGACCTTCGATGCTGCGGCAAACCTGCTCGTCGCAAATGCAACGCTGCCGGGAATCCAAGTCTTTGCCTCGGGAAGCACCACCGCCACGGATGTCTTCGGCAAGCGCGGTTCGCCTCGATTCGTTCAACTTGCCGCCGACGAACGCCACGCGTTCGTCTCGGATACCGCCGCACGTGCAGTCGAAGAGTATACCTACCCCGCAGGGAAACCGGCGGGCACCGTCACGCAGGGTTTGAAATCGGCGTACGGCCTCGCCATCAGCCCCCGCGCGCCGCTCTGAAAGGCGACCGCTAATCTGCGGTCAAACGTCGCTCCATGCACCACTTTCGTGCGAGCGACGGCACCGAGCTGGCGTTCGAAGAGCGGGGCTCCGGCGCGCCCGCACTCGTCTTCGTTCACGGTTGGCAGGCCGATCGAACGGTCTGGAACGAGCTGATCGACGCACTGGGACCCGAAGCGCACGTGCTCGCGATCGACGCGCGAGGAAGCGGCGAATCACACGACGCTACCGGGCCCTATCGGCTGGAACGCTTTGCGGCGGATCTCCGCGATTTGATCGAAGCGCGCGAACTCGGCCCGGTCGTGCTCGTCGGCCACTCGATGGGTGCGACGGTGGCGCTTCGGTTTGCCGTCGATGCTCCCGACCTTGTTTGCGGCCTCGTGCTGATCGCGCCGGTTCCGGCGAGCGGGGGCGGATACTCGCCCAAGGGAGCCGCGTATTTACGTTCGACGGCGGGCGACCCGGCCGCAGCGCGAGAGTGGCTCGCTCGCACCTTTACGCAACCGCCCGATGAAGCAACGCTAGAGCGGCTCTGTGCGGCTGCCGCGCAAACGCGGCGCGACGTTGCACTCGAATCGTTCGAATCGTGGGCCCACGCCGATTTCGCGGAGGCGACCCGCGCGATCGAAGCGCCGGCGCTCGTCATCGCGCCCGAACACGACGCGCGCGGTACGCGCGAGAGGGTCGCCGATTTGCTGCCGAACGCACGCTACGCCGTGGTGCCGGATAGCGCGCATTACGCGATGCTCGAGCGTCCGAAAGCGATCGCGGCGCTGATTCGAGAGTTCCTGCGTTGAACGCGGAGCGAAGGCGTCTCGAAGAGGATCGCGAGAAATCGGGCTGGCATCACTGGGGCCCCTATTTGAGCGAACGTCAATGGGGCACGGTGCGCGAGGATTACAGCCCGTACGGAACCGCCTGGGAGTATTTGCCGCACGATCAGGCGCGTTCGCGCGCGTACCGTTGGGGCGAGGACGGCATCGCTGGTATCTGCGACCGATACCAGCGCCTCTGCTTCGCCGTTGCGATGTGGAACGGCAAGGATCCGATCCTCAAAGAGCGGCTCTTTGGACTCACCGGCAACGAAGGGAACCACGGCGAGGACGTTAAGGAGTATTACTTCTTTCTCGACGCGTTGCCGTCGCACGCCTACATGAAGATGCTCTACCGGTATCCGCAGGCCGAGTTTCCGTATGCCCGCCTCGTCGATGAGAACCGACGGCGCACGCGCCTCGATCCGGAGTTCGAGCTGATCGACACCGGCGTCTTCGACGGCGATCGCTTCTTCGATTGCATCGTCGAATACGCCAAGGCCGCGCCGGACGACATTCTCATCCGCATCTCGGTGACCAACCGCGGGCCGGAGCGCGCTAAGCTGACGCTTCTTCCCACGCTATGGTTCCGCAACGTTTGGTCGTGGAAGCCCGGTGTCGTCAAACCCATACTCGACGAAGAACCCGCGCAGCCTGACCTGCGAATCGTTCGCGCAACGGAGGAACGTCTCGGCACCTATCGGCTCTACTGCGACGAGGCCGAAGAGCTGCTCTTTACCGGGAACGAAACGAACGCTAAGCGTCTCTTCGGCTCGCCGAACCCCGCGCCGTACGTCAAAGACGGCATTAACGAATGCGTTGTCGACGGCAACCGCGACGCAATCGACCCCAGTGCAACGGGAACCAAGTGCGCCGCGCGCTACGAACTCGACGTCGGGCCGGGAGAGCAACAGATCCTGCGCCTACGGCTCTGCAACCGCGCGCTCGACGAACCGTTCGCCGGCTTCGAGCGCGTCTTCGACCAGCGAATTGCCGACACCGACGAGTTCTACCGCGATCTCAACGGATTTCCGGTCTCCGACGACGAGCGCGCGGTTCAACGTCAAGCGTTCGCCGGGCTGTTGTGGAGCAAGCAGTTCTACAACTACGTCATCCACGATTGGCTGGCGGGCGATCCGCTGCAACCGCCTCCGCCGCCGCAGCGAAAAAGCGGCCGCAACAGCGGCTGGGACCATTTCTATAGCGACGACGTCTTGGCGATGCCCGATACGTGGGAGTATCCGTGGTTTGCCGCGTGGGATCTGGCCTTCCACTGCGTCGTCTTCTCCCTGATCGATCCGCAGTTTGCGAAGATCCAGCTTTCGCTGCTCACGCGCGAGTACTACATGCATCCCAACGGACAGCTTCCGGCCTACGAATGGGCCTTCGACGACGTCAATCCGCCCGTACTTGCATGGGCGGCCTATCGGGTCTTCAAAATCGAGCGCAAACAGACTGGCCGCGGCGATCTCTTTTTCTTAGAACGCGTCTTCCAAAAGCTGCTGCTCACCTTTACGTGGTGGGTAAACCGTAAGGACGTCGCCGGCCGCAACGTTTTTCAGGGCGGATTCCTCGGCCTGGACAACATCGGCATCTTCGACCGCAGCGCGCCGCTTCCGGACGGCGGCCGGCTCGACCAGGCCGACGGAACGAGCTGGATGGGCGTCTTTACGCTGAACATGCTCGCGATCGCCCTCGAGTTGGCGCGGGAGATGCCGGTCTACGAAGACATCGCTTCCAAGTTCTTCGAACATTTTCTGCTGATCGCTGATGCGATGAACAAGATTGGCGGCGACGAGGACCGCGGGCTTTGGGACGATGACGACGGTTTCTACTACGATTATTTGCACGTCAACGGCAGCGTCATTCCGCTGCAAATTCGCTCGCTCGTCGGCCTGACGCCGCTGCTCGCAGTCGAGACGTTCGACGGAACGATGCGCGAAAAACTCCCTGGCTTCGCGAAGAAGATCGACTGGTACGTTCAAAACCGGCCCGATCTGATCGGGAACATCGCCGAGATGAACGTCGGCGGCGTCGGCATCCGGCATATCCTCTCGGTCGTCGACCGCGAGCGTCTCGGTCGGCTTCTTCGCCGGATGCTCGACGAATCGGAGTTTCTATCGCCTTACGGCATTCGCTCGCTCTCGCGCGAGCACGCCGAACATCCGTACTCGCTGCAGCTCGGCGGCAAGGAGTATCGCATCGATTACGAGCCGGCAGAATCGACGAGCGGGCTCTTCGGAGGAAACTCGAACTGGCGCGGTCCCATCTGGTTTCCGCTCAACTACCTCATCATCGAAGCGCTTCAGAAATATCATTACTTTTACGGCGACGACCTCACCGTCGAGATGCCGACCGGATCCGGGCGAAGGCTGACGCTTTGGGACGTTTCGATGGAGCTATCGCACCGGCTGATACGAATCTTCACCCGCGACGGCGACGGACGCCGCGCCGTCTTCGGCGCCGACGAACTCTTCCAACGCAGCCCGCTCTGGCGCGATTACGTTCCGTTTTACGAGTATTTCCACGGTGACAACGGCACCGGACTCGGCGCCGGCCACCAGACGGGCTGGACGGCACTCGTCGCAAAGATGATTCAGCAGCGCGGCGAGTACTGCCATCAAGGAAAGCACCCGTTTGATTGACGCTGCCGCCCCGATTGCGTTCGGGCGCTCTATTTGCGGCGAGCTGGACGAAGCGGAGCGGCGCGAATGGCTGGTTACCAACGGATTGGGCGGCTATGCGTCGGGGACGATCGCGGGCACGCTCACGCGCCGCTATCACGGCCTGCTCGTCGCCGCGTTGAAGCCGCCCCTGGCGCGAACGCTGCTCGTTGCCAAGTTTGACGAGGTCGCCACGTATCGCGGCGCGGCCTATTCGATCGCGACGAATCGCTGGAAGGACGGCTACATCGCGCCGCGCGGATTCGAGCTGATCGAAGGCTTCTATCTCGACAACGGATCGGTGCCGGTTTGGCACTACGCGGTCGCCGACGCGCTGCTCGAGAAGCGCGTTTGGATGGCTCCCCGGGCGAACGTAACGTACGTACGTTACCGCGCGCTGCGAGCCGTCGAACCGATCGCGCTCGAGTTGGTCGCGCTCGCGAACTACCGCGATTTTCACGGTAATACGCACGCCGGAGAGTGGAAGCTCTCGGTCGTTCCGCGTGCGGGCGGAGTCACCGTCAACGCCTACGACGGTGCAACGCCGTACTCCATCATCGCCGAACGGGCCGAGGTTACGATTGAAAACACCTGGTACCGCGACTTCGTTCTCGCGCAAGAGACCGCGCGTGGCTTGGACGACCGCGACGATCACCTCGCCGTCGCCCGATTCACCTTCACCCTGGAGCCGGGCGAAAGCGTCACGTTTACCGCAGGGGTCGGCGCTCTTGACTCGCCCGGTGTCACCGGGAGCGCCGCGGGCCGAAGCGCGCAGCCCTGGTGGATCGATCAGCTCGAGCGTGCGGCCGAGCAGTTCGTCGTCGCGCGCCCAACCGCGACCGACCCGGACGGACGCACGATCATCGCCGGTTACCATTGGTTCGGCGACTGGGGTCGCGACACGATGATTGCGCTGCCCGGGTTGACGCTCGCGACCGGACGCCCCGAAACTGCGCGCAAGATCCTGACCGCTTTCGCGCCTTTCGTCGACCGCGGGATGCTGCCGAACTTCTTCCCCGAGGCGGGCGAGTCGCCCGAATACAACACGGCCGACGCCTCGCTCTGGTACGTCGAGGCCGCCGCTGCGTACGTCGATGCGACCGCCGATCGGGTAACCCTGCGCGAGCTCTGGCCGTCGTTGCGCGACGTGATCGCATCGTATCGCGACGGTACGCGCTACGGCATCCACATGGACGTTGACGGCACGATCGTGGCCAGTGCGCCGGGCGTGCAGCTTACGTGGATGGATGCAAAAATCGGCGATTGGGTCGTCACGCCACGCATGGGGAAGCCGGTCGAGATTGCGGCGCTCTGGTACAACGCACTCGAGCGGATGACCGCGCTTGCCGGACTCCTCGGAGAGCCCGCCGGTGAATACGCGGCGCTCGCGCAGCGCGCTCGCCAGGGGTTCAGGCGATTTTGGAACGCGCGATCCGGCTGTTGTTACGACGTGATCGACGGACCGGAGGGCGACGACGGCACCTTGCGGCCGAACCAGATTTTTGCCGTCTCGCTTCCGCATTCGGCGCTCGAGGCGCCGCAGCAACGCGCCGTCGTCGATATCTGCGCTGCCGAACTCCTAACGACCAATGGCTTGCGAACGCTCGCGCAGAGCGATCCGAGGTTCGTCGCGCATTACGGGGGATCGCCGCGCGACCGCGACGGGGCATATCACCAAGGAACGGTCTGGCCGTGGCTCCTCGGCCCGTTCGCGATCGCGCACGCGCGCGTCTACCGCGCTGCAGCGCAGGCGCGCTCCTTTCTCGAGCCGCTTGCCGATCAGTTGTGCGACTGCGGCTTAGGTTCGATCTCGGAGCTTGCCGACGCAACCCCGCCTTTTCGCCCGAACGGCGCAATCGCGCAGGCCTGGTCGGTTGCGGAAGTGCTGCGAGCCTGGAAAGAGGTCGCGCGAATCTCGTAGCCAACGAATAGCGCACGGGATGGAGCTCCCGGTAACTGCCGAACGGCTGATGGCTCCTGCTCAAATTCTTTTTGACGGGAGCTTTTTATGTGGCTGATTGCCGGAATCTGGATGTCGCTGGCCGCGGCGAGCGGTTTTCTCGCCATCCGCCTCAAGATACCGGCGGCGCTCGTGGAGATCATCGTCGGCATGCTCGCCGGCAACCTCATCGCGCTGCGAACTAACGCCTGGATCGATTTTGTCGCCGGCTTCGGCAGCATACTCCTTACGTTCTTGGCAGGCGCCGAGATCGATCCGATCGTCTTGCGACGCCAGCTTCTGCCGTCCTCGGTGCTCGGCGCCGTATCGTTCGGCGCGCCCTTCCTGGCCGCCATGGCCTACGCGCTCTTCGTCGCTCATTGGACGCCGGATGCAGCGAAAATTGCCGGCATCGCCATGTCGACGACCTCGGTTGCGGTCGTTTATGCCGTCATGATCGAATCGGGCCTCGCGAGCAAAGAGTTAGGCCAGCTGATTCTCGCGGCGTGTTTCTTCACCGATCTGGGAACCGTGGTCGCGCTCGGCCTGCTCTTCGCGAACTACAATCTGTGGCTCGCCGCGCTCGTCGCCGGAATCGTCGTCGCGGTCTTCGTCACGCCGCGACTCTTGCCGGGCCTAATCGATCGAACCCGCCGCTATGTCAGCGAGCCGGCTCTGCGCGTGCTCTTCGCGGTCATCTTTCTGCTCGCCGCGCTCGCCACCAACGCAAGAAGCGAGGGCGTGCTGCCGGCCTACTTTCTCGGCCTGGCCTGCGCCGGACTCATGACCGCAATGCCCGACGTCAAACGGCGCCTGCAAACGATGACGATGACGCTCCTCGCGCCGTTCTATTTTTTGAAAGCGGGGACGTACGTCGAGTTCGGTTCCGCGATCTCCAGCATCGGCTTGATCGCCGCGCTCTTCTTCGTAAAGGTCGGCGCGAAGATCCTCGGCGTCCTTCCGACCGCGCGCTTCGTCTTTCGGTACGGTGCGGCCAACGCGAACTACCTGACGCTGATGATGGCGACGGGCCTAACGTTCGGAACGATTTCGAGCCTCTACGGCTTGACCCATCACTACATCACTGCGCCGCAGTACACCGCCCTCGTGACCGTCGTCATCCTAACGGCGATTATACCGACGGCAATCGCACAAGCGCTCTTTAAGCCCATCGAAGAACCCGAGGAGATGGAGGCTGAAGTCCCGTAGCCAGTCGTAATGCCGATTCTCGGAGACGTCGACGTTTACTTGATCGCCGAGGGCACGCACCTCCGTCTCTGGGAAGTGCTCGGATCGCACGCGCGCACGATCGGCGGGGTCGCCGGCGTCGCTTTCGCGGTCTGGGCGCCGAACGCGCTACGCGTTAGCGTCGTCGGCGATTTCAACCGATGGGATGGACGCCGTCACCCGATGGTCAAGCGCGAGGAGTGCGGCGTGTGGGAAGTTTTCGTTCCCGGTGCGGCGGTGGGTTCGCGATATAAGTACGAGATCGCCGGCGCAAACGGCGACCTTCTTCCGCTCAAAGCCGATCCGCTCGCACGGTACGGCGAGATACGACCGGCGAATGCATCGATTGTCTGGGAGGAACCGGCGGTGAGTTGGCGCGACGGCGTCTGGATGAGCGGCCGAGCCGAGCGAAACCGCCGCGACGCTGCGATTTCGATCTACGAGGTTCATCTCGGCTCCTGGCGGCGCGCCGCGGACGGCCGCATGCTCACCTACGCGCAGCTCGCCGACGAACTGCTCCCGTACCTTTGCGAGATGGGCTTCACGCACGTCGAGCTATTGCCCATCACCGAGCACCCCTTCGACGGATCGTGGGGATACCAGCCGACGGGAATGTTCGCGCCGACGAGCCGTTACGGAACGCCCGCCGATTTTCGCGCCTTCGTCGAGCGCGCGCACGAACTGGGGATCGGCGTGATTCTCGATTGGGTCCCGGGCCATTTCCCCAACGATGCGCACGGGCTCGCTTTTTTCGACGGAACGCATCTCTACGAGCACAGCGATCGCCGTAAAGGCTTTGCCCCGGATTGGAACACGCTGATCTACAACTACGACCGGCGCGAGGTCGCAAACTTTTTAATTGCGAGCGCGCTCTATTGGCTGCAGGAGTTTCACATCGACGCCCTGCGCGTCGACGCCGTCGCATCGATGCTCTATCTCGACTATAGCCGGCGTCCCGGCGAGTGGGTGCCCAACGAACACGGCGGAAACGAGAACTTCGAAGCGATTGGCTTTCTTCGCCGCCTCAACGAGACGCTCTACGCGACCTGCGAGGGCGCGGTGAGCATCGCGGAAGAATCGACCGCGTGGCCGATGGTCTCGCGGCCGGTCTCCGCGGGAGGGTTGGGCTTCGGCTACAAATGGAACATGGGATGGATGCACGACACGCTGCGCTACTTTGCTTACGATCCGATCTACCGCCGGTACCATCAGAACGATTTGACCTTCGGGCTCGTCTATGCATTTAGCGAGAATTATATTCTGCCGCTCTCGCACGACGAGGTCGTGCACGGGAAACGATCGCTGCTTTCGAAGATGCCCGGCGATCGCTGGCAACGCTTCGCGAATCTTCGGCTGCTCTTCGCGCTGATGTTCACGCATCCGGGAAAGAAGCTGCTCTTCATGGGCGCCGAGCTCGGCAGTTTGCTTGAGTGGAACCACGACGCGCAGCTCGACTGGACGCTCCTGACCGACGAGCTCCACGCGGGCCTGCAACGCCTCGTCCGCGATTGCAACGCGCTCTATCGCGCGCTGCCGGCACTTCATCGGCTCGATGCCGAGCCGGCGGGCTTCGAGTGGATCGATTTCCAAGATGCGGCGCGTAGCGTGCTGGCTTTCGTACGCAGGGGCGGGGACGGCGACGAGCCGGTCGTCGTGGCGATCAACGCGACGCCGGTCGTCCACTACGGCTATCGCCTCGGCGTTTCGTCACCCGGAACCTACCGCGAAGTCCTCAACACCGACTCGCAATTCTACGGCGGCAGCAACGTAGGGAACGAAGGCGCCATCGAGACCGAGGCGATCGCGGCGCACGGACGTGCGACGTCGCTGGCGCTCACGCTTCCACCGCTCGCCGCGGTGGTCTTACACCGATGATTTCGCCACCACGACGAGCCTCGGTGCTGCCGGGGCGCCCGTATCCGCTTGGCGCGACCTGGAACGGCGCGGGCGTCAACTTCGCGCTTTTCTCAGAACACGCCGAGAAGGTCGAGCTCTGCCTCTTCGACCCGCGCGGGCGGCGGGAAGTGCAGCGCGTCGCGCTCCCCGAGTACACCGACTCGATTTGGCACGGCTACTTGCCCGACGCGCGGCCGGGTCTGCTTTACGGTTACCGCGTTTACGGCCCGTACGAGCCCTCAAACGGTCACCGGTTCAACCATCACAAGCTGCTGCTCGATCCCTATGCCGCTATGATCTCCGGAGCGTTGCAGTGGAGCGACGCGCACTTTGGGTATCGGATCGGATCGCCGCGCGCCGATCTTTCATTCGATCGACGCGACGACGCGGCCGGCATGCCAAAGTGCGTGGTGGTCGATACCGCGTTCACCTGGGGCAACGACCGGCTGCTCCACACGCGTTGGCACGAGCTCATCGTCTACGAGCTGCACGTGCGCGGCTTTACGATCAAACATCCCGGCGTGCCGCAGCCGCTGCGCGGAACCTTCGCGGGGCTCTCATCGCCCGCCGCGATCGACCACCTTTCGCATTTGGGAATCACCGCAGTCGAGTTGCTTCCCGTGAGCTACTTCCTCGACGAGCGCCATCTCGTCGAACGCGGCTTGCGCAACTACTGGGGCTATGGCCCGATCTCGTTCTTCGCCCCGCAGCCTCGCTATCTCTCACAGCCGAACCTCGGCGAGTTCAAGACGATGGTCACCCGGCTCCACGACGCCGGCATCGAAGTGATCCTTGACGTCGTCTTCAATCACACCGCCGAAGGCAGCGAGCTCGGCCCGACGCTGAGTCTACGCGGCATCGATAACAAATCGTACTACGCGCTTGCCGAGGATCCGCGCTACTACGTCGACTACACCGGCTGCGGCAACACGCTCAACCTCGATCATCCGCACGTGCTCAAGATGGTGACCGATGCGCTGCGCTATTGGGTGCGCGAGATGCACGTCGACGGGTTCCGCTTCGATCTTGCGGCGACGCTCGCGCGGCGCGACGGCGCGTTCACGACGCACAGCAGCCTCTTCGTCGCGATCGAACAAGACCCGATTCTCTCTCGCGTCAAACTCATCGCCGAGCCGTGGGATGTCGGCCCGAACGGCTATCACACGGGCGACTTTCCGGCCGGGTGGTCGGAATGGAACGACCGCTTTCGCGACGGCGTCCGGCGGTTCTGGCGGGGGGACGGCGGCACCCCCGACATGGCCACGCGGCTGACCGGTTCGAGCGATCTCTTCGACCGGCGCGGGCGCCGTCCACGCGCCAGCGTGAACTTCGTGACCGCGCACGATGGCTTTACTCTGCGCGATTTGGTCTCGTACGATCGGAAGCACAACGAAGCGAATCTCGAGGAGAACGGCGACGGCGCTCCCGAGAATTATAGCTGGAACTGCGGCGCCGAAGGCGCGACGCACGATCCCCAAGTCCTCGCGCTGCGAGCCAAACAGCAGCGCAACTTCCTCGCGACGCTGCTGCTCTCGCAAGGCACCCCAATGTTGCTCGCCGGAGACGAACTGCAGCGCACGCAGCGCGGAAATAACAACGCCTATTGCCAGGATAACGAAACCAGCTGGATCGACTGGTCGGCCTTCAATCCTGCGCTTGCCTTCGACTTCGCGCGTTCGGCGAACTTCGACCGGCACGACGCAACCGGCAGCGAACTCATCGAGTTCGTGCGCAAACTGATTGCCTTGCGCCGCACGCATCCGGTCTTTCGCCGGCCACGTTTCTTTCGGGGTGTTGAGGCGGAGCCGTCGCCGCTCAAAGACATCACGTGGTATGCACCCGACGGCCGCGAGATGACGCACGACGACTGGCACAACGGCGAGCTGCGATGCTTCGGCGCGCTCCTCGGCGGCGACGTCGGCGACCGCTTCATCAGCCTGCAAGGCTATCCCGAGCTCGACGACAGCTTCCTCATGATTCTCAACGCGCACCCGACCGCGGTCGAATTCGTCCTTCCGCTCGCGACGTCGGTCCGGCGCTGGACGCACTTGCTCGATACGGCGCGCCCCGGCGTGACACCGATGCTGCCGGTCGCCGCCGGCTCGCGGCTCACCGTTGCAGATCGTTCCTTCTCGCTCTTTGCCGGGCAGCTCGCGGATTGATCGAGCCGTACTACGACGATTACTGGGGAAATCGAGTCGCAACGGCGGAGTCCACGCGCCGCGCGTTGCTCGCAGCAATGGGGTACGGCGAATCCGCCGACGCGCATGACGCGCAGAGTCTTCCCCCGGTCATCGTGGTTCGGCACGGCGAGGAACCTCGGTTGCCGCCCGGTGTGCGGTCGTCGCTCGATCTCGAAGACGGCAACGCGTTGCGTGGCGAGCTCGCGGTGGCGCCGCTCGGTTATCATCAGCTAACGCTGCGTCGCGGACGCCGCGAAGAGCGCTGCGCGCTCATCGTCGTTCCTGCGCAATGCTACGTGCCCGCACGTATGCGCGGTGGACGCATCTGGGCGCTCTCGACGCAGCTCTACGCGCTGCGCTCGCGGCGCAACTGGGGCATTGGCGATTTCACCGATCTCTCGGCGTTTGCCGAGCTCGCGGCACGCGCCGGCGCGAGGTCGCTCGCGGTCAATCCGCTGCACGAGCTCCATCCGAGCAATCCGCGGGCTGCAAGCCCCTACAGCCCGTCGAGCCGGCTCTTCTTCAACGTACTCTATATCGACGTCGAACAAGTTGCGGAGCTGGCCGAATCGCTCGAGACTCAAGCGGCGATCGCGAGCCCGGCATTCTCGCGGCGCCTCGCGGCGTTGCGGCGCAGCGAGCTCGTGGAGTATGGCGGCGTGGCGACGGCCAAGCTCGAGATGCTCGAATGCCTGCACCGCGTCTTCCGCTCAAATTATCTCACGCGCCCCAACCAGCCGCGCGCTCGCGCGTTTCGCCGTTTCGTGCGCGAAGGCGGCGTGGCGCTGGAGCGGCTTGCCGTCTACGAAACGCTCGCCGAGTTCTTTCGCGCCCGCGACCCGCGCGCGTACGGCTGGCACGATTGGCCCAGCGATTACCGCTCGCCCGACTCGCCGAGCGTCGCTCGCTTCGCCGCGGAGCACCGCAACCGCGTCGACTTCTACACGTATCTTCAGTTTCTCGCGCGGCGGCAGCTCGCGGAGGCGGCTCGCGCATCGCGCCGGCACGGCGCTTCGCTCTATGGCGATTTAGCGGTTGGCGTCGAGCGCAACGGCGCCGATGCCTGGGCAGATCAAAATCTGATACTCTCCAATGCTTCGCTCGGTGCACCGCCCGATCCGCTCAACCTACACGGACAGAACTGGGGCCTCGCGCCGCTCTCTCCGCGCGCGCTGCGGGAGCGCGCCTACGAACCCTTCGCTGCGTTGCTGCGCGCCAACATGCGGTATGCGGGAGTTTTGCGCGTCGATCACGTGATGGCGCTGCGGCGCGCCTTTTTAATACCGCGCGGCGCACCGGCATCGGAGGGTGCGTACGTTCGTTACGACCTCGACGCGATGCTCGGCATCCTCGCGCTCGAGAGCGTTCGCAATCGCTGCGTCGTCGTCGGCGAAGATCTAGGAACGGTCCCGGAGGGCTTTCGCGAACGTATGCAGGATGCGCGAGCGCTCTCGTCACGGGTCTTCTACTTCGAGCGCGACTCAAACGGCCGATTTTTGCCGCCGGGTGCGTATCCGCGCCTCGCCGCCGCAAGCGCGGGAACGCACGATCTTCCGACGCTCGCGGGTTGGTGGACCGGGGATCGTAGCGAGCACGAGGATCGCGCGCGCGACCGATTGCGGCTTGTCGATGCTCTGCAAGACGCGGGCGCGATCGATGCGCCAGCTGCCGCGCGGCTGCGCGACGATGCGAACCGCGGCGGAACGCCGGCCGCCGTGCCCGAGCTCGTGGCGGCGGTCCATCGGTTCTTGGCCGCCACGCCCTCGACGCTCGCGGTTGTCGCAATCGAGGACGTTCTGCACGAGACCGGCTCGGTGAACGTGCCAGGAACGGTCGACGAGCACCCGAACTGGCGGCGTAAGCGCTCGCTCTCCCTCGAAAGAATTGAAGCCGACGGACGTCTTTGCCAAACCGGTAAGCTATTCGTGAAGCGATGAAAGCCGTAGTCATGGCCGGCGGCGAGGGCTCGCGCCTTCGTCCACTGACGTCGAGCCGCCCCAAGCCGCTCGTCCCGGTTGCGAACAAGCCGGTGATGCATCACATTGTGGATCTGTTGCGCCGGCACGGCATCGTCGACGTCGTCGCGACGCTCCACTATCTCGCCGACGAGATCGAGAACTACTTCGGCGATGGCTCGCAGCTCGGCGTTTCGATGGGATACGTCGTCGAGGACACGCCGATGGGAACAGCCGGCGCCGTCAAGCTCGCGCAGCAGCAGTTGGGCGGCGAACGTTTCATCGTCGTCTCCGGAGACGCGCTGACCGACATCGACGTGAGCGAACTGATCGCGGCCCACGAACGCAGCGGCGCCGTCGCCACGATTGCGTTGCAGCGTGTCGCCAACCCGTTGGAGTTCGGCGTCGTCGTTACCGAAGGGGATGGCCGCATCACCCGCTTCTTGGAGAAGCCGTCCTGGGGCGAGATCTTCTCCGACACCATCAACACCGGGATCTACGTGCTCGAACCGGAGCTCTTCGAGTATATGGAAACCGGCAAGAACTACGACTTCTCAAAGGATATTTTTCCGCTCTTGTTACGTGACGGGCGAAAAGTGCACGGTCACGTTGCCTCCGGCTATTGGAGCGACATCGGCAACCTGCAGCAGTATTTGCAAGCAAACTACGACGCGTTGCGCCGCGTCGTGCGCTTGGAAATACCCGGCATCGAAATCCGGCCCGGCGTCTGGGTCGGAGAGAACGCCGTGATTTCGCCGGATGCGCACGTGCCCGGGCCGGCCTGCATCGGCCGCAACGTGACGATCGAGCGCGGCGCGGTCGTCGAAGAGCTCAGCGCGCTTGGCGCCTCGTCGATCGTCGCCACGAGCGCGCGCCTGCACCGTACGGTGACGTGGGAGGACGTCTACGTCGGTGAGGGTTCGTCGCTCACCGGATGCACGCTCGCCGACCGGGTGATCGTCAAAGACCGCGTGACGATCATGGAGGGCGCCGTCGTCGGGCGCGGCAGCACGCTCGGGAGCGGCTCGACCGTTCCCGCTAACATCAAACTTTGGCCCGATAAATCGGTCGCGTCGGGTTCGATCGTCTCGATGTCGCTCATCTACGGCATCAAATGGCCCGGCTCGCTCTTCGGCGCCGACGGCGTCAGCGGGTTGGCGAACATCGAGATCACGCCGGAGTTCGCGCTCAAGCTTGGCCAGGCGCTGGGCTCGGTGCTCGGACCGGGACAGAACGTGATGACGAGCCGCGACGCGCACCCGGCCTCGCGTTTGACGAACCGCTGCGTCATCGCGGGCCTGCTATCGGTCGGCGTGAACGTCCACGATCTGCGCGAGACACCGATGCCGGTCTCGCGTTACGCGGTGCGCATGTCGGGCGACGCCGGCGTCCACACCGGCATCTCGCCCTACTATCCCGATCAGTTTCTGCTCGAGTTCTTCGACTCGCACGGCGTGAACGTGGACAAGACGACGGAGCGGAAACTCGAGAACATCTTCTTCCGCGAGGATTTTCGGCGAACGCCGATGGAGGCCGTCGGCCGGCTCGACTTTCCGGAGCGGGTTGTCGAAGCGTACAGCAGCGGATTCTTACAAGCGTTGGCGCCTCAGGCCATTTCGGATGCCAACATGCGCGTCGTCATCGACTATGCGTACGGCAACGCTTCGCTGATCCTGCCGCGGATTCTGAGCAACCTCGGCATCGAGATGATCGCGCTCAACGCGTTCTTCGACAACGCGAAGGTGCTCACGTTTGCGGCGAACCGACGACGGCATCTCGAGCAGCTCGCCAACGTGACGACGTCGCTGGGGGCGGCGCTAGGGATTCTGCTCGATCAGCGTGGGGAGTCGCTCGCACTGGTCGACGATCGCGGCCGGATCATCGAGGGGAGCCGGCTCCTGGCGTTGCTGACGGTGCTGGTATCGAGCGTCGTGCCGGGTGCACGGATCGCCGTACCGGTGATGGCACCGAGCGCGATCGAGACCGTTGCCGAGCAAAACGGTGCGACGGTTGTACGGACACGCACGGATCGGCGCTCGCTTATGGCGCTCGCGGCGGAGGCCGGGTCATCGCTAACGTTCGCCGGCGGCGCGAACTTCGAGCTCGTCTTTCCGGAGTTTGCGCCGGTCTTCGATTCGCTCTACGGCGCGGCGAAGATCATGGAGCTCATTGCCGCGCAGGGTCGCCCCTTGAGTGCGATCGTCGACGAGCTACCGGCGTCGCATCTCGCCTCCCGCCGCGATCACTGCCCATGGGAACGCAAGGGCCAGATCATGCGGCAGCTGCTTGACGAAATCAACGGCGAGAATGTCGAGCTCACGGACGGGATTCGCGTGGCGCGCGAAGGTGGATGGGTGCTGGTGATCCCCGACGCATCGGATCCGCTGTTCAACGTCTGGGCCGAGGGCCGGTCAGAGGATGAGGCTAACCGGTACGCAGATGAGATCGCCACTAGGATAGACGAGCTCGCTAGAGCATAGATCCTACAGACCGCCGAGGCGGTTAAGAAGCACCCGCTACCATCGGAAATTGGCCAGTCACTTGGCGCGTTGGGTACGGAATTGAAGAAACCCCTCTGATGTCAAGCCAAAGCGCGCTGCTATTCGTAAGGTACCGCGCTTCGTCCCTCAAACTCACCCGGCTTCGGAAATTAACTCCATAACGTCTCGTCCATCAGCTGCAGCTGTTGTTGAGATAGCTGTTTTACTGAGCCGAACGCACCACCGGGTAGCAATAGCTGTGTTGACGATGAGCGCATTATTTGGAGAAATGACGATTAGCTGGATACTCGGCTCAAATCCACTTCCTAAGGACCAGCAATCTTCTCAATAGACTCGACTGCAAAATCGCTCGCTAAACTTCTTTCATTTCCAAAATCAACGTCGCAAAAGTCATTGCCCGGCCGCTTCCGACGAACGCACGTAAACTTATTCTCCGACAACGCGAAAGGCTAGCTGGGCTCACATAGACTGAGCGTTAATGCGAATTTGATAGGGCCCGACCGCAATAACAACTGACTCGTGTAGCGACTTTAATCTTGACGACTGTTGAGGGTCGAAAGTGTAATCGACCTCTGCTTCCTTCTGGCATTGACGTGCAGCCTGTAAAGTGATCCAACGGTAGGTGGAGAATCCTGAGGCCCCCGGCCTCGAAGGAGACCACCGTGAAGAAGTCTCGGTTCAGCGAATCCCAAATCGTCGGCATTCTCAAAGAGCACGAAGCCGGCACACCAACCAAAGATCT
>Ga0209380_10000036_pt1 | contig 75004 bp, 61 predicted proteins | sample HubBroMetageWFT6_FD_188347 | JGI IMG/M metagenome (GOLD analysis project Ga0209380, IMG submission 188347) | Warmed and freeze-thawed soil microbial communities from the Hubbard Brook experimental Forest, New Hampshire - Hubbard Brook CCASE Soil... | ecosystem: Environmental > Terrestrial >...
TAGCGACCTCGCTCAATCTGTGGGTGTCTCGAAAAGCTCCGCTCAGGGTGCGGTCGCTTGGTTGATCCACCGAAAGCTGATTTCATCAACAAAAGCGAACGTGACCGCAACTCCGAACTACACCGTGCAGACTCCATGGAAAGCCAACTCGCGGAGGAAAGATTAGGACATTTTCGCGGTTGCCCTGAAAACCTTCGACACCGGAGGCGTGTGCCCAGTTTGCCTTCATCAATGGACTGAGACCCAAAGCCTCTCCTGCAGCCGACGGTCGCGGCATTCGGGATTGGTACATTAGCTGATCTGGAATTCAAAAAAGCAATCGCAGAAGCTCATTGACGTTATCGCTCACATAACGATGAGCAGTGTCGATGACGATATGGTCGCGCTCCCAAGGTTCGTATTCCCGAGAAACGATTTCTTGCCAAGTCGGTAGTCTCAATCCCTTGATATCGGCGCTCCTTGTTTCTACCCTGTTTCGATGCTGCGCAGGATCAGAGCATGTGACCTCGACTTCGATAGCTTTAGCCCGCGCCCGATCCGCGACACTTATCCAAGCATCACGTGTGAGTGAAAGTGGATTGACTGAGTCCGCGACTACGGTCTTGCCGAGACGGAGGTTGTCTTCGGCGACCGCGTAACCGACCCGGTAGCCCGCATCATCAAGAGACTTGCTGGCGACACCGCAGTCGCGGATGGCCTGCTCCATCGAATCGATGCGCAAATATACTGCGCCTAGCTCGCGAGCTAGTTGCTGGGCAATCGTGGTTTTTCCTGTGCCCGGCAGACCGCCGAAGATTATCAGCATTGGCATGCGGCCTTGTGCCTATGGCTCTCGGAAACCTCAATGACGTTGCCTTCCAAGTCCCGCATCTCAAAGTAGTGCGTGCCTTGCCGATCCTGCTGAGTCCCTCCGACATAGACGCCCCGAGAACCCAAGACCTCCCGCGCCTTTCCGATGTTGGAGGCGTAGAGCATTAGCGTCGTCCCATCAGTCGGCTTGCCCTGCGGCCCGAGGACGGCGATGCAGGTCTGATCCTTCTTGGAGAAGTCCAACGCGACACACCCCTCCGGGTTGTCCATCTCCGCAGGAACCTCTTGGAGCCCCAACTTCTCGATGTGCCAAGAAGTCGCAGACTCAACATCCAGCACTCCAATGTAGAACGAATCGGCGATAGTCAGCAGAGGCATGGCTGGATTTAAGCTGCCAGTAGAGCCGAAGTCAAGAAGGGCTCGGAGCAAGAGTCATTGTGCATTTTTGTCAGAAATGAGAGACCGGGAAGGCGGCACTAGCTCTGAATCCGAGGCCGCCCTCGGATTCACCTCGGCAGCAAACTCCGAAATGCTGCCACAACCGAAACCACGGAGGATCCGTGATCATTCAATCTTCATCCCTTCATCCAATGAACTGGGCCAGCGAGACTCTTTTCTCCACGTTAGGATTCTAGCCATGAGCGATTATAAGTTTGGCGGGCAGCACTACGACTATTGTGTGTGCCCCGTCTGCCGTAAGGTAGGTGGTGATCACCACGGCTCTTGTATATGCGCCACCTGCAAGAGCCTTGGCGCTGATCACTATGGCTTTTGCGTTTGTCAGCTCTGCGGAAACATGGGTGCCGGTCATTTCGCTTTTTGTGCATGTCCGGTCTGCAAGAAACTTGGTTGACAGCCCGACCGGGAAGCGCTATTGCGCATAACAAATTAAGACTGAACCGGGCAAGAACGAAAGACTCCAACTCTTAAGCACTGAACTCGCTAGCATCCAGCAACACTTGAACCGACCATCTCGGGTCGGCAAAGACGACCTGCGGGACGCGGCGGCGGCAGCGTGGTCGGCGCTGAGGCGTCACCGGGATGAAGCAAGCTGCGCTTGCACGCCGGAATGCGACGAGAAGGACTTGGCGACGACGATCTATTACTAACGCCAATATAAATCGCGTGATTGGGTATCCGCGCTTGGCCAACGTTTGCATCCCACCGCCTTGCCCCACAATCCAAGTAATCAATAATAGACCGCCCAATCAGGAGAGACCCCACATGCCAGAAGCGCCCGATCCCGCTCCACCAAGAACCGCTGTCTCCAAAGACTGCATCAACCAACTTCTCCGCGAGGCACGGACCCACGGTGTATGGCTTCCTCACCCGGTTTCATCCGAGACGCTGCGTCAGGCTTATGAACTTGCCAGCTTCGGTCCGACGAGCGCCAATACTACGCCCGCCCGCTTTGTCTTTCTCAGTACGCTCAAAGCCAAGGAGCGTCTTCGTCCCGCTCTTGCACCGGGCAATGTCGACAAAACAATGGCTGCTCCCGTCACAGTCATCATTGCGTGGGATACCGAGTTCTACGAGAAGCTTCCAACACTCTTTCTGCATAAAGATATGCGTTCGGTGTTCCTCGGTAAACCCGAACTGATTCAAGAGACGGCTTTCCGAAATAGCTCCCTCGAAGCTGGTTACTTCATTCTCGCTGCACGCGCTCTGGGTCTCGATTGCGGCCCGATGTCTGGATTCGATGCCGCAAAAGTCAACGCCGAGTTTTTTCCCGATGGCAAGTGGAAATCGAATCTTCTCTGCAATTTAGGCTACGGAGACGCGAATAAACTCTCCCCACGTAACCCGCGACTGTCATTCGACGAGGCCTGCTTGATTTTGTAAACCGATTCTGCTCAGAACCTACTCACGAGAACGAACAGGTCTTCAGAGACTTCGGCGTGTACAGTTCTAGTCCGATGGTTGGCGAAATAGTACGCCGTGAAAGGCGCTGGGTTTCAGCGCATGCAACTCCACTGGTCTCGGCTGGTGCGGGACCTGCGACAAAGTGCTAACTGTTTGCGTCAGCTATCCGTGGCAGAGAAGGTGTCTTGCAAGATTCGTCTACAACGGCGTTCCTCTCAAAGCATACCTCGGCGGAGTCAGCCCTCGTGAATGAGGATGAAGTCCAGCGCACTTTCGGCGACGTAGCCAGAGCGCAGGAATTGGCTCGTCGGTATCGTTGCGATTACGTCGATCTCCATAAATTCCGAGTGCCCCTTGACATCCTTAAGATTGTTCCGGTGGAACTGATGTTCCGGTACAACTTTGTCCCATTAGAGGAGAGCGATGACGGGCGCATCGCGGCCGCTTTCGCTGACCCCAGCCAGTTGATGTTGCTAGACGAGGTTAGCTTGCTGTTGGGTAAACGAATCATCATTAGAGTCGCCCCGCTGAGGCAGATCAGCCAAGCACTCCAAGCACTGGGCAGGGTTGCTAAGGCACATGAAACCGATGAAAATATCACGCACATAGCGGAGTCACCGCCCGAAGAATCGCTTGGACACGACGATACGGATGCACCGTCCGAGCGCCACTCAAGCCGAAGCCACATCCAGGCTCAGGGGCCGCAAAGGCCGTTCCTGAGCAGGAGCAGTAACTGCGCCGGGAAAGGCGCTGGACTCCAGCGGATGCAACTCCCGCCCGGAAAGTCAGCGCGGCTATCGGTTCAAGAAGGAAAGGCGGCACTAGCTCTGAATCCGAGGTCCGCCTTCGGCTTCACCCCGGCAGCAAACCCCGAAATGCTGCCACAACCGAAACCACGGGCTATGCGCGAGCATTTCGTCGTGCCGTCGATTCGCGGCCGAGATGGCGCTTGCACTCAGCGGCCTAATATCCGGTGCCTCGAACATTTCCTCTAGCTGCTGAATATCGTCGATGATGCGTTCAACGTCCATTCCGTCTCAATATCCAGCATGAGCGTGGCATTCGTCAAACCGGACTTCATCTGCATGTCGTGCCTGCGAGAGCGCCCCACACCCAGCGGGAGTCAGCGTTTCCTAACGTCCTGCTGGTCGAACGCAGCGTGCCGTTTCCTAATAGTGCGAACTCGGGATCGAAAGATCGAGTTCTGTTGGCTGAAGGTGGCCCTTATGAGTCGAATTGTGCTGCAAAGCGAGCGAGCAGGGATCGATGGTAGTGGAGATTTTGCCGCAGCTGTAGGCCAAATGTGCTCGTTTCCTCTAGGAATTCCACTGCCGCCCCAGAAAGCAATGACTCATCTTGCACAAATTAAAGGGATGGTATCGGCCGTGCTGCAGTGTAGGCAGGACAGTCCTGGGATCGCTGGGAGGAAGTCATGCTGAATGTAACCGTTGCAAACATAGGGGAGTTAGCGATTCTTGGGTGCGAGGGCAGAATTGTGGAGAGAGAAGCTGCTCATAAGTTGCGCGAAGCCGTCACCGCGCAAACGGACGCCCGGATTGTTGTCCTTGAACTCTCGGAGGTGCGGGCAATCGGAGGCGGCGGTCTTGGCATGCTGGTGTTTCTGCAAGGATGGGCGCGGGAACACAATATCCGGTTCCTGCTGTTCCATCCCTCCACGGCAGTACAGAGCAAACTAAAACGTGTCCGATCAGTCGCGGAGTTCTATATTACTTCGCTCGAAGAAATGAAGGCTCTTCTGGCTTATGCCAACAGCAGATACGCGCTGACTGCTTGAGTCGCTAACCTTGATCCTCCGCTCCCAACAGATGCTAACGCTTTGAGACGGAAGTGCGATCCTACCGATGCGTAGGTGTCGCGATTTCACTCACAATCGGGTCAAATGTCCTGCGAACAATGAAGCGGAAGGCAGAGCGTGGGCCTACTGGAAATCGCGGGAGCCTTGAAGGTCTGTTGAAGGGCGATTGTCGCCCTGCTTGCCAATCCGGACCTTCTGCTTCACGGAATTGCGTGAGCCCGATTTCGTCTGCATGCCCTGATTGGCCGCTTCCCTCGGAGCAGGGTCCATAGGTAATCGACACGATGGCGCATTCCCGGTGGCCCAGACGGGCCATTCCCGCAGCGAGGGTCACAACGTAGAGTGGTTGTGAGCAGACTTCGGGGGAGGGCTGTTCGAGTGATGCGTCCCATGACTCAATGAGTCCGGGGCGCTTTCATTTGCATCCGAGGAGAGGAAAGATGAGTCTGTTTCGAGAAGAACCGAAAGACCGAAGCGTTCAAACCGGACTCGCATCAGTTTTTGCTCTGGTAGTTCTTGTTGCCACCGTAAACTTCTATAGATTTTTCCGTTATTTCCCAGCGTAGGTATCCCGCATGTTGCCGCGCATCAGAAAACGCGGTTTTTTGATCATGCGCCGGTTTGAGAGTAAATCCTCAGCATCATCGCCGAAGCGTAGCGAAGGCTCTCTGGTAAGTTAGAGTCGACGGGGCGAAGAGTGGAAAACCCCGATCGCAGCCACGATCGGGGTTTCCGTTTTCTAGTAGCCCCCGTAAAGTAAAGAGAACCACAACAGCCAAGTTCAGCGTTGCACAACGGGACAGCCATTACAGTTTGAATCTATCATTTTCGTCTTCTGTTCGCCTAACGTCAGCCGCCCAATCTTGGGGATTCGATGTTGGTGGTTGGGTCGGGTGGCGCGGGGATACGCACGCTAGCCTGTTCCAAAAACTGCCTGGTTGGCTTTCGATAGGTAGGGTGGTACTTGGGGTGGCTGGGTTGCGAACTAACCCGCTCCGGGCGACTGTGCCTGTACTGTGCTACTCAGACCTCAAAATCCCAAACAGAACCGCACAGTCCAAGCAGTTCCCATTGAGTCATCTATCTATTTTTCCAATGAGATAACAAAAGTTGACGGTGACCACCCACGATTAGAAATCCGATGCTCTATCCGTTTGAGCTACGCGCCCATGCGAGCACAGATTATAGTACCCGCAGTTGAAGTGATCCCAAACCTGGGCTTGCAACGCCTTTAAAGGCTCAAACCCAGAACCTAGAGGCATTCGGAACGACCACAGGGCTTGCTCATCTTCCGGCCGTTTGGACAGCTGCCATTGGAATCGTGATTTTCACAGTGTCGGGTTCCGTCCATACGGTCTTGCCGCTCGTCAGATCGAGCCGATTCATGGTGACCTTCAATTGCTGATGCTCCACCTCGATGAGCAGATAGTGGTAATTCACCTGCTTACTCTGGAAAAGATCCGCCGGAGAACGCTCTATTGGATACGCGTGCGCTCCTCCCCCGCCTGACACGAAATAAGTGACCCCTCCGTGCTCATGACGCTCGTAGTTGTGAACGTGTCCGGAAAAGACCACGATGCGGAAGCGAGCATGAGCCTGGCGGCTCTCCAGCATCTTCGCCAACGCCTGCTCCGTTGTGCGAGCCGAGTGCCCGCCGCCGAACGCCTTCGCGTCAGAGGAACTGGTGTAAGGCGGATGATGGAACATCAGGAACACAAAATCCACGTCAGAAGGAATGTGATCGAGCTTTTCGGCCAGCCATTCGCCTTGCGGATCGGCGGTTTCGTCTAATGAGCTGTCGAGCACGAGAGCCACGGTATTGGCAGCACGCACCGAGTAGTACCGGCTGTTCTTCAGGTCCGGGAAACGCCGGAAGTAGTTGCCCAGAGCGACGTTCGCGTCTCCATGTAAATCATGGTTGCCCAGGGCCGGATATACCGGAATTTTCTTGTCGCGCCAAATAACCGTCTCGCTGTCCCAGACCTTCCAGTCGTTTTCGTCGTAACCGTTGTAGACAATATCGCCCGTGAAGCAAATAAAGGCCGGATTGACATCGGCAATAGCCTTCACCAAGGCGACGCGCACGGCAGGATTTGCGGCCTCGGTGTCTGCGGGATTGTGGAACCGCGTATCTCCATAAGCTACGAATCGAAGCGGAGTCTTCACATCGAGCCTTATGTCGACGGGGACTGTCTGTGCACTTGATTTCCTGCAGCATGTCAGTGCGAGCAGCGTCGCAGTCGCGAAAAACACGACTACGGATTTTGCCAAATGTCTGCGTTGCGAACTCATAGGAAAGATTTCCACTGCGGAATTAGAGCTTTATTTTCCCACCACCAGCACTTCGAACTGACCATTTTCCACCGTCGAGAGGAAAAGCCGGTGAGTTCTCCGATCCACTGCCATGGTCTTGGCTCGTGGGGCCGTCTTCACTGTCTCAACAATCGAGTATGTGTCAGGACTGTCCTGGCGAATGACAGTGATGGTGCCTTCGCCGTTGGAATTGAAAATCAGCTTCGTCTCCGGATCGAAGGCAGTCGCGTCCACGTGATCGCCGATCGGTAAGGTGGTGATGACTTTGCCGGTATCAGCGTTCATTACCGCCATGACCTTGCTGCGGCAGCCGACAAACAGGCGCCGGTTGTCTCGGTCCATCGCCATGCTGCTGGGAGAAGTGCATGGGGCTGTGGGCCAGCGCTGTTCAACTTTGAGTTCTCGGGAATTGATCCGCAGCACGAGACTCTCGTCTTCGAGATTGTCGTAAACAGAGCCGTTTCCATCGGCCGCCGCAAATTCTGGTCCGCCATTCAGGTTGACTGTGCCTGCAACCTTTCCGGTGGCGGCATCAATCGCGGTTGCGCTGTTGCTCCCCCCATTGAAAGCGAAGACGCGTGACGTCGCCGGGTCGTAGATAATCGCGTCGGGCTTTTGCCCAGTCGGCACATCCGCGATCGGTTTCAGCGTCTTCAGGTCGAAAATAGTCACGGTGGAGGCCTGCCCGTTGCTTGCAAATCCGCGACCGGCCTCGGGAGAGATCGCAATTCCGTGCACGCCGAGCGTTTTCGGGATGCTGCCGACGACCGTAAGTGCATCGATGTCGAGCACCTCTACCTGCGTCCCATGCGAGACATACAGCCGACGCGCGCCTTCGTCCACACTCAGATAGTCCCAGCTCCCCTGCCCCGCAATTGGAATCTTCTTGATGACGGAATATCCACTGGACTCTGCCGGCGCAGCAAACAAGGCGCAGTTCAGGAATACAACGACGGCAGGAAAGAAAAAGCGCTTTAGCATTGATAAATCCTCAGCCGCAACCTTATAGCATGCCCCTGAAATTTGCCTGAAGGCGCAAATTCCGTTCGTCAGAACATAACCCGAACCATGAACTGCAGCTGCCGGGGCAGCCCGGTACCGGTGTTTGGGGACGCCGCGTTGTCGTTGTTGTTGTTGAAGTTCACGGTTGAGCTGATGACACCAAAGTTGCTGGCAGCCGTAAGGTTCGCGGCATTGGCTCCGGGAGCGTAGGTAAGGTTGAGTGCTCCAGGATCGCCAAGCTGAACGTGGTTGAGAATGTTGAATGCCTGTACGGCGAACTCCATTGACACGTGCTCCGTGAGCTTCGTTTCTTTTGTGAGAGCCAGGTCAATCTGCCAGGAGTTCAGGGCACGGATCATGCCGTTGCTCTCGTCGCCAAACCGCAGGAAATTTCCGTTCGCGTCTACAGGCGGCGCCTGGAATGCAGCCGGATTAATCAGTGGCACACCATTCGAATTCGGGCTCGCAGGACGAGAGTTGGGTAGGGTTAACGGAACACCCGGAACAACATCAGGACGCTGGCTGGTTTGGTCGTTGCCATCGGGGAGGGAGTAGGTATAGGGAAGTCCAGCGGCGGCGAATGGCGAATTCGGATAAATCGTGGGGTCAATGCTGTTGCTGAGATCCATCTGAACAGTTAACGGATGCCCGGTGTGCCATAACCCGATGCTGCTCAAGCTCCATCCCCCGACCACTTTTCCCACCGCGCCATGACCGTTCAGGTAGGTCTTGCCCGGACCAAATGGAAGCTCATAAACGGCATTGACGACGACATTGTGGCGAACATCAAAAATGCTCGGGCCTTTATCGCAGGCCAGGCAATTCACGTTCTCGGGACCTGACGACTCGCCCCCACCCACCGAACCGTCATTGATGGAATGAGACCATGTGTAGCGCGACTGGAAGGATAAGCCCTTGCTAAACCGCCGTTCGAGGGAAACGCCAAGAGCGTGATAGGTGCTCGATCCAATGTCTTTCTTGCTATCCACCGAACCAAACGGATTCCCACCCGGATAATACTGGTCCAGTGGACGAACACAGTCGCCGTCGGCAGGATTGAACACGACCGGGGTGGTGCAGAGGTTTACGCCGCCGCGCGAAAAAAGCCGCACGCCGTGGCTTCCAAGATATTGGATGGAGAACAGGAAATTCGCGGGCAATTCTTGGTCAACAGTAAGTCCCCAGGTCTCAGCATACAAATCACGCCTCCCCTGCCGTTGGAGCGCGCGAGGATGGCTGGCTTGCTTGGTTGACGAGCTTATACCCGACAGATCGGGATTAGTCTGCTCAAAGGCTGGGCTTAATGGCTGCGAGGAGTTGACCAGAACGCGAAATGTGTCGCTCTCAAGTCCCGCATTGAGGTCGTCATTCTGCGCCGCACCGTGATAAATGCCAAAGCCCGAACGAAACACCGATTTGCCATGTAATGCGGCCGGCGCCCAAGCCAGAGCGATCCTGGGATCAAAGTTCCGGTAGTTCGGATTGTACAGAGCTGGATTTGTTGGACATGGGGGCGTGTTGATCGGACCGGGACTCGGCGCAACATTGAATGAGCCCGACCCTAGACAGACCCCGTGAAACTGGTTGAGGTCAAACACCGTGGTTCGGTTTGTCGCTTCGCTGGCGACTCCGTAATATTCCCAGCGCAGGCCCGCCGTGAACGTGAACGTGGGTGTCACCTTCCACTCGTCCTGGAAGTACGGCATATAGAAAGTTCGACGCAGCCGATGGCAGCACCAAGGAGCGATGTAGTTGATATTCGAAACCGCAGCCGTTGTCATCGAGCTATCGTCGCCGAACGTCAGAACATTATTGGAAGTTTGCCCCTGATTGAGTCTGACGTGCCGGATCTCCATGCCGGTTTTGAAGGTGTGCCGACCGTGACTCCAGATCAAGTTGTCGACGACACCATAGGTGGTGCCGACCTCGATATCGGCGGTGTTATCGTTGAGACCCACGAAATCGCTCGTATTGACTGCAAACGGTAGCGCGCTTGCTTGCGGATTATGAAATGGAGCGCGATTGATATAGAACTTCGCTTCGTTGAAAAGATTCGGCTTAAAGGTGTGCTCGAGCGCCAGCAGGTAGTTCGCCGGGTGGTTGATCGTTTGCAGCTTGTCCGGTGGAAGACTGGCACCATTCGGCGCATTCACCAGGCTGATGTCGCGCTGGGCCCGGCCGTAGAGCAAGGTATTTTCGTTGATCTTATGATCAATTCGCACTAACCAGGTATCCTCATGCACGGTCGTCGGTGTGGCGGCCGTAACCAAGTCGTCATTATTAACGTTAGTGAGGTTGTTAGGGTCCCCTTGGTATTGGAAGGCAGAGTCTGGATAAACAAAGCGTGGCGAACACCCATTAATCGTTCCGACCGATGCACGCCACGGGTAAGCTTGCATGATCCTACACATTTGTGGCGATTGCGTCAGAACACTTCGCTGGAATGAAGTTGAGAGCGCATCGTACACCTTCGGGTTTATCGGATCGGGAAGCGCTGCGCAGCAAACCCCCGACGGAACTGTGAATTGCTGAGTGATGGATTGTAGCTGCCGTAGTCCTTCGTAGCTGATGAAGAAGAATGTCTTATTCTTGACAATCGGCCCTCCGAAGGTAAGCCCGTACTGCCCCATGCGAAAGGGAGGAACTGCGGGATTGCCGGCGAGGTTATAGTCATTGAAGTTCCGCGCATCGAAAACGGAATTCCTGAAATAACCGAACAATGTGCCGTGCCAATCATTCGTTCCCGATTTCGTGACCACGTCGACCTGTCCGCCGGCTTGGGTGCCATACTCAGCGTCATACAGGGCGCTGTTCACGCGATACTCTTCAATGGCGTCCTGAGAAATCTGCAGGCGAGTTTGCGATTTCTGAGCTTGCTCTTGAATGCCTCCCGCATCGACGCCATCAATAGAAAAGTTATTGTCATCGCGGGCTCGGCCCGCAAAACGGATGGTGCGCTGATCGCCGCCACCGTCGTCCTGCGCAAACGGAGCGAGAAGCGTGAAGCTGGCCCAATCACGCCCATTGTTGGGCAGATTGGCGATCTGGCTCGCGTCGATAACAGTTGCAGCTTCGGCCGAGCTCCGGTCACTGGGCGCGGATGAGGCCTTTACGTCAATCTGCTCGGTGATTGCGCCCACTCCAAGCTGCACATCGAGCGTGCGCGTCTGGCCGACCCGAAGGATGACCTCCTCTACAAGCTTGGTTTTGAATCCAGGAGCGCTCGACGTCACCCTATATCTGCCGAGTGCCAGGCCAGGAAACCGGTAATAGCCCTTCGAATTGGTCTGCTGCTCTTCGCTCAAACCGGTGTCGACGGCGAGAACTTTCACATCGGCCCCCGCGATCACGCTTCCCGACGGATCCGAAACCGTCCCTTCAAGCACGGCGCGATCTACCTGGGCGAACGCTGTAGGCATTCCGACGAAGACGAGCAGGGCGATGAGCGCCAATGCAAGTGTGAATCTAACGAGAGAAGAAGGAAGGGATCGGCAGAGAAAAGAGTTCATGGCTTCAGCTCCTTGTAGCTCAAGAAATGCTGAATCGGGAGAATCTCCGAAACGGCGGTCGCCACTCCGACGGAGACCGCTTTCTCCGGTTAAGTCGGATTTCAGTGAACGAGAGTGACAGCAAATCCTAGAGACCTGGTGTGACAGAGGAATGAATACAAAGTTAATATTTTTTCAGATTGTCGATTGTTGAGTCTTTCGGTCTAAGCGTCACAGGCAGCATTAAGCCAACTTGTTAACACTTCTGATCGCAATTTCGTCTTCCTACCATCAAAGACTGCCGTCGGGAGCGGAGCTGATGTCGACGCCAACGCGCACACTTGATCCTCTACATCGCAACAGAACCTTCGCTGCTTTCTTTTGCCCCATTCTCCTTCTTGCTTCTGGCATCGCGGTGGCACAAGAAAGAGTAGATCCTGATGCAGCCGGCCGTATTCGCGACGCGGCATTGAATCATTCTCAAATTATGAATATGGTTGGCTACCTCACCGACATCGCCGGGCCACGTTTAACCGGCTCGCCCAACCTGAAACTGGCCGAGGAGTACGCTCGCGACAAGCTTCGCGAGTGGGGCCTCGTCAACGCTCATCTCGAAGCTTGGGGACCATTTGGCCGCGGCTGGTCGCTGGAAGGCGTCGCCGCGAATATGTTGTCACCCGGCTTCAGCCCGCTCATCGCCTACCCTAAAGCCTGGAGTCCCGGCACAAACGGCAAGGTTCGGGGTGAAGTTGTTTTTCTCGACGCGAAGTCCGCTACCGACCTCGACAAGTACAAGGGCAAGCTCAAAGGCAAGATCGTCCTGTTCTCGCCCGTCCGGCGCGTCGATCCGCTATTCGATCCACCCGCGCAACGGCAGACGGACGAGCAGTTGCAACGTCTTGCCAATGCCCAGCCATCGGGCGAGTCTCGGCCGTTTCAATTCACGCCTGAACAGCGGGCAGCCGAGGAACTCAACTATCGCAAATGGCAGTTGCTCCAAAGTGAAAATGCGGCGGTTGTACTCGAACCCTCTTATCGCGATGCGGGAACGGTTTACGTTACGTCGGCCACCGTGCCGTATCCGCCCGAGGTGCCCTATGAAAAGCGCGCGCACGCCTGGGACCTCAGCCCACCGGTGGTCACGCCGCAGGCCAACGTCGCCGCTGAGCAATACAACCGTATCGTCAGACTTGTGATGCGCGGAATCCCCGTTCAGCTTGAAGTGAACATCGCCGTTCGTTTCTCAGAGGATGACCCTATGAGTTACAACGTCATAGCTGAAATTCCCGGCACGGATTTGAAAAATGAAGTCGTGATGGTGGGCGGTTCCATCGACTCCTGGCACACGGGCACCGGGGCCACCGACAACGCCACGGGCGCCGCCACTGCGCTCGAAGTCATCCGTATCCTCCAATCCCTTGACCTGAAGCCCCGGCGCACGATCCGCATCGGGCTGTGGAGCGCGGAAGAACAGGGGTCACTCGGCTCTCGCGCCTATGTGGCTGCCCGCTTTGGACGCAAACAAAACGCAGCCGATAGCCCACTCGGCCGCGATCGCTTCCAGTTGAAGCCCGAACATGAAAAGTTCGACGCCTATTTCAATTTCGACTACGGTACTGGCCGAATTCGGGGGCTCTATTTGCAAGGCAACGAAGCCGCTCGACCGATTTTCCGTGACATGCTTGAGCCCTGCAAAGACCTTGGCGCCTCTACGCTTTCACTCGCCAATATCGGCGCCACGGATCACATTCCATTCGATGAGATGGGCCTGCCGGCTTTCCAGTGGATACGAGACTATATGGAGGGCGACAACACGCGCGCTCCTCACACCAACATGGATACCTACGATCACGTACTCGAAGACGACCTCAAGCAGTCAGTTGCTGTAGCGGCGACCGTTGTCTATCAACTTGCGGTGCGCGAGGAGAGAGTGCCACGCAAGCCGCTGCCTTTCGACTGAGCCGGCTACAACTCTTGTTAACATTTCGTCGGCTGCGGACGTCTATCATTCGGTGGGGTTTGTACGCATGGCCTGGAGGCCAGAAGACAGCGGTGAACTGCTCACGGCAGGTCTGGGGTATCGGCCGGTGAGGGAGCAATCCGCGTCCGCTGGCTTGGAAGACGCAGCGTTGGTGGGTGCAGCACGCGATGGCGACCGGGCGGCGTTCGGGCGCCTCTACGATCGCTACGCCCGCATGGTCCACGGAGTTCTTCTGGCGAAGGTTCCGCTCGGCGACGTGGAGGACCTGGTTCAGGATGTCTTCATATTGGCACTACGGCGCCTGTCTACGTTGCGGGAGAACGGGTGCTTTGGGGCGTGGCTGGCCGCGATTGCCCGCAACCGGGCGAATGACTACTACAGGCAGTCGGTGCCAGAGGATCAGTTGTCGGATGACAGGTCTGCCAAAGGTGAAGAAAGCGGCGGTGCCAGCGGAGATGCTGAAGGTGAGGCTGCTGCAATGCTCGACGCGGTCAAGAGCCTACCAGTTGCATACAGGGAAACATTAGTCCTGCGGCTGGTGGAAGGCATGACCGGTCCCGAGATCGCGGCCCGAACTGGATTGACGCACGGCTCGGTTCGGGTGAACCTGCATCGGGGCATGCAGCAACTTCGCGCGAAACTAGGCTCGACCCCGGGCAGCACTGGCCCGGAACGGGAGAAGCGGTAATCATGGACACGGGCAACAAGGGAGCGGAAAACGAATCCATGCCGAGAAACAACGACTATCTGTGGGATAGTTCCGGAGAACCGGATCCTGAAATCCAGAAGCTCGAAAAGCTGCTCGGGAAGTTCCGCCACGACCGCCCTGTTCCTGTATTTCCTGAGATCGCGCCGGCTCGACGATGGGCATTGTTTCCCTGGCGGCTCCGACTGTTTCCCGCCGTGGCATCGGCGGTTGCCTTAGTGGCCATCGCGGCAGCCACATTTCTTTTGCATGGAAAGAAGCCGGTGCCGATCACAGCAGCCGGTTGGGATGTGTCGCGCTTGGCCGGAACACCCCGCATCGGACGCAACACTGTCGGCGGGAAAGAAACGAGCCGACTCGGCGTGGGCCAGGTGCTTGAGACCGACCAGCAGTCGCGCGCTAGCCTTCGCGCTGAAGATACCGGCCAGATCGAGGTGGAACAGTGCTCGCGCCTGCGTCTCATGACGATGGGCGCTGATCTGAACCGGATCGCTCTCGATCGCGGAACGATTCAAGTTTATATCTGGGCTCCTCCCGGCCAATTCGTAGTAGACACGCCCTCGGCTATGACCGTCGACCTCGGCTGCGCCTACACCTTGAAGGTGGACGAATCCGGCGCGGGGATGGTGCGCACCTCGCTCGGCTGGGTCGGTTTCAAGTTGAACGGCCACGAGTCTTTTATTCCCGCGGGCGCGGCCTGTGCGACACGACCGAAAGTCGGCCCCGGCACACCATACTTCGAGGATGCGTCGCCGACATTTCGCGCTGCTTTGGCTAGATTTGATTTTGAAGACAGCACAGCGCAACAGCGCATCGGCGATCTAGCGATCATGCTCGGGGCGGCGCGCAAACGTGATGCACTCACATTGTGGCATCTGCTGGCGCGGGTCGAACAGGGACCGAGAGTTCTCGTCTACGATCGGTTGCGAGCCCTCGCCCCTCCTCCTGCCAGTGTCACAAAAGATGGAATCTTGCGCCTCGACCAACCTATGCTCGATCAGTGGTGGAACCAACTCGGCTTCGATGACATTTCGGTTTGGCGCCATTGGGAGCGTTCCTGGTCCGGAGCGGCTAAGCCCATTTCCGAAACGAAGTGAACGCGCATACGCTTTTAATTCCTCCTTCGACTTTTCCGCGGATGTTCACACCACGTGTTAACACTCCGGACTCTGATCGCGTCTTTTGAACGTGGGCTAAGACCAGCGAAACCAAGGAGACTCGAAAATGAATTCACGCGCATTTCCACGCCTGGCAATCAGCATTGCGGTAGTTCTGGTTGGATTCACAAGCTATGCCCAAGCAGGTCCGCCTCTCATCTGCCATCCCATTGAAATCGGGCAAGCGAAGTCGCTGCCCTGGATCGACTGGAACCAGAAGGGAACTGGAGGCTATGACTTGAAGAACCTGACACGGGATACGCTTGCAATTCTCGATTCAAGCGCGCCCGTGCTGCTGCGAATGGAGACCCTTCGACGCGCCACCATCTATGCTCGGCAGGATCCGCAAGTCGCGAAAGAATTGCTAACGCGCCTTCAGGCGCGTGCCGCCACTTCAACCGACTCCGGCCTATCTGAAGCTCTGGCATGGTTTGACGTCGGCTATCTCATCGAGACCTACCAGCAATGGATCGGCAAAGCCGAACCCAATCCCGCGGCCGGTCTTGACGGATACGCCTGGGTCAAGAAAGCCGTCAGACTGCGCGGCCAAGATCCGGAAATGGAATTCGCTGCGGCTCTCATTACCCTCACGGGCCCGGAGAGCGATCACCGTGAACATGCTCGGAAGGCAATGGCCGGCGCCGGCAACGATCCGCTTCTCGCCCAGAACTTGGCCTCCGATTTTCACAGCCAAACAGTCTCCGAACTGCTGACCAAAGCCCCGACGGGAGTGTTCTAACCATGCACTCGCTCATGAAGAAGCTTCTCTCGGCAGCGGAAATGAGCTCACGGCTGCCTCGCATACTGGCGTTTGGATTGTTAGGGCTGTTTTGCGCCAGCCTGCTGATCGCAGATGATCAGCAGGCGGCGTCGGACGTTACCGTTCACGAGTGGGGAACGTTTACTTCGATTGCCGGCAAGGACGGTGTCGCGGCGGAATGGTCTCCATTGACCGGATCCACCGATCTGCCCCAATTCGTGGAGCATTTCCGCGAACCCAACTTCAAGCTCGGGCTTCGCGGAACGATTCGAATGGAGACTCCGGTTCTGTACTTCTACTCTCCCCGAGATGCAACAGTGTCGGTCAACGTGTCATTCTCTAAAGGAGTCATTACCGAGTGGTATCCACATGCAGATCGTGTTGAACCTAGCGGGGTTTTGCGGGACGCCCTCTTGAGTCGATTGAAATCTGATGGGAATATCACGTGGAGTCATGTCGCGATCTCTCCAAATCTGAGTGGCGAGTTCCCGCGCGAGGCCCGATCAGATCGCTACTATGCAGCGCGCGAGACCTCGTCCACGCCTTTGCACATCAAGACAACCACCGCCGACCAGCAAGAAAAGTTTCTTTTCTATCGAGGAGTCTCGGCTGCTCCGTTGCCCCTATCCGCCATGCAGAACGCGGACGGCCGGTTGCTCATTAACAGTCTCGACGCAAGCGAAATCCCGGCTATCATTCTTTTCGAGCGCCGGGGAGATCGGGTTCGCTATCGCTGGGTGCGGTCGCCCAGGGATGGCACGGTTGTCGAATCGCCGGAACTGAACGGTGATCTAGACTCCCTTTACCGCGATGTGGAAGGAACCCTAGTTGATCAGGGTCTTTATCCAGACGAAGCGCGGGCCATGGTAGAGACCTGGCGTGACACCTGGTTCGAGGAAGGTAGCCGCCTGATTTACATCGTGCCGCGCGGATTCATCGACCACATCTTGCCACTCACGATCAATCCCGCACCGACCCAAATCGTGCGCATTTTTGTCGGGCGACTCGAAATCGTGACACCAGCGACCGCAAATGCGGTAGAGACCGCCCTTGCCTCTCGTGATGAAGCGACTCTCAAGAAATATGAACGCTTTCTGGAGCCGATTCTCCAAACAATAAAAGAAGAGCACCTCGAATCAACGTCGGCAACTCGAAACCGTCGTTAATTGACTCGACTGAAACTGCTCACGCCCTACTGCTTCTGGGCCGTCACTATGTTGTCGTCCGGATTGCGGTCGATCAACTTGATCAGAGGATCGATGCCTGCTTCACTGGGTACTTTGTCCACGGTGACGGTGAACTCCTGATGCTCCTGCTCGATCTTGTGTTTCTGCAGATACAGGAATTTGCCGTCACCGTCGAGAACGCCGATATCGACGAGATCGTGCGCCGGGATCAGATGTTCCTGCCCCTTTCCATCCGAGCGGTATTTCTTGGCTTCTACAGCAATGCGTACCTGGTATTTGCCGCTCGGCAACGGAGAGTAGGTGGCTGAAACCGCCCGATTGTCGAAGATCGTAATATTTTCGAACCAGTCCTCGTAGAGATACTGGAACTCCGGCGGCGTAACCTTTCTGAGGTAGTCCTCCAGTTCTACCGACGTTGGATATGGCGGCCCTTTGAAAGCGTAATCCTTCGTCATGGCGGCCAGAGCCTGGCTCACGCGGTCTTCGCCGATATAGTCCTGCAAGGCATACATGACCTGACCGCCCTTGTTGTAGTGGATGTATCCCTGATTGGGCTCCACTCGCAGCAGCGGCTTTTCCTCGTTGCGCTCTTGTCCCCGCCCCCGGAGGTAGCCATCCAATTGATAGCGCAGGAATTTCTTCATCGATTCCGGGCCGTAGGTATGCCGCATCACCATCAGCGCGGTGTACTGCGCCAGGGTTTCGACGATCGCAGTTGCGCCCTCCGTGTTCGCGCTTACCACCTGGTGTCCCCACCACTGATGGCCAGTTTCATGCGCGGTCACAAAGAAAGGAAGATTCATCGCATCTTTTTTCCTGGGATCGACGTAGGTGATGAAGCCAATGCCCTCGGAAAATGGAATCGTGTTGGGGAAGGATTCGGCAAAGTCCCCGTAGCGCGGAAACTCAACGATGCGCAATTGACGGAACTGGAATGGGCTGAAAGATGTAGTGCAGTAATCGAGCGTGGCCTGCATTCCCAGCATCATCCGGTCGAGATCGAATTCGTGTCCTGGCTGGTAGTAGATCTCCAGATTCACATCGTGCCATTGCCCGCGCCGAACCGCGTAGCGCGCCGAGTTCGCCGAAAAGATGCCGCTGAGAATGGGCGCATCGGCCTTGTAGTGAAAATATCGGCGGCCATCTTGCAGCCATTCTTTTTGCAGGTAGCCGGGCAGGATTGCAATCTGGTCCGGAGTAGTGCTGACCGTGCCTTCGAAATTCACCCAGTCCGCGTCGGTGGCGAGATAACTATTCTGGCGGGCAGCGACATCTTCGAGTTTCGGCAGCCCGGGGGACTTCTGCAGGCCATGGCGATGGCGGGCGCTGTCATCGACCAGTTGCACGTCCTGAAAATATCCAATGAAAGGAACGTAGGTGCCGCTGACGAAGCTCCCGTTGTGTACGATGTCGCCATTGGGATTGGAATTCACGAATCCGGGATTGGGATAGGCGAGCGCGAAGGCGAGCGCGACGCGCTCGTGGGGCTGCAACGGCTTTGGCAGGCGAAACGCATAGAAACCGAGGTCTGAATCTTGAATCACCGGCATCTGCCCGCCGTCGAAGCTGAGCGTCTGCACCTCAATGTTCGGACGCGGGATCACATCGACGTCTTCCGGCCAGATAGTCACGGCTACGCTGTCGATGGGGGTATCAGTCTTGTTCTCCAACCATTCCTTACCGCGAAACACAGCTAGCCGTTGCTCAGGGTAAAGGTCAACATCGGCCAGAATATCAGTCACCCTCGGCTGAGGCGTTTTCTGATACTGCTTGTATTTGATCTCGTATTGCGCCCGTGCCTCCTGGAATTTGAAAGTCGTAAGATAGCGGTTCAAGATATGTGTGTTGTAATAAATGTAGCCGCCCACACCCACGAAGAGCAGTCCAAAGACCGCAAAACTGATTCTGACAAGCGCCGAGAGGCGCGCGCGGACGAACCTCAGCCGATTTCGCAGGCTTCCTTCCATGCCACGCACCCACAACAAATTGGTTGCCATCGCCAACAGCACGGCGCCAATCCCCCAGTACAAATGAAACCAGAAAAGCGGCTGCGCGTAAGGACCGTAGCCATTCATATCGGAGTAAACTACTGCCGGCGATTCCCCGATCCGGTAGAGGTAATCCTGAAAATTCATCTGGGGCAGCGCAATGGCCGCCACGAAATACAACACCATCACGAAGTGCCCGAGATATTTGTGATTCACGATGGTGTGCACCAGCAGCGCAATCACACACAGGATCCAGAACGTGATCAGCCGATTTCCGATCAAGTCGGTCAGATACAAACCGAACTCGAAATGATAATAACCGTGGCCAATCTGCACGATCAGGCCGCACAGCATCGCCATGAGGACGAGCAGGATCTGCACCAGCATCAACGCGGACAACTTGCTGCCGAACACCACCCATCGCTGCACGGGCAATGCGTCCATGATCTGACTGAGCTTAGCGTCGCGTTCACGCCAGGCCAGTTCGCCTGAATAAAAAGTGACGATCGCCAAAATGAAGAGGGCAAACCCGGCGCCACCCAGGTCCAGCATGCGCCAGGTGACGGGATACACGGGAGTGGCAAACGGAGCATTGACTCCGTAGGCGGAAAAAATCGCCATGAGAGCCCCGGCCAGTACAAGAACAGCAAAAAAGACGCTCTTGATGGTCTCGGCGAACTGCAATCGCGTCAGAGAAATCAGTTCGCGGAAAGAGTCGGCTACCCTGAAGGTCGGGTGAGTCAGTGGTAACCCGTGCGCCATTGCGGCTGGCAACTCCGTCACCGGCTCAAGCGGCAGCGTCTTTCTAGCTTTGCCCGCCGCGTAACTGAATGAGAAACGCGCGTACGTCGCCGCCAGAATGGTTGCGCCGATTCCCAGCCACAGAACGCGATTCCACACCAAGACTCCCCTGAATGGCACCAGCTGGCTATTGCGCTGAAAGGGAGTCCAGTACTGTGTCAGGTGCGAGACGGCGTTTCCTCCAAACGGGTCCACCATCGCCGCGAGTTTGCTCACCGTCAGGTCAGACGACAACTGGTTCGCGACAAAGTAGCCGATGAGCAGCAGCACACTGCCCGTATATACCGGCAGCATCTTCCGTCCCAGCGCTGCCAATGCGAAAAAGATCGCAGTGGTCAAAATAAGGTTGGGGATGACCAGCGTGAAATAAGGCTGGACGTATGCAGGAAAACTTTGTGGCCCCACGCGCGCGGCGTCCAGCCAGGGAACACGCGTACCGGCCCACGCTCCCAGCCCTACACCGGCGAAGACTACCAGTTGCACCGCAACAGCACCCAGAAATCGGCCCGCCAGATAATCGAACTTTGTGATCGGGGCGGTATAGAAGAACGCGGTCGAGTTACTCTCCACATCCTCGTGGGTCGCCTGCCCAGCTAGCGACGCAGTCACGATGACTCCGAAGAAGCTGACATACATAATGATGACGTTCAGGGCGAAAGGCGAGGTAACCAGAACCTTGCCGCCAGTGCCGAAGTCGATTGTGGCGCCAGCAAACGCGCCGCCTGACATGAGCACGAACAAGAATCCCAGCGCGAAGAACACCAGAAAATATACGTAGGTGGAGATGCGGCGCAGCCGGCGGGAAAACTCGAACGCCGAAATCGAAAAGGCGACGGAAGCGGCCATGGATCAGTTCACCGCACCGGCTGCAGGTCGGTGGATAAATCCTCGGATGGTGGCGAAATACAAGTCTTCCAGATCCGGTGAGGCAGGCTCGAAGCCGGCTTCCGGTTGCTGCTCGCTCAATAAGTGCACCAGTGTCTGGCCAGCGAACAGTCGCATGGAAATGACTTGAAAGCGCTCATGGTAGCTCGCCAGTTCAGAGTGGGCGATCGATTTTGTCCAAACCCTGCCCGCTAACTCCGCTACCAACTGAGTCGGATTTCCCGTAACCAGCACACGCCCTTCGTGAATGATCGCCATAGCCCGGCAGAGGTCGCTTACATCGGAAACGATGTGGGTGGAAAGAATGACGATGATGTTCTGCCCGATCGCGCTCAACAAGTTGTGGAAACGCACACGTTCTTCCGGATCGAGACCGGCGGTCGGTTCGTCAACGATGATCAGTCGGGGATTGCCCAGCAGGGCCTGCGCGATGCCAAACCTTTGCTTCATGCCACCGGAGAAGCCGCCCAACGCCTTGCGTCGATGTTCGTAAAGGTTGGTTTGCTGCAGAAGTGCCTGGACGACTGCCCGTCGTTCCTTGGTGTTCGTGATGCCTTTCAAGGTGGCAAATTGCGTGAGCAAATCTTCCGCCGAGACCTTAGGATAAAGCCCGAATTCCTGTGGCAGATAGCCCAGCACGCGACGAACGGCGTCCTTTTGACGCAGCACATCGATATCGCCCAGGGTTGCGCGACCGCTATCGGCTTCTTGCAGGGTGGCCAGAGTTCGCATCAAGGTGGACTTGCCAGCGCCGTTCGGCCCGAGCAACCCGAACATGCCCAAAGGGATAGACAGCGAAACACTCTGCAGTGCCTTCGTGCCATTCGGATATTGCTTGGAGAGGTTTTCGATTCGGAGTTCCATCGTCATGGGATACGACTCGGACCAAATTACGGGTTCACGCTGCAAAAAGTTCCTGGGAGCATCTTCAATTGTCGCTTCGCACGCCGCGGTTCGAGACCTATGTGAACCTGGTCCTCGGCGTTCAATGTGCCAACCCGAATAATATATAAGGATCGAGTCGAGGGAGCATCCGCCGCAGCGGCGGAGATTTGAGCGCACTCGCCCAACCCCGGTCTTCGGCTTGAGCCTCCGTTTAAGCGCTGTGGCCAAAATCTTGCCGGCCTGGGGCAGCCTCCATTCTTCTTATGGAACGGTAAGGAAGGGCGCCAGGCAACCCCTTAAGCCATAAGAGTTAAGCCGGTTTGGAAAGGACTAGTGGTCGTTGAGAGGTGGTTGGAGGCATCTTTGTAGGCTCATTTGATCGCAAATGGTCTTTCGCTTTCGTGGTCGCGCACATCGTATCTTCTATGTCACATTAGAAGTTCAATGCCTGCCACCACCGACGCCAGGGCTGGACGCGCCGCCTTCACCCATCCTGGGTTTGTGCTGTTCCAGGTCGCCAGGTTCCTGATTGTCTCGGCGGTCGAGATGCAGGCCGTGGCGGTTGGATGGCAAGTTTACGAGATCACCAAGAGGCCGCTCGATCTCGGCTATGTCGGTCTGGCACAGTTTCTGCCGGGAATCTTGCTGTTCCCCATCTCTGGCCAGGCCTCCGATCGTTTCGAGCGACGCCACGTGCTCTCTGCTTGTTATGCCGGCTACGCACTCTGTTTTGTCTGGCTGCTGGCTCTGGCGGAACGCGGTGTGCACTCGGTCCATTCGATCTATCTAGTGTTGATTCTGATCGGCGTGGTGAGGTCTTTTAACGGCACGGCGAGTCGATCGATTTTGCCGCAGCTCGTTCCTGAAGAACACTTTCCCAATGCCGTCGCATGGAATGCCAGCATCTTCCAGGCGGCAACAATTCTCGGGCCGTCGTTTGGAGGAATTCTTTATGCGGCCTTCCGTGGCCCTTCTGCCGTTTATGTGGTTGCACTGCTGACAGCAATTGGCGCGACGGCTTCGTCGTTTCGCATCAAGCCCGAGGGGAAGGCGCGCCCACGCGAGCCGATCACATTCAAGACTGTATTCGCAGGGCTCCACTACATAGGGAAGAAGAAGCTGATCCTGGGTGCGATTTCGCTGGATCTGTTTGCCGTGCTGCTGGGCGGGGCCGTTGCTCTGCTTCCGGTATATGCGCGAGAAATTCTTCATACGGGTCCGTGGGGGCTGGGACTTCTGCGAACGGCTCCGGGCGTTGGGGCGGCGATCATGGCGGTCTTGCTGGCACACCGGCCATTGCGCGGACGGTCCGGACCTACCCTTCTGTGGTCGGTTGCCGGCTTTGGAATCTTCACGATTATCTTCGGCGTCTCGCGCAGTCTCACGGTTTCGCTGATCGCGCTGCTGCTGCTCGGAGCGAGCGACATGATCAGCGTGATCATCCGCGCCACGCTCACGCAACTGGCCACGCCGGATGAAATGCGGGGGCGGGTGACCGCCGTGGACATGATTTTCATTGGCGCTTCCAACGAGTTAGGGCAGTTTGAATCGGGCGTGACGGCGCAATGGTTTGGCAGTGTGCCGGCGGTAATTCTGGGCGGCGTGGGAACGCTAGTGGTCATCGCGGTTTGGGCATGGCTGTTTCCTGAATTGAGGCAAGCAGGGGAGTTGACGTCGATCGGCAAAGAAGAATTGCCCGCTCCCGCCGAAAGCTCTGCCCCCCGCTAGATCAATACAGGGTGGTCCGTCCTCTCAGGATATTCAACGGTCTTGCCCGAGCGACAGGATTTCCGGCCGGACAGCCGAGGCGGCAGTGGCCACGTGTATTGCTATCGTTCCCTGCAGCCACGAACAATGCCGTAGAATGTCGGCTTCACGTCCCTCGACTCCACGGCACCACCGGGATCCGAATTGATCGAACGCTACTTCCGTCTTGCGGAAAATCAGACCACGGTGCGCCGCGAATTTCTCGGCGGACTCACCACGTTCGTCACGATGGGCTACATCGTCGTCGTGAACCCGCAGATTTTGGCGCAGGCGGGTATGCCCGTAGAAGGCGTCGTGTTTGCCACATGCGTATCTGCGGCCGTTGCCACACTGGTGATGGGACTGTACGCGAATTATCCTATCGCGCTGGCGCCGGGAATGTCGCTCAACGCCTATTTCACTTACGTCGTCTGCCTGGGCATGCACGTTCCGTGGCAGACCGCCCTCGGCGTTATCTTTTTCTCCGGCGTCTTCTTTCTGATTCTTACCGTTACGCGCGTGCGGGAGCAGATCGTCAATGGAATTCCAGAATGCCTGAAGTATTCCACTGCCGGAGGCATTGGGATGTTCATCGCATTTGTCGGATTGCGCAATGCCAAGCTGGTGGTGGCAAATCCGGCGACGTTTGTCAGCCTGGGCAGTTTCGCCAATCACGAAGCGCAACTCGCCTGCATCGGCCTTGCGATTATGCTCGTGTTAATGACCCGCAAGATCAGTGGAGCAATCCTGATCGGGATCTTCGCCACCACCATGCTGGGGATTCTGCGTGGCATGGCGAATTGGCCGACGGCTATTTTTTCCTGGCCGCATCCTAGTTCGACCTGGCTGCAACTCGATTTGCGCGGCGCGCTTCATCTCGGGCTGCTGGAAATTGTTTTCGTGTTTCTATTTGTCGATCTGTTCGACAATGTCGGCACGCTGGTCGGAGTATGCGAGCAGGGCGGATTTGTGAAGGACGGCAAAATTCCGCGGGTGGGGCGGGCGCTCGTGTCGGACGCGGTGGGCACCATTTTCGGAGCACTGACTGGAACTTCTACGGTCACCAGCTACATCGAAAGCGCAGCCGGCGTGGCCGCGGGCGCACGGACGGGACTAAGCAACATTTTCGTCGCGGGATTGTTTCTGCTGGCGGCATTTTGCGCTCCTCTCGCGACGGCAATTCCTGGGTATGCGACGGCCCCTGCCCTGATCCTGGTGGGAGCGCTCATGACGGAATCAATTGCCCGCGTGCAGTGGAAGGAATTTACGGAGGCGATTCCCGCGTTCGTGACTCTGGTGGCGACGCCGCTGACCTTCAGCATCGCGACCGGTCTCAGCCTAGGACTGATCTCGTACACCCTGGTGAAGGTGGCTGCGGGGAAGTTTCGGGAAGTGAGCCCGGTCATATGGATTCTGACCGCACTGTTCATTCTGCGCTATGTATATCTGGCCGCGGGGTGACGCCCTCGAGCCGGGCCTGAAAGGCGACCCGAGAAGTTCAGGCAGTCCTACGGAGAATGCGTCGTAGGGTTGCTCTCGCGGCCATGAGGCTTGTTCACCTGCAACTCGCCACCCGCGGCCTGCCCGTTGGTTGCATTCTTTCGACCGGGAGAATGCAAATCAGCGTAGCTTCGCACAGCAACTTTACGATACGCTCACGGTGACAGTTGCGGTGGTGCGACCGTACTGATTGGTGGCGTACAGGGTGTAAGTCGTAGTGGCTTTCGGATTAACCGTCACGCTGGTTGCACGCACGGCACCGAGCCCTGGGGAAACGATTACATAGTCGTCGCCGGCTACATTCCAGGAGAGCGTTACGCTGCCTCCTGAGGAAATCTGAGTGGCTGAAGCGGTGAAGCCGCTGATCGTGGGAACTGATCCGGTGGGATAGTTTGCGCTCGTGTAAACAGGAGTCATCTGCACGACTTCGAACGCCGATGCGGGCACGGTTTTCAGCGAGTCGAGATCGGAGCCCCAGCGGCTGTCCGAGACTCCCGTCACGAACAGAGCACTGCCGTTATCGGCGAGAATCAAGCCATAGCTCTTCATCGCCATCAGAATGACTTGCATCTGCGTGGAGAAGGCGGAAATGTCGTAGCTGGACTTTAGTCGAAGGCGCATTCCCATGGGCGGCGCTGTCGGATCGCTCGATGTGGCCGCCCAATGGGAAGCCGGAGGTATGAATGCGGCGCTGCTCTTCGGCAACGTGAAACGGAAGGCATGTTGAATCTTGCCGACCGCCACTTCATCGTAACGAACCAGGCCGGGAAAAATCGGTAGCCCGGCCGCATCCGCGGAAGTCCATGTGTAAGGACGTTGCTCGTTGCCTAGCAAATCCCACACCGCAGTCGAATCCGCATTCCAGCTTCCGTCCGAGTTTGGGGAAGCGTTATACATCTCGTACAGAAAGCAGTTGCCGTTATCGAGCACGAGCACGTGACGGTCGCCGGTGCTCGACGATCCGCCCTCGATCGGAGCGCTTGAGGGAATTGGCATCGGGCCGGGATCGCTCTCATTCCCGTAGGCGCCCAGATTCAAATTGACCAGTGGCTGGCCTCCGTTCACTACCACGTACGGAATGCCGTACGTGGGCTCAGTACCCCAGTCGGGATGCAGGTTCACCGAGCCCACCCATTTGCCGATGATCGCGCTGGAATTCGGATCGACCGGCGCGGAAGAGATGTTGGTGTTCCACCGACTTTGGCTGGAGAAAGGAACAAAGCCGTTCAGACTGGCGGTCTGGCCGACCGACATGACATTGCAGGCTAGGTTGCTGCCCCCAGTGTCAGCACCTGAACCGCCGTTGGTACCGCCGTTATTTCCTGCGGAATTGGATACACCAGAACAGGCCACCAATGCCAGCGCCAGCGCGAACCAGACGGAAAAGGAAAGATACAACTTCCAGGCTGAAGAAGGACGGCGCATCGTGCAACGATTGTCCGCGACCCCAACCGCTGCCGCCAAGAGGCCTTCAGGACATGTCCAGATTCCAATAATCGCGCACGCAGGCCGAAGCTCCGAGCCCCGTCGCGTTTCACTTCCCTTTCAGCAACGTCTTGGCCGCGCCCATGTTTTCGTATTTGTCGTAGACCCTCACGACGACCACGTGCTCGGAGGCGCCGTCTTTCGCTGTGTCGAGTGGGACCATGAAGTCGTAGTCTTCGATTCTCGCGTCCGACAGCTGGCCGCTGGGCTCAACGTACTTCCAGTCTCCCGCGTCCACGGAAAACTCCGCGCGTTTAATGTTGGAGAATCCGTCTACCGCCCGAAAACGTACGCGAATCTGAGTGCTTTCGATCGAAGCGATCAGGTTTTCGACCCGCGGAGGAGTGGTGTCGACTTCGAAGCGGCGGCTCTCTTTCGAGGTGGTAAGCGCTTCGCCCGGCGAGTGCGACGGCGCATCCGAAGCCACAACCTTCACCACGTAGCCGCCATCGGGTAGCAAGCTGGCGTCGAAGGAATAAGCTTTCTCGATCAGGTTGTCTTTCAGGAGCAGCCAGCGTGTTTCTCCATCGCCGCGGTAATAGACGGAGTACACGAGCTGATCATCGTTGTCGTCGTTGGCGTTCCACTTGACACCGATCGAATCGCGATCGTGAGTGCTCGGGAGCGGCGATTCGAAATGCGTGCCCAACGATACGCTCACGTCGGTGCTCAGGCCGAGCCCGGTCGATTTCGCGAGCGGTTGATAGCGCACGCCCATCAGCACGGATACATCCTCGACCTCGGGAGCCACATTTTTAGGAAGATAGTTCAAGGTAACGGTATCGACTGCGGGCTTCGGGTTTCCGGAGTGGAGCACGGCTTTCCACTGGGCATAGCGTGCTGGCGGAACTCCCATTTCAGATTCCTGATTAAGATCCACCTGCTTCCAAGGACTCCAGTTGCGATCGGGATTGTCGACGTTGCCGCTGCGCGCGAGCAACTCGACAGTGCCGCCGGTGCCGCGCAACTCGGCGCGTCCCCAGCGAGAAAACACTTTGGCATCGAACACATCACTCTCATAGGTGCCTTCGGTCTCCGGTCCGGGACCCAGGAGAAAAATCTTTCCCAAGTTACTGGTTGCGGCGTACAGGCCGCCCTGGGGAGCCTTAGCAAAACCCGTTACCTGCGATGCCGGCGCCTTCAGCAGGTCGGAGAATTCGTCCTGCCCGTCGATCTCAAACACGTGCCCGCGGTTTCCAGTTCCAGCGAGCAGCTTGTCATGCGAATCGAACGCGAGTGCGTAGACGATGTCTTCATGCGAGGTCCAGATACGCGACGGAGAGCCATCCGCGGCGATGCGGTACACATCTGACCCGCCATTCGAACTTCCGCCGGGAAATGGGAATGGTCCTACGTGGGACGTGCTGGGCGACAGGGTGAGAGTCATACCAGGCGTTGGAGAGCTAGACGATTCCGCCGAACTTGCTGCCGTCGAGACCGGCGAGGGACCGACGGATGGCGTTGACGTACCGCCGCGCTTCTCGCCGACACCGGCAGCAAAGATGTTACCGTCGCGGTCGAGCGCGAGCGCAGTGATCTCTTTTTTGGCAGCACTGTACAGCACGAATCCATCGCCCGCTGGTGAAATCCGATATACCAGGCCACTGCCATCGGTGCCGGCAATTACGTTGCCCTTCGCGTCGAGCGCGAGCACGCGGATGTGCGTGTCATCGCTCTTGAAGAAAAGCGAGTGTTCGCCCTTCGCCGTAACCTTATAGATCTCACCGTGATCTCCGGTGGCGACGTAAAGATTGCCGGCCTTATCGAGAACCAGGTCCCAGATATATTTTGTGCCGGGCGCAAAATACTCGGACGAAGTCCACGATGGATCCAGGGCTGGCTTGGCCGAATCTTTTGGCGGCGCCGAGTCTTTCGCGGCATCTTTCTCGGAGGTCTTGCTGCCCTTGCGGGTGTCAGCTTTTTCCCGAACCCGGTGCTCGATCTTGTAGACCTTGCCGTCGGGCGCCGTGGCGGCGTAGATCACACCATGTGATCCGACCTCGAGGGTCTGCACCTGCAGTTCTTGCGGCTCAAAAATTATGGTTGCACTACCATCGGGCGCAATCTGATAGACGCGCGCGGGAGATCCAGTCGCGGCATAGACATTTCCAGATTCATCGGCGGCGACAGCCCATATGTAGGTTGAAGGCGTGGCGTAAAGCAGTTTGAACGAGGGCGCGAGTTCCAGACCGCCAGAACTGCGAATCGCTACTCCGGTGGCAGTGCCTTTGGCGAGATCTTCGAATTTCGACTGCTCCCAGGCGCGCGTTCCGTCGGCGAACGCGCAAGGCCCGAAGCCGCTGATCACGAGTATGGAAACAAGAAACCGGACAAGAATGAGAACCGAAATCCTGCGAAAACTCTGCAATGTCACACCTCGATTGAAAATCACCCAGAGACGCCGACAGCTACATCTGAGCCCACGAACCGGAAGATTTCAGAGTACCACGCACAGCGGGTGCCTCGCCCCTGCATCGAGCGTCGTCCAGATGGCTGGGCGGGAAGTTCAGAAGCTGGCAGGCGTGTTATTGTAGATTTTTATGCAATCTGCACGTCAGAAACTGCTCACGACGTTGGCTCACAAGTCGTTCCGGCTGGGAGAGTTCACACTTTCTTCTGGGGGCACAAGCGACTACTACATCGATTGCCGCACGACCACGCTCGACGCGAAGGGCGCGCGCCTGACCGGAGAAGTGTTTCTTGCCGAGATTCAGCAGCGCGGGTGGAAGCCACGCGCCCTTGGCGGGCTGACCATGGGCGCAGATCCCATTGTGGTAGCGGTCTCAGTGGTGAGCGGCGAAGTGGACGGCTTTCTGGTGCGCAAAGCTGAGAAGCAGCACGGGACGGGGCAGCGCATCGAAGGCTTCCGCGAGAAGGGCGCGCGGGTCGTGGTGGTGGACGATGTTTGTACGACCGGTGCCTCAACGGTGCAGGCGATTGAAGCGGCGCGCGAATTCGGATTCGAAATTGTCGGAGTGATGTGCCTGGTTGAACGGGAAGAGGCCAAGGGACGCCCGAATGTGGAGAAGGCGGCGGGCGCGGTTCCGTTCGTTTCCATTTTCACTGCAAACCAGGTTCGTGCTCAACATGTTTTGCAGACCGATGACACCGAGCCCAGCGTCTTTGCGGTGGCGGCAGCCTGTGAGGTATGCGGACGGCCGGCAGTTACCAACAATCCGAGAAGCTTGTGCGAGGCACATAAAGTCTGAAGATTGAGACCTTGAGTCATTGCATATTTCAAAATGAGGGATCGGCGTTCGATGACATCCATGGCTCAATGAGTTACTGATTCAATTCCCTATGATTCAAACTCTTGAATGGACTAACCAAGGCGTACGTTTCATCGACCAGACGAAACTGCCTACCGAAGAAGTCTATGTCACCTGTACCACCCACCAGCAGGTGGCCGAGGTCATCCGCGGCATGGTGGTGCGCGGGGCGCCGGCGATCGGAGTTGCCGCCGCCATGGGCATCGCCCTTGGCGTAAGCAATTCCAAAGCGGAGTCCACCGGTGACCTCAAGCACGACTTCGACCAGATCTGTGACCTCATCGGCAAAACTCGCCCCACAGCCGTGAATCTTTTCTGGGCGATTGGCCGCATGCAGGAGAAGTTCGAGCGCATCCGCATTCGCCCGATTCCGCAGATCAAGCAGGATCTGATCGATGAGGCGCAACGCATGCACGCGGAAGACATCGCAGCCAATCGGGCCATGGGACGGCACGGCGCGACCTTGATGCCGAACTCAGGCGGAGTGCTCACCCACTGCAACGCCGGAGCTCTCGCCACCGCTGGATACGGCACGGCTCTGGGTGTGATCCGCGCTGCGGTCGAGCAGGGCAAGAAAATTCACGTGTATGCGGACGAAACCCGGCCCTTCCTGCAAGGCTCGCGGCTGACCGCATGGGAACTCATGAAAGACGGTATTCCGACCACCGTCATCTCCGACAACATGGCTGGCGCGATGATGAAACAAGGAAAGATCGGGGCCATCGTGGTGGGCGCCGACCGCATCGCAGCCAACGGCGACGTGGCCAACAAGATTGGAACCTACACGGTTGCGATTCTGGCCAAGGAGCACAACATTCCGTTCTACGTGGCCGCGCCGATTTCAACCGTTGATCTGGCCTGTCCCGACGGCAGCCGGATCCCCATCGAGCAACGGAACCCAAGGGAGGTTACCCACATCGCTGGAAAGCAAATGGTTCCGGACGGAGTGCAAGTGGAGAATCCTGCCTTTGACGTGACTCCGGCGAAGTACGTGGCCGCGATCATCACCGAAAAAGGTATCGCGCGCGCACCGTATGAAGATTCATTGCGCGGATTGGCGGCGCAAGAGGCTGGAGTACTTCCGTAGCTATTTGAGAGTGCAGCTCCCGACTGGCCGCTCGACTTTCAGCCGCAACGTAAAGAGATGTAAAGTCTCGAAATATTTCACCTCCTGCGCTACTTCCTGCCGCGATTCGGGTTGAAACTAGCGGCCACACCATCGTGTAACCTGAGTTCAGATGACCCAACTGCGCCAAGACTTTTCCAGGGGGATGTTATGTCATTTCGCAATCGTCTGCTTTTGCCCGCTGCTCTCTCCATGCTCGCGGTTCTGGCTGGCTGCGGGGGCAGCAGCGGCACGGCGAATCCCGTAGCCCCGCCCAGCGGGGGCTTCAGCAATAGCAACTTAAATGGTCCCTACGTCTTCTCCATCTCGGGCACCGACGTCAATGGGACCCCTTACGCGATAGTGGGGACTTTCACGGCCAATGGCAGCGGCGGCATAACCGGCGGCACGCTGGACATCAATGATCTGAGTACCGCGCCGATTCCCAATTCGCCGATCAGCAAAGGCAGCTACAACGTAGGAGTTGACGGTCGAGGAATTGCGACGCTCCAAACCACCACGCCATTCGGCAGCATCATCGTTGACTTCGTTCTGCAAAACGGTTCCCACGGGCTGGTCACCGAATTCGACAGCAACGCCAGCGGCAGCGGCACACTTGACGCCCAGACGGCCGGCGTAACGCCGACGGGTTCTTATGCGTTCAGCTTTTCTGGGCTGTACGGCAACAGTTCTACCGCCACGGTCGGAAATTTCGCAATCGGTTCCGGAGGAGCAACCGGCCTCGAAGACTTCAACTCGGGAGGAATACCTTACCCCAACGAATCGTTGACAGGCTCGGTGGTTCTGGGACCGTCGGCGACGCCAGCGACGCAGCTGGCAGCGGGAGGTTTCACGATCATCTACGACGTATATGCGATCGACGCTGCGCATTTGAAGTTTATCGAGATGGACGCGAACGGAACGATCTCGGGCGACGCGTTCTCACAAACCAGCACGGCCATGCCGAGCGGCACTTTGGCTTTCACCTTGGTGGGTGGCGTGACCGCGCCGGTGGCGGCCGGAGGCTTCATGGTCACTGACGGTGCGGGGAACATCACAACCGCCTCGACCGAAGACGTGAACAACGCCGGAAGCGTTTCTCCGATGCCAATAAGCTTCTCTGCACAATACGCTGCGGCCGGCACCGGGCGCCTGACTTTAACGAATTTCTCTGGCTTCTTCGGGGGTACGGGGTATGCGGCGTATCCTTCGAGCGGCGGTTTGCTGTTGTTGGAAGTCGATGGCTCGGGTGGCATGATGGTCGGCGCGGCTTATGCGCAGACCGCGGGCGCCACGTTTGCCGCATCGCAAGGCTATGGGCTTAACCTTTCAGGTTCGAACCTGAGCGCCGGTGCCGGGGCCTTGGTCGAGGTCGACGACATCGCAGAGTTTAGCGCGGTCAGCAGCGGCACGACTGTAACTGGCGTCACGGACGAAAACTTCGCGCCCGGCGGGGCCCCGAACTCTAGTTTGAAGCTCAGCGGCACCTATGGTCCACCGGACTCCAATGGCCGTGGTCAGATCGCTGCTAACGCCGGCAATACCACAAATGGCACCCTAAACGGAGGGTTTGGAATCACGTTCTATACCTTGGATGGCACCACCTTCCCCTTCATAGAATCGGATAGCGGCCAGGTGGCGGCCGGGGTATTTGTACTGCAAACTGCTTCCGCATCGTCTTCCGCCGCGCTGGCAAAGTCGCACATGTTCATGGTTCAACCATTAGTCAGGCCACGGGTGGCTCGCCAGAAACAGAAACAGAAATAGACCGTCACCCAAATCGATGGGCGCGGCGTGTAGTTTCTTGCGACCGCGCCCTTTTTGCTTTGGGGCGGGCTTGCCCAGATCGAATTGGGTAGCTTTAGGACGCAGCCTTGCTAAGAATATTTTGCGTGTTTGCGGGGACGCTAGCGGCAGTAGCGGGCTCGCTGGGAAGCTGGCGCTACCCTTCTGATGGGCTCACTTTTCGGACTCCCGGGCTGCGCGACGCTATCCACGCAATCAGCCGATAGAGCATCAGCAGGGTCAATACAAAGCCGTATTCCAGAGGCTTCTTCAAGTCTGCTTTGACAAGCCAAATGTAGTGAATCACTCCGGCGGCGGCACTGAAATAAATCAGACGGTGCAGCGCCTGCCAGCGCTTTCCGCCCAACTTTCGGATCGACCATTTTGTCGAGGTCAGGGCGAGAGGAATCATCAGAGCGAAGGCAGTCATTCCCGCGGTGATGAACTTGCGCTTGGCAATGTCGGCCAGCATCTCGTGCAAGTCAAAGAATTTATCGAGCCAGACATAGGTCATCAAATGCAACGTGCCGTAAAAGAAGGCGAACAGGCCTAACATACGGCGGAAAGCAATCAGCCAATACTGCCGGGTAAGTTTCCGCAAAGGCGTAACCGACAGCGTAATCAGCAAGAATGTAAGAGTGCAATCACCGGTTCTATGAGTGATCGCTTCAATCGGATTGGCGCCAAGCTGGGCGTGAAAACCCCTCCAAACCAGGTTCGCCAGTGGCGCGAGGCAGGCTAGAAAGATCACGGGTTTGAGCCATCGAAGCATGGAAAATCGGGCGTCGGGCCGGTAGACCTTAAACCACGAAGCGCCGCGGGGAGACGTAGCAAGCTGCGCCTCTACGGGTGCACACAGCCTGCCGTCAGAATTCAAGCCCTCAGAAATTTTTCTTCAGATCCATGCCGGTGTACAGACTGGCGACTTGGTCTCCGTATCCGTTAAACATGAGGGTGGGACGCTTGAAGAATTCGCCCAGCCTGCGCTCCTTCGCCTGACTCCAGCGGGGATGGTCCACGTTCGGATTCACGTTGGAGTAGAAACCGTATTCCCGAGGTGCGGAGATATTCCAGGTGTTCAGCGGCTGCTTTTCAGTGAAACGTATGCGCACGATCGCCTTCGCACTCTTGAATCCGTATTTCCACGGCACGATGAGACGGATCGGCGCTCCATCCTGTTTGGGAAGATCCTCGCCATACATGCCAAAACCAAGCAGCGTAAGCGGATGCATGGCTTCGTCCATGCGCAACCCCTCAACATAAGGCCATTCGAGTACCTGCCGCTGTTGGCCTGGCATCTGGGTCAAATCTAGAATCGTGGTGAACTCCACAAACTTCGCTTTGCTGGTTGGATTGGCTCGCTTGATCAGTTCGCTCAGTGAAAAGCCGACCCAGGGCACGACAATTGACCACCCTTCCACGCAGCGGTGGCGGTAGATGCGCTCCTCCGGAGGAGCCATTTTGAGGATTGCGTCAATATCGAGTTCCTGCTTCTTGTCGACCAGGCCATCAATTTTCACCTTCCAGGGTCGCGTGCGGAAATTCTGAGCGAGCTTTGCGGGTCCATCCTTGTCAGTGGAGAACTCATAATAATTGTTGTAGGTAGTGACATCTTTGTAGGGAGTAATGGTTTCGGTCGTGCTGAATGGGCTTTTTTGGATGCCGTCGATCTTGTTAGCAGCCAGCACCGTAATCCGAGGTGAAGCCATCTCGCGCAGTCCCAAGCCAGTAGCCGCGGCGGCTCCAGCGACCGCCGCCCCCGCTAGAAACTTGCGGCGGTTCAGATACAAATTTTTGGGAGTGATTTCCGACGAACGAATGTCTTCGGCTTTCTTGATCAGCATCAGAACCCCTGTTCTTTATACGCGCATCCGCCACAGACGGATTCGCCCGCCCTGCCTCTATCTTCCACCAGATGGGACGCTCATGCCGCAAAAAAGTTTCATGAGACTCGTTTTGCAGGCTGGGACTCAGGTCTGGGACGGGCGGTGGAAAAACTCAGGTTTGATACTCAGGGCGACGCTCGGGAGCGCTTAACCTAACACTTCTCTTACTTTCCGCGCCAGGTTTTGCAGGGTGAAGGGTTTCTGCAAGAATGCAGCACCGCTCTCGATGGTGCCTTCGCTAACAATTGCATCCTCGGTATAGCCGGAGAGATAAAGTACCTTCGTTTCAGGACGTGTCTGCGCGAGTTGCTTGACCAACTCTCGGCCGCCCATCCCAGGCATGACAACGTCGGTGATGACGAGGTCGATCTTGCCCTGGTGTTTGGCGGCGACGGCCACGCCCGATTCGCCATTATCCGCTTCGACAACCCGGTAACCCTTCGCGGCGAGGGTTTCCCGCACCAACTGACGGACGGACTCTTCGTCCTCCACCAACAAGACCGTCTCGGTGCCTCCCAACGCCGTGTGAGCCACTGGAACGGGATGCCTTTCGGCAACGCCTTCGACGCGAGGTAAATAAATATGGAAGGTGGTGCCGCGTCCTTCTTCACTCTGTACCATCACGTATCCGCCACTCTGCTTCACGATGCCGTATACGGTCGACAAACCGAGCCCGGTTCCCTTCCCTTTTTCTTTCGTCGTAAAGAAGGGTTCAAAGATTCGCGACTGCGTTTCTTTGTCCATACCCATGCCCGTGTCGCTGACCGAGAGCATGACGTAGTCGCCGGGCCTTATGAACGTCGCACCGCGGCGATGACCATCATCCACGACAATCCTCTCGGTCTGGATGGTGAGCGTTCCTCCGCCGGACATCGCGTCCTTGGCATTGACCACGAGATTCATCAGCACCTGTTCCAACTGACCAGCATCGGCCCGTGTGTGCGCGGCTTCGTTGGTGAGGCTGGTGAGGAACTCGACATCTTCACCAATCAGCGGACGGAGCAACCGCTCCATGTCCGAGACGATCGCGTTTACATCGACGACTTTCAATTCCAGCAACTGCTTGCGACTGAAGGCCAGCAACTGGCGTGTCAAGGTGGTGGCGCGATCGGAAGCTTGCTGAATAGCAAGAGCTTTATCGCGCAACAGGTGGTGAGGTCCCAATTCCGCCAAGACGACTTCCGCATAGCCGCTGATCACCATCAGCAGGTTGTTAAAGTCGTGCGCCACCCCTCCGGCGAGCCGTCCCACAGCTTCCATTTTCTGAGCCTGGCGGAACTGATCTTCCAGGGCACGGCGGTCCGTGACGTCCTCGGCAATCGCCTCCAGCACATCTGCCGGCTCGTCGGCACTGCTCACTGCGCGGCCGCTGATGCGCACGGTGATTGTGTTTCCGTCGTGGCGTTTCCACTGCACTTCGATTCCATCGAGGCGACCGGTGCGCCGGAATTCGTCAATCAGCCGAGTGTGTTCTTCGGCTTGGGCGAACACATCTTTCTCGGGGTCGAGGAAAAGCACTTCCTCGGCGGACGCGTACCCCAGCATGGCGATCAACGCGGGATTCACATCCAGGAAGCGTCCTTCCAAACTCGACCGGTAAATTCCGTAGACAGAACTCTGCACCAAAGAGCGGTAGCGTGCTTCGGACCGGCGCAGTGCCTGCTCGTTGCGCTTGATCTCAACCGCACTGGCCAGTTGCCGTGCGACGAAAGTCAAGATCTCCTTGTCGCGCTCGCCATAACGGATGTTCTTCGAGTACGTCTGCACCACCAAGGCGCCAAAGGTATGACTGTTCACTTTCAACGGAACGCCCATCCAATCGAGGGAACGCGATCCGTTCCGGGCCACTTCGCCGCGCCCTTCCATCGCTTGCAGCACTTCGGGCGTGGCCAGAAGCGGCTCTCCCACTCGGATGAGATAGTCGGTCAACCCGTGTCCCAATTTCTTTGGGTTCGGCGCGGAGTCCTGCTCGTCGACAAAATAAGGAAAAGTAAGCAAATCAGAGACGGGATCATAAAGCGCGATGTAGAAGTTCCGCGCGTACATCAACTCATCCACAATGCAGTGTACGGCGGCGAAGAACTGTTGCAGATCGTGAGCGCTGCTGCTTTTCTCGGCAACCCGATAGAGCGCCGAACTCAGTGCCTCCACTCGCTTGCGGTCGGAAATGTCGTGGTAACCGGCGTAGTAGCCCGCCATCTTCCCATCCAGCAAAAGGGGCGCACACGACACGGATACATCGAGCAAGGTCCCATCTTTTTTTCTTCGCTGCGTTTCCAGTGTGATGCGCTGGCCTTTTGCAATCGCCTCGGTCACCCACCGCGACTCCGCGAGCCGGTCGGGAGGAACCACCAGATTCTCGAGAGGATGTCCTACCACCTCGGCCACTTCGTAGCCGAACATGTGCACAAAAGTTTCATTGGCCATCAGGACACGATTGCTGCTGTCGGCGACGCTCAATCCGTCGGGCGATGCCTGAAATATCTGTTCCAGAAACTGCAAACGAGCGTCCGAGCCCTGTCTATTTTCATTGTGTACGTCGGTGTGAGGAGGCAGAGGGCAAGAAGGAAGAGAGCAAGAAGCCTTCGCGGGCGCGGTACCGTTTCCCGGCTGAACAAAGGCAGGCGCAGCTCCGCGCTCCAAGGCTTTCTTCAGCCGGTTAGCGTGGGCAAGGTCCGCCCGTCCTGATTGGGTGACACGTTCACCCATCCGCGAATTCCCCCTCTCAATGCGCAGTCTAAGCGCATGGTAGAACGCGAGGTACCGGCTCGAAAGGTTACGGGAGTAATCCCAAAATGAGGTAGTCCAATCTGCCTCCATCCCACAGTCCTTCGTAACCTTGCAGGCACGTGGGGGAACTTAAATCGTCGCATTACTTTGGTGAGGTGAGAGGGTACCGAGCGTCTGCTGTCCGTGCCACAATGACCATTACAAATCTCGCGCGCAACCTGAATCTCGGCGAATGAGAGCCGGCGCGGCAGAATACTCGGCAAGAGAGATCGCGGATGAATCATCAAGGGGCGGGAACTGAATTTTTTCACGGGCGAGGGTTGCTTCTTTTTTTCACACTCGCGATCGCGATCTCTACGACAGCGGCTCAGACGCCGGGTGTCACCGATAAGATAACAGCATTCTGATCGGATCCTGCTCGGCGCTCGACGGGCCAGCTGGTTTCCTCGGCAACCACACCGTGCTGGGGTGCGACAACCTATCTACATTCCATCAACGACGAAAGCGGGGTTTTCGGCCGTAAAGTGCAGTTGGTCGCCTTCGACGATGGGTATGACCCGAAGACGGCTCCGGCGTGTTTCAGGCGGATGACGAAAGAAGGCGTGTTCGCTCTTGGCTTCTTCGTGGGGACACCCACCGCCAAGAGGTAGGTTCCGATGGCACGGGAAGAGAAAATTCCAGTCGTTGGCCTTTTCACCGGCGCTCAAATGCTCTACGCGCCACTCAAACGCTACGTGATTTAACCCGAGAAAAATTCATTACCGCCATTGAGTCGATTCACGAAATGAACGTCGGACTGGGATCGGAGTTGAAACTGACGTACAGTCCGGCGGACCATAAGGGCTCTGACAACGTCTATCCAACAATCGTGCAAGAAGGCCAGCCCACGTTGCTGACAGATTGCTCAGCGATCGGCAAAGCAGCGACGCTGGTCAGTCAACATCATTGATCGCCGTGCTCGCGATCGACTTACACGTGCGCTCACTAGTCTTGTAAACCCATACCACGCGAAAAAGTTGCGCTGAGCGCTGCCGCGCATTTACGCACATCCGAACCATGCCGTGCAGATGCATCTCCGACTGACTCCTTCGCATCGAACGAATTAACCAGGTAGTTAATTGGTAAAAATTCGTCAATGGTCGGAGGTGACCTCGATGACAGAAACAAATGCAAAGAAGAGTTTAGTGAAAGTGGTGGGAGCGCTGCTGGCCGTGGGCGTGTTGGGCGCGACGCTGGTGGCTGAGACCGGAACTGCTTCGCGGTATGACAATCAGATTCAGACGACGGTGTCCGCGAAGCTAGCGGGCAAGAAGCAATTGAGCGATGTAAAGACGAGCGTAGCGGACGGCATTGTGACCCTTAGCGGGACAGTTGACCTGTACCAGGGCAGACTGGATGCCGCGAAACTAGCGCGGAAGGTTGGACACGTTCAAGGCGTACGCAACCTGCTGACCGTGGCCGGGCCTAATGTGCAAGACGCTCAGCTGGAACAGAAATTGGCCAAGAAGCTGCGCTACGTGCGGGTGGGATACGACAACACGTTCGATTACTTCGCATTGGGAGTAAAGGACGGAGTCGTGACGGTCGAGGGTGAGGATCGGACTGGCATTGGCCGCGATGAAGCTCTCGCCGACATCGCGAATATGCCGGGCGTGAAGGACGTAATCGACAACGTTTCGCTCGAGCCGGTTTCGCAGTTTGACGACCGGTTGCGTTTTCAGGCGCTGCGCGTGATTTACGGCGACTCCGTGTTGAGCAGGTACGCGCTGGATCCGGCGCGTCCCATTCGCATTATTGTTTCGAACGGCCACCTGACGCTGTACGGCTCGGTCGACAGCAAGATGGACAAAGAGATTGCCGGAATCAAAGCCAATCAACTTTTCGGCGCCTTCAGTGTAGACAATAAGCTGCAGGTCGAGGGAAAGCCGGGACAGCAAGGGTTGTAAGGTTGATGTAGCGGTGACAGAGAGGGCACGGCCCAACAAGCCGTGCCCTTTGATCTTTTTGGCTGACAGCTACGGAGCGCGGAAAACGATATTGGCACCGAACAGATCGGGTTCGCCGTCTGGCAGGTAAGGACGGAAACGCCATTGCCGAAGGGCTGGGTACGCGACCATGAATAGGCTACTTGGGGGCGTCATACGGATTTCCAACACCGTTGATTGCGCCTTCCAAACCTACTTCCACCTGAACTTTCAGTTCGGTACTCTTTGGCGCGGTTCCCGCCGGGAAAACAGGTTCGACGATATTCGTTGCGAGGTTGCGTGCGTCCACTGCGCCTTCATCTGTTTCAACTGGTTGAGCGTGGGCAGTGGAGCAAAGATCGCCGTCACCAGATCGTTCAACCCCCAGGGAAAATAGTCCCCGGTGTTCGGTGTTCTGCGGCAATCCTGTCGTCGCCGACGATCATGGTCTGGGAGTAGCTCGGGGATGGCAGAGTGCGTCGCCACTTCTATCCAGTACTCTTCGATTGCAGCCTTGGTTTCGGAAGCTGGACTTGTGGTTTCAACGATGGTTGCCTTCAGGTGAAAAGAGGGGCCTCCGGGCAGAGCAAGCTGCGACTGCTCAAGCGCGCGCGGCGCGTCGTCGGCCAGAGATGTTCCATTTGTCTCGCCATTCGAAAGCAACGCACCAATGAGAATGCATCTTGAGTTAGGCTGGCGTGTGCTCAAAGGGTAGCTTGGTGTAGCGCGCCTTTTCTACTGCGATGATCAACGCGACTCTTCCTTCTGGCTGGCGAATGGGAAAGGGCTTGCCCGTGTATTTGTGAGAGATGGGATCCATCGTTTTCAGGTCGGGATCCGGGCGGCGCTCTATGATGAGGCCACGGATCTGCACTTCTTCGTAGGGATTCTTGAAGTCCACGATGGAGACCGCTACTCGCGGGTCGCGGCGCGTGTTCTTGGCCTTCAACGAGCCCTCGCCGGTGCAAATTACCAGGCTGTTGCCTTCGCGGCCAACCCATACCGGAACCGACTGCGGCGAGCCGTCGGGCATAAGCGTCGCCAGGTGAGCGAAGTTGGGGCGGTCGATCAGTTGCTGGACTTCTGGGGATAGATTGATTGCCATGGATCTCCTCCTTGGACTCAGGGCAGGCGGTTGATGAGAGAGGCGACGTAACCGGCGCCGAATCCGTTGTCGATGTTGACCACGCTCACATTTGATGCACAGGAGTTGAGCATACCGAGCAGCGCGGCCATTCCTTTGAACGAAGCGCCATATCCCACGCTGGTGGGCACAGCGATCACTGGAACGCCAACGAGACCTCCAACGACACTCGGCAAGGCGCCCTCCATTCCGGCGCAAACAATCACAACGCGGGCCCGGGTCAATGCCTCGCGGTTGGCCAGCAGGCGGTGAATGCCGGCAACACCGACGTCGTAGAAATGCTCGACTTCATTGCCCATGATTTCGGCGGTCACAACCGCCTCTTCAGCCACGGGGATATCGCTGGTGCCGGCCGAGACGACCGCGACGATACCTTTGCCGTATTTCTTAGGATCGCGCTGCAAAACGATCGCGCGCGCGAGTTCGCGATATTCGGCGGAGCGAACTTTTTTCTTTACTGAGGCAAATTGTTTTTCGTTGGCGCGCGTAGCCAGGATGTTGCCCCCGTGAGCGGCAAGACGTGCGAAGATTCCTGCGACCTGCGCCGGAGTCTTCCCTTCGCCGAGAATCACTTCGGGCATACCGGCTCGGAGAGCGCGATGATGATCGACTTTGGCGAAACCGAGATCTTCGAAAGGGAGATGTCGCAGGCGAGCTACAGCATCATCGGGCAATAGCTCACCCTTGCGGACTTGCTCGAAAAGCTTGCGGATCGAGTCGGCGTTCAAAAGAGGCACTCAACAGTCAGCACTCAGCGGTCGGCCGGGCGAGTTCTAGATTAGCACCTTGCGGAGGGGCGAAGTTCGCGGCGCGTTCCGACGTGGTCAGGTTTGCTTCTGGGCTGGAGGTCGTATTACTGTCGACTCGGAGGGCGGGACGCCCGCCCGACCTCCGCCGGGACGGCGGTGCTACGGTTTTTGGCGAGAGGCGGCGCGGAGCTTGGCAACTATGGTGGCACAGACTTTGCGGGCCAGGCCGGGCTCATTGAGATGGGCCAAGAAGAGGCGGCGCAATCCACTGGGCGCCACCTTACCGGCGAGATAGGCGTCATAGATCTGGCTGCCGATTCGCCAACCCAGATCCCGGGCGGAGGAATCGAACTTAGCCTTGTCAGCACGAACGGCTGCCTGTGCCGATTTTTCGCACGCCGTGCGCGATAGCTGCGACGAGTCGTCCGCAGCCGGCCGCGAAGGATAGAGGACGCGAGAGCCGAAATAAGCGACCGCGTGCTCGATCACGCGCGTGTAGAAATCGTCCGTTGCGTTCTTGCGCTCTCCGCTTCCGTATATCGTCCCTCGCACCTGACGGTCGCCGTTCAGTCGCTGCGGCAAACCTTGACACGCCTGATGCAGGAAGCGGGTGGCATCTTCGGCAGCGTGAATCATCTGGAAGTCGCGGACGTAGAAAGCGTTCACCTGCGGGAGGTATCGGCTGCCGCGTTCTTCGACGTTCGTGAACATGGCTTCGCGCTCGGCCTCGCCGATGCCTTTGCGAGACAGCAGACGGCGCAACATCGCGTCCGAAGACCCGCCATAGACCTCAGGCATCATATCTACCAGAAATTTCGGCTGGGTTCCGTTGTGGGGAGAGTAACGGTTGATCCCTAGGAAGCGGGCCAGGCTATTGATCAAGTTGTAAATGGTGGGGGCAAAATCGGGACTATCGTCCGAACGGCTCCATTGATCCAGAAAGAGGCGATAGCTCTCGTATTTTTCGAGCGGCGTGGCGTTGAAAACGCAGAGGACCTCGTCGTTCACGCGAACGGCTTCGACGCTATCAGCACGTTCTCCGGCGGCGCGCCAGTAGAGCGCGTCGATGTTCTGCAACACCGTGAGCACCTTTGCAGCTGGAAGAAACTGGTGCACCTCACGCGGCAGATGTCCGGGAGCAAGATGCGACTCGCCAAACAGTACAAAAATTACCGCGTTGGGATGACGCAGGCGGACTTCAGCAATCTTGGCGGCAGCATGACGATCGCGAGCCCCGATTTTGCGAAGGTCCTCACGCGGCATACAGTCGAGGCCGTAAATCGCCTCGCCGTGATCGCGGGCGGTGACCAGCAAATCGTAAAACGGCGCCCAATCATATCCCCAGTCGAGATCAAAGCGGATGCGCTGACGAAGCTCGCTCTCGTCAATTTCGCGGCGCCACCACTCGTCGAGGATGTGCTGGTCGCGGGCATAAACAGTTTCGACACCAAGCACCACGGGACGGTCGCCGGCCAACGCGCGCTGTTCCATTAGCGATGCGGCATGACGTTGTGCAGCGGGCAAGGCGTGATAGTCGCCGATGAGGACCACGTCGGCAGAGTGCAACATGCTTTGAATTTGCTCGGAATCGAGCAGCGAATCGTAGCTGCGAAATGCCCGGTTGAACTCACGCAGATATTTTCGGCGGTGATGCGAATCCTGAGCGCGAATTTCGCGCTCCACTCCCGCCAACGCGTGCAACTGGGCCGCGCTGCGGCGGGATCGGAGATTGGCGGTTGAGGCCATATCAGCTTCTGGCTTCTTGCTTGCCTTGACTTCTGTTGCGCTACGTCCCTATGCTCCTGAACGGGAATTGCCGTCCCTTGAGGGACTCGATGCTGCTTTTTCCTCGACCCGGCACTTCGGTGCCGGCAATCACGTTCCGCTCTTGCAGACCGGAGTGAGGGCCGTGCACTTTGCACGCTTCAGCTGAACACCGCGACCGGTTAACCTTTCTCCGCCGGAGGCGATTTTTGACGAACCATCCGCCGCAGAACCTGACCATCGCCACCACGGGGGCCAGCGGAGCCATTTTTCTGCGGCAGTTGCTGCTCGCCGTTGCCCGCGACAAGCGCGTGCAGACGGTAAACTTCATCGCCTCTGACAGTGCGCTGCGGGTCATGGCCGAGGAGTTGGGCCTGAAGGGCCGGGCCAACCTGGTCGAGCGGATTCTCAACTCCTCTCCAAACGCCTCCTCGAGCAAAATGAAAGTTCAATCGAACGCTGACATTGGAGCGAACGTGGCCAGCGGTTCTTACCCTGCCGACGCCATGATCGTCATCCCTTGCAGCGTGGGCACTCTGGCCCGTATTGCCAATGGCGTTGCCTCGCAACTGATCGAGCGCGCGGCGGACGTCGCTCTCAAAGAGAAACGGCCGCTAGTTCTGTGCGTCCGAGAGACGCCACTCAATAAAATCCACATCCGCAACATGTACCGGGCCGCCGACGCGGGAGCCACCGTCTTCCCCCTGATTCCGGCCTTTTACTACAGCCCTGCTTCCTTAGATGAGATGGCGCGCGAATTTGCCTGTCGCGTATTGGCTCATCTAGGCCTCCCCCAGCCCGGCGCATTCCGCTGGAAAGGCTGACAGCTCAATCACTTGGCGGCCTAGGGAAAATTTCTTACCACCTCAGTAATATCGGCGCACAGAGGTAGGATTTCAGTGTAGAGAGCCCCAAGTCGAGGCGGCAGATGCCCGCCGGACATGTACGGAGGGTGTGTCGGCGCCACATTCCCGAAAACTGTCGTTCCTGAAAGGCCGAACCGACATCTATCTTTTTGTCTTTGCTGAAACGATGAGTGGAGAAATCCAGACGAAGCTCCAAACTGGCTGCTGCATCGTCGGCGGAGGCCCTGCTGGAATGATGCTCGGCTTCCTGCTGGCACGCTCGGGGGCCGAGGTCGTAGTACTCGAGAAACACGCCGACTTTCTGCGTGATTTTCGCGGCGACACGATTCACCCGTCGACCCTGGAGTTGATGTACGAGTTGGGCTTGCTGGAAGATTTCCTGAAGCGTCCGCACCAAGAGGTGCGCGAGCTGGCCGGTCAAGTCGGCAGGGAAACGGTGACGATCGCGGACTTCACTCATCTTCCAACGCACTGCAAATCTCTCGCCTTTATGCCGCAGTGGGACTTTCTGAACTTCCTTGTCGAGCACGGCAAACGCTACCCTGGATTTCACGTCAGAATGCAGGCCGAAGCGACAGATCTGATCGAGGAGAACGGACGCGTCGTCGGCGTAAATGCAGACACTCCCGGCGGCATGATTGCGATTCGATCGGTTTTGACTGTGGGAGCAGACGGGAGGCACTCCGTCGTGCGGGAACGCGCAGGACTGCAAGTCGAGGACTTGGGCGCTCCCATGGATCTCTTGTGGATGAGACTGAGCCGTCGTCCCAGCGATCCGGGACAAACCTTCGGCCACGCCGAGGCCGGCATCGTGCTCGTCATGATTGATCGCGAGGAATACTGGCAGTGTGGATTTGTGATTCCGAAGGGCGCAGCGGATGAAATTCGCAGCCGTGGGATCGAACAATTTCGCGAACGAATTGCGACCCTTGAGCCTTTCTTCAGGGACCGCGTCGGCGAGCTCCGGGACTGGAACGATGTCAGCCTGCTGACGGTAAAACTGGATCGCCTGAAGCAGTGGTCCCGCCCTGGCTTGCTATGCATCGGCGATGCGGCACACGCGATGTCGCCCGTCGGAGGGGTTGGAATCAATCTCGCGATCCCGGATGCCGTGGCCGCGGCAAATATTCTGGCGGCGAAATTGACCGCAGGCAGCCTCAGGGACAGGGACCTTCTGGCAGTCCAGCGACGCCGGGAATTTCCGACGCGGGCCACTCAAAGGCTCCAAGTATTGCTGCAAAACAAAGTGATCCGGCGGGTCCTCGCTGGTTCTAAGCCGCTCACACTTCCCCTTCCGCTACGGCTATTGGAACGATGGCCGTTTCTGCGGCGCATTCCTGCCCGCGTCGTCGGCCTGGGCTTCCGTCCCGAACATATTAGGACGCCCGAAGCTTCCCGTCATCGTGGTTGATGGTGGTTAAGCAATTGTTGAATTGTTGTCGTGGCGCGATGCTACTATCTCTGGCTTAAGCACTCCTCGTGGCTTTAGTAGTCTTTTTCGAAACTTGGAGGCTCATCTATGTTTCGGGAACATCCAAGTCGGACTTTGAACCACCGACTGCCGGGACGAGCTAACTCTGCGGTTACGCGATTGACGATGCTGACCGTGACGCCGATGATCGTCCTCACGATGATTATGCTCTCTCGAGTCACCTTAGCTTTCGCCAGCGATGAACGCAATCCGCTGGCGGGCGATGCCAAATCGGCGAAGGCTGGCGAATACCAGTTCCGCATCAATTGCGCGCTTTGCCACGGGTTGGGCGCGCACGGTGGGGGACGGGGTCCCGATCTGACCAGGGCACACAAGAAACATACTCATTCCGACGCAGAGATGTTTCAGGTAATCAGCAACGGCATTCCGGGGACTGCGATGCCGGCCAACGGAACCAATGGGCAAGGAGTCGGAATGACCGATAAGGAAATCTGGCAGATCATCGCTTACATTCGCAGCCAGGAACTGAAAGCTCCGTCGAAACCGGCCGGCAATACAAGCCACGGGAAGGAACTGTTTTACGGAGATGCCAACTGCTCTCTGTGCCACATGGTTGAAGGGAAGGGAGGAAGACTTGGACCCGATTTAACCGCTGTGGGCGGATCGCGAACGCGCGAAGCGATCATTGATTCGGTACGCAATCCGAGCCGCCGGCTGGCTTGGGGCTTAACTGAGGCGACCAAGGAGTTTCCGCAGGAATACCAGTCCGTCACCGTCGTCACGGCAGACGGCAAGCAAATCAAGGGCGTGACGCTGAATGAAGACAGCTTCAGCGTGCAGGTAATGGACACGACTGAGCAGATTCATTTGCTGGAGAAAGACAAACTTCGGTCGTTCGAGAAGAGCCGGCAGTCGGCGATGCCGAAATACGGTCCTGACCTTTTAAGCGACAAGGATCTTGAGGACATCGTGGCTTACCTGACTACCGTGGGGGCGAAATGATGGGACGCGTCGGGGGCAGAGGGAAGATCGTTTCCGGCAGAGTGTGCGAAGAACTGCAGCGACGATCGCGAAGGACTCTGAGTTTGGTCCTCTTTCTGGCTTGCGTTGCTTTCGCGAACGAGGTGTACGCGCAGGTCACGTTTGAGCGCTTGGTGAACTCTGCGAAGGAACCACAGAATTGGATGACTTATTCCGGAGATTACTCCGGAAAGCGATTCAGCGCGCTTGATCAGATCAAACTATCCAATGTTCAGACGGTGGTTCCCAAGTGGGTTTATCAGACTGGAGCGACCGGCAAGCTGGAGACCACGCCTCTGGTGGTTGAGGGGATTCTCTATGCCACGGCACAGGATAACCGCGCGTTTGCACTCGATGCCCGCACGGGGCGGCCGCTTTGGATGTACCAGCGACAACTTCCCGGGGATATTCGCCCGTGTTGCGGTCGAGTGAATCGTGGGGTTGCGATCCTAGGCGACAAAATTTTTCTGGGTACGCTGGATGCGCACGTGATCGCACTCGACGCCAAGACCGGCAATTTGCTTTGGGACGTGGTTGCTGCGGACTATCGCACCGGCTACAGTTTCACGGTGTCGCCCCTGGCGGTGAAGAATCTGGTCGTAGTCGGCGTTTCCGGAGGGGAATACGGAGTGCGGGGATTTATTGATGCGTACGACTCTGCGACGGGCGAGCGCAAGTGGCGGCTCTGGACAGTTCCCGGACCCGGCGAACCCGGCCATGAAAGCTGGGAAGGCGATTCGTGGAAGGTCGGCGGCGCGCCTGCATGGAATACGGGAACGTACGATCCCGCCACGAATCAGATTTTCTGGCCGACGGGGAACCCGGCCCCGTCAAATCGCGGCGAGGGACGGGCGGGCGATAATTTGTATAGCAATTCCCTGCTGGCTTTGAATGCCGACACCGGCAAGATGAATTGGTACTTCCAATACACCAAGCACGACGAGCACGACTGGGACGCTACTCAGGTTCCCGTGATGATCGACGCGAACGGCAAGCATCTGATCGCGCAGGCCGACCGCAATGGATTCTTTTATGTGATCGATCGAACGACGGGCAAGCTCATCTCGGCAACCGCGTACGGAAAAACTACGTGGAGCGATAAGAAAGACGCTGAGGGACGGCCCGTGGCCAACAACCAAGCCTCGCCAACCCTTGCTGGGCGTACGGTGTGTCCGGGAGCGCTGGGGACGACGAACTTCATGGCTCCGACCTATGACCCGCAGACATCGCTCTTCTATGTGACCGCGCGAGATCAATGTGACACGTTCAGCACCGCCCCGCAGCCTTATGAGGCGGGCCACGCATATTACGGAAGTGCGTACTTTCCGTCGGAAGAGGCCGAGCCGTATCAGGGATTCCTGAAGGCCATTGATCCTACGACGGGGCAGATCAAGTGGAAATTTGAGCATACGTCGCCCACGTGGTCGGGAGTGCTTTCCACGGCTGGAGGTCTTGTCTTCAGCGGTGATGCGGAAGGCAATTTCATCGCCTTCGATGCGGCGTCCGGAAAGCCAGTCTGGCACTTCCAGATGGGCGGCGCGGTTTATGCCGCGCCCATAGCATTTGGTGTCGCCGGCAAGGAGTATGTGGCAATTGCCGCCGGCAGCGCGATCTATGCGTTCGGACTGCCCTGAGTCAAACTACCTCGGAAAAGGACGCTAGAGGCGCAATTTTCTGCGGACAGCGCCGCCTAGAACTGCCAGCCCTGTCCCCAGCAAGCCCAGAGTGCCGGGTTCTGGAACGGTCGAGGTGTTGCCGCATCCGCCCCCGATGACGTTCGTGTCGAGCGTCACGGCACCGTTGATCGCCAGGGCGCTCCCGCAACCGATCTTTGCGCCTGTATTTAGGGTAATACTAGTGAGCGCGAGAATGTTCCCTTGGAACGAGGTCGTGGTTCCGAGAGTCGCCGAGCTGCCTACTTGCCAAAACACGTTCGAGTCCGTCAGACTATTTTTGAAAATAACGGACGAGGAGCTCGCGGTCGTGAGCGTGCTGCCTATCTGAAAGACGAACAGGGCATTCGGGTTGCCAAGGTTGTTGAGCGTCAACGTTCCGGTCAGCTGAGCGGAGTTCGCAAAGAAATAAACACCGGGAGTGAGAGTCATTCCGCCCAGGTTCTGGCCAGTGAGTGCGTGTGTAGGCGATAGGCCCATGGCTGTGTTGTAAGCCGTGGTCAGATCACTCTGGGCTTGGCCCGCCGGCCCGTTGGCAATGTTAATGGTTCCTTTTACGCTTCCCGGAGGAAAGCCGATCACGGAAGTGCCAGGGCTTAAACCTAGATCTCCGCTCAAGACGCTTGAACCGGTATTCGTCACGGTCGAGCCAGCCAGTACCGAGTAATTGCCCGCAGTTCCAAGGTTGACCGAGTTGGCAGAGGCCCTGAATACCAGGGGAGCCAGAAGGAGCGAAACAACTAGCAGAAGACCACGCGATTTCATAATTACCTGCCTCTTTACGACATCTCCCCAAGGAATCTCGTGGCATTGGTGGCCACCCTTGTTTCCACAGAAGAAGGTGGCGCGCCTACTGCCCGGCTGCGCCACCATGAGACGGAAAACGGGGGAGGTGATACTCACGTCTCTGAATGCCTCAAATTTACAATCCCCATTTTCTGGCGGTCTGTTCAAAATTGCACAGTTATAGGAAAATCCTTGAAACGTGTGGTCGGTAATCACGATTTGAAGGTGCACCGTCGCCGGAAAACCGTGCAAATCCGAAGGTTTTACAGCCAAATCGGACACCTCTACAAAAGTCACTCCGGGACTATTGACAACAATTCCCCTGCCAGTTTAAGGTGCGAATTAACACCGGAAAGGAGGTGGTCGGATGCAAAGTTCTGATGGCAGTAGTTGGGATGTTCAAAGACCAGGTGAGGTGGCTGAGACTTAGAGCGGGTTGCTCTAAGCGGGGCTTCGGGCGTTTCGACGCCAGGAGCTACAGCCCGCACACTACCGGTGAGTAAGGGTTTGATTCCGCCTGACGCAGGTCGGTCAGGATGCCCGGAGTTGCCGTAGAGGCCACGTAGAGTGACCACCTCTTGGTCAATCCCAAACAGTCCACCGGACGGGGCTTGAGTCTTCAACGACTTAGCCCCGTTTGTTGTTTGTTTATCACTGGGTTCCCGAAATTCACATCGCAAGAGTGGATGCCCCTCATGAATGCCCTTAGCGACGACGCGCGACGGATTTCATTTTGACTACGCCAGTGCTGATTGTTCATTACATCGAAGCGCACAACGATTTTCCGTCTACCAAGTTTCTGAAAGCAGTCGAAGAAGCGCTGATCTCGTAGAAGTGTCGCAAATAAGTGTCCCCATAAAAACACGTGGACACTTATCTCGAGTGGGTCGGTGTTTAGATTAGGCAGCAGCGGTTAAGTGAGTCGGTTCTGTGGGGACGAGGTTCCCAGGGCAGCAGGTCAACGGTCCGGTTCACAGGATGGTCGGCGATCCTCGTCAGAACCTCACGCAGATACGCCTCGGGATCGAGTCCGTTGAGTTTCGCCGAACCCATCAAACTGTAGATGGATGCGTCGCGCTCGCCTCCTACGTCGGAACCTGCAAACAAGTAATTTTTCCGACCCAATGCAGACTATGCGCAGCGCCCTTTCCGCCGCGCGGCCGTCGTCGCAGTCACGTGTCAGCGCCGGCCACAGTCCGAGCGCATAGCGAATGGCCGCCGGCATGTGGACGGGGACGCTCATGGATGGATCGACGGCTGTTGTTAACATCAACGCGAGCGGCACGTTTAGCGGCTCTGATTCCGGCTGTTCCTTTTCAGGAAGCATCACTCCTGACAGTTCTGGAAAGAACTTCTTTAAGGTTTCCTTGACTTACGGCCCAAGCCCTTGCTTGTCGCCTAATCAAACACAGGCCGGAATTGGGGTCGATTATCTGCTGTCGGATGGCGTGACTCATCAACTCTTGGCGGGAGTGGCGTCCGGTACTTCTTTTGGGACCGTATTCGTAGCGAACAGGTAGGCACGAGACGTTCAACGGGAGGCAGGTTGGTCTTTGCTGTGAGGGTGAGAAGGACCAGCCTGTATCCCTTACGACTCGCTGTTGTTTCCATGGTGACGAACACCCCTGTGGCCCAAAACCTTTACCCGCCTGACCAGCATCCTCGCGAATTGCTCGGGCCTTAGATTCACTCACTTGCCGATTCTCCAGAGGGACCCCTTTTTGACCAGTGGGCGCAACAGCCACTAAAGCATGAAATTGCAGGCTGCCTGCAATCTCCTCCGGCATCCTCTATATCTTCCCAGTGAACTTTGGTCTGCCTCTGCTCCGAATCCTCATTGCTATTGCTGACGACAGTGGCTAGGGTTAGACAGTCCTTTTCGCATCCTTTCGTCGCTCTACAACGGTTGGAAGCAGGTAAGACGGAAGGACGAAAACCGCAACGGTGATAGTTGGGCAGGGCACCGCTTTTGACCTTCTTGCTCGATACCAGCTGACCGATGGAGAAAGTCACACGACATGGCTCATGCAATGAACCTCTTGGAGCGTTTTCTCGGGCGAGGATGCCCGCACAAGTTTAGTTGGCCACGCAACGACGACAATGGCGGCCACTACCAGATATGCCTGTCCTGTGGAGCCGCTTACCAATATGACTGGAAAATGATGCGACAAACTCGTCCGTTACTGGCAGCGGGAGAGACAATGAATAAATGGTCGAAACGGCAATCGAAGATTATGATCGTAGACGACGATCCGGACCTCTGCCACGCGCTGGGTTTACGTCTGCGAGCCAATCATTACAAGACCTTGAGCACGGGCGACGGTGATTCCGCACTGGCTTTGGCTCATAAGGAACACCCTGATCTCGTCCTCCTCGACTTAGGCCTGCCCGGACTCGCGACCGGAGCAGTCGTGCTCAAACACATGCGCACATTCCCATCACTCGCTCCGATTCCTGTGATTGTGCTCACGGGGCGGGACTTGCGAGACTATAGACAATCCATGCTCGAATTGGGAGCGGCGGGCTGCTTCCAGAAGCCATTCGACAACGAAGAACTGTTAGACCTTATTCGTGTTTCGTTATTGCCTACAGCCTAAAAGAGCCGATTTTGAGTCTCAGCGACTACCACGGACGCGGAGCATTCCGCGTCGTCATTCACTACGGAATTGATTCGAGTGCTCACGGGATAGCAGCGCATCAGCCGGGCATCATAGGGCTTCAACAGTTCGGACACCGCGCCGACATCATTCATGCCGGGGTCGAGCCAGAGGTCGTAGCCATCTGGATCGAGGATGACTGGCATCCGGTCGTGAACGGCTCGTGGTGAGGATTGAGCAGGACTTGACCCACTGTCCGCTCGGGTCTTTCCAGCAATCCCAGATTCCCGCGAACGCGAACAGTTCGCCGTCATTGACCTCGAAGCAATTACGGCTGTTTGGCTTTACCTTTGCGCATCTACTCGTAAAAGCCGTCGGCCGGAATCACCCACTTGCGGGATTTCATCGTATCGCGGAAAGCGGGCTTCGTGGCCGCCGTTTCAGACCGTGCGTTGATCATGCCGGCCGCGACGGACGGGTCCTTCGCCCACGAGGGAATCAGCCCCCAGCGCATCAACGACATCTCACGGATGGGTTCCTTGGGATTCTGGCGAATCACGGGCACGGGCTGGGTCGGAGCAACGTTGTAGCGTGGGCTCCAGTCTTCATGCCCCTGAGGCGGTCGAGAAGTTTCCTCGACAATCTGCTTTCTCTCCGCTGCCGAATCGAAGGCATGACGAAATGCTCGCGCAGAACCCTTGGTTCCGGATTTGGCAGGCTATGGCGTCTGTTGCCGACCTGAGGCTCCAGTGATCACAAATGTCTTCTAACGTTTGCGGAATATTTAGCCCGAATGCCCGCTGCTTAATGAAGTTCAACCTCACGAGTATAAATCGAACCTCATTCTGGCTTGGATCAAGGAGCCGCGTGCCGTCGCTGGATCCAGCGGACTTACTCAGGCATCGAAAACAGAAGCCAATGGAGTGTGGGGCATGAACTACTTGAAGACGCTCGAAGCCGAGGTGTCCGCGTGGCCTGTCGTAGAAGTGCATCCCCATCGTTTTGTAGGTCGGGAATTCCGATTTGGACACGCGGAAGTGGGGCACGTACACATGGGCGGGATCGTTGACATCCCATTTCCCCGGTCAATTCGCGATGCGCTCTTGGCAGAAGGTCTGGCAGAGGAGCACCATTGGGTTCCCAATTCCGGCTGGATTACCTTTCACGTCCGCAGCGAGGCGGACCTGAAGCATGCTCTCTGGCTAATGGGATTATCTTATCTCCGCTACGCACTGAAAATATCTACTGATCCAGACCGACTGTTGGAGCAAGAGACTGAAAGACTTCATCTTAGTCGGCAGTTTAGGTCGTTGCTCGACGCCTTCGTGCCTAAAACTGCCAACCACGCTGCGACGGAGCGCTTATCAGCTTAAAATGATTCTCATGGAGGCCAGCATGGAAGACACTATTTCTACGAAAGACCTGAAAGCCAAGCTCGACCGGAAGAACGCAATCAAGCTGGTTGAGACGCTTGCACCTGAACGCTACCGCGAAGCTCATCTGCCCGGAGCCCTGAATATTCCCCCTGACAAGATCAAGGAACTTGCACCGGAGGTGTTGCCCAACAAGAATGCAGAGATCGTTACCTACTGCACGAACACGCATTGACACGCCAGCGAATACGCCGCCCGTGAATTGGCGGCCATGGGCTACACGAACGTTGGGCATTATCCTGAGGGTAAACAGGGCTGGATGGAAGCAGGGCTCCCGGTGGAGAAGGGTACTTAGGATGGCTCCTGCTGTGCCATTGGGAGGACCCTGCCATCAATGAAGGCCGAGCAGACCATTTGCGGAAATCGAGCGACTGGGGCGCATCTTCGCAGCGCCGGACACGAGGCCGCTGAGCCCGAGCGATATCTCGGCAGCGAATCGGCGGCACGACGAAATGCTCGCGCATAGCCCTTGGTTTCGGTTTTGGCTACCAGCAGGGAATAAAAATTGAGCGCCTTCCCGTGTCCGTAGGGATCGAACTCGTCTGGAGGACGTGAACTCCGTTTCATTCCAACCGGCAACAGGAGCTCATTTCCCGTGTCAGCGGTGGCATGCAGGGATTCCGCCAGCATGGCCGAACTTCCGGTGAGAGCAGCAGCCAGGTACTAGCGGATCGCGATCGCCACATTGGCCAGGAACGATCCTAGATAACCTTCTTGGATTCACGCGCAGCCCTAGGACGCTTTCTCAGTCGCTCTTCCCTAAAAGCGACCCGGTCAAGTCTGGCGAAAGAAAATTGCGGTTGACAACTGCGGTGCCATATTTCGGCGCAGGGTTGTCTGAGCATCTGACCGGTGGAAGCAGGTATGATTTCCACAATGGGAATGATTGATCCGAGTGGGGAGCGGCAACGACTGGCCGACAACTATGCCGGCATGACCGACGACGAGTTGCAGCGACTGGCGCAGAATGCCCAGTCTCTGACCGAGGTAGCGTGGGACGCCCTCGAGGAAGAGATGGATCGGAGACACATCAAGTATGCCGACGACCCGGCGCCAGAGCGGCGTTACGAGCTGGAATTACAGGAACTAGTGACGGTCCGTCAGTTCCGCGACCTTCCGGAGGCTTTATTGGCAAAGGGCTGTTTGGAATCTGTCGGGATTGAATGCTTTCTGGGAGACGAAAACCTTGTCCGGCTGGACTGGTTCATTTCAAACTTCATCGGTGGGATCAAACTCAATGTGCGGCCCGCAGATGTTGAGAACGCGCGCAAGCTTCTCGACGAACCAATTCTCGAAGGCCTTTACGTCCAAGGCATCGGACTCTACGAGCAACCACGCTGCCCGAAGTGTCAATCGCTGGATGTGAACTTCAGAGAATTGGATAAGCCCATCGCATACATGAGCGCATTCCTCCGGGTTCCGATGCCCGTGCAGCGGCGGGCATGGCGTTGCCAATCCTGCGGCGCAGAGTGGGAATACGACGGGGCGGAAACCGACAGGGGCGAGCTACCTTACTAGCCCAGATCAAGAACCAAACACTCTTGTCAGGCTCGCCTTAAGTCTCTGCCATAGATCCTCAACCAGGCGCGAAGATGCCGACATGGGATTCCGCTCGATCCGTTGCACCTGCCTGAATCCAGTAGGGATTTCGAAGGGGGCGGGGTCAGAGGTCCTTTCTCCACCTGCGTTGCGACCACTTCACTTCGTGGAGTTTGTCTGTTTTCGGGTCCCGTCTGGCATCGCATATGTGATTTTGGCGGTCGTTCGAGATTGCCGTGCAAAACCTGTTTCCGCTTTCCCAGTGGCGATCAAATCGCCCTTTTCCCTGGGATGGCTCCCGCTGACCGCGGATGTGTACGCGTACACTTTTTTGCCTTCAGGCCGGTTGCCATCGCAAATTCCGGAATTCCATGCGCTTCCGGTCATCCAACAGTTAGAGGATGTGCTCACTCGAATTTCCAGCCTGCCCGAACTTGATGGTCATCTTGATTCCACTTTTTTCTGAAGGTTGAAACATCCAGACCGCAAGAAGAAGGAACCACGCAGGCGAGTGCACGGCGCACCTCTACACAGTGAGCCAAGGCTACGTCACCGGAATTCCCGGTCATGGCTGATTCGTTTCGCTTACGTCGCGACTTCAGCGAAAGGCCACACGCTGGTAGGTTCAGCCTTCGATTCCGAGCTGGGCGAAGCCCTTGCGGATTACGTCCAGAGTATCTTCGGCAAGCCTCAGGACCGGCAGTTCTTCGCAAGTGTACCAACGGACTTCGGTGGCGTCATCGGCGGCTTGGAGTTCGCCTCCGGCGGGCCGACAGAGGAAATCAATCAAGACGTAGTGATATTGCACGCGCTGTTCAGCATTGCGCAGTACACGGTCGTAAACGCCGAGCAGGTCTCCAGCTTGGACGATCAGTCCGGTTTCTTCGCGGACCTCCCGGATGGCCGCTTCGCGGACCATTTCGCCGACCTCCAGCACACCTCCGGGGATGGACCATTTGGCCTCGAGCGGAGGGTGGGCGCGTTTCACGAGGAGGACACGGGCGTTCTCGATGATGACAGCGCCAACACCCACCAGCGGAAGTTCAGGGAATTCACGTTGCATGGCTCAGAACGGAATGACGGATTATAGCTGGCAGATTCCAGCGTCGGCTAAGGTGGCGCATGTAGAGCGTTTTCGGGGCCAAATTGCTAGAATGGCGCTCGAAAGAATGGTCTATGGCGCTCGAAGAATATAAGCGGAAACGGCGCTTTGAAGATACGCCGGAACCTCCTCCAAAAGTCGCTACGAAAGCCGGAAACCGCTTTGTCGTACAGAAACACGATGCGACGCGGCTGCACTACGATTTTCGCCTGGAGATGGAAGGCGTTCTCAAATCCTGGGCGGTGCCTAAAGGACCATCGCTCGACCCCGCCGACAAACGGTTAGCGATGCAGGTCGAAGATCATCCGGTTTCGTATTTTGATTTTGAGGGAAACATTCCCGAGGGCAACTATGGCGCAGGCAGCGTCATGGTCTGGGACGTGGGCACCTGGACGCCCCTCTCGCCAATGCCGGTGAATGGAAAATATGTGCCGGGCACCGAAGCGGAAGCGGCGGCGATGCTGGCCAAGGGAGACCTCAAGTTTCGTTTGAACGGGAAACGGCTCAAAGGAGATTTCGCGCTCATCAAGATGCGCGGCCGGCGTCCGGGGAGCAAGGGCAACGAATGGTTGATGATCAAGAAGCATGACGACCATGTTGTCGAAGGCTACGACGCGGGAGAGATCGATGAGTCGGTGCTGAGCAAACGAAGCATGGACGATATCGCAGGGGATGCTCGGTCGAAAGCGTGGACGAGCAGCCGTCCGGCCGGGCGCGGAAAGTTGAAGGCGGCATGGCTGGCGGATGCGGTCGCCAAACTCGATCAGAAAAGAGCGGCGGCGAAGGGTCAAAAAAAAAAGAGCGCGACACCGTTGAGCCCGCAAGGGACGGCAAGAAAAAAGACGCCAAGGAAAGTAAACGACAAACGTTAGCACCCACCGTTGGAAGATCTACCCAAGAAGAGTCTCTTGATACCGTGCTGCCACAGTCTGGCGACAAATCAAAATCTTCCGCCTTGCCCGCGGTAAGAGCTTCTTCACAAAATCCAGTGAAGCGACCGATGCCAACAGCGATTCACCCCATGCTGGCCGAGACGGCTGCGGAGCCGTTTGACGGCGCGCAATGGCTGTTTGAGATCAAGTGGGATGGATACCGAGCCATCGCGTTTATCGACAACGGCAAGGTGCGGCTGGTTTCGCGGAATCAGAATGATCTGACCGCGCGCTATCCGGAGTTGAAAGACATGGCCGGGATGATCCAGGCGAAGACTGCAATTCTGGATGGCGAAGTGGTCGCGCTCGATGAAGAGGGCAAGGCGTCATTCAGTCTGATGCAACAGCGCACAGGATTTCGTCCTGGGCAACATCGCGCAGCCGGAAACGCAGATGTGCAGGTGCTGTATTACGCCTTCGACCTCCTATACCTCGATGGTTACGACTGGCGACGCGTGCCGCTTGAGGAACGGAAAAACAAATTAGCGTCGCTGCTAAAGACCGGCGAGGGGCTGCGCTATTCCGATCATTTTCCGGAGCACGGCAAGGCGCTGTTCGCGATGGCGCGTGATAAAGGACTGGAGGGCATAGTTGCGAAGGTTCGGAACAGTTGCTACGAAGAACGCCGCAGCGGAGAGTGGCTCAAGATCAAGATTCGCCATCGCCTGGAAGCCGTCATCGCCGGGTACACCGAAACCAAAGGGAGCCGCACGCACTTCGGTTCTCTGGTCCTCGGTCTTTATGACAACCAAGGTCGGCTGATCCATGTAGGGCAAGCGGGAAGCGGTTTCAATCAGAAATCGCTGAGCGAAATTTCGAAGGTGCTGAAGAACCTGGAGACCGATAAAAATCCGTTTTTCGGAGACGTTGAGGCGCTCCGCAAGGTCAGTTTTGTAAAACCCGAGTTGGTGGCAGAGATCGAGTTTGCCGAGTGGACCGGAGGCACCAACACGGGCAGTGGGCCGAAAATGCGAGCCCCAGTGTTCCTGGGATTGCGCGACGACAAAGATCCAATAGAATGCCTCTTAGATCAGAAATAAGCTGAGGCCTCGCCTACTTGATGTCCTTCATCGCCAACAGTGTGCCGTAGTCGCGGCCCTGCGGATCCACGGCGCGGGCTACAACAGCGGCAAACGCATCCCTCACTTCTGGATACTTCGTGGCAACGGCTTTGATCACATTGACGTTGCCCTGGTAGGCAAGATTGGTATTTGAAATGTCGGCGGACTGATACTTTACGATCAAATCCAGATCGTTCCCTACGGCTTGCGGGAAGATCGAGACGAGTTTGTAGGTTGCGGCTCCAGCCGGAAGGTCGACCGTCTTCCCAACCGGGAGATCAGCAGGTTGCGAGCTCTGCATTTCGTCGGCGATCTTGTCGGTCGCCAGGGTACCCATGAAGGGCAGCGGGGATATCAGCAGACGAGCCTGAGTAAAGAAAAACCATGCGTTATGCAGCTGGCCCTTCGTCTTATATTCCCGGGCGCGTGCCAGAAACCAGTCGCTGTCATGTCCTGCAACCTGAGCAGATTTAATGTAGAGGCCGCCTATTTTCCAGTCGGTTCCCTCCTGCTGAAGAATCAGAGAAAACATGGTTCGCGCCTGCGGTGAATTGGCGTCGAGAAGAACCACGCTGTACTTGCCGGCAGGAAGATTGTCGAGATAAAAGACGGCGCTGTTGGCTGTCTGGCCGCTCTTGCCGAACACGCCGCAGTAAAACTCGGCATGAGGAGACGGAGTCGTGCCGTCGAGCAGGAAAACGCCTTTCACGGTCGCTTGCGCAGCCGCAAGATCCCGCTCGTGGTCTTTCACAGTACCTTCGATCCCCGAGAAGTCGGAAGCAAGTGAGGGGATGGCGTTCTGGCGCATCGCTGCAACATCACCCTTGGTGGCCATTCCGAAATACCGTTGGCCAGGCGCTGTAATGGAGGTCCGGGTAGCGTCGTCAAGATCGCTGGAAGTCTGACAGCTCTGCGCTCCGGCGTTCAACGGCGAAAATGCCAGCGCTGACAGGGCAATCCATAGAACGGAAGTGACGCTGCGGGCCAGATTCATTGGGAACTCCGCCTTTACTTTCATCAGGTTGGGGAAGGCTGGGTCCAGTTTACGCTGCTTCAGCCTTACCTAGTTAAGATTTAGTACCAACGGGAATGGTTGACTGTAATCGAGTTGTAGATGCTCCGCGGGTGGTGCCCTGGCATCAAACAGTGCAAGCTCACGGAGTTAGGGCGTTCTCTGTGGGGGACCCGGACAGTAAGCCGTTAACGACCTGCCGGTGCTAGAATTCTAGTAAAGATGGCCTTTGCGGTGTCCCGCAAACAGATTCCTGGGAGGAGCAGCATGAGCACGGGATGGAGACTCAATACGATTACTGGAGTTCTTCTCCTGTGCCTCGGTGTGCCGTGCTTCGGGGACGATAACCCTGTGAGCGTTACATCCCCCCAGAGCCAGCAAAAGACCAAAAAAAAGACAAAGAAAGCACAAAAGCCACAACTGCCTCCCCTGCCCTCTGGGCCGACCGGGCCGGTACAGCCGATTCCACTGGATTCGATGGCCCCAGTTCCTCCGCAAGTGAGCTACCAGAATGCTCAGTTAACCATCGTCGCGCCCAACTCTACGCTGGGCGACATTCTGCGCGCTGTTCGAAAACAGACGGGTGCTGAGATTGAAATTCCCGCGGCGCCGGAGCGTGTGGTAACCCATCTGGGACCAGGTTCGGCGCGGGAAGTCATGGCGGACTTGTTGAATGGATCTCGATTCAACTATGTGCTACTAGGTTCGCCGGCCGATAACAACGTGCTGACGCGCGTGGTCCTGGTGGCAAAAACAGGGCAGCCGGACAATGGGGGCGGCGATCCCACTGGCACAACCGTGGCGGAGCAACCGCAACCCGGAGTCATTCCGCACACGGGAAACCCGGGAGCGCCCTTGCCAGAAGGTGCAACTGACCCTGATTCCGCGAGTGCCGACGATAGCACAGACGATGTCGCGGCGGATCAAGCGGCCGCTGAGGCGGAACAGCAGCCCACCTCTCCCGATCAGCCCGGTGTGAAGACACCGCAACAGATGCTGCAAGAGATGCAACAGCGGCAATTGCAGCTTCAACAACAGCAGCAACAGGGGGGACAGCCGCCAGCGCCCATTCCTCCGCGACCGCCGCAAGAGCAAGAGTAAGCATCGGTCAACGCTGATTTCGAGTAGGGCGGATTGCTCTTGCGAACAAACGGTTTTTAGGGGCGGTTTCCGCGGATCGTTTCGGAGCGGGGCGTAGAACGAGCCGCGAACCGCGAATCGTCAGCCATGGTTTTCTGGAGAAGGCTCCAATCGCGAGCCACCTCTTCCTCGGATAAGCCCTTCGGAGATCCTCCCCGTAATTCCGACTGAAGGCGTGCCGCCAGGAGCTGGCGCACCATCTCGGGCGGAGCATTTCCGCTCCTGACATTGTCAGCGGCAACTCCGATCTGCACCAAGTTGTCTCCAACCTGCAGTTCAAGGATTGGCCGGCCTTGCTCGTCGACGGCGGTCTTCGCTTTCGACTGTACCTTAGCCCAGATTTTGTCGACGTTCTGCTCGGGTTTTTCCGGATAGGCGTCGGCCAGAAAATGTTTGAGCTGCTGCTGGTAGGCACGTCGATCTTCGCGTCCCAAAGGCCGCTCCGGGTCGCTGCCCACCACGAAGACCATGGCGTTGCGAGCCGGCTCGAAGTGACCGGCGCCCGTTCCAACATAGACGGCCGCCACGCATCCAGCGAAGATCGGGCTGAACACCGCGCTCGGCACGATGTACTTCTTCGCCTTAAAGAAAGATTCGACCACGCCGTGCACATTCGTACTGCGCGGCATGCTGCCCGGTACCTGCGAAATAATGACTCGCGAAAACTCGAGCTCTGGATGCCGCCCACTGAACTTCGTCAGCATTTTCGCAATCTGTTTCGGCGTGGTGATGGCCAAGTCGGCAACTAGGCTGCGGTGCAGAGATTTTGGGTAATAAAAATTGAGCACGCCCTTGGCGAAGTCGGCACAGTTATTGGAGATGAGATGGAACTGAGACTTGTTCGGCGAGGAATTCAACTTGCGTATCAGAGCATCGTCTTGCTCTCGAGTCGTTTCTATCTCGAAGCCGTAGATGGCGCGATCGTAGGAAGAACCAACGAGTTGATACCAGTTTCCGCCGGGAGTTTCGCCATTGTTCAGGTCGGGCGCGATTTTTTCCAAGTATTTGCGGCGGTACCGGTCGCGCAAGAAAGCCGCCATCTTCGCGTTGGCGAAAAGCGGAACATCCTCCGGCCGTTCGACCGCATACAGGTAAGGGATCAAAGGAATTGCGGCCCAATCGTAGCCACCCACGCCGTCGTAGCGGCTCAACACGATTCCAGTTTCTCCCGGGGCGCAAGGGCGTAGGACCAGCGGGCCGTTAGCGCAAACTCCGGAGAGATAGACGGCGGCATGACCTGTCGCCGTGAAGAATCCCATTCTGCCGTAGGGTTCCTCCAGAAGGAGCGTAGCCGAGGCGCTCGCAAGGGAGCTACAAGCCAAAATAATTACAGCTAACTTGATGAAAACGCGCCGCATTGGCTGGATGTGGCGTAACCGCATGACTCCCCCGGACGGTCAATCTAACCCGCGTAAATAAAAACCCTTCTGAGCGATATTAGTTGCTGGTAATCGGAAGAACCAGTTACGAAAGGGGGAGGTAATCGTAACCGGAAAGCGCCGTCCCAACGGCGAACAAATAGTGAACCTCTACCGCTCAAAACGCTTATGCAGATTTCTCAAATCATTCGCTGGTTTTCAACAACTGTGTTCTAGCCCACGCCGCGCTTTCAGCAACGGTTTCGTCTTCGTCGACGGCCAATTGGCTAAGCACGGGCAAGAATTCTCTGTTCCCGCTATTGCCCATGGCGATGGCAGCATTGCGCCGGAGGCCGGCGCGTTTGGTGCGACGGATGGGTGATCCGCGGAAGGTCTCGCGAAATTCCTCAGCAGATATTTCGGCAAGCCACGCCAGGGCAGGGTTCACTAAGCCGGGACGAGGTTCAAATTCGGAAGCAGTCGATTCCGGAGCCTTGCAGTTCCACGGACAAACGTCCTGACAAATGTCGCAGCCGAAAACATGGATACCCATCCCGCGACGAAGGTCCTCGGAAATCGATCCGCGTTTTTCGATCGTGAGGTAGGAGATGCAGCGGTTCGAATCGAGCACATAGGGTGCGAGGATTGCATTGGTCGGGCAGGCTTCGATGCAGCGCGTGCAGGTACCGCAGCGGTCCGGCGCCGGCAGGTCGGGCGCGAGTTCGAGAGAGGTGAGAATCACGCCCAGAAAAAGCCACGATCCCTTGTTCTGATTGATGAGGCAGGTATTCTTGCCGATCCAACCGACTCCCGCATACTTCGCGGCCACGCGCTCGACGATCGGACCGGTGTCAACATAACTGCGAGTCATCAGAGCCGGATGGAAATCTGCCGGGATTGCCTGGTGCAGAGCGGCTTCCACCTGCTTAAGGCGGCGCAGGACAGCGTCGTGGTAGTCCTCACGGCTCCATGCGTAGCGGGAAATCCATCCGCGATTAGGGTCGTGAACTTGCGTAGAGTAGGGTTGATCAGTGTTGTAGTTGATGGCGCAAACCACTACGCTTTTTGCCCACGGCGCGACCCGCGTGAGGGATGCGCGTTTGAGATCTCCCTGCTCGTCGACGGCGGCCAGGTATTTCATTTCGCCAGCGTGGCCAGCAGCAATCCATTCGGGAAAATGTTTGAGTTCGGGAGCATCGGATGCGGGGGCGATGCCCGCGAGGTCGAAGCCGGCCTCCTCGGCAGCGCGCCTGACAATGGCCTTCACACTATCGATGGAACTTGCCAATGCTTACCCTCTCCGTCTCCTGTTCTTAAGGGTATAAGCTTCACGATCCCGAGTCACGCAGCCACTTGGCTGACGCCTATTCAGGCTGCGCCGTGGGTTCCGACAGGAGCGCAAAAAAACTGGCTTTCCTGCTCTGGCATCCGCTCCTTTGGGATCGGACGGTTATCGTGTCGTTCTCGCGCTCGGCGAGGCAGATCCCAGTTTTCATCCCGGTGCCGCTCTGATCGCAGACGCCATGAAATGGGCAACCCTTTGGACGCACATTCGGATCCGTTGAAACTGGTGGCGTCCGAAGACAAGCGGCCAGCGCGGTCTGTGCCGAACCTCACCAACATTGAACGAAAGTTATTTGTCTAAGAACCGGCGGGGAAGAGTCACTTCACACCCAGCTTCTTCACTTCCTCGTTGTAATACTTGCGGTAGAGAATGTCCCACTCTTGCGAGCCTTCGAGGATCGTGCGTTTCTGGCTCTCGATTTTCTGGCGGGCAGCGGTATCGATTCTTGCTTCCTGATTGAGCAGTTCTTCGAGGATCTTGCGAGTCTCCTGACGAATGGTATTGGGGTCTTCGATAAACTCGACCTCATCCATCTGCTTGAGCACGTCGGAAACGGCCCGGGCCAGCACGTTGACCTTGTCACGGCTGAGTCTCACAGCACCGCCTTGTATTTGCGCACCAGTTCGGTCTTCACCTTGCGGAACATCTCCTGGTAGTTGGCGCCGCTTTTTTGCATTTCCTCGGAATAGGCTTCGAGGATTACGCGCACTTCGTCGTTAATGCGGTCTTCGAGCGATAGTTCATCGACCAATGCGGCATTCACTCGCTCGCTCACGGCGGGAACGGCCGAGGTCTCGATGAACTTGCCAGCAATCAGTTTCTTGGTGACTTCGCGGGCCAAATAGCCCACATATTCTTTGGAAAAAAGCATGAGTGGATTGGGCGTCCTGCCTGCAACTGTTTGTCAGTATGAATCAAAAAGTGTAACACAGCAGGACGCACAACGGCGCCTCGGGCCTCAACCGTGGAAGACCTCACTCGGCCGCAAGACGGCTACTTGCCGAAGCTGGCTAGCAGGGTCTCGATGATCGCTCCCGCGAGAAAGATAAACACAAAGTAGACGGCAACGCGGCTGGCGGAATTATCTTCTCTGACTTCGGACATGTTTCCTCGCAGGGGTTCTTGAATTTGGGGATGACTTACCCACTCATCCACGGGGCAGGATTATACACTGTTGCGCATTTGCGGCAAGATAAGAACCCTCCCTTTCCACTAGGGGATTTGCGGTGGAGATGGGTCGCGCAGGATATACACAAATTGCCGGATCTGATGCCGCTCGCGCTCGATTTCGTGCGCCGATTCTTTTGCAATCTCATCGTAGCGCTTGAGTTCGGCTTCGCCCTTCGCCCCCTCGCCAATCTGGCGATACACTTGGCTCAGGCGATAATGCGCCTGTTCCATCCGCGGATTTGCCTGGATGGCTTCCTGGTAATCGGAAATCGCGCGCGAATAATCCTTCTGCTCGGAATGGAGAATTCCCAGCTGAAGATACGCGTCACCGAACTTCGGATCGAGCTGAATCGCATGTTTTAGCATGGCCTCGACCTGCGCCGTCCGTGCGCTATCTGACGACTCTTTACGCAGCTTCCAAAGTCCGACTGCATAGTAGTAGTTCGCTTCGGCGTTGTTCGGTTCCTGGGCAACGAAACGACCGAGTCTTGCAACGATCTCCTCTGAGGGCGCGGACTCCGCGCTTTGCATCTTTCCCATGAACCGGTAGGCAGTCGGGCTGTCGGGATCCAGGTTGGAGGCTTCGCAAATTCGCTGAACGGCTTGATCGTAGGAGCCGCGGGCAAACAAGGCCGCGCTGAGTCCGATCAACATGCGGACGGACCGAGGGAACAACCGGTTGCCCTTTGTGAACACCTCCACCGCGGGCTCGGGCGCGTGATGCAGCAAGAGTTCTGAGCCCCAGTCAAAAACATACGGCTCGCGAGGATCCAGTTCAGCAGCACGCTGATACTCGTTCACGGCCTCGAGAGAGTTACCCATGTTCTCCTGCGAGTCGGCGATCAGGTGATGCAGTTCGGCCCGGTCGTGATTCGCGAGCAGGGACTGGGCTCGGGCGCGTGACCGCTCATAATTGCCTGCGTGGGCGCTGGCGAGTGCCAGATCGTAGGAAGCTTCGTAATCCCCGGGTTTTAGCTCGGCGGCGCGCTCAAGGTACGGAATCGCCTCGCGCGCTTTGCCATCCTTGTCGAGCATCTTGCCTAAAAGACGATTGGCCTCAAAGCTGCGAGGTTCGCGTGCTAGGGTCTCTCGAAGCGATTTTTCCTTCTCAGAAATCGCAACTGGCTGCGCACTCGACCAAGCCTTGTTTAGGGAAACAGTTTCCTTGGCCAGGGTTTCCCGGGTCCGCACAATCGTGTCGGAACCGTGGCCGCCGAGAGTTGTGGTATCCGTTACGCCCGCAACCGCAAATCGGGGCTCATCAGAAAACTGCGGTGTTACCGAGCCCTCTGGCGATCCAGTCGCTGGCAGCAGAATCAGATCGAGGTTTCTGGCTTCTTTCGGGGCAAAGAAGAACGAAGGAATTTCCGCTGACCGGTAAGCTGTCATTTCAGTTCGCAGAACATAGATCCCCGCGGGTACCGCGGCAAAGCTGTAGTTGCCCTGGGTGTCGGTCCGGACCGTGTATACCTGCGTTGGGTCCTGGGCCTGCAAGCGAACGGTTACTCCGCTGATTGTCTTCCCCTGCGAGTCGCGAATGATCCCACGTAATGAAGCCTGCTGTACGATCTCTTGCGACTGCAAGCTGAGGGGGAGCAGAATTAAAACGAAGAGGGCGACAACGCCGCAGGTTATAACGCGAGCGGAACGGAGTTGCTGTGGGGCTGCACAGAAATGGCCCATGGAGATCGGCGCCGAGGCAAACAGACGAACGACAAACCGCATTCGGGGTGCCTGGTCGGGCATTCTATCTGCACCTATGGTGCCTCGCAACCGAATCCTATTCCGAATCCTATTCCTTTTTCTGAGAGTGAAGAGAAAAACGCTGGCGGATCTCGTGCGTCACAAAATAGAATGCAGGGTTTCGTCTGAGGTCTTGCGACATTGTTTTCAACCCTCCGCTTTTCTTAACTTGGGTTCGGGAGAATGAAATGAGATTGCTCCGGCTGTGGATCGTGGTCGCGGTACTGTTCGCGGCGTGTTTTCCAGCCTGGAGCCAGCAGTCTTCCGGAAAGCGCAAGATCATCATCGATCAGGACGCGGCCGGGCCTGGAGGAACGGATCAGCAGGCCATCTTGTTGCTGATCCAGTCCCCGCAAACTGCGGTTCTCGGCGTAACCGTTGTGACTGGAGATGCGTGGCTGAAAGAAGAGGTCGCGCACACGTTGCGCATGCTCGAGATCATCGGGAGAACTGATATTCCGGTGGTGCCGGGCGCCGAGTATCCCCTGGTGCGCCAAAAGGAGGAGACCGAACTCTGGCAGCAGCAATACGGCACGATACCATGGGTGGGTGCCTGGACTCCGCGGCACTATCACCCGCCGGAGCTGCTCGGCGAAATGCCGGAGGGCAAGCCAACCACTCAACCGCTGGACGAGGACGCCGCGCATTTTCTGCTGCGCATGGTCCATAGATATCCGCATGAAGTCACGCTCTATGAAGGCGGCCCGATGACGAACCTCGCGCTTGCCATTTCAATCGATCCGGAATTCGCCTCACTCGCGAAAGAGTTAGTCTTCATGGGCGGGAGCCTGAATCCCAAAACCGATGATCCGGAATTTGTGAATGCGCCCCGACACGAATTCAATTTTTGGTTTGATCCGGAGGCTGCACACATTGTGCTGAGGGCGCCGTGGAGGAAAATCATCTGCACCAGTGTGGACATTTCTGTAAAGACCAGGATGAGCCAGGAGCTGATTAACCGGGTCAAGGCGGCAAGCACGCCAGCAGCGCGTTATATCGGTTCCTATTCGCGCCTCTTTAGTGAATATAACTATTTATGGGACGAGCTTGCGGCTGAGGCCTGGCTCGATCCGAGTTTGATTACAGCGAACATGTCTCGCTATCTGGATGTGGATCTAAGCCACGGAGCTGGTTATGGAAGTACTCTCAGTTGGGTAGACCAGGACAGACCAAAGAACTCCGGGCCACCGGTCGAGGTACAAGTTGATCTCGACAAGGAGCGGTTCTACAAGATGTTCGTCGATTTACTAACGGCTCCGACACCAAAGCCTTGATCGTTGCGCGGCTTTGATTCTCGCTCAGCGTGGAGAAATGGCTGACTACCTCTCTCCCTAGGCCGCAGGTGCTTCCAGCAGAAACGTTGCCAGCGGCATCTCTGGGTTTACTCTTGCAGTTGCTCGAGCATTTGTTTGGCTTGCGGTTGATCGGGGTGCTGTTTCAGCAGATTGAGCAATACGCTGCGAGCCTTGTCGCGTGCGCCTTCCAGTGCATAAACGCGCGCCAGATTTAGATAGGCCTGATCGAACCCGGGAGCCACCCGAATACACCGTTCCAACGACTCGACGGCTGCATCTCTTCGCTGCGTGACAAGATAGAGCACTCCCAGATTGTTCAGCGCCTCCGCATAGTCGGGACGAGACTTTAGGGCGCGCTGCAGATACTCATAGGCTTTCGTCGTGTCATCGGTCTGGGCGAAAACCATACCCAGGCTGTAATTCGCCTCGGGATCTTGGGGGGCGCTTTCCAGGGCGCGTTCCAGAACTTTGCGAGCCTCATCCCAACGCTTTTGTAAACGGTAGGCGTTGCCCAGGTTGTCCAGAGATAGAAGATGATGCGGATTCAGTTGCAGAGCCTGCTGAAAACATTGAACCGAATCCTCCACACGGTTCTCGCGCGTAGCGATGACGCCGAGATTGTTCCAGGCGTCGGGGAGAGTATCTGGATAGTTGGCTGGCAGTTTGACGGCGTGCTCGAAAGCTTCGCGCGCAGCCGTGTTTTTGGTTTGGTTCAGGTAGACACTTCCGATGCCGTAGGCGGCTTCGGCGCTGGATGGATCGTCACGCAAGGCCTGCCGGAAAGACGCTTCAGCTTGATCAAGATATCCGCGCTGGAAAAAGAGCGCGCCATAAGAGAGGTAGTTGCGGCCGAATTCGAGTCCATAGGTTGCACTTGGGAAAGGCAATGCCCGCGCCAGTCTCTGCGAGTCGGTTTGCGGAATATTCTGGAAGTCGGCTACAACGTGGTCGGGGACGATTGGGCCTTGATACACCTTGACGATACTGCCGTTGCCGTCGAGCAGGAACGATATGGGTAGGCTGAGATCGCGGTGACGGTCGAACAACTGGCGATAAACAATGTTGTAGATGGCCGCGACGTCGTCGTTGCCGCGCAAAATCGGAAAAGACACTTCGCCGGTCAAGTCACGAACTTCGCCATCGGAAGGATCACCCACGTACACAGTGATCAGTTGCAGGCCCTTGATTGCCCAGTCAGAATGACGTTTCTGGAGTGCTCGCGTTTCTTCCCGCGAACTCAATGACTTGGTCGTCGAAAAATTCAGCAGCGTTGGCTTGCCGTAGAGCGCGGACAGCGTCCGAACGTTTCCTGCCTGATCGCGAAGAGAAAAGTCTGGCGCCGCAATGGGCAACAGAAGCCAGGTTTCAACATTGCTCGGAAGTTTCTCGGCCACTTGTATGGAGTTCGCGCCTGCAGAAACCAGGTTCTGATTTGTCACCGTTCTGAATGGTTCAATGCGCGACGGTTCTAAGCCTTCTTCCACCCAAATTCTGTGGTTGATCGGAAGGTTGTGAAGATCCTGAACGCGGCCGCTGGGCCAGCGGATCGATGCTTGTAGGGGACCTTTCGCCTCTCCCAGCCCGAAGCAGATATCTTTGCTGTGCTGCGAAAGAAAACCCGACCCGGCCTGAAGCATGCGAGTTTGCCGACCTGACCCGGTCTGGATCTCGATCCTGGCACCGATCGCGTCGCGGTTGCTCCTTGTACCTTGAAGTCGAAATGCGATCGAAGGCGGCAGATCTTCAACGATATTTTTCAGCAGCCGCAGCTGCGGAGCGTTCCGGTTCTTGAGGAACACTTCGGCTCGCCCATCGTGATCGAAATCGGCAAGGGCAAATGACCTGCCGTCTTCCACGAAGTCCATACCCAGGACGGCGGAAACATCGGAGAAGGTTCCATCTCCGTTATTTGCATAGAAAACATTTCGCTCGTAGCCGCTCCAGGTGCCGTCGGAACGAATCAGTTCGTTGATCGCGTTCCATCCCTGCTCGTATTCGTGGGAGACGCGAGCGTCGTCGGGGGAACAAGCCACGACCTGCCGCCAGAAGAAACTGTTGAGATCCTGACGCGACGAGCCGGACACCATCCCGTTGACGACGTAGATATCCTGAAAACCGTCGTGATCGAAATCCAACGCGTCGCTCGACCACGCCCACCGGCCCATTCCGGCACCGGCGGAATTCGTCGCGTCGTCGAAAGTCCCTCCACGATTATGCAGCAATGAATTCCCCATCGCGTGTTTTTGATAGAGGGAGCGGATTTCCTTCGACGATGCCCTCTTGAAGATTGGCTGTGTTGAAACTCGTTCGCCGGCCGCGGTCCACATATTTGCGACGTAGAGATCGTCGGAGCCCTGGTTGTCATAGTCCAGCCAAGAGACGCTCATTCCCGCGCCAATATCTTCGACGCCTTCCTTCGCGGCGACGTCAGTAAATGTTCCGTCACCATTGTTGCGGTAGAGATTCTTTCGCCCAAAATCATTCACCACGTAGAGATCCGGCCAGCCATCGCGGTTGTAGTCGTTCCATCCGCAGCAGAAGCTGTAACGAGTGTTGTTCTGATTCAGCCCCGCGGCGGCCGTTACATCGTGGAAGGTGTGGTCGCGCTGGTTGCGCATCAGAAAATTGGGCGGCCCGTTTTCGGCGTCGTGATACGGAGATGGATATTTGTACTGCCCGGTTCCCTGGTAGTACGCGTAGAGACAGAAGTAAACATCGAGCCATCCGTCGCCGTCGTAATCTGCAACAGCCGCGCCAGTGAAGGTTCCTTGTGGCGGGTTAGCGAACCGGAATGCGTCAGGTACTTGGCGAAACTTACCGCCACCCTGGTTTACGAACAACAAAGGACCGTTCGCGCGCACGATCATGACGTCCTGGCGACCATGGTTATGGAAGTCGGCGAAAAGAGCGCAGGCCGTGTTCTCTAGAATTCCCAGACCGGATGATTCGGTCACGTCTTCGAAGGTTCCGTCTCCGCGATTGCGGTAGAGACGATTGGGCAGACCTGCCGGCTGGCAAACGTAAAGATCGTCGAAACCGTCGTTATCGATATCGGCGACCGAGACTCCATTGTGTCCGTAGATGTCGATGCCCGACGCGCCGTCCAGGACGGTCCGCCAGTAGTCCGTGCCGTGTAGCATCTGGGCGGAGTAGGAAGAGTTCCTGCCCAGCGCGGCAGACGTGATATCGACATAAACGGCCGAATGGGAACGCGCTTGAGTTTCGGCGATGGCTCGCCAGCCGCGGACACGCAACTCGCCGGACGGCGACGACTCCCATATCAAATCCCAGGTGCCGATGCGTTGTTCGCGATAGAACCCGGCGCCTGTGCCCACGATTTCATAGCGAATGCGGGTCTGCAGGCTTGGAGGCAGTTGTCGAGGTGGGGAAGCGTCGGCATCCGGCGCGTCAATGTCCGTGATCTGAAACTCAGCCGTCACGATGCTGGAGAAAGCGCTCAATGTTGCCTCCCACTCTCGAACAAAGCCGTCACGACTACGCGTTAGTTGAGGAGCGAATGTGTTCTGACGTACTTGAAGCACCGAACTGGAACGCACGACCCGTGACTCTCTGGGCCGGAGAGACGATCCGGAAAATTGGGCCGCGAGAACATTGGCAATGGGCTGCACTTGCCGCGGAGACTGCAACATGCTGGCACTCCAGCCCGCAAGAATGGTTGCGATCTGCTCGGCATACTTTTCCGTGATGAAATCGTCGAGGCCCGGCTTCACCTTCAACATCGTGGCATCGAGCGGTCGCTCAGAGCGATAGTGAGGTTCGAGGTGGAACTCCAAATTAGCGTTGGGTTCAACCCGAGGGGCGAAAGCGCTGAAACTGGAAAACGGGAGGCCCCACAAACTTGTGGGCATCAGCGTCACCCCTGCGCCCTCACAAAAGCGGACAAGAAACTCGCGTCGCCCAATGCCGACGGATTGAGACGGATTCCCTTCCCGGTTCAGAGTGTTTGTCCTCGGAGCGTCACTGATGGAACCGAAGCTAACATTCACATTTGGGCCGGTCAAGGCGGAGCGCGGTGAACCTGCGCCGATGCAGGTATGGTAGGCTGACACCGATCGCTGCTTAGAATTTCGAAGCGGCGATCCTCAATCTCTGCCGACTACGAAGCATAAAGTTCCCGAGCACAGTCCGGAATATCGCGCCCGGCGATCCCATCTTGCTCGGCGCGATTGCGACGCCATATTGGGCAAGCCTGAAATCATGCCCATAGTCCCCACGATCGCAGCGAAGTCTTTCAAAACCGCGGGGAATCAGTCGATGTGCCGGATTGGCGATCTCCCGCATCATCCTGTTCTGCTCTTTGAGCGGCCGCGAGGCCAATTCATCTATGACCTCGATCCGCTGCAGGCCCAGAGACGCGGGTGAAGGTTCTGGGCCTGCTATCAAAGGATGAGGAGGACTGTTTCACGGCGGTCACTTTCCCTGGCCTGGCATCCGTCATGTCGCCGAAGAGAAGGCCGGAGTTCGATCTTTTCCGAAAGCTACCCAGTATGTTTCCAGATGATCGGGTCGTTCATCCGGACGCTGCGGCCAGTCCCAAACGGTGTTTTGCAATTAATATATATATTTGGTGACGCCTGAGAACTTGAGTATCTATGTCGTTTCTCGACAACTAGGTTCGATTTGTGGCATCGGAGCGATCGCCCTACATCGGGTTCTCCTCCGGCGCTCGCAGTCTTTGGGTGTCATCCGCCGTAGGCTAGCGTAGGAGCATGCCGGTGGGTGAGATGGAAGCAAGAAGCGCAGCAGATGGCAGGTATCGGACCTTGCTCGAAGTGTCCGGCGCCATCGCATCCCAGCCCAACTTGAAAGCTGTCCTGCGGAGTTTGCGCCGTTTATTGTCCAGCGTTGTCGCGTTCGACTCGGTTAGTCTTTCCCTCCTGTCCGACGACGGGAACTCGGTCCGGCTCATCGCATTTGATCGAAGTTTGGAAGCTCTTCATGTCGAAATAGGCACTGAGATTCCGCATGCGGGAAGTGCTCTGGGAAGAGCAATCGACGAACAAAACCCCGTATACATTCCTGACCTCGAGGCCGAGCTTTCAAGGATTCCCCAACTGGCATCGCGAGCGAAGCTTCCGAGCCCGCATAGCGCGTACATATTTCCAATCTCGATATCCGGCAAGAAGCTCGGGACTTTGACATTTGCGACTGCCCATACGGGGCAATTTGGCCCCGAAGACGTGGAACTTATGACCTCTGTTTCGTCGCACGTTGCCGTCGCGCTAGAGAGCGCACTGGCAACCGATGCTGCAGAGTTGTATCAGCAGCAGTTAGCGCAGGAGCGCGATCGCCTTCGTCTGCTGCTCGAAATCAACAATCAGGTAGTGACGCAGTTGGACACCAATGAGCTGTTCCGTTCCGCTTCAGCATCGATTCGCAAGTACTTTGGGAATGACTTCACTGGTTTCTGGCTCATCGATAAACAGACCAACCAGCTCGAATGCGCGGTTCTCGATTTCCCAGGCGGCCAGGGCTTTCTTGCGGAGATCCCTGCCCGTAAAGTCACCGAGCAGGATCTGGAGAAGATACGTAGCCGCACTCCTGAGATCTGGTCGCAAGAGGAGATCGAAAAGCTTCCGTCGGCAGTTCTCGAACCGCTGAAGGCCGAATCGATCGCCGCCTTGGCGCTTATTCCCCTCGGGACCTCGAACGGACCACTTGGACGTATTGGCCTGGGGAGTAGACGCCCTGACAACTTCGGACAGGAAGATCTCGACCTTCTGTCTCAAATCAGCGCACAAATCTCGCTGGCTTTGGACAACGCGCTCGCGTATGGACGACTCAGCGCCTCGAGAAATCGACTGGAAGACGAGCGCCTGTATCTCGAATCCGAAATCCAGGCAGAATACAATTTCGAGGATCTTGTGGGCAAGAGCCCTGCTCTGCGGAAAGTTCTCGAGCAGATTCAGATTGTCGCCCCAACCGGATCGACTGTTTTGCTCCGCGGAGAGACGGGCACCGGAAAAGAGTTAATTGCGCGCGCCATCCATAGCCTCAGCCCAAGACGAGAGCGAACATTCGTAAGGCTCAATTGCGCCGCCATTCCATCCGGGCTTGTCGAAAGCGAACTGTTCGGACACGAAAAGGGTGCATTCACTGGCGCTTTGATGCAGAAGCGCGGCCGTTTGGAGCTTGCCGATCACGGCACTTTGTTCCTGGATGAAATCGGCGATATTAGTCTGGAGTTGCAGCCGAAGTTACTGCGCGCGTTGCAAGAACGAGAGTTCGAGCGGCTGGGCAGCAACAAGACCATTCGTGTCGACGTTCGCCTTATCGCCGCGACGCATAGAGATCTGTCGCTGATGATCCGCAACAATCAATTCCGTGAGGATCTGTTTTATAGGCTCAACGTTTTTCCGATTGAGATACCACCACTTCGCGAGCGATCCGAGGACATCCCACTGCTGGTTCACTATTTTGTTTCGCGGTTGTCGCGCCGCATGCAGAAGCGCATTAAGTCAATCCCCAAACCTGCAATGGACGCATTGAGCAACGCTCCGTGGCCCGGCAACGTCCGCGAGCTGGAGAACTTCGTTGAGCGCGCCGTCATCCTGACGCAGGGTGACGAGCTGAATGTTCCCCTGGCTGAACTCCGGAAGTCATCCGTCCGAAATACCGCTCCCGTATCCACGTTCCAGGAAGCGGAGCGGCAAGCGATCATCGAGGCGCTGAAAGCGGCATCGGGAAGAATCTCAGGTGCGGGAGCGGCTGCGGAACGTCTCGGGCTGAAGCGTACAACGCTGCAAAACAAAATGCGGCGACTGAACGTCACCAAGGCCGACTACTGAGACCGACGCGCTCCCAACCATCGATGGCCCAAGATGGGGACCAGCTTAGCCTTCGCTCTCGGCTAGTCTCCAACCTGCCCGCATTCGGGCACCCGCCCACCGTAGGGCATGCCTGCGAGCAGCGTCGGTTCTGATCCCCTGTACTCGCAATAACTTACGTCCGGCTTTGGTTGGCACGCTTCCTGCACTGCCTTATGCGGCGGAACCGCGAAGGACTCGCCGATGGAGGCCGCATCTCCGCAAACTGAAGACGGACAAAAGGCGTCATGACGGATGGCAATCGGTGTTTACATACTCTCCTCTTACTGATCGCCGTGGTTCCGCTTGGCGGCTGTTTGTCCCGATCTCGTCCACTTGCGGTTCACGCGAGCACAGCGCAGCTTCAAACTGCGACCGCTAACGACCTAATTGAGCGTATCAACGCTGAGGCCGCGGAGATCCAGACCTTAAAGGCGACAGTCGGCATTACCGCTTCCGTCGGCGGCAGCAAGCTGGACAAGATCACTGAATTTCAGGAGATCCGTGGCTACATCCTGGCGCGGAAGCCGTCCTCGCTGCGCATGACCGGACTGTTCCCCATCCTGCAGAACCAGGTGTTCGATATGGTGAGCAGCGGCCAGGAGTTCAAACTGTGGATTCCGCCCAGGAACAAGTTCATTGTCGGTGACAACGAGGAAGCAAGACCCTGCGCGGAGCCCCTGGGAAATCTTCGGCCGCAGGTGATCTATAGCGCTCTGCTACTGCAGGCTGTAGATCCTCAGAACGAACTGACCGTGCTGGAAGCGAGCGATGGCGAACTGATCGATCAGAGAACGCAGAAAGAGACCCTCCGGCCTGACTACTCGCTCAACATCATCAAACAGAGCGGCCAGCAGTGGTATCTCTCGCGCAAAATTGTGTTTGACCGAACTGATCTGCGGCCAGACCAGCAACTCTTATATGACGAGCACGGCTCTATCGTCACTGACGTTCACTACGACGACTATAGGGAGTTCAATGGCGTGTTTTTCCCCACCAGCATACGGATCTGGCGACCGCGGGAGGAATACTCGATCAGGCTTCAAGTAACCAAGCTGACCATCAATGGACCCATTATGGATGATCAATTCGTGCTGGAACCCCCTTCAGGCGCAGACCTGGCGTCGCGCTGACACTCTGCCCACATTCAGGCACCGCCCGCAATAGGGCATGACAGCCACTCAGATCCCATCCGGCGCGTCAGCACCTGCAACAACTTACAGCCAACCTCCGATGGCATGCCGGCTGCACTGTCTTGGGCTGCCGATTGAGATTGAGAAAGACTCGTCGATGGAGACTATCGATGTTGCGTGTCGAATACCACGACCTAGGGAATACAGTGACCATGCGATTGGAGGGCCGCTTTGTCGGGGAATTCGCACAGGACGCAAGGGATTTGGTGACGCGCTGCAAGATTCCGCTGCGACTTGTGGTGAATTTATCGGAGGTGATGTTCGTCGATGCGATGGGTGAGGAAGTGTTGTTGTGGTTAGCGCGAATTGGAGGGGAGTTTGTGGCTGAGAACTGCTATCCCCTCCACGTCTGCGAACGCCTGCATCTGCCGATGGCGCCGAAATGCGCCGGGGCTCTCCCCCGGGCGACGTAACGCTGTTCGCAGACGTTTTTTAAAGCTTCGCCGATCTGGGGATGCCGCCCGCGACGAAAGGGTGCGAAATGCCATGCGCACACAGGGAAAGCAAACAGCTCGGGAGGATGTGAGTATGGGCGCGGTCAGCAGTGGTTTGGCTTGCACATGGTTGTCGGAACCTTCGTCATCGGAACCGTCCACGATCGCTCGAACCCAGGATGCGCTGTACTTATTTGCTTGCCATCTGGAGTGGCACCACGGGAGAAGCCTTGGAGCTTATCAGGCACTCGTAGCCGCATTGGACGATTCCGAAAAT